>Ga0307474_10002505_pt1 | contig 13210 bp, 21 predicted proteins | sample atmos_gasesECM1C_2_FD_203312 | JGI IMG/M metagenome (GOLD analysis project Ga0307474, IMG submission 203312) | Hardwood forest soil microbial communities from Morgan-Monroe State Forest, Indiana, United States - atmos_gasesECM1C_05 | ecosystem: Environmental > Terrestrial > Soil > Temperate... | reverse complement strand
TGGGAGACGAGGGCGGCGAAGCGGTATATGAGCACGAATTTAGAATGACGAATGAAAACGGAAAGCATGTCGTTGTGAAAATCGCGCGGTATCCGAGTCTGATTTATTCGGTACCCGATGAACAGTTGTATTTCGCGGGGGGATCATATCTCATCCGCGCAGAAGGAATCGACCAGTAATGATGGCAGTGCCGACTTCAAGCCGCTTAGGGGGCCATTGGATGACATGGGACTGGATGCCGGGCGTTGCCCTGGCCGTGGTCGGTAACGGCCTGACGCTTTGGCGGGGCGCGGCAGTAACAGAAGAGAAGGTGGCGGAATTGCGGAGGGAACTCGACAAGCACGAAGCGCAAAATGCAGACATCCTTGCGGTGAATGCGCGCGAGATGCGGGAATCCTACGAACGCCTCAACGAGATCTTCACCGAAGTGAAGTTGCTGGCAAGAGAACAGGCGATCTTCAATCAGGTCTGCACGAAGACGCTCGAAGGCATCGCCAAAAAGTTCGAGTTTCACGATCTGGTGTTAACGCAGCAGACGACAGACATCGCGGTATTGAAAACAGAAGTTTCGAAGTCGGGACGAAGTTAAACGAAGAAAGAAGAACACACGAAATGAATCCGTTTTTGCAGACATTGAAGACCATCTCAACTTTTCCCGGCGCGATGTTTGCGTATCTGGAGGATCTTGAAAAGCGCTTTGTGGCGCTCGAATCGCTCGGGCCGGACTTCGCCCAACTGAAGGCGGATTTTTTGAAACTGAAGGCGGATTACGACGGCCTGGTCGCAAGCAATGCAGCGGCGGCCAAAGAGGCGGCAGCCAAGAAGTAAAAGTTTTTGAGGGTTCGCCCGCTTAGCCTGACGGGGCGGCGGGTGATGCAGTAAACCAGAGTACGCGGCTTCCGGAAGGGCCGCTGATCGATCTCCTTTGGGGGTCGATTGGCGGCCCTTTCCGCGTTTCTGGGGCAGTAAAAAGAGAACGAATGAGCGTAGTCCCCCAAATCGGGGAAAGGAGAACAGAAAGCTATGGCAGCAGCAGTTGTCACGTATCGTTACCCCGTTTCCGGGGCTACCCCGCCGACACAGATCCAAGCTTCCCAGGTCAACCAGGTCGTAGCGGATGTGGTGTTTGCAGATGGCGCGACGGTCGTCAATGTCGTCCACAACATGCAGTTGAGTGCGACCGGGACCGATGGCCGGCCGGAAATCAGTTGGGACATTACGGCATCGGGGACGGCGTTGAATCAGCCGGTGATTGCAATCGTGGACGCGAATACCGTCTCGATTACCCAGACCTTGGGATCGGCCAACACCGGAGCTACCTATCGCCTCTGGATCAAGCGGCCCTATTCCAGCACGCGGTAATTGGGGCCCGTAGGAAGGAGCAGGTATGGCCTACGCGACGGTAGAAACACGAATTCAGAATCCGGCCGGCCGAAGGAATTCAGGAGGTAAAAAGAACGTGGCGCGAAAAATGACCGCCAAACAAATCAGGTTCTTCGGGACGAAGCGGCAGAAGGCGGCGTTGCGAGCCAAGCGCCGTCCGGCGAAACGGCGACATAATGCCGCTCCGAAGCGCAACCCCGCGAAGCCCGCAGCTCGGCGCAATCCAGTTCGCAGAAATCCGCCGCGCAAAAACCCGAAACGAAACACCGCCCGGCACCACAAGCGGCGTCGTAACCCCATCCCGGAGATCATCTCTTTGACGATGGGCAATCCAGCAAAAAGGAGCAATATGGCAGCCACAAAGAAGAACCGCGCCCACAAACGTCGGCGCAATCCCTCGGCGGCCTCCCGGCGTAACGCTGGAGCCCGTCGTTCCAACCCGCGGAAGCGGCATCATCATCGCCATCACTACAGGCGCAACCCGGCAGGCCTCGGGCAACCGATGGACTGGATCAAAGGCGGCGTCGGAGTGATCGGCGGCGCAGTGGGCGCACGCGTCATCCCGCAGCTTGCGGGCAGCGCAAATACGGGAGGCATGGGCTATGCCATGAATCTCGCGGCCACTCTCGGCATGGGCTTCCTCGCCCACATGATCGCCAAAGACCCCGTCATCACGGCCTCTGTGATCGCAGGCGGCATGGCGGGAACCCTGGTGCGCATCGCCACGGATAACACCACCTACGGATCGTACCTCGCCCTCTCCGGTGTGGGCGATTACGTGGTGTGGAATTACTCCCAGCCCCAGCGCGTGACCGGACCCAACGCCAGCATGATCGATTCGTCCTGGAGGATGGCGGCCGCACAGGCGCAGTCCCCCATGATCGCTGGTTCGATTGACAAGTTCCGCGGCTAGAAGCTGCGTGAAAAAGAAGCGCGGGCGGGGTGTCTCTGCATAAGGGCCTCGCCTGCATGACCCATAACGCAGCTTCAACTTTGGAGAGGAAATTCCAACATGGCAGGCAACGGAGCAGCTTCAGTACCGGGAACTTATCTCGGCGCACGGGCCACAGGAGCCGGGCAACCCATCCCAGTGAACCCGCAAACGGGCGTAGTCGACATCAACGCCCTCATCGGACAGATGGTCGATCGGCGGAAGATCTACTTCTACGACACGATCAAACTGGCGCCTGGCGCCACGGTGACCAACACGACCTATCAGTTCTTTCAGCAGGGCCTCGGGCAGCCCGATCCGTACAACGGCAATCTGCCCAAGACGCTGCTTGAGACGAACGTGCAGGGGCAGGGCGGCCAGTTCTCCCCGCCTTACGACTGCATCATCTTCAACCTGGGCTTCTTCTTCTGGTGGGATAATCGGCTCTACGATATCACCCAGTTGTGCAAGCTCGGCTGGTTCGAATTCAAGATCCTCGAAAAGCGCATGTGGTGGGGCCATCTCCAGCGGCATCCCGCCGGCATGGGGCTCTCCGGGTACACCACCCAGAGCAGCGAGTCGATTTACACCAACGGCCAACCGGTACCGGAGCAGGTGTGGTACTTCGGGGATTACAAAAAGTACATTCCGCCATTGGTGCACTTCGAACTCAATCTGAACTTCCCCGAAACCTACAATCAGTACTACAATTCCAACCTGCCGGCGAACGTGACCGCGGTTGGAACTTCCGGCACCTCCTTGCCAACTCTGCTCTCTGCGGCGCAGGGCGGCAACGGAATTCAGCTTGTCGCCATCATGAACGGCTTGTCTGACGCACCCGTTCAGTAGTACGCTTACTCTGTTCCTTGGGCGTCTTCCTTCCTCCCCTACGTGGGCGCCCCAGGGAACGCCTTGCAGACGGAAACTTACTGGGAGAGGGCTCAACACCTCTCCCGGTGTTTTTCAGACGGATAATCAGGTATGGCCTTTCTTCCGACAACGGCACCACTACCGCAGAACTCGCTCGATCCGCCTCCCGCCTGGGAAGTTGCGGCGAGCAATGCAAGGCTGTATCAGAACTTCATGGCCTCCCGGACCGGAAGAGAGCGGGTATACGCAAATATGCCCGGCGTCGAATCCTTCTGGGCGGAAGCGCCGGGCCTTGCGAAAGATGCGAGCTACATCATCCCGGCATCGGAACTCGCGCGGCAAAGCGTTCTGAATGGCCTGACGCCTCTCAATAACTCCCCCGCTGTTTCGCCCCAGGGCCTGCCAATCTCTGCCGCTCCCCCGCAGGTGCTTTCACTGAACGCCCCGGCGACTTCAGCCACGATTCAGACAACGACTACGCCTTCGGTCTCGGTCTACCCCACAACTCCCACCATGCCGCAGGGCGCGCCGATCCCTTCAATCTACGGATACATGAATCCGGGCTGGACTCCGGACGCGAGCGCTTACCTTTCTTCGGACGGGATGGGGCAGTATTCTCCCCCCTGGTCGGATGCCTTCAACAGCGTCCCTCCGCCAGTAGCGGCAACGACAAGTCCAGACCCGAACATGCCCTGGTACATCCTGGGTATCCTCCTTCTCGCGGCGGCCGGCCTGCATGAGATGGGGAAGGAGGAAAGCCGATGAGCATGGACACCCAACTCCTTCAGGAAGGAGCGGCGATCATGAGCAAATGCGGGGCGTTCAACGTCCCGCGCCAAGGGGCTGTTCTTCCCCTGATTAAATCGTGGCTGATGCCCATGATCTTGCAGCCCAATCAGACATTGACATTCACGAAGGAGATCACGGGCGATACCGTATGGAACTTGCGGGCGATCTCCAGCGATCAGGGCTCGAACTCGATTACCGGGGTGAGATTGCAGATTCAGCTCCCGAACGGGCGCTTTCTTTTCGGCGGGAACGGCATCGACGTAGGCCAGTTCGCCTGGATCGGATCATGGCGCTATCTGATGACTCCCGATCTGGACTGTGAACCGGGAAGCAAGATTCAGGTGACCTTGCAGGATACCGTTGGCCTGGACGCGGCCGTGGCAGTCAATCTCCTGTTCGAGGGCGCCTACAAGTTCTACTTCTCTTCAGGCAACGCGAAAGACCTCAGCACCGGGCTCGCCAGCACGGCATCACGCTATCAGGGGATCGTCAATGAGAATATCCTTGCACCCGCCTACACGGCAGGTTATGGTCTGGAAACTCCTCAAGGGTTTGAGGACGACCTTATCACGTATTCTTCAAACATCGCTTCAATTACGATAGGAAACCCTGTTACATCAACGGTGAAGATCCCGATCGATAACGGGGTGAACTTCCACTGCCGGAGGCTCCTGTTCGATGTGGTGGCCAGCGCGGGCGTAACGGCGGGCTCGTGGCTCGGGCGCATCCGCACAGGCGACGGGTACGCCCTGAATGAAGATTTCATCGACCTCGCGCGATACCTCACCGGCGCAGAAATGGCACATGACTGGATCATCACTTCGGGAGATGCGGTGATTATCGATCTTGCATTGGCAGATACGGCAGGGGCGGGGACAATGACGTTTCAGTGCCATCTGGAAGGCGTGAGACGCAGGAAGGTGCCGGGTGTATAGACCTCAGTTTGCGTACGTCCAGCCGCCAAGCAGTTGCCGCGATCAGAACTGCTTTTACTCGTTCGATGGCTCGAACACGCCCACATTCGTATCAATCGCGGCGAACGATCCCGGCACCAACAAAATCCCGCTCTACCTCGATCAGGATGCCGACTTTTTGATTCGCGCGGTCCGCATCACGCCGACAGCCTTACGCGTCGTGTTGGAAGATGCATTCCTGCACACCCTGGTCGATCAGAACGCGGCGAATCAATGCCTCAATCCCCGCTTCTGGGCGCAGACAGAAGGCGCGGGACTGGTAGCCCTGGAATCGGACGATTGGGGCATCTGGTGCCCGGCAGGATCTTCTCTTGTGGCTTACGTGCAGAACCCCACGGGGGCTCCAGTGACAGGGCTTGCCATCAATATTCAGGGAGTGAAGCGGTATAGTGGTCCGAGGTGCAACTGATGAGCAGCGCTCCGGCATCCCCTCTCCCTCAACTTCAAGAACGGCACCACGATTACGTCCTGGGACCGAATCAGGATTCCCGCCTTGCCTCCGTGGCACCAGGGCAGGAAATCGATAACATCGAATTGCAACTCGATCCCGACGCACCCTTCATGCTCCGCGGCCGCGCGGTCAGGCAAGCCTACGATTCCAGCCTGACGCAGAACAACCTTCAGTTCCTTGCAATGAAGTGGACGGGGCCGCAACGCGGGGAGTTCCGGCAACAGGATTTCGTTCTCGAATCTCTGGCGATGGCGAACTTCGGGCAGGATGGCAACCCGAAGCCCATCCGCCCTTCGATCACCTATCCGGCATCCGGCATCATCGGGGTCAATCTGATCAATCGGGGACCGAACCCGATCACCAATCTGACCTTCTTCTTCCGTGGGGTAAAGCTCTTCCCTTGGGGTTCGGTACCTGCTTATCGATACCCAACTTCTATCAAGGGAATCTCTTTCTCCTACCCGATTCCGATTCTGAATTTGGGGCCTACGGAGATCCGGCAGAATCTGATTTTCCAGCCGAAGCCCGATGCGGACTTCATATTCCGCGCGGGGGAGGCGACGCCTCCTTTCGGGTCGGGAGAAGGCGAGTCGCGGCGGCAGTTCGCGGAAGTCGCGATCAAGCTTTACGACTGGTCGAAGAAGCCTTTCTCGAATGACTTCGTTCCGCTGGACATTCTTTTTGGCGGCGGCACATTCCCCGCGTCGATCCCCTTCGGCGCCACGCCAGATTTCATTGTTCCCTTCGGGCCGGGGCCGGGACAGCCGGGATTGATCTATCCTGAGATCTACGTGCCACGCTTGAATCAGTTGCTCTACGACTTGCAGCGGACAGACGGCAATGTGAATGCGAATCAGAATGAATCGTTTGTGATCAATCTGATTGGATCGAAGGTGTTCCCGCAATGAGAATGGAGATGGGAACTTGCTTGAGATGTCGTGCATGGCGTCCGGTATACGTAGCGGGTCCTTATAGTGAATGGTGCGGGCTTTGTAAGCGCAAGCAGGAAGCCCGGGATTCATTGGTCGAAGGTATTAAGTTCGCAGATCTCGGCGCATTCGATGCAGAGGAGCAGACCCTACCATGAGCACCTCTCCCCTGAATATCTCCCCGCTTTCAATGAATCAGCTCACGCGGGATCTGTGGTCGCAATATGATGCCTCTGCCATCTGGCAGCTTGCTCCGCTGGTGAATGATCCCTGCTACACCATCAAGTTTTACAAGGCCCCTGACGATGCCTCCGACCTGGTGCCAGCGAACGGGTATGTCCCGTACGGCCTGAGAATCACGCCCGGCGATATCATCTATGGCGTTTACCTGCCGTGCATTCCGAATGTGGACGACCCGTTTGAAAGCGCACCGGGAAGCTTCACTGTGCAGATTACAGACGTTTCGATGCGCCACAAGTGGTTCGATGACGCGGTAAGCTCGCTGTTCCTTTCGAACTACAAGCCCACGTTCCAGAGCAACAACTTTCAAGGTGCGGGGAGCTTCCCGAATTTACTGACTGCGCCTTACCCTGTGGTGGGATCGGGCCTGTTCGACATTGAGATTCAGGAAACGAGCGGGGAAGAGCAGCGCATTCAACTGGTATTCGGAGTTCTGGAGGTGTGCGATGCCAAATGCTAACGGAATCGTCTGCCCTCCTTCCAATCCCCAGTTCTATGGACGCGATGCCGTTCAATCCGCGGACCAGGTCCGGCAGAAAGAAGAGAACCGCGCCGATTGGCCGTACCTGCATCTCTTTCCCCCGCCGAATGCGACGCCAGTAAATCAGATCACTCAGGTACCTGTGGCAGTTCCCGCGCCCGCGGCGACCGCGCTGGTGCTTGCCTACACGGTACCCTCGGGGAAGCGCTTCATCATGACGGGCATCATCCAGAACATCTTCGGGGCGAATTTCACTCCGGGGGATGGATTCTGGACGATCGATAAGAATACGCCCATTGGTATTCCTGACGCGCAGAAAATGCCTGTGCAGGGCTTGATTCACATTCCCATCCCCTTGGGCAGTTTCGCCACGGGGATTATCTGGGAGTTCCGGCGGCCGTACGAGTTTGAGCCCTTGGACCTGGTGCAATCGAAGTTCACCAACACTGCTTCCGGCGCGACACTCCTGCTTTCCGCCTTCCTGGGTTACCTCATTCCGACAGTCGGGATGATGAGGTAACGCCCCGATGCCTCCTGTCCCTCTCCTGATCGGGGGTACGAATGGCGGTACGCTCGGCGCATTCTCTGGCGTCCAGTGGGCCGCAGCCATCCGTAACGGGCAAACCTGGGAGTTCGTCTCAGAGCCCCCACCCGCCACGGTAACGGTGATGGGCGGATATCTCCTGAACAGCGCGGGAACATCCTTCGGCTTGCACGATGCAGGGGACGGCCCTTCCAGCGCATTCGCTCCCATGTATTGGGACGGGGTGAGCAATCTCGTTACATTCCTCTGGCGGGACACGGTGGGCAGCACCGTAGCATTGCGAAACTTCAACCTGGATACGATGCTCTGGGAGCCCGATTTCGCCGTTACCGCAGACCTTGCGTTAGACGATCCCGTGGCATTGTGGAAGCGCTCGGATGGCTCGTGGATCGGCCTCTTTCTTCAGACGGGCGGGGACATCCTCGTTTACGTGACATCGTTCTTCACGGGCGGGGTATGGTCGTCCCCAGTGGACATCACGGTAAATGCGGGTGGACTAGGGTTCGAGAGCTACGATAATGCGACCTCGATCATTACCCCGGATGATGTCCTCCTGACGATCTTCCACGCTTCAGACGGCAATGAGTTTTTCCTGCAAGCCACGAATCAGGATGGGACCCTCGGGGTATTCCAACAATTCCCTGGGCAGTCCGGCAGCCCGCAAGATCTGAACGCAACAGTGACAGCCTCCACGCTCGCAATCGTGGGAGACAGCCTGCTCTGGGGGATCACGCGGAACTTCGACGGCGGCGCGGGAGTCGGGATCTATCAGGCGCCAGCGGTCTACGTGGGCACTCCGCTGAGCAATCCCGTCTGGACGGAATCAGGGTCGATCGATCCGAACAGCTTCGTTTTGGTCGGCGGCGATCCGATCCCGCAACCCCAATCGCCCACCACGTACGGCAATCTCTTTTACAACAACGGAACGCTGTATTCGGTCTACATCCGCAACGTCTACACCGATCTTTCCTTCCCTGTGCTCGAAGGGCAGATCATGATTTCCCAGACCAAGGACCCCACGTTCTTGACGGGGTGGACATCAGCATCGTTCTACGATCCAAATGCGAACCCAACGCTGTTCCCTCCGGGCGACACAGCGTTTGGTTTCACTCCCTTATTGGCCTTCGACCCCACAGGGGACATCGTAGGGGTCTCGGTTGATTACACGGATACCACTGCGGCGGGCCCGGAGCAGCGATATTGGTTTGGGGCGGCGATTCCCCCCACTCCCGTGGCTCCCGCAGTGAGCGGATTTGCGGCCGGCGCCACGACGGGTGCGAGATTCAAGCCTTGCACCCGTCAAGGGCAGGAATACCTCTCCATGCAGTTTGCGGAGAAGACACGCGCATTGAGAGAGAAGCGGAAGGCGTGGCCCTTTCCGCATCTGTTCCCGACGGATCGAGACATTCCTGTCAATCTCGTTTCCGATGCGGTCCTGGGAACTTCGTCCGATCTGGCGCTCCTGACGTACGTAGTGCCCTCAGGCTTCCGTTTCTGGATGGACGCTGTTCTATTCGACGGCCCCGCGCCATTTTCACCGGGCGATGCGATCTTCTCTTTGCGCAAGAATCAGAATCCGGTAACCTCCACGCAATCCCAGGATGTGCAGGGCTTCCAGTCGATTCCCATCCCCTTGGGGTCTGTGGAGAATGGAACGGTATGGCCCTTGCGCATGCCCTACTCGTTCGAGCCCTTGACGACCCTCTTGATTGCCGTGCATAACGTGAACTTCAACGATGGCGATCTGTTCACCGGCGGCCTGTTTGGCTTTCTGGTACCCTTGCAAAGAGGAAATCAGGACTGATGGACTTTCAAAAGCAGTGCGATGAACATGTACCGATCTTCGAGGGACTGAAGCCCCCATCTCCGCTCAAGAAATGGTGGAACCGTGGCGTTTATCGGGTGATGGTCTTCTGTGGCCTCCTGCCCGACTGGAGCAATCCCCACAACGCGCCCCCGGCGCACGGGCCGGAGATAGCGCACAAGTTCATGCAGATGCCAGATCTGCTTGTCTGCGCACGATGCGGTGCTGGACGGAATCATCTCATTCACCGATTTGAAGGAGTCAACAATGCCGAAGAAAAACGCCTCCCGCAAGAATGCCGGGAAGAAGAACCCACCCAGGAACTCGATCCGCTTATCTAACTTCACTGGCGTCGTGACGCGCGAGCGGGGCGGCAAGGTGACGGTGCGAGGGAAGCAGCGAAAGAAGCGGTAAGGGTGATACAATCCTCTGCAAATGGCTAACGCCCCCTTCACAGCGGAACAGTTGGAATTCCTCCGGAAGAACTTCGCGCCAATCCCGCACGATCACTCCTGGGATCAAGTCAAAGATGTCGATGGAGAGACACTGACAGAACGGGTGATCATGATCGATAACGTACTGGATACACTTGAGGACGAAGTATTTGCCGAAGATCCTTCGGGCGATGACCCCTCGGAGGGCTAGCGCTTGCCCATAAATAGCAGCAATCCCACCAGAGCAACAGCACCGTAAAAGGTGTACGTGCACATCGGAATACTCGCGAACTGCGGCGAGGAATCCCCCGGAAAACAGAAAATTGAGGAACTGGGCGGCGTGGCGTTCGGGTTGCCCGCCGACGGAAGAGATGGCGGATCTTGGCACGCCCCGGTACTTGTAACCTGTCCCGCCATCGGACCAATCGTGAATCTCCCTCCAGGCGGAATGTAGGTCTGAGATGCGTTGCAAGCACTGGCGGGTAAAGGTGGGAGCGAGCTCGGGGCCAATGTTTGCGAGGTAGTCGGCATAGGGGAAGTATATACCGGCACTGGGGCTACGGTCGCAGGAGCATTCGGCGCGGCGGCCTGCACAGCGGCGGCAACGGTGCTTGCGGGAGCGCTGGGGAAAGCGCTCTGCACGGCTTGCGTGAGTTGAGACGAACTCGCACCCGGCAATGCCTGTGCCACCTGTTGGGCCACCTGGGCAAGCGTAGGAGCGGAGGGAAGCGTCTGCGTCGGGACTTGCGCCACAGGCACCCAGGCGCTCCCTTGCGGACCAATCACAGCGTTGATCGCCGCAAGCCCACGATGCCATGGATTCGACCCCGGCGACGTTGACGTTCGAAACGCCCGATCCCGTGGGCTGGTTGTACGTCTCGATCGCGTTTGCCAGTGCCGTGATCTGATTCGCATTGAGCGAGGGCATCGCCTGTTGAATCTGCTGGTAACCAATCGCCATGGGATTTGCGTAGACATTCGCCGCGGCATTGGCGAGCGTGACTCCCGCGGCGGGATCGCCCACGAGCTGCCCCGCGGGAGAAGAGATTTCGCCCATGCAGTTTTGCCACGCGCTTTGGGCTGCCTGATACTGTGCCGCGGCATTGGCCCATACCGTGAAGCATCCGGCATCCCCCGTGGGGGTGCAATTTGGCAGCCCTGCCGTGTAAGTCGAATAGAGCGGCGCGTCTCCGCACGAACTGCCCAATCCGGCCATGCCTCCCGCGGGGTACATCTCAATCAGGGGACTTCTCATCAGGCGATACATTACACAAGCATACATCCCTGATAAACTGGGGTCCATGCGACGCTACCTCCTTGGGTCTCTGGCCGTGGCGGCAATCCCTGTGATTTTGGCCCTTGCCTTCGTGATAGGGTTTGCCCTTTTTGGCCTGGTGGAACTCGCGGGGCCGGTCGCAGGCATACGATAAGAGGGAAGCATGTTCGGAATTGCGACATTGAATCCGGCGAGAACCGACCATTCGGGCCGCCCTCGCTTCAAATGTCTCAATTGCGGCCATGAGTGGAAAAGCCGGAAGCCGATCAAGAAGCGTGGGCGCTCCAGTAATATCGCACCTTCCCCATCGCGACGTTGCCCGAAATGCGGCAATCAGGTGTATTACTGATGTATCGCCTTCGACATTCCGGGTTCGGCGCTTTGATGACCCCTCCAGCATCAATCCAGCCCGCCATCTCAAATGCCTGTGCCAATTACCCGGATGTCCCCTGCTCTTTGATTCAGGCAGTCGCCCAACAGGAATCAAGCTACAGCCCCACAGCGGTATCGTCGGCCGGTGCCCAAGGCTTGATGCAGATCATGCCGGCGAACGACCAATCGCTGAATCTGTCGAACCCCTTCGACGCGACCGCAAACGCGAATGCAGGCGCAGCGCTGCTCCAGCAACTTTACAATCAATACGGCAACTGGAACTTGGCTTTGGTGGCCTACAACGAAGGATCGGGCAACATCGCACAGTACGGCATCAATTCAGGCTCACAGCAGTATGCCGATACGATCATGGCAAATGCCGGATTGCCGAATGCTCCGACCATGGGTCCCCCGCCCTTGGATTCCACGGGCGATTCTTCAATTGGGACCAGCAGCAACGGCACTTCCGGCAGTACGGCGGGCCTGTTCGATCTCTCCAGTTTGACGACAGACTTTTCCTCTTTGTCCTTTACCGATCCGACCACAGGAGATCTCTCCACATTGGCATGGGTGGGTATCGGGGTAGCCGTGCTTGCGGTAGTATGGGCGGTAGCATGACGGCCCCAGAGCATCGCATCGGCGTGTACGATTATGCTTCGGCGCATGATCTGCTTTCCAGCACGGTCTTACGGCTCGATCCAAAATACAAAGGCCCCTGGGATACGCAAGCGCTGATTCAATACCTGGAAGCTCTGGTGCTGAAAGAGCGGGGTAGGGTGGGGAAATTTGCCGCGGGTTTATTCAAGGTGCTTAGAGGTTAACGATGATGCCCGAATGGGCGCGAGCCGTCGCGGGCGAACTCTGGCGTAATGCGTGTAGGGTCTCAGAGAGGGAAATCGCAATGGCAAAACTCTCCGTCCAGCTTCCCGCCGATCCCGGATGGTATCTGTGCTACATTGACGACCCCGAGCGGCCGGCGACAAAGGGCGGGCGCGTGATGGCCTTCTCCCAACGATACGATTCCGAAGAAGCGGCAAGTAAGGCAGCACTGCGGATGGGCATTGCCAACTTCGTGTCTCCCGTGCAAGTTCCCTGATTCAATTCCGGGTGGTAGAATTCCCATCAGAATGCCCCCCGCCAACAACTTCGTAAACTTCCCCTGCACGTTCCTCTACAACGCAGGATTTCCAAATACAAATATCAATGTGTGCCTGATTGCAGATGCGATCTTCTGGGGCGGGCTTGCAGTGCTGGCGTTGCATCTGATGTTCGGCGGCAGACGATGAGTCACCTAACGGTGAGCAATTACAGGTTGGAGATGTGGGCTGATTCGAATGGCGCAATTTTCACCGTGATCGAACAGGACGGGCGCAAACATTTTCAGTCGCCTTGGGAATCTCGGGGAGGGGGATGGCAACCCTTGGCGTCATGGCTTTCGGTGATGTTGGGTCTCCATGTGGATCGAGTTCGCGTCGTGGAGTGATTCGCCATGCCTCCCTTTCAGGTGGAATACTTCTGCCCCTCGCAATCTCCCTACTGGCAGACTCCGCGCGGCGTTTTTCCGATCATGAGCTTGCAACAGGCGATTGCATGGGCGCAAGTTTTGAAGCCGGGAAGAGGATCAGCACGTGTGGTCGATTCCACGGGCACTGTGCAGTACCAGATCTGATAGACTACCAGGTGAAAGATGGCGATCGGCACGACGGATCGTGCGCCGAGAGCTTCGGTTAAA
>Ga0307474_10002502_pt1 | contig 13211 bp, 6 predicted proteins | sample atmos_gasesECM1C_2_FD_203312 | JGI IMG/M metagenome (GOLD analysis project Ga0307474, IMG submission 203312) | Hardwood forest soil microbial communities from Morgan-Monroe State Forest, Indiana, United States - atmos_gasesECM1C_05 | ecosystem: Environmental > Terrestrial > Soil > Temperate... | reverse complement strand
GCCGCTCTCGCCGCCTTTCCTGTAGCGCCGTCGAATAACGGAGGAACTCTCGCAGTAAACGGCACTTCGATTCCGGTAGGAAGCCTGGCTGTTGTCGCACCCAACTTTCAAAGAGAACACGACGCACAATTCAACACGGACTACACCTGGGGACGCCACCAGCTGGGCACCCGCTTTACCTTGAACCAGGAAAAATTCATTGTTCCCGCGTCGATTCCGCTGCCGGTTTGGAATCAGAATGAGCCCGTTAATAATCGCAAGATCGCGCTCACCGATACCTGGACGGCTCGGAACAATGTGGTGAACGACATTCGGCTCCAGTACTCCTATTACTTTCTCGGCTTGTTGGATCCCTGTACGGCTGGTGTCACGTGCCAGCCGGACATAACCGTCGGCGACCTATTCACGGGGAACACCGCCGGCGTATCAGACAATCAGCATCAGAAGCAGAACAGCTATCAAGTCAGAGATACGCTGTCCTGGGTGCACGGCAAACACACCTTCAAGTTTGGCGGCGAGTACAACCATTTCATCTATCCACAGTTCTTCCTGTCGCGCAGCGTGGGCGACTACGAATACGAGACGACGGCGGACTTCATCAACGATGTTGTGCCTACGTCACGCGTCTTGCGAGGCGCGGGCTCTGGATACTTTCTGGGAACGGAAAGCTTAATGGCTGGGTTTGTCCAGGATGATTTCAAAGTCTCATCCCGACTCACTTTAAACTTGGGTCTGCGTTACGAATACTGGACGAATCCGGTGGGAGACAAAGAGTGGAATCTCAATGCCATCTCGAATGTTCCGGGACTGATCACCTTCGCAAATCCAAGCACCGACAAAAATAACTTCGCCCCACGTATTGGATTCGCCTATGACCCAACGGGCGGCGGGAAAACGGCGATTCGAGGAGGATTCGGCATTAACTACGACGTGAAGTTCCAAAACTTTGACTCTATTTCCTTACCGCCGCAACTGCAGAGCGAACTAAACTCGTCGTCGGCCTGCACTTTGACCCCGACACCCTCCTGGTGTTCGACCGGGGCAGGTTTCCTGGCGGGAGGTGGCCTGCCTCCTATCTACATTCCTCCTGCGGATCAAGCTACAGCGCGAAACCTAACCAGCGCGCATCTTCCCAATAACACTGCCTTACCGAAAGTGCTCACATGGAGCCTCGGTGTCCAGCGTGAAGTGTATCGCAATGCCACACTAGAGGTGAGATATGTAGGTACGCGGGGGCTGGAGTTGCCGGTGCAATTCCGTCGGAACTTCATCAGCTATTTCGATGCCGGTGGTTCGCCTCTGCCCACATATCTCAGCGCTTCATCTATTCCGGCAACCTATACTGCCACTACCCCAACCGACACTAACTTCAACCTGTTTCAGAATAACTATGGCAACCTTACTCTAAACCCCGTCCCGGGATTGACTCAGCCAAGTCCCGACATTTACCAGCAATACGGTTTCTTTGGGAACGTGACGGAGTATGACCCCTATGGAAACAGTATTTATCATGCAGCCTCCGCGAGCTTCACCCAGCGCGTGGGCCACGGGGTTTCGATAAATGCAAATTACACCTACTCGCATACCATCGATTCCGCCACAAACGAATTCAATACAAGCGCTTTGAATCCGCGCCGGGCGCAGGACGGGTACCAGCTTGCGGCGGACCGCGCTGATTCGGAGTTGGACGTTCCGCATAAGGTCGCGTTGTCGCTTGTCTACCAGTTGCCCAAAGCGAAGTCGTTGAATACATTTGCCAAAGCCTTGTTGAACGGCTATCAGGTCGGAACCGTGTTCTACGCGCAATCAGGACAGCCAGTCACGCTGCAGTCCGGTGTTGTCGATTCGAACGGCAACGTGGATACCGCGGGGGACAGGGTTATCCTCAATCGAGCCGGCACTGGAAACGTGCTGAACGAGCCTTTTCAGGGCGATGTCTTTCCGGTATGCGAAGGGGCAGGCGGCGCCACGTATGTGGGCACAACCTCTTTCCTGACTGCTCCGTTCAATGGCTGCAACGCTAACGCAAGCGCCCCCTTCGGTTACGACCCGGCGATTGGTTATACACCGGTGAATCCCAAGGACCGGTACCTCATCGCGGCGAATGGAGTCCAATCCAATGTTGGAAGAGACAGTTACCGGACGCCTGGTTTCAGCACCTTCAATGTCTCCCTCTTCAAGAACACCTACTTCGGCGAAACCAAGTACCTGCAACTGCGGGCGGAGGTTTTCAACATACTCAACCATCCCAGTTACACTTTGACGAATGGGAACGTTTTCAATACGGCCGGTATCACAACCGCCCTTGGAAATCCAGGCTATGCACAGCCTTTCAGCAACGCTTTCCTAAATGCGAAGCAGTTCGGTGGCGGCATTCGGCAGATGACGCTTGGGATAAAGTTCGTCTTCTGAGTGCGACAATTGCAGCCAGGGATCGGTCGCGACCGAGCCCTGGCTTCCGCCGGGAGGGAGCTTCAGTCTACTAAGAATTCTTGTCAATCACGCTCTGCAGGCCAGCACGGTAACCGCGGCTGCAGGACAATTCCTTGCCGGTCTTTAGGATGACGATATATTCGCCACTGTTGACGGGTATCAATTCCTTAATCTTCCGTACATTCACGATGGTTGAGCGGTGAATACGGATGAAGAGATTCGGGTTCAACCGTTCGGCGATACGGCTGATGGTCTCCCGGAAGAAATAAGACTCTTTCCCGACATTCAGACGGACGTAATTTGCCGCAGCTTCAACCCAGTCAATTTCGTCCAGATTCAGGAATATGACCCGTCCTTTGGCTCGAATCACCAACCGACCTTCCGGCTCAGGTCCGGAGCGGGTTTCCGATCTCACTCTGGACAGGAGATCCAGGATACGATGCGTAATCTCGCGATCCCCCGACTTACGTACTTCAGAGCAGGCTCTCTCTATCGAGTGATGAAGGCGCTCCTGGTCGAACGGCTTCAGCAAGTAGTCAAGAGCGTGCGCTTCAAAGGCGCGAATCGCGTATTGATCGTAGGCCGACGTGAAGATGACTACGGGCATCTCTCCTGGAGGGACTTCGTTCAAGACCTGGAACCCATCGAGGTCCGGCATTTGAATATCTAGCAGCAGCAGATCTGGAAGGTGGGCATGGATCGCTGATATGGTCTGCCTGCCATCTTCACACTCGGCTACCACTTGGACTTCCGGTTCTGATTCCAACAGAATATGCAGTTTCGTACGAGCAAGCCGCTCGTCGTCGGCAATGACCACACGCAGCGGAGAGCTGGCCGTTTTGCCTTGCAATGCCGAGTCAAGGTCAGGGGTCATGGCGCATCTGCAAGCACTAGGGATTCTCTGACAACTGGATAGACGTGACCGCGTGAGAATCGTTTATTTTAAGTTAAGTGCAACTGTCAAAGTCCCTCCCTGGTAGCGAGAAACCTGCTTCCGAGGGCAAAGATCTCGTACCGAGTTATATGGTATCGATTCCTGCACAGAGAATTCGCAGGGGTCTCAAGAAAGACGCGGACTCCTCAAAGACTGGTGGTCGACCTCAGCCGTTTGCGCAACTGAACCCCTGTGCTGTGGGACCAGTGGCCCTTCTCGCCACCACCTTTCGAGCCGCCTGAAATAAAAACCCAGTGGCGCCCGTGCTCGAGACATGCCTGTGGTTTGCTTCCTGGCTCCCGATTTTCGTAGAGGCGAGCGTTCTCCCCTACCGAATGAGGTAGATCGTGAAGGTCCGCTGGAGTATCGATGGCGATCCACTGACTGGAATCCGTCAGCTCGTCCGCAAAGCTCCGCGCCTCGTGCCACCTAAACGTGCACTCATACCCTGGTCGCTGCGACAACGCTGCTGCGGCAGTTCGCGTGCTCTTTTGCTGTCCGATTCCCACCCGCAGATGGGAACTCATCACGACGAAAGGAACACTTATGATTCCCCTCGCCGCCCTTTCCCGCCAAGCAGGCAAGTGCTCTCGAATTTTAACGCTGGTTGCCATCTCGCTGTTTTGGCTAAGCTGGGCTGTGATGCAAGCACAGACCACAGTTGCCACGGGCAGCATTCAAGGATCGGTGACCGACCCTTCTGGTGCGGTTGTTGTGGGAGCGAAGGTTACGATCACCAACAAAGCGACCGGACAAGTAATAACAGTCACGACGACCTCGTCAGGCGCCTACGCATCAGGCGCTCTCACACCGGGTGACTATAGCGTGCACGTGGAAGGGCAAGGTTTCAAAACCCTCGACGCAACCGTTCCGGTTCAGGTGGGAGTAACGGCATCGGGCAACTTCAAGCTTCAATTGGGCGATGCGAGCCAGATCGTCGAGGTGCAAGGCTCCGAGTTGCAGGTAGACACCGAACAAGCGAGTGTGCAGGGTGTGATTAACACCGAGCAGATTGAGAATCTGCCCATCAACGGAAGGAACTTCCTCGACCTGGCTCAATTGGAGCCCGGAATCCAGATCCAAGATGGCGGCAATTTCGATCCCACCAAGAAAGGATTTTCTTCGATTTCTTTCGGAGGACGGTTTGGACGCACGGCGCGCATCGAGGTTGATGGAGTTGACACTAGCGACGAGACCGTGGGGACGACGACTCAAGACATTCCCCAAGGCGCTATTCAGGAATTCCAAATCGGAGAGTCGATGTTGGATCTCTCCACGGAGTTAACCTCGTCCGGGTCAGTGAATGTTGTGACTAAGTCGGGAACTAACGCCTACCACGGCCAAGGTTACTATTATTTCCGTGACCAGTCGCTCGATGCCAACCTTCCGGGGGCATCGCATACACCTTTCCAGAGAAATCAGTTCGGGGGTAACTTCGGCGGCGCCATAATAAAAAATAAATTGTTTTTCTTCGTAGACGCGGAACGTACAAAACAAGACTTCGATCAGCCTGTACTGGCGGGGCCTCCCTTTCAATCGCTCTCAGGCGCGTTCTCGGCGCCTTTCCGTGAGACGGAGGGAATCGCGAAGTTGGATTACCAGATCAGCAAAAATTACAGGACGTTTTATCGCTTTTCCTACGACCAGAACCGCGACGTCTCATCGTTCGAGGCTATCGCCTTCCAACCCCTTAGCAACACTACTCATACACGCGACCACGTTGTCGGGCTCGACTTCACCACCGGAACCTTTACCCACAGTGTGCGTCTCGGGTATATGAAGTTCTTTAACCACATTTCGAGTGGAACCAGCGCGACGACGCCCTTCAATCCATCATCACCGATAGAACTGGCTATCGGTCCTGACATCGCCTGTCTCAATAGCTCTGGCGTAACTCCCGATGTGTTTTGTTCAGGCCAGGGATTCTTGGCTCCGCAATCGACGCCTCAGTCTGATCATCAGATCAAGTACGACGGCAGCAAAGCGATCGGGGCACACATCCTGCGCTACGGCGGAGGTTTCAACCACATCCAAGGCGGAGGTTTTGCCGGCTTTCTCGCCGACGGGCCTGCGGTGAACGCCAGCACCACGGCTTGTGCTGGCCTATGCCTCGCCATGCCCGGCGGGGCAGCCAATGCGCTCAACTATCCTGCCACCAATGTGCTTCTCGGCAACGGCCAGGGATTTTCTACGGAGAAGCGTTCGTTTGGTTTTCCAGGCGGAGGCTTGGGACCTGATAATCGGATTTCCTGGTACGTCGGCGATTCGTGGAAGATAAAACCAAATCTAACTCTGACCTACGGGTTGCGGTACGTGAGAGATACCGGAAGAACTGATAACGACCTGGGGCCAATCGCGGCGCTCTACCAGTTTGACAATCAGTTCTATTCGGGCTTAGGAAATCGAGTGAACAATCCCAACAAGAATTTTGCACCACAGCTGGGTGTCGCCTGGGATCCGGCGCATAACGGAAAGACAGTGGTGCGCGGTGGGATTGGATTGTTCTATGAGAACTCGATCTGGAACAACGTTATCTTCGACCGGCCGGCGCGTTTGACGAATGGCACTTTCCTGGCTTTTCAGCCTGCCTGTGGAGGCGGGCAGCCAACGACCTTCAACCTGCCCGGCACCACAACGTCGATCACACCCGCTTTCTGCGGGCAGCCAGTTGGCTTGGTGCAGGCTCAGATTGCGGCACTGCAATCGCAATATCAGGCTGCCGCTCAGGCGGTGGGTTCCGGACCAAACGGATCCTTTATTGGTTCTGCCTTGCAAGATACCGGTCCAAACGGGACAAGCACTAACCTGTTCGCTCCCAACTACAGAACCCCGCGGTCGGTGCAAATGAATTTCGGCATCCAGCGCGAGCTTCGCCGGGGCGTAGTGTTAACCGTGGATTATCTCCGTAACATCTCTACCCACACACTCCTGGCCGTAGATACGAACCACGTTGGCGACGCGCGCTTTCTAAATATGACGGCCGCTGTGAATGCCATCAACAACACTCTAACTGCCTGCGGAGCGGGTTCGATTGACGCCGCAATTGCCAACTGTCCCGCTCTTCATCCCGCAGGAGGCGGAGCCACTATCGTGGACTTTGCCACGAACGGGTTGGACTCTGGTTATGAAGTCTGCGGCGGAGCCCCCTGCCCCAACGCGGCCTTCGGTGGCATTGCAAATGGCGCCAATGGATCGCCCGCTCTTGGCGGAAACCAGATGCTATTTCCAATCGCACGCTCGGTCTATAACGGTTTGCAAACTTCCTTGAAGCAGAACATGCGTAATCCTTTCAGGGGAGCACATTCCTTGAACCTGCAGGTCTCTTACGCCCTCTCCAGGTACACTTCTCAGGCGCAAGATGGTGACTTCATCAACAGCGCGTGGAACTATGCAAAGCCGAACCAATTCAGCGGCCCCAATGGACTGGATCGTACTCACCAGATTTCCTTCGGAGGCACCATGGAGTTGCCGGCTCACTTCCGGGCCAGCGTAATTGGACATTTTTATAGCGCGCTGCCAACGACTCTCACGCTCGCTTCAACCGGAACTCCCGGCGGTATGTTTGTGACTGCGGTTAACGGGGACGGAACGGGCGACGGCTATTTGACGAACGGCTCGAATGGCGCGTTAGGGGGTATTCTTCCGGGCACTAATCTGGGATCGTTTGGGCGCGGCATAAACGGCGCTAATATCAACGACGCGATTAACAACTACAATCGTAGCTTTGCGGGTACTCCCACTCCGGCCGGCCAGGCCCTCATTAACGCAGGACTGTTCACCTCAACCGAACTCACTGAACTGGGAGCTGTGATGCCGGTCGTCAACCCCGCGCCCGCCGACGAGGCGAATAATGCCTGGTTGCGAGCCCTCGACCTTAGCCTGAATTGGACGTACAAGATCAAAGAGCGACTGGAAATACAGCCGGGAGTGAGCTTCTTCAACCTGATGAATCTCTCCAACTTTGATGCTCCTAAGAATAACCTCAGCGGCGTGCTGAGCCTGGCGGGTCAGCCAGGCCTTCCGGCTCAAACGCCGGTGGCAGGAACTGTGAACGGCACGTCCGGGCAACAGCCTAACAGCCTGCGCGTCGGTCTGGGTTCGGGAGTATTTGGCGTCGGTTCTCCGCGGGTATTGGAATTTGCACTGAAGCTCACATTTTAGCGAGGTCCTGGTTCCTGAAGGCGAGACACAGCAGTTTGCTTCAATTTGCTCCCTGATCGGATCGTTGGCATTGACGCGGCCGTGCCTGGCTTCTTCGAACGCCCGCAGGACTCACCTCGTGGCTTTCATCGATGGTTCGGCAGGCTGGTTCGGCAGGCTGCGGTTGCCTAGCATGCGGCGCTTCCCCTTGGAAGCCCTTTTTCAAAAGTCAGGCAAGCCGGGTCTAACCTCTGCGGGGGGTTGTCCGGAAGTATTCCAAGTCGGCGGAAATTCTCGGCAGGCGTTCGACTCGTTCAAGTACGCCCAAGACGAAGGCGCTGTTTCGCCAGCAGCTGGGTGGCGTACTTAAGGCTGCATGGAGGCCGCCCGAACCGTCGACGTGGGGCGCGAAAACACGGTCCCATGCGGATAGGCATCGCCGTGGAAGCCATGCGGCCACGACTTACCGTCCATGCTGACGCCGGGCTGATCGCTTCCGGCATCGCGGAAGCGCGGGTCGAGCGTGAGGGCACCCGTCTGGGGATTGAAGTTCATCAGCAACAGGCGGTGATCTCCGTACTCGCCTGAATTCAAAATGATTCGATGGCCGTCTGGATCAGCGGAAGCCCAGTGCGGTTTTTGTTTTTCATTGAGCGTACTCCGCGACACCTCGCGAATGTGAGCTAGATCGGAGATGTCATAGGCTGCGACCGCGTGCACCGAGGGCAGAGTTTGAATCCAGTAATGCCCAAGTTGCAAGGGCACGTCAGCCTGCTCGCCGTCGAAGGTCTTCAAGTAGCGGGCGGATGGTTTCTCCGTCTCAATGCCTTCCAACTGATACAGGCCGCACGAAAATGTGTGGATGAGTACGGTTTTGCCATCGGCCAGCAGACGCGGCTCGCCGGGAGCTTGCTGTTCCGTACCGCGCGGCCCAGGTGGTAGCACGAGGGTGCGCAAAAGCTTCAAGTCGGAAAGCCGCCACAATTGGACGGTGCGCGTCTCTCCATCGCTTTTGAAATGCATGGAAGTGTTGGTGGTGACGACGCGGTCGAGCGCCGGGACGATCACGAGGCTGTAGGGACGAATGAGCTCAGCTTTCGCCGCGGGATCCATGGCGCTGCTGCTGCGAATAAGATGTCCCACGTTCGTCGAACTCGACGAGGCCGCCGCCGTCAGACTTGGGCCCGTGATCGCCATGATACTGGAATGTCGCCAGAACATGACCGTTCGACATTCGTACGTAGGTGTGCGGGTGCATATAACCGTCGAGATCACCGAACGATGTGACGAGAGACGGGTGCAGAGGCTCGCGCAAGTCGAAAAGCATGGTGCGTCCGCTCTCAAACGCATTGGCCAGAAGAAAACCGTCCTCGGGCATTTCCGCTTCGGTGTGATGAGGCGTTCCACCGGGACCGGGAACCGCGACTGACGCCACCACTTGGGCGTAGTGCGCAGACTTGGGATCGGCATCCAGCACGGCGAGGAAATCGCTGCTGTTCTGGGCGTCGTCGCCGGCCCAGACGAAGAGGTAGGAATTGTTCTGGGAAAATCCACGAACAGCGCAAAACAGCACCAGAACGAAGCAACCCAGATCGCGCATAGGCACCGATTGTCATCGTGCCGTGATCAAGTGTCAATCAACAACCGACGATTTCGGCCTCCGAGGTATAACTCTGCGTTTCTGTAAGGTGGGGTTTGGACAGGGCGGGGAGGCGTGTTAGCCTATCGGCGGCGGGGGCGAAGGCGGCGTGCTGGCTGCCGGCGGCTCACCCGCCAAAAGTCACCCTGCATGCCGGACGAAACCAGCCCACCTCGGCCCCCTGTATCCTCTTCACCTGCGGGGACTTCCGGTCTTTCCGAGGATCAAGAAAAAGAGCAACTTTCCGGCTCAGGCGGGGTTCGAACCAGTGTGAGCACTGCGGCCATGGAGCGAGGCGCGCTGATGGCTGCGGTGGGTCCCCCTCCAGTCAGCAGCTTCCAGCCAGTGATGGCGGGCGCCGAAGGCTACACCGACGCCGAGGTTATGTTGCGGGTAAAGGCGGGGGACGAATCCGCCTTCGACTATCTGGTACATAAATATCGCCGACCGCTGGTGAGTTTTATGTACCGTATGGCACGCAATACGGCGGCCGCGGAAGATTTGGCCCAGGAAGTTTTTCTGCGAGTATATCGCTCTCGTCAGACTTACGAAGCCAGCGCCAAGTTTACAACCTGGCTGTATCGCATCGCGACTAATCTGGCCGTGAACCATGCCCGCGATACGCGTCATGAGCGGCCGGAAGTGACGGTCAGTCTTGACGAACCGGACGCGGAAACCGGCACCACATTGGACGTGGCCGATGGTACGGTTACGGCCGAAGAGGCTCTTGTACGGCGCGAGCGGATGCGGGCGATCCGAAGCAAAGTAGAGGCGCTTCCCGAGCGGCAAAAATTGGCGGTGATCATGCACAAGTATCAACAGATGGATTACAAACAGATCGCCGATGTATTGAAGTTGAGCGAGTCAGCGACGAAATCGTTGTTGTTTCGCGCCTATGAGACCTTGCGGGAACAGTTAAAAGAATTTGTTTAGAAGAGGTATTTTGTTTTGCGAAGTGAGCGGTGGCGAAGATGACTAAGGGGAACAGGGTTATGAAGTGTGAGGAGATTAAAGAAGTGATGCCAGATTTGGCTTCCGGCTTGATGGAAGTGACGCCGGAGATCAGCGATCATCTGGCGGGCTGCGGAGCGTGCGCCGGCAAGATGAAAGAGTTTCAGCAGACGATGGCGTTGCTGGATGAATGGAAAGCGCCAGAGCCTTCGCCGTATTTCGATGTGCGTTTGCAGGCGCGTCTGCGGGAAGAGATGGCCAAGCCGCAAGCGGGCTGGTTGGCCTGGTTCCGGCGGCCGGTGCTGGCAGCGGCCCTGACGGTGCTGATAGGAGTTGGCATGGGCGTGTTGTTTACGAAGGGCAGCGGAATCTACGGGCCAGGCAATAAGGTGGTAGCGGAATCTGGGCAGGTGGCGGAGCCCGGGACAGCGGTAAGCGATCTGCTGGCGCTGGAAAAGAATCACGATCTGTATTCCGACTTCGATTTGCTGGATGACCTTGAGGTGCAGCATGATGTGGTGGCGAATCCGTAAGAGCGGATCACTAACCATCATCAATGCAGGTAGGCGAATTCGAGGGCGGAGAGAATGCGGTTGAGAAATTGCATGATGCGATGGATGGCAACGGCCGCGCTGGCCGTGGCCGCCGTTGTGGCTCCCTGCCTGGCTCAAAATAACTACGCGCCGCACAATAATTTCCGGCCGTTGCAGGGACATCCGCCAGCACAGACTCATCCGCCGGGCCAGGGAAAAGGGCATTCGGGGGACTGGCTGCGGCGCTATAAGGGCTTGTCTCCCAGTGAACAACAGCGCGCCTTGCAGAACGATCCCGGCTTCCGCCGTTTATCTCCGGAGCGCCAGCAAATGTTGCAGCAGCGACTGCAGCATTTCTCAAGTCTTCCGCCGCAAGAGCAGCAGCGCATGCTGAAGCGCATGGAAACGTGGGAGCATCTTACGCCGGGTCAGAAACAAGCGGTGCGCGATCTGTTCGGCCGGATGAAGCAGCTTCCGCCTGACCGTCGGCGTATGGTGAGTACTGCGGTGCGGGATCTGCGGGCTATGCCACCGCAGCAGCGGGAGCAGATAATTGATTCCAACCGCTTCAGAGGCATGTTCTCGCCTCAAGAGCGCGACATTATGCGCGGGGCCACCAGGCTGCCCCTGGCCCCTCCGGAGAATGGCAGACCCGAAGAATGAGTAGATCCTGGTGTGAATCAGGGTTAACTTTCAGGTGTGGCTCAATGGAAATCGTGGGAGACAGTTTCGGCTTTCGTAACGAATAGCGGCAGTACGCGCTCGGCTTTAACTGAGATCACATTGTCCTGATTCTGCAGAATTCCTTCAATTGCAAGAAACCGTTCTGAGGCCAGCAGCAAACGGTTCTGATGAAAAAGGTCGGGAGCGATAATCGCGTTGGCCACTCCGGTTTCATCTTCCAGGCTGAGAAAAACAAAACCTTTGGCGGTTCCCGGGCGCTGGCGCACGATTACGCAGCCTCCAATGCGAAGACGCTTGCCGCTGGGAATATCGCGGAGTTCGATGGCGCGGCGAATACCCAAGGCCTTGAGCCAGTCACGACGGTAAGCCATGGGATGCGGCCCAACAGTCAGGCCCGTGCCGTGGAAGTCGGCAACCAGACGCTCTTCCTGGTTCATGGGACGTAGCGGAGAAGGCAAATCGGGTTCAGGCAGATGCTCGAGCAGCGGGCCGGAGCCGCGCACTGCGCGTTCGACTTTCCAGAGTGCGTCGCGGCGGTGGTGGAGTTGCGGGTACCGAGTGCCGAGTACTGAGTTGCGAGATTCCTCCGCTCCTCGCTTGCCCGCGGAGGTCGGAATGACAAAAGTTTCTACCGTTCTTGATGGCGCAGAGGCCGGAAAAGTTTTCCTCGGTACTCGATACTCGCCACTGGATACTGAATTCAGAGCTCCAATTTCCGCCAGCGTAGTGAGTTCGTCCTTGCGAAGTTCTGGAACCCGGTGTGCGAGATCCTGTATAGAAGTGAACGGAACACGCATGCGTTCGCGCACCAGCGCCTGACCAGCGTCTTCCCGGAGGCCGCGGACGTAGCGCAATCCAAGTCGCAGGACCTGAGCAAGTTGCGAGTACCTAGTACCCAGTACCGAGTTACAAGATTCCTCCCCCCCTCGCTGGCACTCGGGGGTCGGAATGACAAAGTTCTCTGTTGCTAGCAAATCCTGTGGGGGAGGAATGGTCTTACTCGGTACTTGGTTCTCGGTACTGGGCACCGCTTCCAGCGTGCACATCCACTCCGAACGCATCACATCGACCGGCAGTACTTTCAATCCGTGCCGTTTCGCGTCTGTGATAAGAGTGGCTGGAGAATAAAAACCCATGGGCTGGTTGTTGAGCAGGGCAGCGGTAAATGCGGCCAGATAGTGGCACTTCAAATAAGCGCTGGCATATGCAATCAGGGCAAAGCTGGCGGCGTGCGATTCAGGAAATCCGTAGAGCGCGAAAGATGTGATGGAAAGAATAATTTGTTCCTGCGCGTCATGAGAGATTCCGTTGCGTGTCATGCCGGCACGCAGTTTAGCTTCGATGTCCCTCATGCGGGCTTCCGATCGCTTGAAGCCCATGGCGCGGCGTAAGTCTTCCGCTTCGCCTCCAGTAAAGTTAGCTGCGATCATTGCAATGCGCAGCAATTGTTCCTGAAAGAGCGGCACTCCCAATGTGCGTGCCAGCACCGGTTCAAGCGAAGGATGTGGATACGAAACTTCTTCGCGTCCCTGTCGACGCAGGAGGAATGGGTTAACCATTTGTCCGACGATTGGTCCCGGCCGGATGATTGCAACCTGCACCACAATGTCATAGAAGCGTTTCGGCATTAGGCGGGGCAGGCACGACATTTGCGCGCGGCTTTCCACCTGGAACATGCCTATGGTATCGGCCTGCTGCAGCGTGGAGTAGACCGCAGAGTCATCGGCCGGAAGGTGCGCCAGATCGACTTCTTCATCGTAGTGATGGCGAATAAGTTCGATTGAATCTTTGAGCACCGCCATCATGCCCAAGCCGAGCAGGTCAACTTTGACGATGCCCATGTCGGCGCAATCTTCTTTGTCCCACTGCACCACGACGCGGCCGGGCATGGAGGCGG
>Ga0307474_10002500_pt1 | contig 13216 bp, 10 predicted proteins | sample atmos_gasesECM1C_2_FD_203312 | JGI IMG/M metagenome (GOLD analysis project Ga0307474, IMG submission 203312) | Hardwood forest soil microbial communities from Morgan-Monroe State Forest, Indiana, United States - atmos_gasesECM1C_05 | ecosystem: Environmental > Terrestrial > Soil > Temperate... | reverse complement strand
CTGGAAGTTCGATGACGAACGTCGCGCCGCCGCTCGAGTCTGCGAGACGCACGCTGCCGCCATGCGCCTCGACCACGGACTTGACGATCGACAGTCCAATGCCATTGCCGCGCGCTCGCGTCGTGAAAAAAGGCTCAAAGATGCGTTCCCGGATCTGCGGCGGCACACCGGGACCGTTGTCGCTCACGACGATCTGCGCGCGCCCATCCGCCGTGCGCCGCGCCAGGAGTTCCAAATTCAGCGGCGCGGTCGCGGCCTGCAGGGCGTTGGTGGCGAGATTCAATACCGCGGACACCAGCGATGGCGCATTGGCGCGCACCACCAGGTCCGGCGCCTGCGTACGGATGGTCAAACGGATTCCGTCGCGCAATGCCGGGCGCAGCCATTGCGCCACCTGTTCCAGCAGCGCGCTCACGCTGACCGCCTCGCGCGCGGCGCCGCCATGGGCGAAGGCGAGCATGTCATTCACCAGCTTGTCGAGCTGTTTGAGGCTGCTGACGGTTTTGTCCGCGCAGCGGGACAGGTCCGCCGGATTGCGGTCCGCCAGCGTCATTTGCGAGGCGTAAAGCAACGCGGCGGCCAGCGGCGTGCGGATCTGATGCGCGAGTCCCGCCGCCAATTCGCCCAAGGTCAGCAAGCGTTGTTGACGCACCAGCAACACCTGCATGAGGTGCGACTCAGTCACATCGGTGAGCAGCACCACTTCGCCGCCATTGTCGAGCTCGCGCCGGGACACATTGACGAACCGGCCGCTGCGCAGCTCGGTGTGCTCCCCCACCCTGGCGGGATTGACGGTCGCGCGCGCGCGCACCGCCGAAAAGAGCTGCCCGAGCAGCGGCGCACCCAGCAGTTCGAGGGCCGCCGGATTGAATTCCTGGATCTCGCCGCGGCCATCGAGCACCAACACGCCGCCCGGCAGGCCCTTGATCAAGGCCGACAAGCGCGCGGCAAGATGTTCCTTGCCGGCGTGCGCCTCCGACAGCTCGGCGCGGAGCTGGGCCAGCTCGGCGCGCAAAGAATCGAAGGCGCCCGATAATTGGTCCGAAACCGACCCGAAGGCCAGGAACGCCGCCTGAAGTTCGGAGCGACGGTTTTCGATCAGCTCGAGTTTTGTGGCTGCCATGCCTCAGGAAGAAAGCTACTTCTGTGCCTCGGCAGTATTTGCTCTGCCTATCAACTAGTTACGAAGTGATCGGCGCCATCTTGAGCGGTGGCGTCAATAATTTGTCAGGCGCTGAGACGGTATTTGCGCAGCTTCTCGACCAGCGTGGTGCGCCGGATGCGCAGCAGCCGCGCCGCACCGGCAACGGTGCCGTCGGCTTCCTCGAGCGCCTTGCGGATGAGACCGATTTCAATCGCCGACATATGGTCTTTCAGGTCGATGCCGCCGCGCGGCAGCTCGACATCCATCATTTCATACACCACCGCGTCCGACTCGCGCTCCTGCACGGAATCACGCTCCGGCACGGAGTCGCACTCCTGTACGGACTCGCGTCCCGGTAAGGACTCGCGTCCCTGCAGCGATTCGCGTTCCTGCACGGCGTCTGTTTCCGGCTGTTGCGGCGGAACGGCCACCTCGATCGGCGCGGAGCGCGCGTCGATGCGCACCTCGCAGCCCAGCCATCCCACAGCCGCGGCGTTGCGATATCGGTCCGGTAGGTCGGCGGCGGTAATCGTCTGCGCGGGGAACAGGATCGCCAGCCGCTCCAGCAAGTTGGCCAGCTCACGCACATTGCCGGGCCAGCGATTGCGCGCCAGGCAATTCATGGCGCTCTGATCAAACTGCATTGCTCGTCCGGCGCTCATGCTCTGCCGCTGCACCAGATGCTCGATCAACACCGGCAAATCATCGAGCCGCTCGCGCAGCGGGGGCATCTGCAGCGGGAATACGTTCAGCCGGTAGTACAGATCCTCGCGGAAGCGGCCCGCGATAATGGCCGCATCCAGGTCGCGATGGGTCGCGGCGATGATGCGCACGTTGCAGCGGATGGTTTTATTGCTGCCGACCCGCTCGAAGCTGCGCTCCTGCAGCACGCGCAGCAATTTCACCTGCATCTGCAGCGACATGTCGCCGATCTCGTCCAGGAACAGCGTGCCGCCCTCGGCAAACTCGAAGCGGCCAAGCCGCGTCGACAGGGCGCCGGTGAAGGCGCCTTTTTCGTGGCCGAACAGCTCGCTTTCCAGGAGGTCGGCCGGTATGGCGCCGCAGTTCACCGGTACAAACGGATGCGCTGCGCGGCCGGACAGTTCGTGAATGTGGCGCGCCACCATTTCCTTGCCGGTGCCGGACTCCCCGAGGATCAGGACATTGGTGTCGAACGGCGCAACCTGTTCAATCAAACGATGGACGGCGCGCATCGACTTCGATGCGCCGCTCGGACGGAAGCGATGGGTGCCCGGCTGGGTGGGGTGACCGCTGCGCACGTTTTGCGCCTGAGTCAGGACAGCGGACAGGCGCCGTTGCTTGACGGGCGTCTCTAAGTGAAACCAGGCCACATCGGCGCTGGTTTCGGCGATTTTGGGGAGCCCATCGGCGCTGATGCAGATAATGGGCAGCGGTTGCCGCAACCCGCGCAGGTGCGTCACGAGTTCCGGGCCCAGCGCAGTGACGGTCTCGCGCCGTGCAATGACGGCGACGCAATCAGACGTGTTGCAGTGCGCCGACGAACGCAACTCCGCCAGATCGCGGATCCGAACCGATTCCAGCTCCAAAAAATGCAACAGAGCCTGGAGCGCCGTCGCCTCCAAATCTGAGGGCTCGATCACAATAACTTTTGCTTCAACCACGAGTGGGACTCCTTCCCAGTAATCAAAGTGTGACGGAGTGCACAAATCTCCGGTGCCGTCTTAAGCTTTGCGTCTAACTCATTGACATAGCTCAATCAATTTCGAGCACGGGGACATACTAACTGATGAACTTGAGAGAAAAGCAGTTGGCAAACCCCCGCAAAGATAGTAGGGGCTTCCCGCAAAAACACCCCCGGTGTTTGTCCTTAAGAGAGCGTCGGGGGTTCTAGGCGCCGGCGTGCTTTGCGCCGGCCACCAAGCGTCGATGATGGCGGAAGATCAACTTCTCGAGCATGTCGACGACCGCGTCGCTCAATCCGACGAAGCGAAACCGCGTGGCGCGCACGCCATCGATGGCGGCCTCACCGGCGACGACGCTCGGAATTTTGAGGGGCTGCGGCAGGGCGGAGTTGATGTACACGGACAGCAGACCGGTGGCCTCGGTTCGCGCGGCATGCTCGCCGAACCACTCCAAGGCGCGCGAGGACATGCGCACCCGTTCGGCGGCCGGCAATCCGCTGCTGCGCAGCGCAAGTTCGGCCGTCAGGCGCAAGAGAATATTGACTTTGTACTCCAGGCGCTGCAGCTCGTGCAGCAGCGCGGGCGATTCATCCTTGAGAGCCTCATGCACGCGCACTTCGTCCAGGGACGATTCGGCGCCGAGCAACTGGTGGTTGTCCGCGTTGAGCCGCGCGAGCTGCGCGCCCTCGGCGAGAGTCCCCGGGGTCCAGACCACCGGCAGGGATTCTTCGAAGATCAAACCATCGCCCAGAAAGGATTCAGGCATGGCTCCCCTAGCCTTTTGGAATAACCTTTAGCGCCGCGGCCGATTGTCGGCGTAGGCTGCAACCGCCCGCCGGCCCACTGCCGCCACGTCGAGATCCCGGCCCTTGCCGCGCCGCAGATGCTCCACCAATCCGATCGCACGGTCGTTGGTGGCGTTAATTTGCGAAAGCAACGCCCGGTCAGCCGCTGACACCTGCTTTGTGCCGTTGCGGAATGACTTTAACAGTTCCATTCGCTCGAGGTCGAGCGACGCCACGGCTTGCACGTCGCCTTTTTCCGCAGCGTTCAGCATGTCATGAGAAAGGGCCAATGCGCGCGCCAAGCTTGGGTTGATTTTATCGCTGTTCATCGGGGGTCGACGATCTGATCCCAGCCGGTCTTCACCTTTTGGACCAAGGCAGCAACTTCGGCAACGATTTGCAAATCATTGGTGACATTGGCCTGGGTTAGCCGCGCCAGCATATACACGTACAGAGCGCGCAGATTTTCCGCGATCTTTTGCCCGCGCTCCATATCGAGGGTGTTGTTGAGCTGATCGATCAGCCGAATCGCCTTGCCCATTGCGTTGCCCTTGGCGATCACGTCATTGAGCGGCAGATTGTTCTCGATTCGGCCCATGCAGCCGTGCGCTGTGGCGAGGTGCGCCAGAATCTGTTCAAACATGATTTGCACCAGCCTCGCGGGGCTGGCCTCGGCGACCAGCCCGTGGTTGCGTACCGAGCGGTACTGAGCCGCCCCTCGTTGCGAGTACATGGCTAGCCGCCGGTGCCTAGAGTCCCGCTGCCCAAGCTGGTGTTGGTCTGCGAGGTGCCGGAGGCTGCGTTGGCACTGGGATTGAACTCGGCGTTCAAATAGGTCTGGGTCTGCTTCAAGAGCGCGACCGCCGTATCCATCGCGTTGTACTCGGTCGTGAGCCTCGCGGAGTAAGCCGCCATTTGCGCGGCAAGCGCGGTCTGCTGTGTTGAGACATTGGTCAGGCTGGTCTGCAATCCCTGGTTGATGGTATCGAGCAGACCCCCGGGCTGGGTGTAGTTGTTCACGAGATTGTTAATCTGCGTGGCGATGCCGTTCGTGCCGCCGAGCAAATTGCCGACCGATGCGAGGCTGGCGCTCAAGGCGTTTCCGAGCGTGGTGTCATTGCTCGAATAGGTACCATCCGTGCCCGCGGTAATACCGATGTCGGTCAGCGACTTGATGCCGCCGCCGGCATTGGTGAACTGGCCCAAAATGTTTTGCAATTGATTTTGGAACGCCTCGAGCGTGGCGTTGCCATTTAGCGGACCCGCTTGTTGCGTGGAGGGGTCGAAGCTGGTCAAAGTTTGAATGCTGCTCAAAACACCGTTCAATGCGGTAACGAAATTGTCGATGGCCTTCTGCGCCGAGGAGGTGTCGGGGCTGATCGTCAGGGTCGTCGACACGCCCGCGGCCGAGGCCTGCTGCAAATTGAGCGTCACGCCGCTGACGGCATTGGCGACCACGTTGCTGCCGCTGGTGGCCGCGAAGCCATTGATCGTGTAATTGGCGTCTTGCGCGGGCACCGTTGTCAGCGCCAGCGATGCCAGGCCGCCGTCGCCGCCGGACGGAGTGACCGTGATCTGATTGGCCGCCCCGGTGCTGGTTCCGGTCAGCACCAGGCGTGAGCCGCCGGTGGTCGCAATCACGCTTGCGCTCACACCCGCGTTGGGGGCCGAGTTGATGGCGGCGGCGATGCCGGCAAGCGTGTTGTTGGTCGAATCGATATTAATCTGGGTCGACGAACCGCCGACCGAGATGGTCAGCGTGCCCGTGCCCACCGCGGCGCTGCTCGACAGGGCGGCCGAAGTCGCCGTCGCGACCGTCGCCAGATTGTTCACCTGCAATGTGTAGGTACCGGCCACGGCATCCGAAGTCGTGGTGGCAGTCGCAATATTCTTATCGGCGACGCTCGCGGAAAATGCTGCCAGCTGGCTCGGGTCCTGCAACGCGGGCAGTGCCGCCTGCAAGGTGTCGAGCGCGGCGGTGAACGTTCCGTACCCTGAGACCTCAGCGTCGAGCGTGTTTTGCTGATTCGTCAGCTGGGTGGTCTGTGCCGCGCCGTACGCCGTGGTCAGCGAAGAGACGATGGCGCTGATATCCAACCCGGACCCGATGCCGGTGGAGGTAATCAAGGCGCTGGCGCTCGACGGGGGGGTACTGCTCGAGGTGGTCGGAGGAATGACTGAACTCATAGAATTTACGTCCGCGCGTTACGTTGCCCAATTTATCGGCAACATTTACCCAGACTTAAGCAAGCGGCGTACCAAGAATGGTCAAGAACCGGGAGCTTAGGCGCGCTTATCGACCACAACGCCTGAAATGCCGACGCTGCGTGCCAGGGCGGCGAACTCGCTGGCCGGGAATTCGGCCAAGACCTCGCCGTTGGCGGGATTGATCTGCTGAATGAGCTTGTCGTCCGAGTCCGGGGCGACGCGAAACTGGTCGGGTTTACCGGAATTGTTAAGGTACTTATTGAGCAGCTGAACCTGCGCTTCCAGGTTGGGGGCGGCCGGGGGTGCCGCGGGCCTGCCGCTTGGCGGCAAAACATTGCCGCTCTTTTGAGTTACAACCGTTGTAGGCGCCTGACTTCCTTGCACGAGGCTCACCGCCGGTATCTTTACCGGCTGTCCGTCGCTAGCCATGGGTTACACCTATTACTTACGCAATACCTCTATCGTTCGTTTCGAGCTCCGTTCGAAGACCACGGCCCGACCGCTATCGGTCGAGCCGTGGGATTTTTTCGACTATCCTTCAACTATCGGCTGTTATTGCAACAGCTTGAGGATCAGCTGGGGCTGCTGGTTGGCCTGCGCCAACACAGAGATACCGGCCTGTTCCAACACCTGAGCCTGGGTCAGATTCGCCGTTTCCGCGGCAAAGTCGGCATCCTGAATGGTGCTGCGCGACTGAGTCAGGTTCTGTGCAGTGGACTGCAAGTTACCGACCGCGGCCGTGAAGCGATTCTGGATGGCGCCGAGCTGGCTCTGGAAACCCGAGACCGTCTGCAAGGCCGAGTCGACCGCTTGGATGGTCGCATTGGCACCGGCCACGGTGAGCACGTTGTTCCCGGCCAGGGTACCCGTGGCCGTAATCGTCTGAGCGGAAGCGTATCCAACAGTGGCAAGATCGGCGCCGCTGATCTGGACGTTTTGACCGGCGGACAGGGTGAGCTGACCCTGGAACGTGGTCGCTGCAAAGCTCGTCGCCGCCGTCTCAGTTGTCGCGGTGGTTCCCGCCACTGCGGCAGCCGTCGCTGGGTTGTAGGCCTGAATGCTGGTGATACCGCCCGCATTGGTGCCGGCACCGGTGCCGCCTGCAGCCGTGAAGGTCTGCGCAAGCTGGATATTGCTACCGTCAGCCGCCGTCAACAGAATGGTGCCGGACGTCGGGCCCGCTGAGGCGGAGACGCCGCCATCCTGAGTCGAGAAGCTGTTGATGGCAGTGATAATGTCGCTGTTCGTGGGAGAAACCGTGGTGTTCAACACACTCACGCCGTTGACCGACAACTGATACGAACCGCTTGCTGCGCCAGCTCCAGTGCCCGCGGCACCGACCGTGATCGCGCCGACCGTCACCAACTGGTTATTGGTCGCGGTGGCAGTCAATCCAGAGGCGCCAGCGCCGTTGATGGCCGAGGCCTTCGCATACGCAGAGGTCGCGTCCTGATACGCGACGCCGCCCGCGGTTTTCGCCGTGGTGGCGAACTGCGAACTGGCAGCGACCGTGACAGGGGGGGCAATGCCAACCGCCAGCTGCAGCGCACCCGTGGTCGCCGCATTGCTCACCTCAGTGGTGTCCGAAGCAACCGCGCCGATCTGGTTGGCGCCGACGCCCTGCGTCAGGTTGACCGAGATGGTGTTGCCGACGTTCGCGCCGACCTGGTAGGTGGTCACGCCGCTGCTGCCGTTCAGCACGCTCAAGCCGTTGAACGATGTCTGCTGCGCGATCTGCGAAATTTCCGAAATCTGCTGCTGCACCTGGGCGTCCAGCGCCTGACGATCCGAAGCGCTGTTCGAACCGTTGGCCGCCTCGACCGCCAGGGTACGAATGCTCTGCAGGTTGTTCACGATGGTGTTCAACGCGCCGCCGGCGGTCTGCGTTTCCGACACGGCATCGTTCGCATTGTTCACGGCCTGATTGGTGCCGTTGATCTGCGTGGTGAATTGTTGACTGATCGCAAGACCGGCGGCGTCGTCGGCGGCGCTGTTGATGCGCAGACCCGATGACAGACGCTCCAAGGACTGCGACAACTGCGCCTGCGAACCCGTCAGGTTATTCTGCGCGTTCAGCGAAGCGATATTGGTATTTAGAACTAGTGACATTGATGACTCCTGAAAGTTTAACCACCGGCCCCTCTTAGGCCCTATGTGTTCACTTCACCCACTTGGGCGGACCGGTGACACATTCAAAGTCTTTATCGGACCGCGCCGCGGGTTCTTGAGGCGCCATTGGCGGTTCTGGGCGGGGTTTTACTTGAGCCAAGTCGCAGAATTCGCGACTTGGAATTTGACAGTGTGAAACGGCCGAAAACACCGGGGGATCGCCGCTGACGCCCTCTTATCGGCCGCGGAACGCCAAATCGGAGGGCCTTTTTGAAGCCCCATTTTGGCGCCCTTTTTGGAGTACAATCCCGGCCCGTCCCGCCACCGTCGAATTAGCGTGAAACCCGTCAAACGCAAAAGCCCCAAGGTGGGCTTTGTCAGCCTTGGCTGCCCCAAAGCACTGGTCGATTCCGAGCGCATCCTGACCCGCCTGCGCGCCGAGGGCTATGAAGTGGCGCCGAGCTATGCCGCGGCGGATCTGGTCGTGGTTAACACTTGCGGTTTTATCGATTCCGCGGTGGACGAGTCACTGGAGGCGATCGGCGAAGCCCTGGCCGAGAACGGCAAGGTGATTGTCACCGGATGCCTGGGCGCCCAGCCGCAGAAGATTCTCGATCGGCATCCGCAGGTGCTCAAGATCACCGGCCCGCAACGCTATGAAGAGGTTATCGCGGCGGTGCATCAATATCTCCCCCCGAAACACGAGCCCTTCGTCGATCTGGTCCCCGCGCAGGGCATCAAGCTGACGCCGCGTCACTACGCTTATTTGAAGATCTCCGAGGGCTGCAATCACCGCTGCAGTTTCTGCATCATCCCGTCGATGCGCGGCGATCTTGTGAGCCGGCCCATCGGCGAGGTATTGCGTGAAGCCGAACAGCTGGCGCGCGCCGGCGTCAAGGAAATCCTGGTGATTTCCCAAGACACGAGCGCCTACGGCGTCGACTTGAAATATGCCGCGCAGTCCTGGCGCGATGCGCAGCGCCGCGCCCGCTTCTACGACCTGGCTGAAGCGCTCGGCGAATTGGGCGTCTGGATTCGCCTGCACTATGTGTATCCCTATCCGCATGTCGATCAGGTGATCGATCTCATGGCGGAAGGCTCGGTCCTTCCCTATCTGGATATTCCCTTTCAGCACGCCAGCGCCCGCATCTTGAAATTGATGAAGCGTCCGGCCGCGGCTGAAAACACCCTGGAGCGTATCGCCGCCTGGCGCCGCGTCGTTCCTGAGATCGCCATTCGCAGCACTTTTATCGTGGGATTTCCCGGCGAAACCGACGCCGACTTCGAGGAGCTGCTCGCGTGGCTTCGCGTCGCGCAGCTCGATCGGGTCGGTTGCTTCGAGTATTCGCCGGTGGAGGGCGCGGCCGCCAACGCACTCAAAGAACCCCCGGTGCCGCCTGAATTGAAGGCCGAGCGCCGCGGCCGTTTTATGGAACTCGCGGCCGAGATCAGCGCCCAGCGCCTCCAGCAAAAAATCGGCCGTAAAATGCCGGTGTTGATCGATCGCATTGATCGCGACAGCGACGTTGCCATTGCGCGTTCCGCCAGCGATGCGCCGGAAATCGACGGCACCGTGCGCATTGCGGGCGTCAGCAGCGCGCCGGGCATCCTCGTGGGCTCGATGGTCGAGGTGCAGATCACCGCCGCGGGCGATTATGATCTTGAAGCCCGATTGTCCGACCCAATTCATTAATGCAACAATCTTTTTTACTGAGCAGCCCTTTCGGAGACCCCCGTGGAAATTTCTGCTGATAAAGTCGTTCTGATTCACTACACACTCAAGGATGATGCCGGCGCCGTGATCGACAGTTCCGCCGGCGGGGAACCGCTCGCCTATATTCAGGGGCACGGCAACTTGGTCTCAGGCCTCGAGAAGGCGCTGGAGGGCAAGCCCGACGGCAGCCAGGTCGCGGTCTCAGTGAGCCCCGAGGAAGGCTACGGCAAGCATGAGCCCGAATTGATTCAACGCGTGCCGAAGCGCACGTTGCAGGGTTCCGGCGAAGTCAAGAAAGGCATGCAATTTCAAGCCCGGACCGCAGACGGCATGCGTCTTTTTACCGTTACCGGCGTGATGGGCGACATGGTGACGCTCGACGGCAATCACCCGCTCGCGGATCAGACCTTGCATTTCGACGTGCAGGTCGTGGGCGTACGCGAAGCCACGACGGAAGAGCTGGAGCACGGTCATGTGCACGGCGCCGGCGGCCACCACCATTAATCTCGGCCCGGTTTCTCGGCCCGGTGCCGAAAGGATTCCTACAGGAACTTGAACAGGTTCAGCCCCTGCGTCATCGTGAAGGCCTGCAGCGCCGCGCTCAACGTGGTGTTTTGCTGATCGAGAGTGGTGATCGCGCTGGCGTAATCGAGCCCCTGCAGGTTGGTGATCGATTGCTGCAATTGGGTCTGCTGACTGGTCGCAACCGACTGCTGCGTGGTGATGGAATTCAGGCGTCCGCCGATGGTGGCGCGCACATTGGAAGTCTGGTTCAGCGCCTGATCGATATTGTTGATCGAGCTGTTGATCGAATTGCTGAGTGCGGCCGACGAGCCCGGCGAGGAAATGCCGGTCTGCAGTGCGTTGACCAAGTTCTGCACGGTGGTGAATAAGCTCTGGTTGGTGCTCGGCGCCAGGGTGAATGAGTCGCCCGTGGCCGGCTGCCCGTTCAAGGTCACTTGCACGCCGTTGAAGGCAATCGTGCCGCCGTCGGTGTACGTACCGGTTGCAACCACCGTCGCGCCTTGCGTGACCTGGTAAGCGCCGCCCGCGGCAAAGCTGATCGCGTAGGTACCGCCGTTATAGGCGGCCGGGTTCGACACCGTGGTCGCACCCACCACGCCGGATCCGGTGTTGCCGGACGCCGCGGACACCGTGAAAGTGCCATTGCCGGTTTTGATTTGGTTGAACACCGTGTCGCCATTGTCGCCGTCGGCCACCGTCTGGCCCGCCGCGATTTGCACCTGCCGCTGTCCCTGATCGCCGTTATACGTCGCGCCGGTTGCGCTCAACGTGAAAGGCTGCGTCTGCGCGTCGAAGCCGCCGAAAATATATTCGCCATTGCCGTTGGTGGTATTGGCCAGCGACACCAAGCTGTTCTGAATCTGTACGGCCTGTGTCGCGATGGCGCTCAGGTTCGAATTCGTCAGAATTCCACTGTTGGCCTCCAGGGCCAAATCGCGCAGAGACTGCAGCTGAGTCTGCACCTGCGACAACGCGTTGTCCTCGGTGTTCAGATTCGTCTGCGCACTGGTCGCATTGGTGGCGTATTGCTGGCTCTGCGCCAGGGCCTGGTTGTAGTTGTTCACGCTGCCCGCGGCCGTCGGATTCTGCGAGGCGGTGGTGAAACTCAAGCCGCTCGACATCTGGCTCTGCGTCTGATTGATGCCGGATTCCAGCGCACCGATCGCGGACAGAAACTGCGTTTGCTCGAGGCTTTGTGTTACGCGCATGGCTGCAGTCTCCTTAAGTGAACGTGCCGTTCACAGAATCGATCAACGTCGTGAATAAGCTGGTGCCGATGGTCAAGGCCTGCGCCGCTGCCTGGTAGGCCTGCTGCCATTGCAACAGCTTCGCCGCCTCTTCATCCAGGTTGACGCCGCTGGTCGACTGCACGCTGGTGAGTGCCTGCGCATTCACCGCGGCTTGCGCGGTTTGCGCGGTGTTGATTTGCTGCGCTTGACTGCCCAAACCTGTGATCAATGCGCTCACGCCGGCGGTGACACTGGTGGTGCCGTTGTTGAGCACGCCGACATTTTGTTGATTGGCCGCCGCCAGGGCATTGCGATTGTCGCCCGTGCCGCCCGCATTGCTGGTGACCGTAAAGCTATCGCCGCTGGCCGGCGCGCCGCTGATCTGCACCTGCCAGCCGTTCACGTCGATATTGCCGCCGCTGGTGTACGCGTTGGGCGCGCCGCCGTTGATGGTGTAGGTAGTGGGACTGGTGAAGGCGATGGTCACGGGCGTGAGCAAATTGGGATTGGCCGAATTGAGCACCGTGCCCGAACTGATGGTGGCCGCGCCGGTATTCGTGCCCGCCGCGGCGGCCACGACTGCGCCGGCGGCGGCGATTTGCGAGGGATTGGTCATGACGACATTGATGTTCGAGGCCGCCGTCGCCGTGGGCTGGATCAGGAATTGATCGCTCGCCGCCGGGGCGCCCGACAAGACGATCGATACGCCATTGGCCACGTAAGGACTGGCGGCAGTGCCGGCGCCCGTCGGCGTCGTGCTCGCGCCCGTGGTGGTATCGGTCAGGGTCGGCGCGCCGCCCTGGAACGACAAGATGTAGCTGTCCGCTGTCAGGGCACCCAAACCATTGGCGTTGACACTGACACTGGCGGTAACGGCGTCCGTGTTCTTCGAGGATGACGTCGCGGACGGAGTGCCCACTGAAAAGATATTCGCGCCCAGATTTCCGTTCAAATCCAGACCTTCGCTTTGTTGGGAATTGACGGTCTGGCTGAGCGCCGTCGCAATCTGGCCCAATTGACCCAACGCCGGGTTGATCACTTGGGCGCGCGCCGCCAATAGACCGCCCAGGTCTCCGGAGGTGATGCTGCTGCTGATCACGTTGCCGTTGGCGGTGGACGTTGAGATCTCCAATTGCGAGGCATTGAACTGATTCGGCACCGTGGTCAATGTGGTGGTTTGCCCCTGCAGTACCAAGGGCTGTCCGTTGCCCACGAACACATTCAAGGCGCCATTGGGATCGGTCGTCGTGGAGACGCCGACCAATTGCGACAGATTGGATACCAGCTGATCGCGCTGATCCATCAGTTCATTGGGCGGCTGGTTGCCATCTTGCGCGGTACCCACGACGATTTGCTGGTTCAGCGTCGAGATCGACGATGCTATGGAATTGATCTGCTGCACATCCGCCGTGATGCGCGAGTTCACGTCGGTGTTCAGGGAGTTGAGTTCCGAACTGGCGTTCTGAAAGCTGGTGGCGACGGCCTGCGCCTGACCGAGCAAAGCCTGCCGCGATGCCGTCGAGGTGGGATTGTTCGCGACATTGGAAAATGCGCTGTAGAAACTCTGCAGCGAGGTGCTCAATCCGCCCACCGTGGTGCCGAACAGGTTGTCGATTTGGCTGCTGTAATTCTGCAAAGCGTTCAATTGACCCAGGCTGCTCTGCGAGGTGTTGAGCTGGTTGGCGGCGGCCTGGCTAAAAGCGCGGCTGATGCCGGTCACGACGACGCCGGCGCCGACGGTGGCGACACCGTTGGATTGCGGGAGCGCTTCGGTCAGATTCGCCGATTCCACGTCGTAGCCCGGCGTGCTGGCATTGGCAATGTTGTTGCTGGTGACG
>Ga0307474_10002499_pt1 | contig 13221 bp, 9 predicted proteins | sample atmos_gasesECM1C_2_FD_203312 | JGI IMG/M metagenome (GOLD analysis project Ga0307474, IMG submission 203312) | Hardwood forest soil microbial communities from Morgan-Monroe State Forest, Indiana, United States - atmos_gasesECM1C_05 | ecosystem: Environmental > Terrestrial > Soil > Temperate... | reverse complement strand
GTATTATCTGGCGCACGGTGTGACTTTGAAGGGTATGGCCACATTGCTTGCGCGTTTGCACCCTCAACATTATCCAGTTGTTACTTATTGTGCTGCTCTGGTAGCTGGGATCGCTGCTACGTGGGTAAGTGCGACCCTGCTATATCTTTTCGTAGAGAAGCCTCTGTCGCTCACTCCGAAGAAAAAGCGTGCCGGCACCGACGCGGCAGTGCTCGCGTCACTTCCGTGGTCGCTGCGACGAAGTCGAACTGTCGCCGAGACATCTGCTATTCAGTAAATGGCCTCTCGCAATGCTTAATCGCCAAGGCTCAATCGACGGTCCTCGTTCTGTTCTGTACTTCAGCAACTCCATGCTGTGGGGTGGCGTTGAAGAACACATTTGCGGTCTAGTGCGCAATATTTCTCGTCGATTATTTCGCGCGCACTTGGTATGTGATCCGCTCTTATATGAGCGGTTCCGCAACGCGACGCCTGAGGACGTTGATATCACACCTCTCGCGCTGTCTAGTCCAAGGCATGGTCGTTCAGCGCTGCGGTTTGCCGGATTACTTTTGCGAGAACAGTTTCAGGTTGTGCACTCGCACATGTTTTGGAGCAGCTTGTTTGCCAGTCCGATCGCGTGGGCGTGTCGCGTGCCCGTCATCGTCGAGACACTACATGGGACCGAAGCGTGGCGTAAGGGGTGGAAGGCACACTGCATTATCGACCGGGCAACCACCCGCTTTGTGTCAAAGTATGTTGCTGTCTGCGAGTCTGACGCCCATTTCCTCAAGAACAAAAAGCACGTCGCTGCAGACAAGATCGCCATTATTCATAACGGTGTTGATGCCCGGCGCTTTGCGGTGTCACGAGATAAACGTCACGCGATCAGGCATGCGCTCGGTTTTACCGAGGCAGATTCCGTTCTCGTCATGGTTGCTCGGTTCCACCCAGGCAAGGGCCATCGAGTCCTTCTGGATGCACTGCGTCAGCTATTACCTGTTTGCCCAGGGCTGAAGTTAGTCTGCTTGGGGGAAGGGGAAGGAGAACCAGAGTTGCGGGCCTTGTGCGAGGCCTTCGGCCTGGCAAACTGCCTCCGCCTCGGAGGCTATCAACAGAATGTCCCCGATTGGCTTGCGGCAGCCGATATCAATGTTCTACCCAGCTTTTACGAGGGTCTTCCCCTGACGATACTGGAGGCGATGGCTGCTGGGCTGCCAAGCGTGGCATCGAATGTTGGCGGCATTCCTGAAGCAATACAAGATGGTGTTAGCGGGTTGCTGGTACCGCCGGGAGATTCTTGCAGACTTGCCGAGGCACTTTCTCTGCTCCTAAGCGACCCCGCAACCCGTGTGCGCATGGGAGATGCTGCGCGAGAACGCCTGTTGCAAAGCTTTGTTCTTGCGCAGCAGGTCAGAAGCACCGAGGGAATGTATCTAAAGCTGTGCGGGACACTGGACCCAGAGAACACCCAACAAACAAAATCGCATTTCCTCAGTTCCGGCGAAATGCGACCACCATTATCTTTGGCCGTTCCGAGTCCCGGCAACGAACCAGCCGCACCGAGCGCGAAGCTTCACCGCGCTTATCACACGACTCCCTCGTAACATTATGACGCGCAGCATTTTGTCCAATTGGTTCGGGCTAATAATCCTGGCAGGCAGCACCGCCTTGCTTACGCCTGTGATGGTCCACCACCTTGGCGCCGTCAACTACGGTGTATGGGTCCTTGCCAGCTCTGTCCTCGATTATTACGGCCTACTCGACCTCGGCATGCGATCTGCCATGTTTCGATATGTTTCGCTGTTTCGTGGAGGCTCCCTTCGCGAGGAAGTAGATCGAACATTCAGTTCAGCACTGCTGCTAGTCACCGGTACGGCGGTTTTGATATGCGTTGTTTCGGTTGGAGTCACATGTCTGCTGCCTCGCTTCATAACTGTTCAGGGTATATCACCTCGGGTGTTCAGCTGGTTGCTGGTGTTGCTGGGCTTCAGCGTGGCGGTAATGTTCCCGACACGCATGCTTGCCACTTACATATCCGCACACAATCGCTGGGATTTGTACAATGCCGCCGGGATTGCCAACACTGTCACTCGTGCCATCGTCATAGTCGTTATCTTAAAGTTGGGCTACGGGATTCTGGCCGTCGCGATTGCGACAGTCGTACTTGCATTTTTGTCTTTGGGTCAGCACATTGTGTTTTTGTTTATCGCGGATCCAGAGGTACACGTGAACATTCGCCTCATCACTTTCGGGCGCATTCGCGAGTTATTTGGATTCAGCATGCGGTCACTGCTCGTGTCACTCGGTGACTACCTTCGCTTCTATTCCGATTCTGCGGTTATTGCATCCGTGCTAAGCGTTGGATTGGTCACGCCATTCAACGTGGCGACTCGCTTAATCGAATGCTTCAGGTCTGTGGTCGTCGCAGCAGGCGGACCAGTGTTGGGGGCGATGACAGAACTGGACGGAGCACATCGCCAAAAAGATTTGCAAGCACTTCTGCTACGCTCTACGCGCTTGCTGGCACTTCTGTCGATTTTGGGCGGGGTTTTGTTGTTGTTGGACGGCCGTCCGTTGTTGCACCTCTGGGTGGGGAAGGAATTTGTATCCTCTTACTCCCTGGTTGCGGTTCTAGCCTTCGGATACATGATCAACTTAACTCAACACGCCGCACTTCTCATCATAATTGCGAAAGGCCAGCACGGACCGCTCGGTTGGTGGACGATCGCGGAGGGAGTTGCAAATATTGTCCTCAGCGTCATTTGGGGACGGTCACACGGCTTGCTTGGTGTAGCAATGGGAACTATCGTCCCCATGCTTGTCGTGAAGTTATTCATTCAGCCGTGGTACGCCATGAAGGCTGCCGAGATGAATGCCTGGGATTATTTGCGCAAGGGTCTAACGCGGCCTTTGCTAGCTGGCGTGCTGTTCTTTGTACTTGCCGAGGGAATTGTAGTCAGCGGTGACCTAGCTGGCCCGTCGTTCATCGGCGTCGTGTTCGCGCAAGTGATAATTTTCCTCGCGTGTACTTGGTTCGTTGGGCTGACGAGAGCGGAGCGTCAGTGGTTGATGGAGTATGCCCGGCGGCATCTGGGTTGGCCTGTACTGCACCCTGCTTCCGAACTTCATCCCCAGGGCCCGGAAGCCGATCTTTCTTGAAAAAGATCAGCTCGCCACGAGCACAACACGGTCCTATTTCTCGGAGTGGTCGCTTGGATACCACCGAAGTAGTGCGGAGGGGAGATGCACAATACCGTTAGGCCTATGTCGGACGTACAACGCCAGGAACAGAAACATGTCTCGAAGGTGTCGGTCATAATTCCGACGAAGAATCGTGCCAACGATCTGCGGCGCACGGTTGATAGCCTGATAGTACAAACACGCAGGCCTGATGAGATCATTATTGTCGACCAAGGCTCCAGCCCCGCATTGAACTCGTCGGATTTCCCGATTCCCCTCACCTACGTTCATGCCGCATACGTTTCAGGAGCAGCGGTGGCACGTAATGTCGCCATGGACCGAGCGTCCGGCGATATCTGGGTATTTTTGGACGACGATGTGATCCTCGAACCGGAATACATCCAAGAGCTTATGCGCGCATATTTGCCAGAAGTCACGGGAGTGTCAGGAATTTTTACAAATTACACAATCCCCCCTCTGCCACGGCGCTTATTCGAGACGGTGTTTGTGAAGGGTGCATTCCACGACGATCGTCAGGGTATTTATTGGCATGCCGATGACCTCCAACGTCACGGTTTGCAGCAAGTCAAGCAGTTCACAGGCGCGGTGATGAGTTTTCGTGCAGCCGCGCTCCGCGCTTTGCGCTTTGACCCGAATCTCACTGGTGGCTCCCTCGCTGAAGACATCGATCTATGCGCACGTTTGCCCCGCGGCACACTCTTGGTGATTGCTCCCAAGGCTAGGCTTTTTCATAAGCGCAGCGTCGTCGGGCGACCAACAGGGCACTGGCTTGAAGAACATGCCCAATCCAGTGCTTACATGCGCACACGAAACTGGCATCGTGGTTTGGGCGACGCTCTCTGTTTCGGATGGCTTCAGATCGGGTATGTGCTTATGGCCACCATCGGATCATTGAAGCGCGGCTCTTGGGAACCGTTCCGAGCGTGGAGACGCGGCAGGGCGCGGGGACAAAGTGTCGCCTCGCAAACTGCAAAGCTGTCGTCCTGTGGATACGCGAAGGAGACAGCGGCGTGAGGGCAATGTTAATTTTGCTCGCCTGCGTGTTGTTCGCAAGCGCCGCTGTTGCTTTTACTCCTGTTGTGGACTCGTTCGGAGGTGGAACGAGCCACCTGTGCAGCAAAGCAACGCGATACTTCCATGCCGAAAAAAGTGCCGGCCGCTGGTCGCTGTGCACGCCGCAAGGTCATGCCTTTTTTATTATCGGAGTCGACGCTATTTTTCCGTCTCAGTCGGCGGGCGACGACGGAGAGAGCCATTATCAGAAGGTCATCGGGAAGTATGGTGACGCGGATGCATATTGGGCGGAGTCGACAGCGCGCCGTATCCAGCATTGGGGTTTTAACACCCTCGGTACTTATGCTTCGCCCTATATTGAACCGACATATCTGGATCGCAAGTACCCAGAGGATCTGCAGGGGCTCCGTTCCCATCCTACGAAGCTGCCCTTCATTGCACTTGTGCGGCCCGGTTATTATGCAATGAAGAATGAGCGTGGCTATCTGTCGGAGCCAGTCAAAAACTTAACCTACGGAGTCAGTCCGTTTTATACGGGATATACCCCTTCCAATGGCGTTCCAGATTACTTCGATAGCAAACTGGATGCATGGCTGGGCGCTGATTTGGCCAAGGAAAGCTACTGGACAGAGCTTCGCAAATCACCTTACTCGAATTATCTGATCGGCGTCGCCTGCGAAGATGGCGATCAAACGTACGGGTTTGGGGCAGGCGATCAGTTTCCGACTGTCCCATCTCCCGGTTACAACAATCCGCATCTCGGTCGGGTCCTTGCGACGGTCTCACCCACTCAGACTGCGGACGCAAGCAAGCGCGTGTTGTATGCCGATACTGCGGTACACACCAAACTTGCCTGGCGGGGTTTACTGAAAGCAAAGTATGGAACTATTGGCGCACTAAATGCGGCATGGGGCTCCAATTACACCACATTCGAATCGAGCGGAACACCGGTCATCGACGAGTATGTAGGTACAGGAGATGGGAAGAGAACCAAGTTTTTGCACCGCTTCGCGCTGCTGTTTCCCACCCGGCTGTCCGTCCAGTTCAAGCTAGCTTCGAAGGGCATTGCGGGGGACACAAATGGTAGCTCGCGGGAAGTGTCACAGACATCCAGGGGAGAAGGTCAAATCTTCGGACCCGAAATCGAAGGATATATCGATTACGCCAGCGGTATTGCAGTGTTCGCGTTTTCGAAAGCACCTGTGGCAGGGGCTCGCATTACCGTCGATTATGTGCAAAATGGGTGGGGCATTGGGAGTGGCTTGCTAGACGAAGATGGAAGACCCGACCATCAGAAGTGGATGGGTAAGGACTTCAAATCCCTCTCCGACTCGAGGTCACCAGTCAGGTCCGATTTAAGTTCCCTCTTGAGAGCTGTGTCAGGACACGCCTTCAGAACGTGTAGAACCGGCATCAAAACTGCATTTCCAAACACATTGTATTTAGGTCCGGATACGTTGGGCAGCTATGGAGTTCCACCTCGGCCTGAGGTGCTGCAGTCAGCGGGTGAATACATTGATGTGATCCTGCTTTCCGGTACCGGTGGTTTCAATCGGAACGTACTTGACTACATCGAAAAATACGTCGGCGACAAACCCATAATCGAGACCAATTTCAGGGCGGCCAATAGAGATTCGGAATTTGCCTCCTACCCAATGGACTCAGGAGTCCCTGGCTTTGCAACCCAGGGCGATCGAGGCAGGGATTACGAGCATGCCTTGGCGCATGTGCGCGAAGCGGCTACTTCTACCGGATCTCATCCATACGTTGGCTTGCTGTGGTGGCAATATGCGGATAACTGGGGCGAAAAGCTGAATTGGGGATTGGTGACCCGATTTGACAACGCGTACGACGGTCACGAGGACGTAAGGCAAACTGTCAACTGTTCCGAACCGCTTTCTAATCTTAAATGTGGGGATGAACACGACGACTACGGTGACGTAATTTCGGCCGTTCAGAGGGCGAACCTGACCCAATCGCAATAAACTCGAGGGCGGCTCCCCTTCGAGCAACGCTCATGCTTATCCTCAGTTTGATAACCCTGCTCCTCTTCAAAGATCTGTAGCGCGGACACTAGATCGTTCGTGGCAAGAAATGCTTCTCGAATGACACAAGAAATGATCATCAGCCCTGCCCGGGACATGGAGTCGTTGCCACTCGCAGCCCCGGCGACGGTGCTTGAGGACAGTCAAGCCGCAACAACGTTCATTATCGCTGAAGGTTCGCGATTGTGCGCCGCCGCCGTAGGCCCTAAGGCTCGCGCCGTCGTGCTGACCGGAAGCATGTCTCGTGGCGAAGCAACGTTGAAAGGAGATGGCGCAAGCTGGCGTATGCTCGGCGATGCAACCTTCCTCGTGGTCTTCGACGGCCCCGTCCGGCTTGGCGTGACGGAACTGGAGCGGGAGATTGAACGCAGTCTATTGGCCCGCGGGATCAGCTGCAAGATCGTCTTGGTGACCTCAACTACCGCTCAACTAGGGACGATAAAACCACACATCTACGCGTATGAACTCCGGGAGCGTGGCATTGTTGTCTGGGGTGACAAAGAGACATTGCGCTTGATGCCCGGATTTACGGCAGCTGAAATTCCCAAAGAGGATGGCTGGTGGTTTCTTTGCAATCGGATAATCGAGCAGCTCGAGTCGGCGGCAGAGGCGGACAGCTTCCATGATAGTGATACGTCAGTTCGCTACCGCATCGCAAAGCTCTACCTGGCCATGGCAGCTTGCTACCTTTTGACCATCGGACAATATGCTCCGAGCTACCGCGATCGGGCAGCACGCTTGCAGGAGCTGGCAGCATCTGATGATCCTCAGCCAGCACCCATCCCCTTGCGGCGCTTTTCGAAGTTCGTATCGCAATGTACCGATCTGAAGCTGCAAGGAGAACTGGTGGGAGCAGTTGCCGATTTCCCGCAGTGGAGTGACGCGGTTACGGATGCCGAGGCACTATGGCGTTGGACGCTGGGTCGATTATTAGGCCTAAGCCCCCAGCTTAGTCGCAGAGAGTTGGTCGCCGCCCTCGCTGCGCAACAGTCGTTGTTCGCGCGAGCAAAGGGCTGGGTGCGTGCTGCGTTTGTGTGTCCCTCGGCGCTTCGGCGCGCCGGGCGCTGGGCCCGGCTCGCATGCTCAATGTCGCCGCGCTACCTGGTTTACGACGCCGCGAGCGATCTATTCTTTTCAGCACCAGAGCCTGGTGCCATCACGCTGAGCGAACTCGCCGGAATCGTGGCAAAACTCCCACTACCCCCGGCGGAAGCCGACCAGCAACTGTCGTGGCGCGCGGTCGCGAGGCTGGTCGCGCATAATTTTCATCTCCTGCTCGAATCAACTCGTTCCTGAGGTCGCAATCATGGTCTTGGACAAAGTGAAATACCACTTGCGCGAAGCTCCTTGGAGGATCAAAAAGATTCTGCGCTCTGGGCTCGCGAATATTAGCCAGCGGCGGGCAAAATCGGTCGCAACAGATTCGAACGCAGCCGCGACCATCGGCTACAGCCATCGGCGATTAGCACCGGCACGAGACGGCTTGCTGCTCCGCGATTTTGAACCAGACTCTATGCTGCGAGTGCGCACTACGGAGGTCCGTCATGCGCGCTTCCCCGTCATCGACGTCCACTGCCACCTCAACGATGGCATCGTCATGCAACGGTCTGTTAACCCGGAGAAGTTTATCCGCGTGATGGACGAAACGAACGTTAAAGCCGCCATCAACCTGACAGGAGGCTGGGGCCAGCGGCTACGCACCTCGTTAGACGACCTGGCCGGCGCTTTTCCAGGCAGGTTCTTCGTTTTTACCCAAATCGACTACACCCATCTCGAGGAACCAAACTATCTCATCGAGACGCTCGACCAGGCCCGGACAGCTGGGGCCAAGGGCGTCAAGGTATTGAAGGATCTTGGACTCAGCGTTCGCGACCGAAGCGGTAAACTGGTCCGCATCGATGACCCCCGGTTGGACTGTGTGTGGGAAAAGGCTGGGCAATGGGGGCTGCCGGTTGCCATCCATGCGGCGGACCCCGACGCTTTCTTCGCACGGGTTGATCGCCACAACGAACGATACCAGCAACTGGTTGTGCATCCTGACTGGAGCTTCTTCGGCAATGGCTTCCCTAAGAAGTCGGAGTTGCTGACTCAGCGCAATAACCTCTTTGAACGCCATCCCGGCACCCGTTTTTGGGGACTGCACATGGCCAATCGTTCAGAGGACTTGGACCAGCTAACGGATTGGATGGAACAGTATCCGAACCTGATGGTTGAGCTGGGCGGACGCATTGCCGAACTCGGGCGCCAGCCCCGCCGCGCCAGCGGATTTTTGCGGCAGTTTCAAGATCGCGTCATGTTCGGTATGGATTCGAAGTTGACGGTCGATTGTTATCGCACCTATTTCCGATTTCTTGAGACCGAAGACGAATTTTTCGATTATCCCGGATACCCATGGATGGGCTCATGGAAGATTTACGGATTGGGGCTATCTGATGATGTGCTACAGAAGCTTTACCACGACAACGCTGCTCGTGAGTTAGGTTTGCCGGCACTTGAGTCGGCTCTAAAGCCGATCTCTGCAAATGCGGTGGCTTAAGGCCATATCACCAGATTGAAAACTAGAAGAATGACTATGATTATGAATGATACTGCGCCTACCGGCACTCGCAAACGTCGCGTCTCCTTGTGTGTGCTCATCGATGCTTTGGGATGGAAGGTTCTTGAAGATCAACAGTTCCTTAATGATGTGCTTGTGTTCCGGCAGCCATTAAAGACGGTTCTGGGATTTAGCTCCAGTGCGATCCCAAGCTTGCTGACCGGGCAGTCACCCACCCAGCACGGCCACTGGAACCTGTTCTACTACGACCCGGTTAAATCGCCTTTTGCATGGTTGCGCGGGTTGCGTCATTTTCCCGACAAGATTGTCAACCACCGCGTCTCCCAGAAGTTGATCAAGGAAGCCGGGCGACACTTCTTTCACATGGGACCGCAGTTCGAGTGCTATGTGAAGCCGACGCTGATGCCATACTTCAACTGGGTCGAACGCCGGTGTATCTACGAACCTGCCGGCATTTCCGGTGCACCATCAATTTTTGACAGATTGGTTGATTCTGGCATTCCGTACCGAGTCTACTCGTACCACCACTGGAACGATAGAGAAATACTTGAGCTCGCACAGAATGATCTGGAGCACAGTGACGCGGAGTTTTTCTTTGTTTACTTGTGTGAACTGGATGCGGAGTTGCATGCGTTCTGGGCTCACCCGGAACGGCTGCGGTCAATGCTCACCGAGTACGAAACCAAGTTGCGACGGCTGTGCGAAACCGCATTGCGTCTGGACCCGGACGCGTCGATCGCGATCTTTTCTGATCACGGAATGGCACCCGTAACCGACCGCTATGACCTCATGAAGGACGTCGATGCGCTCGGGTGGAAGATGCCTGATGATTACCTTGTGGTGTACGACTCCACCATGGCACGATTCTGGTTTTTTGATGAGGAGACGCGAACAAACGTTAATGATTGCCTGACCAACCAAAGTTGCGGCCGCATCCTCAGCAATGAAGAACTGCAAGAGCTTGGCGTTTATTTTCCTGATCGGCGCTATGGGGAAACCATTTTTCTCCTTAATAGTGGACATATGTTCTTTCGTAGCGATTTTCATTCCGGAAACTGGTTGCCGACCGGAATGCACGGTTACCACCCGAATGATCCATATTCGGATGCAGTCTTCTTGTGCAACAGGCCCCCGGTTTTGCCATTGAACACGATTCGCGACATCTACGATTACATGGAGCGGACGACTGGTGTACGCGCCGCGCAACTGGTCTCGTAGTTCCCGTATACCTGACAATTACCAGCCCTCCCCAACCTGATTCGTCGCCTTGCGTCAAATGCAAAGGCACAGCATGCCCGACACGATGACATCTCTACAACCTGTGGAAGTTCCAATGTCCGATATCCGGATTCATACCTGTAATGAAGAGGATCGGGATCGCTGGGACCAGTTCGTGCTCAATCACGCGGACGGTACGAATTATCACCGCTGGTCTTGGAAACACGTGTTCCAGGAGGTATTTGGCTGGTCGGCAATCTACCTGCTTGCTGAAGAAAATGGCGTCGTTCGTGGAATTCTGCCGCTGATTTGGCAGAAATGCTTGCTGCGCAGCTATCTGTCGTCAATGCCTCACTTGAAGGGAGGAGGCATTGTTGCGGACGAGCCCGAGATCGAGAATCTGCTCTTCAATTCGGCTGTGGAGGCCACGCGTCGGACCAATGCAAGTTACCTCGAACTTCGCCACCTTAGACAGCATGATTTGCCACTGGTACCGCGGGAAGACAAAGTGGGCGCTGTGCTGCCTGTCGAGGCGGACAGCGAGAAGCAATTGCGCCGGCTGGAGAAGAAAACTCGCAACCTGGTGCGGAAATCGCTCACGTTCGGTCTGACAGCGGAGTTCGGCGGATCAGCACTGCTGACCGAGTTCTACGATGTATACCGCCACAACATGCGTGATCTCGGATCCCCTTCGTATTCGCGTCATTTCTTTTCAGAAATTCTAAATCGATTCCCCGATGAGACCCGCATTTGTGTTGCACGTTTGGGGAGCGAAACCGTCGCGGCGGCATTCCTGCTTGGGTTTCGCGGAACGCTTGAGGTGGCATGGGCATCGTCGTACCGCAAGTTCCTGACTCTGAAACCGAACATGTTTCTTTATTGGAACGTTCTGACTTTCGCAGCCGAACAGGGCTATGAGTTTCTTGATTTTGGACGTTCCAGCCACGGCTCCGGCACGTATGAATTCAAACTGCAGTGGGGTGCGGTGCCTAGCAACTTGTCCTGGGGTTACTGGCTGAACCATCGGGCAAGCGTGCCTAGTACACGGGAGCACGGCATGCAAGTGGCAAGCCGGATGTGGCAGCGGCTACCCCTCTCAGTCACAAATGTTCTCGGCCCCAAGCTCGTCAAACACATTCCCGGACTATAGGCCCCTTCGCATGCAAAAATCTAAACAATGCATTTTCTCCGTCGACGTAGAGGACTGGTTTCACATCCTCGACGTGCCAGCGGCACCTGACATTGATTCTTGGTCGAGGCTACCGTCGCGAGTGGAAACTAATTTCCGGCGCCTCTTGGACCTCTTCAGCGAGGAAGAGCGGCACGTAACTTGCTTCTTCGTGGGGTGGATCGCGCAGCGATTTCCACATCTAGTTCGCGAGGCCGTTGCTCGCGGCCATGAAATTGCTTCGCACGGCTATGCGCATCGACTCGCATACAGCATGACACGAAGTGAGTTCCGAGCCGACGCACTCCGCTCACGTCTCCTGTTGGAGGACATAAGTGGAACCAGCGTTGTTGGGTATCGCGCACCAGGGTTCTCCTCGACCGAAGCAATACCTTGGTTTTTTGCGGAACTCTGCCGCAGTGGCTATCTTTATGATTCTTCCGTTTTCCCGGCGCGGCACGGTCACGGAGGCAATCCGAAGAGCGCGCTTCGCCCCCATTTCGTTGCGGGTGACGAGTTGATCGAAATTCCACCGAGCGTTGCGGAACTCGGGCCAATGAGAATGTGTTTCTTTGGAGGCGGTTACTTACGCTTGTTCCCGTACGGCATCATCCGGCACATGGGCAGGCGGCTGATGGCGAAGGGTGCCCCGCTGATCTTTTATATTCATCCGCGCGAGATTGATCCTCAGCACCCACGTATACCTATGCCATATGTGCGGCGCTTCAAGTCTTACGTGAACTTGCATACGACCGAAACGAAGATCCGCCACATTATCCGCGATTTCCCGGTGACGACATGCCGCGATTTTCTTTTTGGGTCTGCATCCGAATTGTCGAACAAAAAACCATTACTGACCATCATAAATGCAGACCTGATGCACACTCGCGCCGCTGACACAAGAGATCGGACGGGCGTTGGTCATCCATTGCGCGTCGGGACGTGACAAATACTTCCTGCGCCACCCTCATGGTTCGCCATGCGTCAGCACGTGATGGCGCCAGAACGGTGGATGGGGCTCCCCTGGTCGGTGCATCAGCAAGGTAATCTCACCGCCGATTCTGATCTGCCGACGCGAGAAAAACGATACAACTGTCCGAACATAATCAGCTGACCTATGTAGGCATCAATCCGCGGAACTGGACCCACCTCTGTTGTTAAAGCGCTGTCGCGATGGACGCTAGCGAATCATTGCCATCCCCATCCACGGACCGACGCGGCAGCACACGTATGAGAGCCCATTAGTCTGTAGTTCCGTTAAATATTTGGCGATCAGTTCTTGTTGTCGATATCGATGGTTAGCACAGTGAGAATTACGCAAACTTGAAGGAGCATTGACATGAAGCGCTGGAACACTTTATTTGCAGCTGCTATTTGCCTGGCGATGATCAGTTCCGCCGGCCGTTGTTTCGCTCAAACCCAGCTCGTCAACGACAACTTCGATGGCGGCATAAACGGTGCCTATCTTGGGCCCAACTGGACGGGCTGCGGGTTCTTCCTCGGCGCCTACAATAAGCTCGTTTACCAGAACAACCAAGCGGGCGGCGGAGGATATTACTCACAAGACTGTGCCGTCTACACCGGCTATGGTGCCTTTCCCAGTGACCAGTACGCCACCGCGACCATCGTAGCTCCAACGCCCTCCAGTACCACGCAAGCGGGGGTTCAGCTGCGGCAGAATGCAACACCGTCTACTCCCGAGTCTTACATCGCTTGCGGCTGGAACGCGCAGGACTTCCCGGCGGATTATCACTATCGTATTTGGAGCCTGCAGCCCAATGCTCCCACCGGCGGGCCGACCAGCTTGTACTTGGGCAACATCAATCCAGCCAGCAACGACGTGATCTGGTGTCAAGTACTTGGGACAACGGTCACCATGAAAGTGAACGGCGCGGCCATTGCAACGGTAAACGATACCTCCGGAGTCACCAATGGCTATCCGGGCCTGTACTACGTCGATCCCAATGGAGCAGCGCCCTCAAGCAACGACGTGATCTTCGACAACTTCGCAGCCGGGGCGGGCCCAGCCCTCGTGT
>Ga0307474_10002498_pt1 | contig 13221 bp, 6 predicted proteins | sample atmos_gasesECM1C_2_FD_203312 | JGI IMG/M metagenome (GOLD analysis project Ga0307474, IMG submission 203312) | Hardwood forest soil microbial communities from Morgan-Monroe State Forest, Indiana, United States - atmos_gasesECM1C_05 | ecosystem: Environmental > Terrestrial > Soil > Temperate... | reverse complement strand
CAATTCATTGGGGCGCAATACATCGCTGACGACCAGATCGTTGGTGCCAGCATCGCCCAATTTGTCAGCGCGGTCGGCCAGTTCGCGGCAATGGCTGACGATGATCTGATGCGCGTCGAGCAGTCGGGAAATCTGCACGGGTACTTCTTCCCTGCCCTTTGGCGGACGCTCGATGCGAGTGGTTTCGGCAACGTCGGCCGCCATAGCAATTGAGATCCCGCCGAGAAGTTGAACGCGCTCGGCAATGGTGTCGACAATCTCCGACTGTTCTTCGTAGTGCTTGTCGAACAAAAGATGAAGCTGATAAAAAGTGGGCCCCGCAACCTGCCAATGCGATTTCTTGTAGAGATCGCGCAAGGTCATGGTGTCGGCTAACAGCAGGTTCAATTGCTCAGTCATTTCCAGCCGAACAGGCTCCTCAAGATCGAGGGGCAATACGTGGGAAACCGTGCCGTAGGCCTGAATTTCAGCGGCATGCTGGTGAAGGCGGGGCTGTGCGCTCAGTTTTCGACGCTCGCCGTTTGATGATTTCGCGTTGAGTTCCTTCCTGGCCATAAGTTGTGTTCTCCTTGCTGCGCGTTAATTTAGAATTCTAATCCACCAGACTCATTCCGCGTATTCGATGCCACGAATTAGCCATGGGATGCGGATACTCCTCTCGGGGAACAGCATTCTGCGATTCGGTCTTTAAGGGTTTCACGCGCCCGAGTTGTACACAAATATTTAGGCGCGAACTGAGCCCGCGGGAATGCTGGATGTTTGACGATGTCAAGACCTTTGTTTATGATCGAAGTGCGGGGTGGAGCAGTCTGGTAGCTCGTTGGGCTCATAACCCAAAGGTCGGTGGTTCAAATCCACCCCCCGCAACCAACCAAAACCCCTTCAGGGTACGTTATATACGTGGCTTTTTTATTGCACCAGGCATTCCCCCATTTTGGGTCCATTGGGCCCAACAACGAAATTAAGCCCCGCTTTGCTTGCTGCCAGAGGGCGGTATTCAAGTTCCTGATCCGTGTGCGAATACCTATCCGTTGTACGCAAAGACGAATGCCCGATCCACTGCTTTTGTAAGTCCTCCGGCGTGCCATTCTTTCGCAGCACGGTGGCCCTAGAGTGCCTATTGGCAAGTTCTACTCCGTCAACGGTCTTCGTAAGTTCGTTGCTGCCAGGATCGAGGCTGCGCGGTTGCCAATACCCGGCAATATCGATGTTGGGAAACTTCGGGAAGAAGAAGTCGACCTCCGGCGCTAGCCAAGTCCTGTTCCCGCCAGAATTTTGCCAGTCATCACTCGCGTGGTAGGCGCGAGGGGACTCCACACTGTTGAGCGCGGAATTCGTCCACAAAAATTCTCTTCGCTCGCGGGCGCGTAAACTCCTAGAATCCTGCCTCCGTACGGCAAAATCAGCAGACGCGTCCGTCATCGGTTTGATGGAGTAGATTGCTCAGCACCATTCTACTGTTCCGGCTTTAATGTAATACTCTGAATGCGCTTGTATTCCTCGATATCGTGGGCCGCTAGTTTATCCTTTCCTTGTCTTCTGTGACTGGTAGCCAATTGCAGATAGGCCTGCCCGGCAAGCGGACTCTGCTTCTCTATAGCGATCACTCGATCAAGGAGTCGCTCGGCTCCATTTGGGTCGCTAATCACCAGGGCTCGGCCCAACGCGTATAAAGTTTCCGGCATATCTGGATGCAGTGAGTCGGAGCGGCGCAATTCTTCGGCCGCTTCTTTCATCTTCCCCTGGTGTAAAAGCGCATCTCCTAGTCGATAGGCGGCTTCTGAATTGCCAGGTTGCAACTTGCTCTCATGACGAAATTGCTCTTCTGCATTCGTCCACTGCGAAATTGCTGCATAAATTTCGCCGAGCTCCAGGTGCAGGCCGGGCAGATCGGGTCGCAATGCTATGGCCTTCTGGTATTCTTCCTCGGCTTCCGAGAACATTTTTGTGGAGTAATAGCTCTGGCCAAGTGCCTGGTGCCCACGCGCGGTCAGAGGGAACCGCGTGAGCAATCTTTCGTTCGATTCGGACGAGAGAGCAGCTGCAGCCCGGCCTAGGTAATAGACGAGATCGGGGTCATCCGGACTCTTTGCGAGCGCGTTCCTCAGATTGACGACGGCCTCGGCGGGCTGATCTGCCTGGAGCTGAGCGATTCCCAGTGCGCCGGACTCATGTGCGATCTCCAGATGCGGAATCGCTTCCGCGGCATATCCCTGCGACAGGAGCGCATACCCGAGCAACTGATGTACGGGCTGAGAATCGGGGCTCAGTTCTGCGGCTCGCTTTAATGGTGGAATCGCTGCTCCGTAATCATGCTTTCTCATGTAAGCGTCGCCCAACTTCAGGAGAGCGATTGGGGAGGATGGTGTGAGCTCAGCTGCTTTTCGGAAATCGGCGATGGCCTGATCGAGATCACCGCGAGTTTCGGCATCGGTCGCGGACTGCAGGAGCTTCGCAGCCTCTGAAGGACTCTGGCCCGACGCAGTCTGGACTTGCACGAGGAGATAGGCGAGCAAAATAGCTTGGATGATCATTGCTCAAGCTCCTCGATTGTCATGAATTGATCGGCCTTGATCCCGCGCAGCTTCTGACGAATTCCCGAGGGCCACCTTATGTCCACGTCGCAACTGTCGGCGCTTCCAAGTCCGAAGTGTAATCGCTTGTCATTGGAAGAAAGATAGCTTCCTGACGCCGTGGCAAATCGCACCTGACCATTTACCTGAACACGAGCCCCGTATCCGTCTCGGTTGCTACGCTTCCCACGCAAAGTGATAGTGAGCCAATGCGATTTGCCTCCGCGATTTGAAAAGAATTGCGGGCGCTCGCCCAACGACGCTGTGATTACGTCGACCCAGCCGTCGTTATTTACGTCTCCAAACGCAGCGCCCCTTCCCGCAACAGGCAGGTCGGAGCCTGGATCGGCTTTGGAAAAGTGTCCGCTGCGGTTCAATGCAAATAGTGGAGGCTCGTGATACTTCAGCGAATTGTCATACAGATTCACGTTATCAAAAACATGCCCCTGAACGATGAAAACATCTTTCCAACCATCGTTGTCAAAATCCTCCAGACCAACTCCCCAACCGGATGAGTTCCCTGACAGCGCACCGAATCCAGCTTCCAGTTCCTGCGCACTGAAAGAACCCTTGCCGTCATTGTGAAAAACCCCGTAAAGCCCGTGCGGAAGCTGGGTCACAATCAGATCGGGAAGGCCATCGTTGTCATAATCCTGGAAAACAACCCCCATACCGGAGAGCTTTCTGCCTGCACTGGAAAGCGCGGCGCCTGAATCCAGGGCCACTTCAGTGAACGTTCCATTTCCGTTGTTGTGCCAAAGGAACTGTTCGACAGCGTCGTTCGCGACAAATACATCGGTAAAACCATCGCCGTCGTAATCGGCGAAAGCGACTCCCAGCCCATGACCAGGCTTCGCGGAGATGCCCGACGCTGCGCTCACATCTTCAAACGTTCCATCGCCACGATTGTGGTACAGGATGCTTGTGGCAGAACCGAACTCGCCGGGCGGGCAGTACATTGGCTCCGCGATCCGGCCGCACGTTTTGCTCTTTTCAGGAGTCCAATCAAGATAGCGAGTCACGAAGAGATCGAGATGCCCATCGTTGTCGTAATCAAAAAAGCCGGCTGACGTCGACCAACCGCCTGCCCCCACTCCCGCTTTAGACGTTACGTCTGTAAAAGTTCCGTCGCCATTGTTGTGGTAAAGGATGTTGCGTCCGAAGTTTGTGACGTAGATGTCGGGGAATCCATCGTTGTCGTAATCTCCAACCGCGACTCCCATGCCGTAGTTTGTGTCACCAGCGTTTTGCAATCCGGCTTGCACGGTGACATCGGTGAAGGTGCCGTCTTTGTTCTGACGGTAGAGCCGGTTCCAATAGGAAGGATTGTGGCGATCAAAGTTCGCAGGGCTCAGCAATGGATCGGTGACATGACCTGCGTTCACGAGAAAAATGTCGAGAAGCCCGTCGCCGTTGTAGTCGAGTAACGCCACTCCGCCGGGCATAGTCTCGATCAGATACTTGCGGGAGGTGGGCGAATTCCGCAGGACGAAATCGACTCCATGAAGAGGGGTAAGGTTGAACTGCGGTTCAGGACTCGGTTTCGGACTTTGCGCGATCGCAGAAAGTGACAGGAGAAGCGACAGTAGGCATATTCGGATCATCACTGTTACGGCTGTGTCTATCGCTCTGGCATTTTACTCTCATCCGAAGCTTTATCTGATGAGACTCGCGGCTTGGTCGCGCTGAGGTCCGCGATGTGAGCTATCGCAGCGGCGATGGTGCTGTCGTAGGCCGCGAGCCGCGCGTTCGCTTGATTTGAAGGATGATCGGGACTGGAATGATCGGAACTCGAATCGGAACTGATTTTCGTGAAGCCCGGTGTGTTTTCGGTAGCTCGCAATGCCTCGATCACCCCGGGAAGGGAGGAAATCTTCTGCTCGAAGGCACTGAGTTCGGCAAACGCAGTGTTGGGATAATAGGAAAGGCGATCTCCCGTTTGCATCGCGCCGACTAGAGAATCTGGCGACCATGCGGCGGGCCAGTTTGCATTCAGGATGTCGTAGCTTTCGCGAAGCCGCGTCATCTTCCCTGCGAAACCGTCGAGCAAGCGCAGGTTCCGAGCCATTTCGAGGCCAGTTCTGGCCGTAATTGTCACGGCCTCTCCGACGCGAAAGCGAGGGGTGGAAACGATGGTCGTCAATGTGTTGCCATCGAAGCGCCAACCGGGATTGCCCCCTGGTTTCTCGTAGGCGAGCGACTTGCCATTCACTGAGACCGATGATGGCGGCCAACTTCCAGGGAGCCGTATCTCATAGGCCCGGTCCGATTGCATTCCCTTGTAACTGCCTTGGACCGGCGAGATCGTGACAGTCAGCGCGGCGCCATCTTCGTTCAAGGAAGCACGGATGCGAGTCCAAGCCGCCTCGCCGTTTTGATACCCAGGACTGTCTTCGGAATCCTCGTAAAGGCGATACTCCGAGGTTTGCCCGTCTTTCAACGGAAAGACAGTTAGGATTAAAGGATCGGCAGGCTTTTCGCCCGTATGAGTCATCGCAGGCTGCATCGGGATTATGCTGCCCGCCTTCACGTACAACGGAATTTGACCGAGAGAGAAACTGCGCTGCACAGTCACGGGCCCCCGAAATTTTGCTCCGCTGTCCCATTCGACCCAATCTCCTTGTGGAAGCCAGACGGAAATCGTCGCTAATTGCGAGTCCTTCGCGACGGGTTGCGTAATCGGGTCGGCGAGAATGTTGTCGCCGAACATATATTCGTTTTTCGCGGTGTACGCCTCGGATGCTTCGGGCCAATCGTAATAAAGCGGGTGCAGAAATGCGAGCCCTGTGTCGTAGGTTTTTCTCGCTTCGGTATATATATAAGGCTGCATCGCGTAACGACGCACGAAACAGTCCCGCATCAGGTCTGAGTACGGCTCTGGATATGCCCAAATGCGGCGCTCGGCACTGGGATTTTTCGTGGTGTGCGAGCGCAAGATCGGACTGAAGGTCCCCCATTGAATCCAGCGCAAATAGAGCTCCGGATCAATGGCACCGGGCATGTGACCGCCGATATCGTGGCTCCAATAAGCGTAGCCCACGTTGGCAGCCGTGGCTGTGAAGTATGGTTGAAATGCGAGCGACTCCCAGACGGAGATGGTATCTCCGGAAAAGCCGATCTGGTAGCGATGGTTGCCCAATCCTCCCCAGCGATGAAACAACAGAGCGCGTTTTGCTTCACGTTGTTGATCGCTAAAGAAGATGTAGTTCAGCCACCATGTGGGATTCAGCCCAGGAATCTTTGTCGTATCTTCCTGTTGCCAGTCAAGCCAGAAGAAATTGATCCCCTGCCGCTCAAGAGGATGGATGATGTACTTCATGTAATTGGCTGCGAAGTTCCGGTCGGCAATATCGAAGGGAACGTATTGTTTCGTCACGGCATCGATTCCAGATGCACGAGCGATCTCGGGGTATCCGTCTTCCCAGGGTTGTATTCCACCTGCGGGATGGAGATTCACCGTAGCCTTCAATCCCTGTTCGTGCACATTCGCGAGGAACCTGTCAGGGTCAGGAAATAAAAGCTTATTCCAGGAATAACCGGTCCAACCGAGTTTGTGCCCGGACGCATCCAGCTTGTTGGTTGGCGGAAACTCATCGAATGTCTGATGCCAATCGATGTCGATCACCAATACGTCGAGCGGCGTGTCATGCGTGCGAAATCCTTGAATCAGTTTTTCTAATTCCTGATCGGTGTACGACCAATAGCGCGACCACCAGGCTCCGAAGGCGAAGCGCGGAGGCAGCGGGATCTTTCCCGCCACTTGGGTGAAATCGTAGAGCGCACGCTTGTAATCGTGGCCGTAGCCGAAAAAGTACCAATCCTGCCGGTCGCCCGCAGGCCGTAAGGTCACCCACGGCCAGGGGCTCTCCTCGCCGCGAGGGAACGAGAAATCGGCGGAATCGAATAAAGGCCGAGCGCTGTCGTCTACAACCGCCCACCCGTCGCGCGAGATCAGGCCGGGCTCAAGCTGTACGTCCGAGCCGCGAATCCCATCAAGAGTCCGTGTCGTACCAAGCAGATTTCCGGTGTCGGGCGTTCTTGGCTTCCACACAATGCTCTTGTCGCCAAAATGGAGCGAAATGGTGAGATTTTCAGCCGAGAACTTTCCATCCGATTTGCCCGGCGCATAAACCAATGTCAATGCGGCCGTCCGAATGACAGTTTTTCCATCGGCTCCGGTTTCGTGCGTAAATTCTGGAACGCTCAGCCGGCGATTCAGAAACACCAAGGATGCGTGGTCTTCGAATTTCCCGTCTGAAGCCCATTCCATGCGTATAAGTTGCGGGGTGAGAATGGTGAAGCGAGCTGAGCCGGCGATTACAACTGAGCGGCGATCAGCGATCGCCTCGTAGCTGCCAACTTTGTTTTCCGATGTCGTCCCATACGAAACAATCGGTAAAATTGCCGATACCAACAAGGTCAACGACAAAAAAATCCGCGCTGATTTCTTCATGGTCATCTGATCTGGCAAGGTATAGGTCTATTTTGCCCATGCCGCCCGGCAGGTTTCGGCCTGCCGGACAGAAATATTTGGGAGAGGGCCAACACGCAATCTAGTAGTAGAACTTAAGGCCGAACTGAACACTCCGCGCAGGATAAGCCGAGGTGATCGTGCCGAAAGAGGCGTCTCCCAGATTCGTGTCGGGCTCGAAGAAATCGGGGTGGTTTAGCGCATTAAACATCTCGAAGCGGAATTGCAATCGCCGCACCTCGCCTAAGCCCCACCATTTTTGAATGCCCATGTCCCAGTTGAAATACTTGGGTGCGCGAAGATACGAGAGGAATCGCGGGCTATCGCCAAAGGTGAATGCGGCTGGCTGCGAGAATGCAGCAGGATTGATCCAATTCGTGATGGACTGGTTTTGAGGAACCGGGCTGACGCCTGGCACCAGATCCGGACGTTGATTGAAACCGAAACCGCCGGTGTTGTTGGTCGCGGGATTAATCGAAAGCGGCAATCCGGACCTGGCGGTCAGAATCCCACTCCATTGCCATCCGCCTAAAACCGCGTTGACGGCTCGGTTCCAGCCCTGACCGATGATTTTGTTCTTTCCGAACGGCAACTCATAGTTGTAATTGACAACCAGGCTATGAGGGGTATCGGTGACATCCACCGAGCGTTCGGCCGCGAGATTGTACGAATTGCGGACCGAACTGCCGCTGCCGGGGAATGCCCAGCCCGCGGCGCCCTGCACGTCGTCCATGAACTTCGAGTACGTGTACGAGACGTTCATGTCCAAGCCGGAGTGCCAGCGGTGAGTGTAGGTGGCTTGCAGGGCGTTATACGTCGATCCCCCCGCAGCCGGCGGAGCTTCTGTCACGCTGCAGTATTCGGGAAACCGCCGCAGCAATTGCCCTTCAGCGACGGTCGGCTGGTCTAATCCACAACCGCTGGATTTGATCGCTCCAAAAAATGGATTTGGGACTTGGTTAAATAGCGCATTACCAAGAGCAAGATCGGAAGCCGGGATTTCGTTCCATTCCAGATATTGTGCTAGGACGTGTACTCCGTGGTTGCCGACGTAGCTGACGTCGATCAAATCGTTGTTAGTCAGCGAATATTGTACGCCCGCCATCCACTGCTGGACATAGGGGGAGTGGCGCACTGGATTGATAACGGGGTTCAACCCAAAGCCGACATCCGTAAGACCGCCGAGAGAATTTCCACTCGGGGCGTTCTCTCCGTTCGGAAATGCGCTTTGGCAGGCGATGGTCGTCGCACCGTTGCTGCAAGACGAGGTTGAATTTCCACTCAGCGTTGTAAAGGGATTCAATCCGCTGTTCAGGCTCGTAACCCATGGCGTGCTTTGGGAGAATCCAATGTTTGGACCATTCCCGTAATAGTTCGGCACAAAAAACACTCCATAGCCGACGCGCAATACCAACTTATCGAGCAGTTGATAAGCGGCTCCGATGCGCGGAGCAAAGTTTTTAAACGAAGTGTCATACAGGCCGCGATTGCCGCCGGAATTGAAAACGAGTTCGCCAGGATAGTTCTTGCCAACCGCCGTGCTGATCGGATTGGTCGCCGTAAAATCGAAATACTCCTGGTCGTTATAGCGCTCGGTGGGCGCGGTCTGAATCTCATAGCGCAGGCCAAGGTTCACGGTCAGCTTTGGCATCGCCTTCCAATCGTCCTGCAAGTACCAGCCGAGCATGTGTTTGTCAGTCGCCGGGAATTTGTTATAGCCAGTCTGATCTGTTCCGCTGCCCACGCCTAACAGGAATGACGCAAAACCGTCGCCTGTAAGCGCGGTCGCGTTCTGTGGATCCGGGCCGGCGGTTGACGTCGTCTGAAATTGCATCTGAGTGTTTGCGTAATGGCCACCATCGATTCGCGCCCAAACGTCCATGAAGCCGAACCCCAACTGGTGTTTGCCATGCATTTTTGTGAAATCGACAGAACTCGTCCACATTGTTTGCGGCACGATGTAATTATCCAGACCGGCTTGAGCCCCTAAATATGAATAGCTTTGCGGCTGAATCTCCGGAAAGCTGGGGGCTATGCCATCCACAAACGACGGCAGACCGAGCGTCGACGACTTGAACCCGAAGCTCTGTGTGGTGGACTGCTCCACATGGCGGTTGACCCCGAGATTCGCGCTCATGGCGAAGGTCGGACTAAAAATATGACTGTAGCCAACCGTGGCGCTGTATCGGTTGTTGGGAGCTACTACGCCCGGGCCGCCCGGATCGGATGCGCCGTAATAGGTTGGGAAATTGACTTTCTGCTCGTACTTCTGCGACCACCTCCCCCAAAGCCTGTCGTTGGTGGAAAGATTGTAGTCAATGCGAATCGAGTATTCATTGGAGTGAGCGGCCGCAGAAGAAGCCGCTGTGAAATTGTTGAATAAGGCAGAAGTAGTGGGCGAAGGCCAGTAATTTCCACCGGCAATGCTTTTCGCAATGGAATCCATCAGTCCACCAGGAATGACGTTGGTGACTCCCGCTCCGGTCGCGATATTCCCCGAGATCGGATCTCGAATGTATTCGGTTGTCGCCCCCGCCGGGCAGTTGCTCACGTTATCCCCAGTGACGCTGTCAACTCCACCACAGGTGACCAGTCGCGTGCTGAACGGATTGTAGATTTCGCCTGCGAAGATCGGCCTCCCCAAATAATCGGTGCCACTCTGTGCTCCCAGGAGAGCTGAAAAATTTCCAGTTCTTTCCGGCATGGTTGGCATGCTGCCAACGAACGTCGCCGGAGTAGCCTGCCGCAGCCCTTCGTAGTAGCCAAAGAAATAAAGCTTATTCTTGATGATCGGACCGCCGATTGTGGCGCCGAATTGATCGCGATGAAATGCCGGTTGGTTTGCGTTATTGAAGTAATATCGCGCGTCGTATGCGCTGTTGCGGTAGAACATCCACGCGTCGCCGTGGAACTGGTTTGTGCCAGACTTTGTAACGACATTGATGACGTTGCCGCTGCTAAACCCATATTGTGATGTGAACGCGTTGGTCTGAATCTTGAATTCCTGAACATCATCGGCGGAGGGAACGTAGATCACGCCTCCCCAATCAACGCGCGTGTCCCAATTCCCGTCCAGCAGGTACTCAGCCGTATCGAAAAAAGTGCCACCGAAGTTGAGAAATGAAACATCCTGATCGGCGCTTCCGGAAATACCGGGTGCGCCGACAACTTGTTCTTCCGCAGCGTTGCTAACAGAGGAATTCAGCTCGGCAAGGCTAATCACGTTCCGCAAGTTCAGGGGCAGATCGACTACCTGTCTGGCTGAAATGTCAGAAGAAATATTGGCGTTCTGGACATTCAGAAGAGGAGCTTGCGATGTAACCTCAATGATCTCTTTGGCTGATCCGACGGTCAGCCGGACGTTTTGCTGGGCGGTCTGGCCGGCAGCCAAGGTGATACCTCGCTGCTTGTAATCCTTGAATCCCGTAACATTGACGTTCAAAGAGTAGACGGCCGGAGGCAGGAGGGTGAAAGTAAAGAGCCCTCCTTCTTGTGTCGTGTACGTTCGAACAATTCCATTTTGCTCGCTGGTCAGCGTGACTGAAGCACCGGACACGGCCGCGCCGGTCGGATCCGCGATGGTGCCGCTGAGTGTAGCTGCGACCTCCTGGTTCTGACCGTAAAACGGTTGGACAGTAAGCAGCAACAGACTGAGTACCCCCGCCAAAATACCCGCGCAACCAAAAAAATTTCTCTGCGACATAAGCTTCGCTCCTCGCCTTTTCCCCAAGCGCTCGTTGTCTTCTCGAGATATATGGAACTGAATGGGATCAGCCACGACGAACGCATAGTAAAGAGTTGACGGCGGAAGACAAGGGTTTACGAGTTAAATGTAGCGGATAATGCCGATAATAGTCCGTGTAGTGATTGTTGCATAATGTTTTCAACAAGTTGGGAAGGCGTAAAGAATGCCGTTAAGAGCGGCGCGACACCGCCGTTTTGAGGTTGAAAGGTTCTCATCGGGCGAAGTACTATCCTCAAGCCAGAGTTCCTCGCCGAACCTGGATCAACATGCAGTGAGAAGTCGTCTGCCAGGGGCGGTGAAATTGTTATCTCAGTCGATAGCTGAAAGCTGGACGCCAACCAGCGAATATGAAAAGAAAGCCGTTCAGCAGCAGCTTGAGAATCTGCTGGCCGCTCCTTTATTTAATTCCAGCAAGAGGTATGGTCAATTTTTGAGGTTTGTGGTCGCTCGCTCGCTGGAGGGTCACGGGAGCCAACTCAAGGAACGCATCCTTGGTATCGAAGTCTTCGAACGGCCTGCAGATTACGACACAAACACTGACCCGATTGTCAGGGTCACAGCTGCTGAAATTCGCAAGCGTATCGACCATTATTACCAGGATCCAAAACACAGCCAGGAGATTCGGCTATTCCTGCCGTCCGGATCCTATGTGCCACAATTTTCCTGGCCGGGTCACCCCGGCGGCTTTCCCGAGAAGGCGACCGGACCAACCGGGTCGTCCGTTCTCCAAGCCGAATCCGTCCCCCCGCTCGGGGAGTCATCGACTTCGAAGCCGCGGCGATTTTCACCTCGAGCCAAAACTCTCGCGGTTGTCGCCGCGTTGCTCGTCGCACTGGTTAGCGGTTGGGCAGCCTTGCGGAAACCGCGTCCGACTTTAGTTCGGGAGTTTTGGCAGCCATTTGTGAGTTCGTTAGAACCAACGCTCTTCTGCCTGGCAGATCAATCGCAATACGCTAGCATCCGGCTCCGCGATGCCGTCGATCCTCAACGGGTAACAACGCTTCCCGACAGCATGGTCACCGTCATCATCGATGACGTGGACCCACTTGTTAACATTGCGGGAATGCTCCGCACATACGGTAAGAACTATCGCGTGCTCGGCGAATCTACGACCACTTTGACCGACCTTAGACGCGGCGCATCCGTATTTATCGGAGCGTTCGATAACGGCTGGACTTTACGGCTCACCGCTCCGTTACGCTTCCATTTTGGAAACGATGCTTTGATGACGCAGTTTTGGATTGAGGATCGGAACAACCCACAACAACGACAATGGCTTCTCGACCGGCTTCAGCAGAAGACGGAAGACTATAAGGATTATGCGATCGTCGCACGATTCATCCCTCCGGATACAGATCAGGTTTCTGTCGTGGCTGCGGGTATCGGTCGCGGCGGCACCGTCGCCGCCGGTGAATTCTTAGTCAATGAGAATCGCATGGATGAAATAGCGAAACAACTCCCCGCAGACTGGCGGACGAAGAACATCGAAGTGGTTCTCGAGACTCAGGTGATTCAGGGCCGGTCAGGCCCGCCGCGCGTAAAGGCCGTACACGTTTGGTAAGTCAGGCAATTTCCGATCGCACTGTTCTTGGGCACTGATTTAGCGCTTCTTGCGCAAACGGCTGACGGACAATCAGCCATCTTTTATTCAATCAACCTGAATATCCGTAGTTTGATGCTACGTGAGTGCGCCATTTGTGTGCCTCTGTTGCGAGCCAAGAACGAAACTCTATGGCTCGCAACGTTGGACAGATCATCGCACGAGGCGACCGCGGATGGCTCATCTGGGTCTATCTCGGTCGCGACCACGAAACCAAGAAACGCAATTACCACAACCGAACCATCCGCGGCTCGATGCGGGAAGCGCAAGCATATTTGACGAAGAAGTTGCGCGAACGCCATTTGGGCCGTGACTTGGAAGGAGCGAAGATCACAGTCAACGGATGCAGGACGAGGCTGCCGCAAAAGTAGAAGCTATGCCCTTTCGACAAACAGCGTGACGAATTGTTAATTCGGCACCCGATACGATGAAGAGGTGATAACAATGACGTATTCGGGTGCCGAGAATTGATCGGCGGTCTCACGGGATCGCTTTTTACAGTTTCCAGATAGCCGACGATACACCTACTGACATCAGTGTGCTTCGAGTGCTTCGCCAACAGGGCGAACACGCCTATTGGTGTACTGGATTTTACTGGGCCGAGAGGTTGACTTCCTGCGCCAGCCGCTTGAATTCTGGTTGATCTCTTATGCGATCGTACGCAGGTGACACCATCAGTGATCCCAAGAATGGGTCGTGATCGGCTAGAGCTGTCTCCAGCCAGTGCAAGGCTTCTGCTGTTTGACCTAGACCCAGATAGGTCCAGACAATGGGCAAGGCAGGAACATAGCCTTTCTCACGACCAGCCTCCAACTTCTCGACTATTTCCCGA
>Ga0307474_10002497_pt1 | contig 13225 bp, 5 predicted proteins | sample atmos_gasesECM1C_2_FD_203312 | JGI IMG/M metagenome (GOLD analysis project Ga0307474, IMG submission 203312) | Hardwood forest soil microbial communities from Morgan-Monroe State Forest, Indiana, United States - atmos_gasesECM1C_05 | ecosystem: Environmental > Terrestrial > Soil > Temperate... | reverse complement strand
CACGGTGCGCGGAGTGACATAGTGCGTTCCGCTAAAGGTGGACAGGAAGTTGTAGAGGGCGTATTTGTCGGTCAGATTCACCACCGACAGACGCGCGCTCCATTTATACCTATCCGCGTGGAAAATGTTGTCATGGCCCACCGCGATATCGAAGAGATTGCGGGCCGCGATTCGCGGCGGATTGTGGTCGTCATCCTCCGTGCCGGCAGCCGGGACCTTGATCAGAGTCGAGCCGTATTGCGAGGCGGGGCAGAGGCCTGTGGGACTGATCGGAGTGGTAGGAGTGGCGTGTACGCTGCCGCAGAACAGGCCGCCTTGGAACTGCTGATCCGGGCTCAGTCCGGAAACGTCAACGATGGAGTCGGTGCCGTTAGGACCGTTGTTACAGTTTCCTCCAGCACACGGCACTGGGCCGGCAACCAGGCCGCTATCGTGACGCCAGTTGAAGCTTAGCCATGGACCGCGTTGCCAGGGCTGGTATTGCATGTGAGCGGTGGAATTGAAAACCTCGTCGTGATCGATTCGAAACACGGAGTTACCGCCCTGTCCGGCCGGCGTGGCGCCGATTCCACTGACTTGCGGCTGGAAGAAGCGCGCCGCGACGCTGGAAAAGACCAGGAAGGCCGACAGGCCGTGGAAGTTCGGCATGCTGGCACGGACCGCATAACCCGGGATCTTGGAACTGGACCACTCGATCGGGAACGTGACCGGCGTTGAACCTAGAATACTGAAGTCGTAAGCGAGGTGAGTGTATTTCCAAATGTACTCGGCGTCAATCACGAGGTACTTTCCGAAAGCCTGCTGAACGCCGGCGTGGAATTCGTTACGCCAGCCGGGCCGCAGCGGCACCGTGAGGCACGGATAGCCCTGGATGGAAGCCATGAGATCGCTGATCACGGGGTCGAGGCAACCATTACTTGCCAGCACCAGATTCTCGTTGAAGGGTGTCTCAAGCGTGCGGGCATAGGAAATCCGCAGTACGGTATTGCTGGGTTTGATATTGTAAGCGATCCCCAACCGAGGTTCTCCTTGATTGGCACTAGTGATTCCGTCGTAATGATCAAACCGCACGCCGAGGTTGAAGGTCCAGTTCTTTATCGTCATGGTGTCCTGGAAAAAGAGCGCCAATTCCCGTATGTTGGCGTGTCCCCGGTACCCGTACAGTCCGCTCGTGGAACTGGGACAACCAGTGAGCGGCCCGGTTCGGGTCAGGTCGATGCAGGCGAGCAGAGCATCATAAGCCGGATTGGGCTGCAGCGTTCCGGTGCAATTGTTGGGATTAGTCAGCGATGGATTGGTGTTGGGGCTGCCGTCAGCATTGAAGCAAACCGGATTGAAAGTGGGGTCCACTACACCGAAGCTGTCCTTCTCGGTGAGTATCGTGTCCTCATAGGTAATCCCGGCTTTGATATTGTGAATGCCCTTCACGTAGGATACGTTGGCGCGCACGCCCAGGTTGGTCAATGTGCGACTCTGCCCAATGGTTTCGGATTGAAGATCCGGGGTGAAATCCGCGAAGGGGTCGCGGCTAGGGTAGTAGTTGTATTGGTCCTGCCGGGCGAAGGCGCCGAGAGTGAAGACCGTGCTCGGATTTAACAGATGCGTCCAGGTGGGAGCAATGTTGTACGTTCGAATTTTCGAACGTTGGTCTTGCGAGCCCACCGGTACTCCATTCGGACCCAGGCCGCCGTTGTTCACAACCAGTCCGGACCACGCGTCGGCGGTTTGCCCGTCGAATGAGTTGGGTGTCTGAAACCAGGATCGGGTAAAGCCGAGGTTCAGGTTGATGGTGTCCGCCAGAGACGGCTTAAAGTCGAAGCGGTCGAAGAAATTCTCTTCGTTGCCGTGATCGTGGTAGACCTGGAACTCGGGCCCGTCCAGGAATCTGCCTGTGTTCAATCCATTCGCGGAGATGAAATTGCCAAATTTCTCTCCTCCATAGGCAAGATTGAAGCCGACGTCGGAGGTGCCGAAAGTGCCATAGGAGGCTGTAATATCGCCGTGTGGTTCTTTGATGCCGAGGCCCGAGCGCGTGGTGACGTTGATCACCACACTAGTCTTGTCGCCGTATTCGGCCGGCGGCGCACCCTCGATGACCTCCATCGATTCCACTGCGTCGAGCGGGATTTGATTAGAGAAGACCTTGCTCTGCTGGTCCGTGATTTGCTGGCCGTCCAAGGAGAACGAGTTGGATGCATGATCCCCGAGTCCATGAAATAGGCCGTTCGAATCAGCCGAGATACCCGGTGATGCCAGCGTCACCAGCGAGCTGAGGGAGGAAGACTGGCTCTCGAGCGGCATCTTATCAAACAGGCCACGATCGATGTCCGTGTGAGTGACCGGGTTTGTTTCCAACAAGTCGCCCGCCTCTACCACGGTCACGCTGGACGATTCAGTTCCAAGCTTCAAGCCGATCTTTATGTCGAGCGGGATGGGCGAACGCACATCCACGTCCTCGGTTCCGCGTTGGAACCCGGACGCATTGGCACTCACGTGATAATTATTTAGTGGAATGTTGTTCAACGCGAAGTTTCCCTGGCTGTCGGTCTTCGTAGTTTGCGTATAGTGCGAAACGGGGTTCTCTATCTCTACGCTCGCGCCCGCTATGGCTGCTCCGGAGGGGTCGAGCACCGTACCTCGAACAGTACCGGCGCTCCCGCTGCTCGACTGAGCATAACTGAACGTAGCGAGAATGATGGACAGAGTAAGGCAAGAAGCGAGTTTCCTCATCCTTCGATTGTCCAGGGTCCAACGTTTTCAACCTAGAAAAGTCTTACCGGCGGCCACGGATTCTCGGTGAACGAGTCATTCGGAGCCATGAGCGGGCACGCTCAGAGGCTACCGTTCCAGCAGTCGCCGGATGTTGTGGGCCTGCCGCTTGCTGACTACGAATTGCTGTTCGTTGCTGAGAGTCAGCATCCACCGATGGCTGGTAAGGGCGGTGACTTTGCGGACGTGATTGATGTTCACAATGGCGTTGCGATGCACGCGCTGGAACGGAAATGGCTGCAGGCTGGTCTCTAAGTTCCGAAGAGTCTGGCTGGCCATGAAGCGGCGCTTAGGTGTAACAATCCAAACCAGCTCGCCCTCGGCCTGCAGCGCCAGCACTTCATCGGCATCCAACAAATAATATTCGCGGCCAGCGCGGCCCACCAACTTGCGGCGGGCGGTGTTCTGCGCTTCGGACGCTGAAGCAATCTTGGCCAGGTCCTGCGCGATTTCGAGCGGCTTGCCCATGAGGCTTTTGGCGCGCTCGATCGCTCGCCTGAGCCTGGCCTCGCTGACGGGCTTCAGCAAATAGTCGATGGCGCCGGCCTCGAACGCTTCAATGGCGTGCTGATGAAACGCAGTGACGATTACGATGACCGGCAAACGTGGGCCGCTCAGGTTCCGCACCACCTCAAAGCCTCCCATCCCCGGCATTTGTAAATCGAGAAATACCAGATCGGGCCGCAGCTCGACGATCTGCTGCAGGACCTGGGGGCCACTCTCGGCCTCGCCTACTATGAACACATCGGGCAGTAGGTCCAGTTCTTCCCGCAGGACCTTGCGCGCGATCTGTTCGTCGTCGGCGATCAGGGTCTTGATGAGGTGATCCATCTTAGTTTGTTTACTACCAAACCCTGCGAAATCCGACAAGAAACTGGTCAGCGGGATGAGACCCCGCGTGGATGGCCAAATAGTCGCCATGAACGGACGCTGGCTGCGGGTGCATTCAGGTTAGAGTGCCCCAGGGATAGGCTGACCTTCGAAGGGGCTGAATAACTTGTCGCGGAACTCGCCCGGCAGGGGCGCCAATGCGCCGGCTGCTTTGGACTGCACGGCCCAAGCCAAAAGGGCTTGGTAATGATCGTGCCGGTCGATGTTTCCGATCCAGGTGCTGCCTCGGCCCGTGGTTATACAAAGGACATTCGGCACATCGCAGGGTCCGATGCATCCGGCAATGGTAAGTTGGATCGATTTCAGTAGGCCTCTGCGGCGCCACTCCTCCTTGAGCCACGCCACCGGGACTTCGGGATGCCCCTTCTCGACGTGCCCGCAGCAGCAACCGGCGCAGACCAGCACGTCGGCCAACTTGATCCGTTTAGTTCGCAGTTCAGCCAATGGTCAATTCCTGAGCGGCGTCCACCCGTGCGCGCCGGTACTTGCCCGAGAGCGCGGGCACCAGCCGCGCCGAGTTGAGGATGAACGTCATCTCGGAAGCAACGTGGATGAAGGCGGCCAGCAATGGATTCAGCAGCCCAAAAGCGGCCAGACCTACACCGACGGTATCCACGGCCAGCGTGCCGATGAAGTTGGTCATGATGACGCGCCGGCACTGGCGGGCGATGCGCAGCGTCTCGACAAAATCCATCAGATTGTTTCCTAGCAGCAGGACATTTGCGCTTTGGCGCGCGACATCGGTTCCTGAGCCCATAGCCACGCCGACGTTGGCCTTGGCTAATGCGGGCGCATCGTTCACTCCGTCGCCGACCATAACGACGATGCGGCCCATGCGGATAAGCGTGTCGATGCGCTCCAGTTTTTGGTGAGGCAGTAGCTCAGCCGAGACCTGGTCAACGCCCAGCTTTTTCCCGACTGCGTTGGCAACATTCAGCGCGTCGCCCGTAAGAAGCTCGACTCGCATGTTCATTTTCTTCAGAGCCTGAACGGCGGCGATGGCTTCAGGGCGAAGCCGATCCTCGGTTCGGATAGCGCCTAGCAGACGTCCGTTGCGCGCCACCATGACGGTACCGGAGTTTTCCGGAAGCAGCGTAAACTGAATGGAAGGTACTCCTTTTTCGAGCAACAAGGCCCGGCTGCCTACTGCAATCACTCCTAGCGCCGACGCGCTGAAGATTCCCTTCCCAGGTGAGTAATCGAAATGTTCGGGCTCGATGACGGGGAGCCCAAGCTCCGATGCGCGCTTGAGAATCGCTTTGGCTAGCGGGTGTTCAGAGGGGCGCTCCGCGATGGCCGCAGCCTCAACCACATCTTTCGAGTTCACGCCCGGAACCGGGATTATCTCGGCTACTTCCGGATCACCGAAAGTCAGCGTTCCGGTTTTGTCAAGAATTGCGGTGTCCACCTGGCTCAGCGTTTCCAGATACAAGCCACCCTTCACGATGGCGCCTTGACGGGCCGCGCGGCCGATTGCGCCAAGTATGGCGAGCGGGGTACCGGCGGCGATGCCGCAAGCTCCGGCGACAATGATGACCGCGATGGTGGAGCGGGTGTTGTGCGTGATCAAGAAGGTGATTACCGCGCCGGCGAGGGCGAAGTACACCAGGTAGCCCGAGAGGCGGTCGGCTGTTTTCTGCACCGGTGCGCGCGATTGCTCGGCGTGCTCGACGGCTTCCACGATTTTGCCGAAGACAGTGTCGCGGCCGAGCTTGTCAGTTGTCACTTCGAGCGATCCGGAGAGATTGGTGGTGCCGGCGAAGACCGTGGTACCAACTACTTTTTCGGCTCGCATAGATTCGCCGGTAATGCTGGATTGATCGACGAACGAATAGCCCTTCACTACTGTTCCATCCACCGGAATTTCCGCGCCGGGCTTGACCACTACAATGTCGCCGGGATTTACTTTTCCGATAGGCAGATCCAGCGTGGTGCCGTCGCGTCGTACGGTGGCCTGCTTGGGCATGAGATCAAGGAGGGTTTGAATAGCGCGGCGGCCGCGGCCGACGGTCAGCTTCTCCAGCATTTCGGCCACCAGGACGAAGAGCAAAATAATGAGCGCTGTGAAATATTCACGGATGGCCAGCGCGGAGACGAGAGCGATAGTCATGGAGAGTTCCATGGTCATGCGGCGCGCCAGCAGGTTTGAGATGGCCTCTTCGAAAACCGGGTAGCCGCCGATCAAGGCCCCGGCGAGGGAAATGAAATCGAATCCATGGAACTGCGGGACGGTGCGGGCCCAGGCCACAGCCGCGGCAATGCCGACCAGCGCGATGCGGGCGAATTCTATCCATTCGAAAGGGTGGCCTTCTTCGGATTCGTGGGTGTGGACAAGCGCGGGTATTGTCTCGACAGGCGATTGAGCTGTGGCTGGTTGCATAGAGGAAGCTCCTTGGGTTATTTCACGTAGGCACGTACGAAATCGATCAACTCGTCGGTCGACTCGGCTTTTTTCTTGGGCGATTGACCGTCGGCATACATCAGGAAGCGGATGTGGCCCTCCAGGATTTCGGACATCAGGCCATTGATGGCGCCCCGGGTAGCAGCAATTGTTTGGAGAACCAACGAGCATTCCTTTTCTTCTTCGAGGGCCTTTTCGACGGCGTAGAGCTGTCCCTGGATGCGGCGGATGCGGTTCAATAATTTCTGTTTGTCTCGAGAGGTGTGCGACATGGTAATACTGTACCCCAGTATGCTATAGAGACGCGGGCTGGGATGCTACTGAATCACGAGCGAGCGGGACGGCGCGGTGAGCGGGCAGGATTGGGAGGCGGGCGGGTAGCCGATCTCAACTGCCGTCCAATTTTCACGCGATCTCCATTTCGTTGAAACAATTCGTGGTGACAATGTTTGTAATGTAGGGTGGGAGCCCGCCGCTATCCGGCGGTGCGCGGGAGAGGGAGGGATGTGTTTTCTCTCAACATCGACAGCGCGTTCAAGGCCCGCCGAATAGCCGCCGTCATGCTCTGCTCGAGCGCCTGCCACGGGCAGCCGTTAGCCGGCTGGATCGGGCACGGGGTGCCGTGGTGCGATGGCCATGAACTGGCGTTACCGCGCCTGGCGGCCGCGGCCGGAACGGCGTGGGCGATACATAGCTGGCACTCTGGGGAGAAGGCGACGCCGAACGTGTGGAGTAAAGCCGGTTGGATTCTCGCGCGTTACGCACTCAACAGCTACTGGACTGACTTTAAACCAGGGATTAAACGGGTAACGCGCCGGCTATTTCGGAGGCGCGAGGATGTGCTGCCGGTACGGGCGCAGCCATACCCACCGGTTGAGATGGTTGGAGAAACGTAGGTGACAACCCTGCGCGTGGGGGAGGCCTGGGCGGAGATCGCAAAGCATCCGTTCTATTACCTGGTCCGGCGGTGGAATTGGAAGTCGGCCGTGACCAGTGCGATTCTGCGGGGCGTCATTTTTTTCTGCACTAACTTGAGCGCGGGGCGCAGTGCGGCAGTGAGCGCCATGCTGACTGAATTCGGCTATCGCGCGCTGCTTTCCGGCGTAATCGGGTCGGTCACGCAGGCTTTGCGGTCGTCAAAGCCGTACTGGGCCGCCGCACTTTCGGCGTCGGTGATATTGCCGGCGTTCGCCCACGTGGTGGAGTTCACGGTCCACTCTCTGCGTGGAACGCCTCGGCTGCTGACGAGCGTGAGCGTATCGATTGGGTTCACGGTAGTGGCAGTCCTGTTCGATCTGTATGCCATGCGGCGCGGCGTGCTGGTGGTAGATGGTGAACACACGCCGCTGCTGAAGGACCTGGCGGCGATGCCCAAGACCATCGCCGGGTTCGTGGCCGCGGGCCCGGTGGCATTGTGGAGAGTCATACGCGATAGGCGTTGATATACCCGCCACAGGCACTGGTCAAAACTCCAGCCGCATCCGCAGCGCGACCATGCGCGGGGAATTGTCGCCGCCCAAGCCGACGCCCAGCAGTCCCGTGGGGGGCGATGTGGTGTGGCTGATGGCTCCAAATCCGGTTTGTGTTGCGGGGTGGCCGGGGATCCCCGCCACTACTGAAGGCAACGAGAAATTCGGGTGATTGAACACGTTGAAGAACTGTCCTTCGATACGGAGCGACATGTGCTCGGTTAGAGCGATTTTCTTGGTCAGGTAAAGATCGCTCCAGGTGAACCATGGGCCGCGGAGGGTGTTGCGTCCCAGGTCGCCGAACTGGCAGTGAGCGGGCGTGTCGCCGCCTGCGCAGGCGCCCGTGCTGGGATCCACTGTGGATACAAATGCATTCGGATTCAACCACTGGACGGTGCCGGGTTGAGTGACTCCGGCGACGGGTTGCGTGGTGTAAAGGGGAACGCCTTTAACGACACTCGCAAATTGTGGACCGCCTCCTTGCAGAATCCCGTTGCCGTTTGCCGTATAGGGTGCGCTGAGGGCGGTAAAAGGGACGCCGGTGTGCCAGAAAGCGGTTCCGGAAATTTGCCATCCGCGCACTGCGTGATCCAGCCAGCGCGCGTTCGCGTGGATTGGCAGCTCGTAGACGTACGACGCATTGAAATTGTGCCGGATGTCGTAATCGCAATCTCCGTACTGGCGGCGCAGGTCGCCAGGCAAGGGCGAAAGAATGCCATTTGAAGAGAACGCAAGAAAGCCCCCATTCGAGATGGTGTCCAGGCAATGGCTGAAGGTGTAATTCGCATTCAGTTGCAGGCCGTGTCCCACGCGTTTCGTGCCCGTCAACTGCAGCCCGTTGTACTGGCTGTTCGCGCCCGTCGCAAGCTGCGTCACGGTTCCGAAGCGCGGATCTTCGGGCTGGCCGTAGGGAAATGGGGCGAAGCATCCATTGCAGACCGTTTGGTATCCGTTGACCTGCACTTGATAGGGCAACTGGACGGCGCGCGTTCCGACGTATTGCACGCGCAGGCTGCCTGTGTTCCCGAGTTGCTGCTCTAGCGCCAAACTCCATTGCAGGAAATAGGGCATGCGCAGAGTGCCATCTGGTACCGCGGTGAGCCCCACGCGAGGGAGACAAGTCGCGGGATTCGCTTGCGGCGACGCGCAGGAAAGTTGGCCGTTCGCGAAACCCGACAGGAACGCCTGGTTTGCAGCGGCGGTGGCGTCGATGGCGCTGTTTGGAACGCCGGGCGCGATGGCGAGCCCTCCAGCTTGTCCTTGGAGCCCGCCCTGAATGGTGTTCACGTTCGGCGGATTGGATGCCACCAGGTCCGCCACGCTGCCGGGCAGAATATCACTGAATACTCCGAATCCGGCGCGGATCACGCTCTTGGGCGTGAATTGCCAGGCGAGCGCGGTGCGTGGCTGCCATTGGATTTCTGGAGTCGCGGGGAAGAGTTGGCTGAGACCGGTATGGATAATTGCGTTTAGCGGCTGATTGGTATCGTGCGAGGCGCTTTCAAAGGAGCCGTCCAGCCGCGCGATGAGATGATGCGGGCTTTGCGGATTGGAATTGTGGGCCGCACGCAGGCCGATGGTCCAGGTCAGAGTGGAGCTGAGTCTGATGGTGTCAAGTGCGAACAGGTCGAGGTTCAGATAATTGAATGGTTGTGATGCGGCGACCGGGTATGAAGCGGTGGCTGTCGACGCTACGCCGTAAGTGAACTGCGCCAGCGTTGTGTAGGTGACCAGCGGTGTGACGTTGGTGCTGAAATCGAAATCGTTCAGGCGCAAAACCCGGCCGCTCAGGCCGAATTTGAACTCGTGCAGGCCCGTCACCCAACTCAGCGTGTCGCTGATCTGAAAACGCGAGGCACGGCGGCCTTGTATCCAGTTGTTGTCCAGCCCTCCGATGGCCGTGAAGGGAGCGTCCGGCCCAACGCCCGCCAGCACAATCGGAAATGCGGCCGAGGTTTTCGAAGGGTCCACTGGTCCAAAAAGACTTGCATACCAGGAGAAGGCCGGGTTGAAGTAATTCACCAGCGACGGACTGAACAGATGCGTGTAGCCGGATGCGAAGGAGTAAAGCGGCTGCGGTGAAGTGGCGTTGAACAGCGGGTTGATGGGATCGGTGTAGGCGGCCTGGACGCCGGTGTCCGCCTGGAAGCGATACCACATGGAATTGTCCGCGCTGAGGTTGTGATCTATGCGAGCCGTGAATACTTGCTCGTGATCGGCGCTTGATTGCGAAACATCTTGGCGATTGGCACAGCCGTTTCCATTGACGCCTAGCGTACAGCCCAGCACCGGCAATGGCGTACCTGCGGTGTTCTGGTAGAGCGCAAACATCCGCTGATAAAACGGGACCAATTGAGGCGCAGCCGGGTAATGGGCGCCAGTTACTGGATCCACCCCGCCTTGCGGTACTTGAGAAAGCACGTAATTTTGGAATTGCCGCGAAGGGACGGTGACGGGCGTCACGATGGGCAGAGCGATACGCAGCCATTCTCCGTCGAAGAAGAAGAACAGCTTGTCATGCACGATGGGGCCTCCCAGGCTGCCTCCGAAATGATTCACGTTCGAGCGCGGCTTTTGATTGCCGGGCGTCGAGTTGGTGAAGTAATTGGCCGCGTTCAAGTGCGATCCGTTCCAAAGCTCGTACAAATTCCCGTGAAAACTGTTGCCGCCGCTTTTGGTGATGTAGTTGATTTGCGCGGCGCCGTAGCGCCCTTGATCGACGGCATAAGAGGTGGTATTCACCGTCACTTCGGCGATGGAGTTGAGCCCCAGCACCAGGTTGGTAGAAAGGCCGCTATTCAGGTTGGTGAGTGGATCGTTGGTTTCCAGGCCATCCACGATGTAAGCATTCGAGAGCGCCGGCAAGCCATTGAACTGGACATTTCCGTAGCCATTTTGGCCGCCCACGAAATCGTTCGAACTTCCCGCGGTGTTGATCAACGCGCCTGGCGCGAACTGCGCCGGATACGTGAGATCGGAACCAGGATTGGGCAGATTTTCGATGGCCTTGGCGTCGAGGGTTGTCGCGGTATTGGGATTCTCGGTGTTAATGAGCGGAGCGTCTGTGGTGACGACGACGTTCTGGTTGACCGCCTTGATGCTCAAGACAAAATTGACCGTTTGTGTCTGGCCCAATCCAGCGGGCACTTGCGAGCGCGTCTGATCCTCGAAGTTGGAGGCGTGGGCGCGGACGGTGTACGAGCCGGGTTTTAATTGTGGGAAGCTGAACCGCCCAGTCTGATCAGTTCGCGCGGATCTTTTCGATCCATCGTCTGCGCCGCTTAAGATGATGGCTGCGCCCGCGATTGCGGCTCCCGTAGCATCGGTCACTTGACCTGCGATGGCGCTGGTGGTCTCGCCTTGGCCGAAGGCGAACGGCATGGTGGCTAGAGCGAGCGAAGCGACGATGGCCCAGCATTTCCAGGACACCAGCCTAGTTTACACCGATTCTATTATTCATGTAAACTATAATTAATACATTATGCTGAGCGTGAGTTACCTGCGAAAAAATCGATCCAAGGCACCGACTCCCTGACGGTCGCGGTTCGGCTCCATCACCGAACCGCGAGCGTAAGCGACCGGTGCTTTTAGAACGCGTAGCCGATGGTGGCCTGATACGTTCGCGGAGCGACGAAATGGGTGCCGCTGAACGTCGAAAGGAAATTGTAGAGCGCTAACTTGTTGGTCAGGTTTTCGACCGTGAAGCGCAGCGTCCAGCGCGGACCGGACTCTTTATGGAACAGGTTGTCGGTGCCAATTCCTGCGTTGAATAAGTTGCGCGGCTTGACGCGATCCGGATTGTGATCGTCATTCTCAGTGCCGGTCTGGGGAAGCGTCAGCAGCGTTGATTTGCCGATGCCGCTGCAACTGGTGATGGGATTTCCATATGTTGCGAACATGCCCGCGCAGGAGAAACCGATGGCCACCTGTTCCGCGGCGGTCAACATTAAAGCGGAGGCCACGTCAGGTACGCCGCTGACAACCAGGCCGCTGTCGTAGCGCCAAGTAAAATCGATCCACTCGCGATTGTGCGGGCGCTGATAGCGCGCCACCACGGTTTGTTGGTAAGCCTGATCGTGATCGATTCGGAAGACGCTGGTGGGCAAGCCGCCCAGCGGGATCAGGCCGCCCACTTCGGGAGGAAAGAAGCGCGCGCGTGTGTGGCCCAGCGTCAAATAGGCTTGAAAGCCATGCAGGTCGATGGTGCTCAATCGGCCCGTTACGCCGTCGAGCTTGGAGTTGTGCCAGGCGATTGGGAAAGTGATGGGCGTGTTGAAGAACACGCTGAAGTCGTAGGCGTTGTTGGTGTATTTCCAGAAATAGTCGGCATCAATAATGAGCCACTTTCCGATGCCCTGCTGGAGCCCGGTATTGTACTGGTTCCGATCGCCGGGCTTGAGGGGTTGGGAGACCGATCCGAAAACGTTCTGGGCCAGTCCGCCGCCTCCAGTGCCGCTCGAAAGGATGAGGTTCTCATTGTAGGGTGTTTCAAAGCTCCGCGAATAGGCCGCGCGCAGAACGGTGTTGGTGCGTGAAATCAAGTAGGAAACGCCCACTCGCGGTTGCACGCTGTTGGCCGATGCCAGGCCGTTGTACTGATCATCGCGAAGGCCGAGGTTGACGGTGAATTTTCCCAGTTTGATTGTGTCGGTAATGTAAACCGCATATTCGTTGACGTTGTGCTTTCCCTGGAAGTAGAAGAGCGATCCGCCGCGCGTGAGATCGTAGGGCACGATGCCGGGCTGCAGATTGGGATTTCCTACATAGGTTGGGTTGACGCCGGAGCAGGCGTCGGGATTGGTGACGCCAGGTAACAGCAGCGGGCTGCCGTTCGCCGCGAGGCAAACCGGATTGTAGGCCGGATCGGTTACGCCGAACTGAAACTTCTCGTCCAAGCGAGTTTGCTGGATCTGGAAGCCGGTCTTGATGTCATGCCGTCCGTGAGTCCAGGCGATGTCGGCCTTGATTCCGTAATTCGTCAGGAACCGATTCTGCGATGCTGTAACCGGCGTGTCGTCGAAAGGATCGCGGCTGGCGTAGTAGTCCAATTGGTCGCGCCGTACATAGGGATTCACGGTGAGCAACGTGTGAGCGTTGAAGGTATGTTGATAGCCGGGCGCGACACTCCAGCTCAGCACGCGCTGCTTTTGATCCTGAGCCAGTTGATCGTAATCGTTGGGGACCTGAAACCAGTTTCGCGCGGTGAAAAGATCCAGATGGAAGACATCCTGGGGGCCGGGCTGCCAGTCGAACCGGTCAAAGATGCTTCCATTGTTCCCGATATCGTGGATGGGAAGAAATTCGGGCGTGTCCAGGAAATGACCGGAGCGAACTGCATTCACGGCGAGGAAGTTTCCAAACTGCGGCGTGCCGAAACCAATGGACGCACTTTCCGACCACGTTCCGAAGGAGCCCCAACCGGACTCGATGCTCCCAAAAGGCTTGGTGGCGCCCAAGCCGGATCGCGTGGTGGCGTTCACAACCAGGCTGGTTTTATCGCCGTATTGCGCATCCTGCGAGCCGGTAATCAGCTCCATGCTTTGCAGAGCATTGAGCGGAATCTGAGTGGAAAATGTCTTGCTTTGCTGGTCCGTGATGGGGAATCCGTCCACCACGTAGCCCACCTGGGCGTGGTCGCCCACGGGATGGAAAAATCCGTTGGCATCGGCTGCGACTGCTCCAGTGCTGTAGGTGA
>Ga0307474_10002496_pt1 | contig 13225 bp, 11 predicted proteins | sample atmos_gasesECM1C_2_FD_203312 | JGI IMG/M metagenome (GOLD analysis project Ga0307474, IMG submission 203312) | Hardwood forest soil microbial communities from Morgan-Monroe State Forest, Indiana, United States - atmos_gasesECM1C_05 | ecosystem: Environmental > Terrestrial > Soil > Temperate... | reverse complement strand
GCGAAGATGAGGAAGATCATTCCCTGAACGGCGGCGAGGCTGGTGCCGCCGAGCACTTTGCCGAGAACGATGGCGGAGCGCGGAACTGGAGCGACAAGCACGCTGAGCAGGAATCCCTCTTTGCGATCTTCGATCAGCGACATCATGGCGAAAATCGAGGTGAAGAGCACGATCATGATGAGCGCGCCGGGATAAAAATAATCCATATAGTGCTGTTGGCCCTGGCCCGCGCCGGAGCGGAATGACGTGCCGAATCCTGAGCCGATCACGATCCAGAACAGAAGTGGAGAGGCGAGCACGCCGACGACACGGGACTTCTGTCGGTAAAAGCGCACGATTTCGCGCCACCAGAGTGTGAATGCGGGAAGCAGGATTCCGGCAGAAGCGGGCGCTGTGGGTCGCGATAATGCGGCGGTTTGCGTAGCCATAGGTTTAAGACGCCTTCGGCGTGGGAGTTTTCGCCGCCGGGACAACCGCTTTCTTCTTTCCGATCATCCCGCTGTCACGCATCTCCCAGTAGGCGTTCAGCATGAAGACTCCTGAAAGTGTGAGCAGAATGAGAGTCGTGAACAGGCCGTCGACAGTAGTAAATCGTACGTCGATCAGCGTCCACACCACACCCAATAGAGAAAGAATACCGAGGACGAGAGAGAGCGCGAGCATCATAGAAAGCAAATTACCTCCTGTGAGCTTCTGATTCGAGTTGCACTACGTTTTGTTCGCTCCAGAATTTGTGTCCGGTGCGGCGAATGAAAACATCTTCGAGAGCGGGCTTGCTGACCGAAAGGGCCTCGATCTCTCCGGGAAAAGCCTCGACAACTTCGGTGACGAAACGGTGGGCGCCCTCGCGTTCCATGCGGACCTGATTTTCCATCACTGTGGTTTCCACATGAAAACGTGCGCGGATTCGCTCGGCAAGCACCCCGGCATCGTAGGCGGCATCGAGCATGATAACGTCGCCGCCGATTTCGCTCTTCAGCTCCGAGGGCGTTCCCAGGGCCACAAGATTGCCTTCGTTCATGATGGCCAGGCGATCACAGCGCTCGGCTTCTTCCATGAGGTGCGTGGTGACCAGCACGGAGACATGTTCTTCGTCGCACAACATCTGCAGGTATTGCCAAAGATCGCGACGAGCACCGGGATCGAGGCCGGTGGTGGGTTCATCGAGCAATAGAACGCCAGGATGATGTAACAAGCCTTTCGCCAGTTCGATTCGCCGCTGCATTCCGCCGGAAAACTTTTCGACAAGTTCCTGGGCGCGATCGGCGAGTCCGACACGCGATAGGATTTCTCCAATTCGCGTCTTCAGCATTTGCCCGTGGAGACCATAGAGATGCCCTTGATGCCAAAGGTTTTCGTAAGCGGTAAGTTTCGAATCGATGCTCTGCGCCTGAAAGACGACACCGATCTGCCGCCGCAAGCGAGCGGGTTCCTGAACCGCGTCGCAACCCATGATGGTGGCGCGTCCTGCAGTCGGAATCATTAACGTGGAAAGAATTCGAAAGAGCGTGGTCTTGCCGCTGCCGTTTGGACCTAGCAACCCAAATAATTCTGCTGGACGCACGTCGAACGATACGCCATTGAGCGCTGTACGATCTTCATACCGATGGAGTAAATTCTCGACGGAAATGACGGGCTGAAGGGATTGAGATATTGGTCCCGGATCAGCGTCGGCGAGTGCAGAAACTTTCGATACCAAAGGGTTTCCTGACTAAAGCTAATAACAGTTTACGACAAGGCTGGACGTTGGCGGTGAGCCGGTCGTCGGCTGCCAGTCAAATCCAAAAACGGATCAAAGTTAAAGCAGGGCGGCAGTCTCCGCTCCACACTTGCATCCTCATGCGATCGAAGCGTCCCGCTGAGGTTCTCGCACGCACTCTTCAAACGCTACCGGGACGTGGCGCCAGACCTGAATCGCCAGGACAACTGTGGTTGCGAGCAGGAGAGCCCCAACTGCCACATGAGCCACTGTGGCCACCACCATGGGCAACTCGGGCTGCGCCGCGTTTCTACCCCACGCCACGCGCGTCCAGAAGGCTGTGAATCCAAGGCAAAGCTGCGTCACCAGAAGCGAGAGCATGATGATGGCAGGGCGACGCACGGCCTCGATGTTCGAATACACGGAGATCGCGCGCACTGCCGTCCAGGCGAGCACGAAGGAGACAATGACGGCATGGAGCACGTGCGGCCACCAACTCATGCCGTGGTGGCGAAACATGCCGCCCAAGATGAGTTGCACGTAGAGCACGAAGATCGAAAGCAAGGTCAGCGTAAACAGGCTGGGGCGTCGCGAATCGAATTGCACGGGCGGTTGCTCGTTCACCCACTTGCGGCCGGTGAAAAGCGCGATGGCCACGGCAATGCAGAAAAATGTCTGCGCCACGGTGGCGTGGGCGGTCGAAAGCCAAGGGGGTTGAAAAAACAGAACGGTAAGTCCGCCAAGAATTGCCTGCGCGATGACGGTACAGAAGGCCCCCACTGCCAGCCAGCGCATCCAGCGCCGGCGCTCGACGAGAAGCGTCCACAAAGCGATTGCCAGAGTGAGGGAGACTAATGTGCCCGCGACCATGCGATGACTCCACTCGTAACGGACGCCGCCGACGAAGTGGGGAACTTTTACAAGATAGCCGAATGACGTGGGCCAGTCGGGAACGGAAAGGCCGGCATCATTGCTAGTGACCATGGCGCCCGCGGTAATGACCACAATCGTCGCGCAGGCGGTGAAGACCGCGAAGGCGTGATGGGCGGGGTTATATTTTGCCGGAATAGATTTCAGAGTGTTACCCCTTGGTCCGTTGGAATCGGAGCGCATTGCCGTTGAACCGAGGGCTGGATAGCGTATCCAACCCTGAGCATTAATCTTAGCAGAGGAAGTTACGACGACAAACGACAAGAGTGTCGCCAGTGCTGTCTTAAATGTCTAAGACGCTACCAGGATCGTCTCGCTTCGCTCGCCGTTTCTGCCCCATCGAAAAATTCAGGGCAGGTTGAGGCGACTGTCCGCACAAACGCATCGCGTGGCTATTCGGCAGCTTTGAAGCTCTGGTCGACAGTCTTGGTCTCCTTTGGCTGGACAGAAACCTTCTGGTCCTGCTCGCCGAGTTTCTCCTGAACGAAAGCGATGGTGTAATCGCCCGGGGGCAGTCCCTTGATTTCGTATTTGCCGGACTTGTCGGTGACGGCATAGAACGGCGACTTTACGACGCTGATGTACATCTTCATCCAGGGGTGCTGGTTGCACTTCACGGGCAGCATGATTTCTTCCCGCGCGAAATTCTTTTCGATGGGCGCTGCAGCCGGCGGCTGGGACTCGTTCCACTCGCGATTGTCTTTGGGAGTGGGGTGAATATTGTGGGTGGTCTGATCGTCGTTTTTGATTTGCACGGTCTGACCGGCCATGACGCCCAGCACATGAGGATGATACTTGCAGCCGCTCTGGTCGAGGACGACCGGGGTCGCGGGCACATCAAAGGTGCGATTGCCGAGGCCGTCTTTGACATAGACGAACACGTTGGCGAGATTGCCGTCGCTGGCGACAATGTTTTCGGATTCGTTCGTCCCTTTGCACGCGGGATCCTGGCTCATATCGATCTTGGAGGGCTTGGGTGCGACGCCTTCCAATTTAGCTTGACCCTGGATGGTCGCGACGGTGGAGGGATCGATCGGGGTGGCTGCGGGAGCGGGCGCCGCTTGCTTTTCGGCGGTGGTATTGCTCGATTGCTCAGTATTTTTGTTGCAGGCTACGGTGAGCAACAGGGCGCTGAGAGCCAGGATGCTGATCGATATGATTCTCATACTTGCTTTCATATTCAAGATGTCCTTCTTTCTTTTCTAGTATTTGATCCTCAATTTTATGTGCATAAAGCAGAACAAAGAAATCCGTTGGTGGTACAAGCGTTATTGCCGCCAGCAAACACCAAGGCCCCTCGCTTCGCTCAGGATGACAGCACAGCCAGGGAACCCGCCATTTTACCGCGAACCACCGCTGGCTGCCTGATGCGACTCAGTTGCGGCTTGCTTGCGATTGGTTGGCGCGGGAACGCTTGCCGTCTTTGCTTTCGGCATGGACGAGGCCACTTTTCTTTGCTCTTCCGGCGTCAACTGGAAGATGTAATCGGTCAGCAGCTTGCGATGATCGCCGTCGTAACCCTGGAACGAGGGCGGCGTTGGACCGGCGAATACCCATTGATTATTCTGCTGCCGGAAAAGGCCCGACGGCATGGACGTTCCCGGGCTGACGGCTTGCGGATCGGTGATCCAGCGTTCAACCCAATCGGGCTTGAGCCGTTCCTTGGCAAGCAAAAAGTTTGGTGCGGTGGCGATCTTGTCGTGGGCGGGATCGCCCGTTGCGTGACACTTCAGGCACGGCGCAGCAGTGCTGGAGAAAAGGCTGCGAGCCATGTCGTTTTCTTTTGAGGTGAGAACCGGCACCTGCTCAGGAATATACGGCAACGGTTGCTGCGATAACGCTTCGAAAAAGCGCACGAGTTTGCGCAGTTCGTTATCGGAGAAGGAAAACGTTGGCATCCGTACTTTTAAGTAGGGGCGCACGCCGTTACGATTTGTGTCGGTTGTGCTTAGCGCGGGATTCGACAGGAATTTGCGCAGCCACTCAGGATCGACGCGCGCGCCTTCGGTCAGAAGTTTTGGAGGCAATTGTTCCTGGTTGTCTTGATATTGTTTAAGTCCCATTAGAATTGTCTGCTGACCGGGGATGAACTGGTGGCAGCCCATGCAATTATATTTCTTAACGATCCACCAACCTTCCTGGATGTCGTGATGCGCGTCGCCGGGCTTGTATTGATAGGTGCCTGGCAGCGAAGTTTCTTCGCTTCCCATCAGGAATGTTGTGAGAGCGAGCACCTGATCTTTGGTGAGGTGCACGTTGGGCATGCGCAAGGCTTCGGTTTCACCCTTCACTTTGCCTTGATCGTAAATGTTAGGCTCGGCGAGTTTGTGTTCGAAAAATCCTTTGTGGTCGTACCAGGGTTCGGTTGCGGGGCCATCGGGCAGGCGGGCGAGATCTTCCTTATCTTTGATGGGCTCGGCATCTTTGCCGCCGCGCTGGGCGGTTTCGGTGAACAGTGCAAAGTCAAGACGCTCGATGGGTTTGCTACCTTCGAAAGTTAGTTCGGTGCCGATGCGGCCTTCCTCTTCGAATCCAGCGATCTCGTGGCAGCCTGCGCAGCCAAAATGACGAACCCACTTCTTGCCTTCATCTTTTAGCTTGGGATCGTCCATGAACGAGGCTTCGGCGTAGGAAGAGGGATCCTGTTTTTTCTGCGTCATCAGATAGGTTGCAATGTCTTCCGCGTCTTCTGGAGCGAGGCGAAGGCTCGGCATTACCGTCATGTTCTGGACTTGCAGTTCATGGCCGTCGTTAGGGCATTGGCTGTGGTCGAGATCGAACTTGTAGGGCAGATTTTTCTTGGCGTAATCCTCGGGTCCGATATCTTTCTTCTCGTAGGGGCAGTAGGGACGGGTGCGCTCGCGGGCGTTGTGAATCCAACGCACAAGATAATCGTAGTTGGCTTTTTCGCCGACACGGGTAAGGTTGGCAGCGAAGGTTCCGCCCTGCAGTTGATCGCCCTCGCCGATGGAGTGGCAGGCGAGACAGCCGCGAGTCTCAAATAATTCTTTGCCGTGAGCGGCGTTGCCGGGCTTGTGTTTGGGGAGAGGATCGGTGAATCCGGATTGCCAGATGTAGGCGGAGATGGCCTGAATCTGGCGATCGTTCAGGCGGAAGTTCGGCATTTTGGTTGTGGGGCGGAAGTCGGTCGGCTTCTTCAGCCAGACGGGAATCCAATTTTTGTTCAGCTTGAGGCGAACATCTTTTAAATTCGGCCCGACCTTTTTCTGATCTTGCATCAGGCTGTGCGATTGGAAGTCGAGCTGTTGCAAACGGCCGTCCAGTTTACTGTTGGCGACGCGCAGGTCAACGGCCTGGGTGTTCAGGCGATTGGCCTCTTCGTTCGACTCGGCTGCATCCGCCTGCTTCATCAAGTACGCGGTCTGTTTCAGGTTATCTTTTTTCTGGGTTTCTATTTGCTTGATCTGCTGGCTGATCGCGTTCAGGTCTTCGGGCTCTTTGTCGTAGCCTTCATAGCGGTGGCAACCCATGCAGCCGCGCTGGCGGAAAAGATCTTTGCCGTTGTTGATGGTCTGCCATTGCGTATCGCCGCTGGCCAGAACCATGTCGGCGGCGTGGCAGTTCTGGCATCCAGCCTCGGAATTTTCTTTGGGAAACAGCGGCCAGAGCCAGTGCTCGTAATTGCCGTGAGCCTTCTCAACGCTGGTGGTGGCGCGGCCATTGCCCTGGTGACAGGGGGAGCAGCCGAACTTTTCGGGATCGTGAATCTTTAACAACTCGGGCTCGGGATGGCTGCCGAAGGCGCGGGCAAATTCGTCGGGCTTCTTTTCTCCCTTGGGAGTCATCGCGGCAGGCGTGACTTTCAGCGGCTCGCGGGCGTTCATGTGGCAGGATTCGCAGCGGTCGACAATGTTGGCGTCAGGGACGTTGATCTGCACGAGCGCGGGGACCCATTCGGTGGCGCGCTTTTTCAGTCCGTCGACTTGTTGCGGGGTGAGGTCGACCATGTGCTCGGAGATGTAGTCATCCATCTTCGCGCGGGCCGCGGTGACGGGCTTGAGAATGTCGCCGAGTTCGAGACTGAGTGTCGTGCGCTCATCGCGGATCTGATTGTATTTTTCTTCGAGCTGCGGGAAAGTAAATTTCTGCTTGCTGCCGTCGGGGAATTCGACCGTAGCTTGCTCGTTCTTGTACTTCTTAATTTCATCTCGCTTGCTTACCTTCGCGGATTCGCTGGTGCTGGTTTCGAGTTCGTAGGTGAGCGCGTTGACGTAGGCGCGGCGATCGGTAAATACGCTTTGAACTGCGAGCAGGCGTGCGCTGGCATCGTCGAGCTTACGGCGGGCTTCGTCGGCCTGAGGTTTGGTTTGCTGATAGGTTGTTTCGTAGGCCTGCTTGAGTGCGGCGTAGTCCGGATTTTGCTCGATGTCCTTTTCTGAGGTGGCTGATTTTGATCGTGCAGTATTGAGGAAGGCGGTGTAGCGATCTACCCAATGCTCCTGGAAGGCCTTCCACGGACGCTGGCCCCACGCCTCGTCCCACAAGGCCCAGAATAAGGTCGCCATCAGAATTACCGTCGCGATCAGGTAATACGCGGCGTACGACTTGGTAGTGATTGGGTCCTGCTCGGGATTGGGTTGTTCAGGCACCGCTCGTCCTCCGGAAACCGTCGTTAGTAGTTAGTCGTTAGTCGTTTGCGATTCGTATATACAGCCGGTCTTCGTGCCTCTGGCCAACGACTAGCGACCAACGACCGACGACGGTTTCTAAATATTGAACCAGGGCGTAATCCATACGTACTTGATATGCCACAGGAGGCGAATCCCCATTTTTATGGGCAATGCCACCATGGTGAGCAAAAGGAACTGGGTGAGCCCAAATTGCAGCAGACTCATCCGCTTGAAATCTTTGCCCATGTATCGGCGGAACAGCGAGTAGACGATGAATCCGCCGAGTAGGTAGTACCCGCCGACGATGATCGCGCCGAAGATTGCTTTCGCGGTGTTTGAGGTGATACCGAAAATATCGGGCAGATCGCGATTGACTTCATAGATCAGCCGGTTGTGATCCCAAGTTTGCCCGGGCCAGAACCACTGCCAGCCGGGGCCGCGAATAAATGTTCCGATGACGATCATGGCGACCCAAAGAATTACGAAGCCGAATAGAAAGGTGCTGATGGAAAATTTGCGCTGTTTCCAGGTGTAATAGCCACTGCCCAGCGGGTTGGTGTCGATGTAGGGAATAACCATCAGACCGATGATGATCATCGTGGGCATGACTACGCCGGCAATCCAGGGATCGAAGTACACGAGCATCTCCTGCAGGCCGAGGAAATACCACGGAGCTTTTGCCGGGTTCATTGTGAGGTTAGGATTGGCGGGCTCTTCGAGCGGGGCGTTGAGCGTGATCGACCAGACCATCAGAATGATTGTGACGATGATGGCGGCGAGAAATTCGATGCGCAGCAGGAACGGCCAGACATGGACCTCTTTTTGCCAACCCGGTTTGAAGGGCCAGGTCTTGCGGTGATGAGTCTTGGCGAGCGCGGCGTCGCCTTCGAGTTGCTCGATTAGGAGGTCGTTGGCATGGGCTTGTTTCCATGCTAGATAGATGTAGAAGCACAGCAGGGGGATGAGGCCGACGATCGGCACGTTGTCTGGTGCTGAGCAGATTTCCCAAAGTTGTCGCCAGTCCATAATTTATCTCGCGTCTAAAGTTTTACTCTGTCATTCCGAAGCGAAACGAGGAATCTCTGCCTAAGCATTTCGCCTGAGTAGGGATGCTTCGACTTCGCTGGAATCTCGCTTCGCGATATTCCAGCTACGCCCAAAATGACATTTAGACTTTCTCGCATTTTTCCTTTACTCTCCGGCAGCCTTTGGCCCCCTGCGCGGCTTGTCGGCTTCGGCTTCCAGCATTACCGGGGCTGGGCCGGAGATCCCACCATCTTTCCTTACACGCCAGAAGTGCACGATCATCAGGATCGAAGCGACGATAGGAATTCCGATGCAGTGCCAGATGTAGGAACGCAGCAACGCGTTCGCATCTACGATCGATCCGCCAAGCAGGCCGAAGCGAACGTCATTGTAGGGAGTCATGCCCAGCATCGAACCAAACGGGCCTTCGTGGCCGAGCAGCGGCGTGGCGCGCGCCATGTTGGTGCCCACGGTGACGGCCCAGAATCCGAGTTGATCGTCGGGCAGCAGATATCCGGTGAACGACAACAGCAAAGTGAACACCAGCAGGAGCACGCCGATGTTCCAGTTAAATTCGCGGGGCTTTTTGTATGAACCGGTCAGAAAGACGCGGAACATGTGCAGTTCCACAGCAATCACCATCAGGTGAGCCGCCCAGCGGTGCATGTTGCGTAGGATCTTTCCGAAGGGAACGTCGTGCTCGAGATAAAGCACGTCGCGGAAGGCCTGCACTTTGGTCGGATGGTAATAGAACATCAGGAGCACGCCGGTGTAGGTGAGGATGATGAACAGAAAAAACGTGATCCCACCCATGCCCCAGGTATAGCTATAACGCACTGCATCGCGGTTAATTTTCGCGGGGTGCAAATGCAGGAAGACATTGGAGAGCACGCCCAGAGCACGGTTGCGCGGCGTGTCGTCATGCTTGTGGCGGAAGATCGAGGTGTAGACCTGAGTCTTGGTGGGATCCTTCAGGCCCTCGATCTGTTCTTTTGCTTTTGCTGGGATCTCGACCTTCATTGCCTGAATGTCGTCCTTGACGCGATCGACTAATCCCACTTTGCCGTTCTTGCCGTTGTTTTCGTCAGCCATGATTGCCTCTGGATTACTGTTACAAGAAAGCGGGCGAGTCGGCCGCTTAACACGACTTCTTAAACCCCCGTCAGAAATGCTCCGGGATCGTTGAAATGTGAAGGCTGTCCTTTCGGCCATTGATAGAGCCGCGAAGTGTCGACGATGATCTGACCATCTGGAGCGAGCTCGATCCTTGCGCGATCCATGGGGCGTGGCGCCGGACCTTCGAAATTAATTCCTTCGCTGTCGTAGCCGCTGCCGTGGCAGGGGCATTTGAATTTGTTCTCAGCGGGTTTCCAGTCAGGAGTGCACCCCAGATGTGTGCATCGAGCATAGATCACGAACAAACGGTCAGGAGTACGGTCGACCCAGATGCGGTATTTCTGCTGAAACTTGGTATCGACTCCAAGGGTGAATTCCGAAGGATAGCCAATTTTAAAAACGGTATTGGGTTCAAAAAGAGTGCGGGGAAGGAAGAATCGGAAAAAAGCCAGGAACCATGCGGTCAGGAATGCGGTGACACCCACCCAGACTAATCGCCGGCGGCGGCGGTCCACGTCGGTGTTGGAGGGGCCGGTTGACGAGAGACCGCCCGCCGCTGCCGCTTTGGAGGTTCCGACCGCCGGAGTGCCAACATATTTTGTGGCATCTCCCGCAGCGCGTGGCGTGGGTGGTGCCGGAGTCGGTGTGGGTTGATCGTTGTCCGCCATCAATGCCCTCCTGCTATGAAAGCCCTGCCCTTATGCGAATCATGCCATTCTTGGCACGATCAAAGGCGTGCCGTTTCGGATGAGCTCTTTAAAAACCTTGATGCCTGCTAATCTCCTGAAGCTGCCAGCAACTCTTGCGGGGCCACTTGTCTGCCCGTTGACGGGATCGCTGCGCGCGAAGGAACCGCTTCGCGCAAGGCCTCGCGCACTAACTGTCCCAGCGCCGAAATAAATTTTGGAGAATCGTTCAGACCGGCGCTCATCTCGAACTGCGTGATGCCCAGCCGGCGCGCCTCTTCGCGTGCTTCATGATTGATCTCGCCGAGAGTCTCCACATGGTCGGAGACGAACGCCACTGGCACGATGCAGACTTCCCGCTTCTTCTCCTCAGACAGATCATGCAGAGTTCGGTGCAGGGAAGGCTGCAGCCACTTGCTGGCGCCGACCTTGCTCTGGTAGCAGAGGCGGTGGGAATTCGGCCACCGGCCGCGCTCCATCAGAAGCTGTACGGTTTCTTCGATCTGGCGCTGGTAAGGGTCGCCCTTGGCGATCACCGACATGGGCACGCTGTGCGCGCTGAAAACCAGTTCGGCGTGGCGGGGTACCGGAAAACGGGCCAAGGCCTCTTCGATCTTTTCGATTACGGCGTCGAGATACGCAGGGTGCCGGTAAAAGCTCTTCAAGCGGTGGACTGGGGCATTCCCGTGGAACTGGCGCTGCCACTCATTCAAGCTTGATCCTGTTGTGGTTGAGGAATATTGAGGATAAAGGGGCAGGAGAACGATTTCGTCGCAGCCTGCGGCCAGGACTTGAGCGATGGCTTCGCTGGTAAAGGGATACCAGTAGCGCATAGCGACGAAACAGCGCGCGTCGAGGCCATGCGTTCCCAAGTCGGTTTCGAGGGCAAGCGCCTGCCGCTCGGTGAAACGCCGAATGGGTGAACCGCCGCCGATGGTTGCGTAATGATGCTGCACCTTTCGGGCGCGGGTGGTGGAAATGAGCTTAGCCAGGGGCTTGCGGCCAATGCGGGCGAACGGAAACTCGATGATGTCGGGGTCGCAGAAGAGGTTGTAAAGGAAAGGTTCGATCGCAGCCAGTGTGTCAGGCCCACCCAGCTGAAACAGAACTACCCCCACACGGCGGTTTGTCTTCGCCATTCCCTCGGATTCCCCAGAACGGGCGAATTTACTCTTATCTGCGGCCAGAGTCAATGTAGAAATTCGTCGTGGAGAGAAGAAAGGCGCGGCAAGATTCGTCGCGCCTGGTTTTAACTGATATTAGGAAATGCAATCTTTAGGGCAAACGTAATTCGGCGTGCTCCGGGACGACGGCCTGCCGGCGCTGGCCATCGTGCCAGTAGAGAACGCGGAGGACCTTGTGCACAGAAGGGTCTGGGTCGCCGCCCATGCTGCGATTGTCGACGATTACGAATAATCTGCCGTCGCGTTTCATGCTCCGCAGTTGTTCGGTAACGTCGACGAAGTGCCCATTGCCTCCGTAGAAGGCGCGCATGATGTGAAGCTCGCGGTCGTGCCACTCATATCCTCGATCGGGATCAAGCGCCAGATTTACGTGGGCATACTCGGCGAAGCGAAACTCTTCGGTATTGCCATCCCAGTGGCGAACCCGGATGTAAAGTTCCTTCACATGATTTCGGGCGGGATCGACACCGAAGGTCTGGTCGGTCACGTCAAACTGCAAAATGCCATCGTGCATAAAAGATCGCACCTGTTGAGTAACATCCACGCGATGGCCGCCGGCTCCGTATTCGGCTGCGACCAGTTCACCGCCTTGAGCTGCGGCGAAGCCGGCGAATAAGAAAAGGCATGCCAAAGTACCGAGCACACTGGTGAGTAGTCTGTGTTTCATAACGCCCCTTTCGCCTCAATGATCGGTGAGGCCCCAAGCTTGAGATGGAAGTTGGACTAGTGTACGGCAGCGGGAGTTGATTTGGCAGCATCCATTTCCTGGATTACATTGTCGGCGAATTCCGACGTGCCGGCCTGGCCGCCGATGTCGCGAGTCAATTTTTCGCGATGGCGATAGACCTTTTCCAGCGCATTGCGAATCTGTGTGGACCCGTCATACTCCCCGAGATGCCGCAGCATCAGCAGCGCCGACCGCAGCAGCGCCGTGGGATTCGCCAGATTCTTGCCTGCGATGTCGGGCGCGGAGCCGTGGACGGCTTCGAAAATCGCACAGTGGTCCCCCAGGTTCGCGCTGGGGACGAATCCTAATCCTCCGACAAACGCCGCGCATAAGTCCGAAAGAATGTCGCCGTACAGATTTTCCATCACCAGCATGTCGTATTGATAGGGATTCATGACGAGCTGCATGCAGGTGTTGTCCACGATGTGCTCGCCGTACGTGATCTCGGGATATCCTTTAGCCACGGCGCGGCAGCAGCGCAGGAACAGACCATCGGAAAGCTTCATGATGTTGGCTTTGTGAATGGCATGAACCTTCTTGCGCTGATTCTTGCGGGCATACTCAAAGGCAAATTTCGCGATGCGAGTGGAAGCTTTTTCGGTGATGATCTTCAGGCTTTCTACGACGCCGGGAACGACTTCGTGCTCGAGGCCCGAGTAGAGGCTTTCAGTGTTCTCACGCACAATGATGAGATCTACATCAGGGTATCGTGTGGGAATGTGAGGCAGGTTTCGAATGGGACGAAAATTCGCGTAGAGCTCGAATTTCTGGCGCAGCGCGACGTTGATGCTGGAGAAGCCGCCGCCGACAGGAGTGGTCACGGGGCCCTTCAAGGCGACATGGGTGCGCTCGATCGATTCAATCATCTCTTTGGGAATGTACGTTCCATGTCGTTCGAAAGCGTCGGCGCCAACGGCGAAGGATTCCCATTCAAACTTCACGCCCGTGGCTTCGAGGATGCGTACGGTGGCTTCGGTGACTTCAGGGCCGATACCATCGCCGGGGATCAGGGTAACTTTGTGACTCATACCTATACTGCTTTCTTCGTGTCTTGATTTGGCCTCATTTGTCATTCCTTGCGAGGCAAGGAATCTTGGTTCTTGATGGTGTCATGAGAAACCCTGGTCCCTCGTTTCACAAGGGACGACGATATTAGAGCTGGATGTTACGCTTTTTCGCCGACTGCTAAAAAGCTCATTTTTCTTTAACTTTTACCAAATCCCTCA
>Ga0307474_10002495_pt1 | contig 13227 bp, 8 predicted proteins | sample atmos_gasesECM1C_2_FD_203312 | JGI IMG/M metagenome (GOLD analysis project Ga0307474, IMG submission 203312) | Hardwood forest soil microbial communities from Morgan-Monroe State Forest, Indiana, United States - atmos_gasesECM1C_05 | ecosystem: Environmental > Terrestrial > Soil > Temperate... | reverse complement strand
TTCCTCCTGTCTTTTCATGATCTTAGCAGAGGGAACCAGAGCGGATCGAAGAGCGGGCGGGTCGCGGGCGAAGGAAGGAGGACAACCGAGAAGAAGCGAGGGAGTCCGAGAGGGCTACAGTCGGAGTGTCTCCGCGGGTCTTCCATTGCGCCTCTTATATGGCGTATCATATTGCTCTCATGAAGGTTATGCCTCGCCTCGAAACTGTCACAAGCATACATACCAAGGTGACGCGGCATATGTAGGCCCAAAAGAATGACTAACTCATTTTTTCTCAGTCATTTACGCTTGACACGGCCACTCCATCTGCCCGAATCTCGTTCTCGACGGGGGCGTACCCCGCGAGGAGGGCCGAGATGGAGGCGAGGAGCGCAGGGCTTTGGGCAATCGAGGAAGTCTCGCGTTACCTCGGCATCCCGGAAAGCTCCATCTACAAGATGACTGCCAAGGGCGTTATCCCGCATGTGAAGCTCGGCGGACGGGTGCGCTTCCGCCAGGCGGACATTGACCGCTGGCTTGACCTTCTTGTGGTCTCGAACATGAAAACCCTCGCTCGGGCGAAAGAGATTGCCCAAGCACGCTAGAAAGGAGGAGTGAGACGTGGCATCCATCCACCGGCACAAGGGCAGAAAAGGCCGGGTAACCTGGATCTTGACCCATGGTAAGCCCCCCAACCGGGTGCGCTTCATTGCAGGGCAGAGCCGCGAGGAGGCGGAAGCGGCTCTCGCTCTTTTCAAGCGGACCCTCGCCCATCACGGCAAGGCGCCCGAGCGCATCTCCCTTGCCGATGCGATCGAGCGCTATAGGGGGTTCCTTTCGGGGAACCGCTCGCCGGCAACGGCGAGGCGCTACCTCCGAATCCTAGAGACCTTCGCCTCGTGCTTCCTCGCCTCACTCCATCCCGAGGTGGAGAGCTTGAGGGACGTGAAGACGGCACACCTTGAGGAGTTCAAGGCAAGGCGCCGGGCAGGGGGAATCTCCGAGTCGAGGGAGCGCTTGGAGGCAATGCGGGAGCGGAAGCGCGAGCTGCGGGCGAGGGTCGGGGAAGAGCATCCCGACCGCGCCTCGATGGGTGCTCTTGGAAGTCGGCCCTTGAAAGAGCGTGTCTCCCTTCGGACGGTGCATTACGAAGTCGAAGTCTTGCGCACCTTCTTCCGCTTCGCTGTGAAGCGAAACTACCTCTTCGCGAACCCGATGGAGCATGTAGAGGGACTGCACCTTCCCAAGCGCTCCCTTCCCAAGTTCATGACCGCGGACGAGCTATCCCTCTTCTTCGCCGCCTGCGACAGCGAAGAGCGGCGGGTCTTCTCCATCCTCTTCCTCTCCGGCATGCGCCGCGGGGAGTTGGAGAATCTCGAATGGTCGGACGTGCGATTCGACCTCGGGCTCTTGATGATCCAGGAGAAGGCCGAGTGGCGGCCGAAGACGGATGAGCGGGTGATCCCCCTCTCCGAGGCCCTCCGCTCAGTCTTGACCGAGCAGTACAAGAAGCGCAGGAGCGAGCGATGGGTCATCGCTACTCGCTCTGGCGGCCGGGAGACGCACCTATTGGAGAAGGTGAAGTCAATCTGTAGGCGGGCGGGGATCGCCCCGCGTGCGGCCACCGTTCACGCCCTCCGTCACTCCTTCGGCGCCCACCTTCGGATGGCCGGAGTGCCGCTGCCCAACATCGCGGACTTGATGGGCCACCGCGATCTCAAAACCACTCAGATATACGCCCGAGTCGAGGTGGAGCACCTCCGCGCGGCTCTCGCACACCTCGGAGGGCTTCTCCCGAACAAGGTGCCACCCGTTTGTGCCACCCGCAGGCTCCCCGCGGGAAAGGGCACCGCTAAACCTTCGAGCAAAATGACTTATGGGATGCTTGCGAAAATTGGCGGAGAGGGAGGGATTCGAACCCTCGGTCCGGGTTTACCCCGGACAACTGCTTAGCAGGCAGCCCTGTTCGACCACTCCAGCACCTCTCCGCGGGGCGAGACAGGAGAGCCCATTCTAGAGGCGGCCGTGCGCTGAGTCAAAAAAGCAGCCGTATGGTAGCCTTCCCGCCACCGCAAAGACGCCTGCTGACGCTGCCACGCCTTGGCCGGTCGCAGCGTGGTGGAGGACGGGGCATGATGGGAAATCCTTGTCAACGACCTGACGCGTGAGCCACCCCCGCCCAACCGGACGCGGCCCGGTCGCCGGCCCGCCCGAAAGCTCGCCGGCACTGCCGCCAGCACCCCCGGTCCCCCCGGTTCGGACCGGCCTCCAGCCGGCGCCCGGCCGACCTGGTGAGATCCTCGCCGAGGGGGCCGCGCCGGCCCGCGCCGGCGAGTCCGCGTCGCACCGGCGCGATCTGCGGGCGAGCCTGCTCCTCGGCCTCCTCTGCTTCCTGGTCTACAACGCCAACCTGCGGTCGATCAGCGCCGGCGACACCTACCCGGCACGCTACCTGCCGTTTGCGATCTGGCGGTACGGGAGCGTGTGGCTGGACCCGATCGCGACCATCACCAGGCAGGGCCGCCCCAGCCCCTTCTGGATCGTCCCGGGCCGCGGCGGCCACAGCATCGCGCTCTATCCGGTGGTGCTGCCGGTGCTGGTCGCCCCGTTGTACCTGCCCGCTGCCGCCTACCTCCACCTGCGAGGGTGGACGCAGCAGCGCCTGGAGCGCACCGCCAGGATCATGGAGAAGCTGACCGCCTCGCTGCTGGCAGCGGCGTCGGCGGCGCTGCTCTACCTGCTGTTGCGGCGGCGGGCGGCGCCCAAGGTCGCTCTCCTGCTCACCCTCGCCTTTGCCCTTGGAACAACAACCTGGGTGATCAGCAGCCAAGCCCTGTGGCAGCACAGCCTGGCCGGGCTGCTGGTGATTGGCGCGCTGCTGCTGGTCACCGGTCCGTGCACCGCTCGGCGGGCGCTGGCGGCCGGTGCCCTGTGCGGGCTCATCGCATGCAATCGTCCGCCCGATGCCATCCTGGCGGCGGCAATCGGGCTCTACGCTCTAGGGTGGGCGGGCCGTCGGGCACCGCTTCTCGCCGCCGGGGCGGCGCTTCCCCTCGGCCTGGTCCTCGCCTACAACCTCGTGGCGGCCGGCAACCTGGCCGGGGGCTACGGCATCGCCGGCAATGCCACCTTTTTCGAGCACGACATCCTGGGCGGCGTCGCCGGACACCTGTTCAGCCCGACCCGGGGCCTGCTCGTCTTCTCGCCGTTCCTGCTCTTCCTTCCCTGGGGCTTCCGGCGGGCGCTGCGCGACCGCGGTACGCGCGGCCTCACCCTGGCGCTCGGCGCCGCCGTCGCCTTGCAGATCCTGCTCTACGCCAAGGCCGATTGGCGGACCGGCGCTTCCTGGGGGCCGCGCTGGCTGACCGACCTCCTGCCGCTGCTCGTCTGGATGCTGCCGCCGGCCGTCGCCGCGCTCGGCGGCGCGGGCCGCGTCGCCTTCGTGGCGGCCACCGGCGCGGCGATCGCGATCCAGGCGATCGGCGCCTTCTGGTACACGAGCGCGAGCGACGTCCCGATCTTCGCCGCCAGGGGTGCGAACCGGATGAGGGCCGCCTGGGACCTGCGCAACGCGCCTTTCGTCGCCGAGCTGCGCCACGCCCGCGCGCCGGGAGAGCTGGCGCTGGCGGCCGCGCCGCCGCCGGCGCCGTCACCGCCGGCGAGAAGCTCGTCGTCGCCGGCTGGGCGCTCGCCGATCACCGCACGCCGCTGCATGCCGCGGTCCTGCTGGACGGCAACCTGGCGGGCTCGACCTCGGCCTTCTTCGCGCGGCCCGATGTCGCGGCCGCTCTCTCCGAACAGAGCCCGGCCGGCTGGTCCATCAAGCTCGGCACGGCAGGCCTCGCACCCGGCGAGCATCTGCTGGCCGCCTTCGCGCAAGCCGACGACAACGGCGAGCGCCATTTCCTGGCCGAGCGGCGCTTCACCGTCGTGGCGCCGCCAGCCGGCAGCGGTGCTCTCGTCCGCCAGGAGGCGGCGCCGCGGGGGGCCGGGTCCGGCGCGGACGGCGCCCTCGCCGACAGCCTGCGCCACGCGATCACGGCTCTCGGCGAGCGCCAGCAGGCGGCGGGCTATTGGCTCACCTCCTACACCAGCGGCCCGCGCTTCACGGCGCCGCGGCGCGAGATGAACACCTTCCTCACCGCCATGCTCGTCGACCTGCTCGAGCCGGTCGAGACGGCGGCCGGGTTGGGCGAGAACCTGCAGCGCGCGCGGCGTCACCTCGCTGCCCAGATCGAGCCCAGCGGGCTGGTCCGCTACCACGGCCGCCCCGACGCGCCCACCATCCCCGCTCTCGGCTGCGCCATCACCCCGGACGCCGACGACACGGCGCTCGTCTGGAGGCTCGCTCCCGGCGAGCGGCGGGAGATGCTGCCTGCTGCCCTCGCGGTCCTCGATCGGTACCGGACCGGCGATGGGCTCTACCGCACCTGGCTGGCGCCGCGCGACCGCTACCAGTGCATCGACCCGGGCAGGGACCCCAACCCCGCCGACGCCGGCATCCAGATGCACGTGCTGCTGCTCCTGGCGCAGGCCGATCCGCCGGCTGCCCGCGCCCTGTGCGGCGCCCTGGGCCGCGCCGCCTCCCAGGACCGGATCTGGGTCTACTACCACGCGGCGCCGCTGGTGCCCATCCTGCGGCAAGCCGATCTCCGCCACGCCGGCTGCTCGCTGCGCCTGCCGGCAGCGCGGCTGCGGACGGCGGTGCCCGGGCAGGAGATCTGGGTCGCCGCGTGCAGGCTGCTGCAGCGCTTCATGAACGTGACCGCCGGCGACCCGCCGCCCGGCTCTGCCGAGACCCTGGCCGTGCTGCGGACCCTCGCGGACACCGGCTTTTCCTCGCTGCGGCGATCGCCCCCGCTCCTCTATCACAACGACCTCACCGCCTCGACCCCGCGCTTCTACTGGTCGGAGGACTTCGGCTATGCACTCTGGCTCAGGCTATATTTCGAGAATGCGCGCCAGCGTTAAAGCCCCCACCCGCCCCGACCGCCCTGCCCGCGCTGCCAGCCCTGCCCGCGCTGCCCGCGCTGCCGGCGCTGCCGGCGCTGCCGGCGCCGCACGCGCTGCGAGCGGCGTCGGAGCGGCGGCCGCGGGCAACCGTCCGAAAACAGCGGGCCGGCTTCGCCGCTACCTGTCCTGCCTGCGCTACGGCGACATCCTGGTCCTGCAAGGCTCGCCCCTGCTCGGCGCCGTCTTCGCGATGGGAGACGTGACCGCGGCAAAGGCGGCGGCGCTGGCGGTCTTCGCCGCCGCCAGCTGCTGCCTGGTGGCCCACATCTTCGTGCTCAACGACTGGTCGGGCATGAGCGCCGATCTGAGGGACCCCACCAGGACGGCCGGCGTGTTCGCGACCAGGGGCGTCGCTCGCAGGGAGATCGGCTACCTTGGCATGGCCCTCCTCGCGGCGAGCCTCCTGCTGTTCGGCCGGCTCGGCGCGCGCCCCCTGGGCATCGCCCTGGCCATTGCAGTGCTGAGCGCGCTCTATTCCGGTCCCGCGTACCACGCCAAGGGCATCCCGCTGCTCAACTCGGGTCTCCACTTCGCCGGCGGCGTCCTCCACTTCCTGCTCGGCTACTCGCTGTTCAGCGTCATCGACCGGCGCGGCCTCGAGATCGCCTGCTTCTTCGCGCTGGCCTTCACCGCCGGACACCTCACCCAGGAGGCGCGGGACTACGACGGCGACCGTCTGAATGGGATCAGGACGAACGCGGTCGTCTTCGGCAAGACGCGGAGCTTTGCCGCCGGCCTCGCCGTCTTCACCCTCGCCTACATGCTGCTGGCGGCGCTGGCATTCCAGGGTGTCGTGCCGCGCGCGCTGGCGGCCCTGGCCGTGCTCTACCCCCTGCACCTCTACTGGTCGCTCCGGACCGCCGGCGACGGCCTGACCTTCGAGAGCGTGCGCCGCCTGCAGGCGCGCTACCGCGCTCTCTACGCGATCATCGGCGCGGCCATGCTGGTGGCGCTCCTGCTCGGCGCCTGACCCGACAGCCGCCGTCGAGCGACGGCAGGCCGCCATCCGGGCACGATAGACTGGCGCCGGCCGCCAGGGCCACGGGCCGTGGCAGGCCACCTGCATGGCACCTGCATGGGAGGGACCGAGGACATGGCGACGAGCGCGAACCGGGCAGCCGACGACGTGGTCATCAATACCATCCGCTTCCTGGCGGTGGACATGGTCGAGAAGGCCAACTCGGGCCACCCCGGTGCGCCGATGGGGCTGGCGCCGCTCGCCTACCAGCTGTGGACGCGGCACCTGCGTTTCGACCCCAAGGACCCCGCCTGGCCCGACCGCGACCGCTTCGTGCTCTCCGCCGGCCACGCCTCCGCCCTGCTCTATGCGCTGCTGCACCTCTCCGGCTTCGACCTGCCGATGTCCGAGCTGCAGCGCTTCCGCCAGTTCGGCTCGAAGACGCCCGGCCATCCCGAGCACGAGCTGACGCCCGGCGTCGAGACCACCACCGGCCCGCTCGGCCAGGGGCTGGGCAACTCGGTCGGCATGGCGATCGCCCAGCGCAAGGCCGCGGCAGCCTTTAACCGCGACGGCTATCCGCTGTTCGACTACCGGATCTGGGTGGTGGCCAGCGACGGCGACATGATGGAAGGGGTGGGCTCGGAAGCCGCTTCGCTCGCCGGTCATCTGCAGCTCGGCAACCTCAAGGTCTTCTACGACGACAACCACATCTCGCTCGACGGCCCCACCGCCCTCTCGTTCGGCGACGACGTCCCCAAGCGCTTCGCGGCGTACGGCTGGCGCGTCGAGCGGGTCGCCGACGTCAACGACCTCGAGGCGGTGGAGGCGGCCATCGCCGCGGTCGAGGCGGAGACCGAGCGTCCGTCGCTGGTCGCGGTGCGCACGGTGATCGGCTACGGCAGCCCGAAAAAGCAGAACACCTCGCAGGCGCACGGCTCGCCGCTCGGCAAGGAGGAGACCGAGGCGGCCAAGAAGTTCTTCGGCTGGCCGCTCGAGCCCACCTTCTACGTGCCGCCTCAGGCGACCGCGGCGTTCGCGACGGTCCGCGAGAACGGCGGCCGCCTGCACGCCGCCTGGCAGGACCTGTGGCGGCGCTACCAGGCAGCCTTCCCCGGCGAGGCCGCCGATCTCGCCGCGCGCCTGGCGGGCAAGCTGCCGGACGGCTGGCACGAGGCGCTGCCGTCCTTCTCGCCGGCCGACGGCGCCATCGCCACCCGCGCCGCCTCGGGCAAGGTGATCAACGCCATCGCGCCGCGGCTGCCGCAGCTGTGCGGCGGCTCCGCCGACCTGGCGAGCTCCAACGATACGCTGATCAAGGGCGAGGACAACTTCGAGCCGGGCAAGCCGGGAGGCCGCAACTTCTACTTCGGGGTGCGCGAGCACGCCATGGGGTCCGCGCTTTCAGGCATCGCGCTGTCGCGGCTGTGGCTGCCCTACGGCGGCACCTTCCTCATCTTCTCCGACTACATGCGGCCGCCGATCCGCCTCGCCTGCCTGATGAAGCTGCAGGTGATCTACGTCTTCACCCACGACTCCATCTTCCTCGGCGAGGATGGCCCCACCCACCAGCCGATCAGCCAGCTCGCCTCGCTGCGCTCGCTGCCGGGAATGACGGTCATCCGTCCCGCCGACGCCTGCGAGACGGCGGCCGCCTGGCGAGCGGCGATCGAGCACCGCGACGGGCCGACGGCGCTGGTGCTCACCCGCCAGGCCCTGCCGATCCTCGAGGAGACCCGCCGGCTCGCCCCGGCCGGGGTGCCGCGCGGCGCCTACGTGCTTACCGAGCTGGCGCCGGCGGGCGCCGCCGACCTCGCAGCGGGCCCCGAGGCGGGCGCCGCCCCGGCGGCGGCCGGCGGGCCAGTCGCGGCTCCGCCGCCGGACCTGCTCCTCCTGGCCACCGGCTCCGAGGTGTCGCTCGCCTACGAGGCGGCGAAGCTCCTGGCGGCCAGGGGAGTGCGGGTGCGGCTGGTGAGCATGCCCAGCTGGGAGCTGTTCGACCGCCAGCCCGCCGAGTACCGCGACGCAGTGCTGCCGCCGGGCGTGCGCAAGCGGCTGGCGGTCGAGGCCGCGGCCCCGTTCGGCTGGCACAAGTACGTCGGACTCGACGGCCAGGTCCAGGGCATCGAGCGTTTCGGCGCCTCGGCGCCCGCCAAGCAGCTGTACGAGCCGTTCGGCTTCACTCCCGGACAGGTTGCCGAGCGCGCCCTGCGCCTGCTCGGCCGCTAGTGGACTGCGACGCAGTCCACTAGAACGAAGCGGTTGGCCGAAGCGAAAGGGAAGGGGCTGGCTCGGGGTCGTCGCGGGCCGCGGGGGGCTGACACGGGTCGGCCGGGACTGGCATCGATCGAGACTTGCGAATATCATCGTCCAACCATGAAACCGCTCCCGCCCTCGACTGCTCCATGGTCGTCCCGGCGCCGGATCTGGTCCCCCACCGCGCTGGCACCGACTGCCCTTGCCGCCTGCCTGGCTTCCCTGACCTGCCTGACCTGCCTTCCGACACCGCCGGCGCGCGCCGCCGACTGGCCGGAGTTCAACGGCGACGGCCGCCACAACGGCAACAACCAGCAGGAAACCATCATCAACTCGGGCAACGTCTCCACGCTGCACGTGCTGTATCATGTGACGCTGCCCAGCGTCGCCGACGGCGCCCCTGCCTTCTTGACGGGGGTCATGACCTCCTCCGGGCTCAAGGACGTGCTGTTCCTGACCACCAAGGCGGGCCACATCCTGGCGCTCGACGCGGCGACCGGCGCGACGCTCTGGTCGCACCAGCCGGCGACCGGACCGAACTACACCACCTCCTCGCCGGCGGTCGATCCCAACGGCCTCTACGTCTACTCCTATGGCCTCGAAGGCAAGGCCCACAAGTACCAGGTGGGTGACGGCACCGAGATCACGACCGGAGGCTGGCCGCAGCTGGCGACGCTCAAGCCGAGCGTGGAAAAGTGCTCGCCGCCGCTCTCGGTGGCGGTGACCAACAGCGGCACCTCCTATCTCTACGTCGCCAACGGCGGCTACCCGGGAGACGCCGGGGACTACCAGGGGCACATCACCGCGATCAACCTGGCGACCGGCACGCAGAACGTCTTCAATACCCAGTGCAGCGACCAGACCGTGCACTTCGTCCAGTCTCCCGGCACCCCGGACTGCTCGACCGGCGTTCAGTCGGCGGTCTGGGCGCGCCCGGCGGTACTGTACAGCACCGAGCTGGACCGCATCTTCTTCGCCACCGGCAACGCCACCTACAACGCCAACACCGGCGGCCACGACTGGGGCGATACCGTTCTCGCCACGCACCCCGACGGCACCGGCACCGGCACGAACGGCCAGCCGCTCGACAGCTACACGCCGGTCGAGTTCCAGACGCTGCAAAACGACGACGCCGACCTCGGCAGCACCGCGCCGGCGCTGCTGCCGGCGATCGCGGGCAGCAACGTCGCCCATCTCGCGGTGCAGAGCGGCAAGGACGCCCAGCTCCGCCTGCTCAACCTCGCGAACCTGAGCGGCGCAGGCGGCCCGGGGCACCTCGGCGGCGAGCTGCAGAAGATCGGCGTCCCGCAGGGCGGCGAGGTGCTGACCCAGCCGGCCGTGTGGGTCAACCCGTCGACCGGCGCCGTCTGGATCTTCGTGGCCAACGGCAACGGGATCTCGGGGCTCAAGATGGCCGTCGACGGCTCGGGCAACCCGAGCCTCGCCTCGATCTGGTCCAACGGCAGCGGCGGCACCTCGCCGGTCCTCGCCAACGGCATGCTGTTCTACTTCGGCGGCGGCGGTGTCAAGGCGCTCGACCCGACCACCGGCACCCAGCTGTACAGCGACAGCAGCGCCGGCGGCGTCCACTGGGAAAGCGCGGTCGTGGTGGGCGGGCGCCTCTACGTCACCGACGAGAGCTCCCAGCTGTGGGCCTATGAGCCAAATGCAGCGCCGCTCAGCTTTTACACCATCACGCCCTGCCGGGTGGTGGACACCCGCCAGGCGAATGGACCCTACGGCGGTCCGCCGCTGGCCGGCTCCGGCGCCGTCCGCTCGTTCCAGCTCGCCGGGCAGTGCGGCGTTCCCGCGGACGCCAAGGCGGTTGCCGCCAACGTCACCGTGGTGGGACCGGCCGCGACCGGGTCCTTCCGGGTCGGCCCCAGCGGCATCGTGAGCGGCACCTCCACCCTCAGCTTCAATGCCGGCCAGGTGCGGGCCAGCAACGCCGTCGTCGGCTTGACCGGCGCACCGCTGGGCTTCGCCTCGGTCGAGTCCGCGGCCCCCGGCCCGGCCAACCTGTTGATCGACGTCTCTGGTTACTTCAAGTAGCGCCGCGGCCGGGAGCACCGCCCGTGGCCCTGGAATGCCGGTCGCGGCCTGGCGGTTAGCGCTGACATGCGCCGGGCCAGGCCAGCTCTGCAACCGCTCGAAGAGAGCTGACACGTCCGGCTGGATCGGCCGGCGGGTGGCGGTTCCCCGGCAGGCCCTATCGTTCGAGTCGAGGTCAAGGAGGGGTCGGATGAAGCGCGAGCTGGTCCTCGGGCTGGGCGTCCTATGCGCCGCCACGGCATGTGGCAAGAAGACGCCGCCGCCCCAGCCGCCGCCCGTCGTGGTGGTGGCCGCGGTCGTCCAGAAGGACGTGCCGGTCTACGGCGAATGGATCGGCACCACCGCCGGGGACATCAATGCCCAGATCCGGCCGCAGATCACCGGGTACCTGCTGCGGCGTATCTACCAGGAAGGCAGCTTCGTGCGGCAGGGCCAGCCGCTGTTCGAGATCGATCCGCGCCAGCTCCAGGCCCAGCTGCAGCAGGCCGAGGCCAATCTGGGGCAGGGTAAGGCCAACCTCGCCAAGGCCGAGCGCGACGTGGCCCGCTACCGGCCGCTGGTCGAGCAGCGCGCCGTGAGCCAGGAGGAGTTCGACAACGCGGTATCGGCGGAACAGGTCGCCAGGGCCGCCGTCGTGGCGCTCGAAGCGGCGGTGACCCAGGCGCGGCTCTACCTCGGATGGACCCGGGTGACGTCGCCGATCGGCGGCATCGCCGGCGGGGCCACGGCGCAGGTGGGCGACCTGGTGACGCCGCAGAGCGTCCTGGCCACGGTCTCCCGCGTCGATCCCCTCCGCGTGCTCTTCAACCTGTCGGAGCAGGAGTACCTCCACTACCGCGAGGGCGGCTCCCCGGGCTCCCCTGGGGACGCTGCCGGCGGCCAGCGGATCGGCGAGCTGCAGCTGGTGCTGGCGGACGGCACGGTCTTTCCGCATCCCGGCCGCCTGATCTTCACCGACCGGGAGGTGGACGTGAAGACCGGCACGATCGGCGCCGTCGGCCTGTTCCCCAACCCCGACAACCGCCTGCGGCCGGGCCAGTACGCCAAGGTCCGCGCCGAGACGAGCATCGACAGGGGGGCGCTGCTGGTGCCGCAGAGGGCGGTGAACGAGCAGCAAGGCTCCTACCAGGTTGCCGTCGTCGGGCCCGACGACAAGGCCGATGTCCGCAACGTGCAGGTCGGACAGCGGGTCGGCAACCTGTGGGTCATCGCCAGCGGCCTCCATCCCGGCGAGCGGGTCGTCGTCGACGGCTTCTCGCGCGCCAAGGCCGGCACCCTGGTGAAGCCGCAGGAAGCGCCGGCGCAGACCGCGGCGGCCGCTGCAACCGACGCGGCGGCGACGCCGCCTCCGGGGAAGTGACGCATGTCACGCTTCTTCATCGACCGGCCCATTGTCGCGATCGTCATCGCGATCCTCACCGTCCTGCTCGGCCTGGTCGCGATGGCAGGGCTGCCGATCGCGCAGTTCCCGCAGATCATCCCGCCGCAGATCCAGATCCAGACCAGCTACACCGGCGCCGATGCGATCACGGTGGAGCAGACGGTGGCGACGCCGCTCGAGCAGCAGATGAACGGCGTCGACAACATGCTCTACATGTACTCGGTCAACTCGAGCGACGGCCAGATCACCCTGCGGGTCGTCTTCGACGTCGACACCGACGTCAACACCGACCAGGTCAACGCCATCAACCGGGTCGCGCAGGCCCAGCCCAACCTCCCCACCGACGTCAGCCAGTTCGGGCTCACCTACCGCAAGACCACCGGTTTCCCGATGCTGCTGATCGCGCTCTATTCGCCCCGCGGGACCTACAACAACCTTTTTCTCGGCAACTACGCGCTGATCAACGTCGACGACCCGCTCTACCGCGTGCCGGGAGTCGGCCAGGTGATCAACTTCGGCGCCGCCGACTACTCGATGCGGATCTGGGTCAAGCCCGACCAGCTCGCCAAGCTGGGGCTCACCGTCGCCGACCTCTCCCAGGCGCTGCAGAAGCAGAACACCAACAACCCTTCGGGCCAGATCGGCGCCGAGCCCGCGCCGCCGGGGCAGGAGTTCACCTACACGGTGCGGGCGCAGGGGACGCTGGTCACCCCGGAGCAGTTCGGGCAGGTGGTGGTGAGGCTCAACCCGGACGGCTCGACCGTGCGCCTCAAGGACGTCGCGCGCATCGAGCTCGGCGCCCTCAACTACAAGCAGATCGCGCGGCTCAACGGCAGGCCGTCGAGCGTCATCGCCGTTTTCCAGCTGCCCGGCTCCAACGCGCTGACGGTGGTCCAGGGCCTCAAGCAGGAGATGGAGCGGCTGAAGCAGCGCTTCCCCGACGACCTCGACTACGTGATCTCGCTGGACACCACGGTGGTGATCACCGAAGGCATCAAGGAGATCCTGACGACGCTGCTCGAGGCCATCGGCCTGGTGCTGCTGGTGGTGTTCATCTTCCTGCAGAACTGGCGCGCCACGCTGATCCCGCTGGTCGCCGTCCCGGTGTCCTTGATCGGCACGTTCGCGGTCTTCCCGCTGCTCGGCTTCTCGATCAACACGCTGTCGCTGTTCGGCCTGGTGCTGGCGATCGGCCTGGTGGTGGACGACGCCATCGTCGTGGTCGAGGCCGTCGAGCACAACATCGAGGAGGGAATGGCGCCGCGCGAGGCGACGATCCGGGCGATGGAGATGGTGCAGGGGCCGGTCATCGCGATCGCGCTGATCCTGACCTCGGTCTTCGTGCCGGTTGCTTTCATGAGCGGCATCCAGGGCCGCCTCAACAAGCAGTTCGCGGTGACCATCGCGATCTCGGTGCTGATCTCGGCCTTCAACGCCCTGAGCCTGTCGCCGGCGCTGTCGGCGATGCTGCTCAAGCCCCGCCGGGAGGCGCGGGGCATCCTTTCCCGTTTCTTCGCCGGCTTCAATCGCCAGTTCAACCGGGCCACCAACGGCTACATCACCGCCTCGCGCTTCCTGATCCGCAAGT
>Ga0307474_10002494_pt1 | contig 13228 bp, 10 predicted proteins | sample atmos_gasesECM1C_2_FD_203312 | JGI IMG/M metagenome (GOLD analysis project Ga0307474, IMG submission 203312) | Hardwood forest soil microbial communities from Morgan-Monroe State Forest, Indiana, United States - atmos_gasesECM1C_05 | ecosystem: Environmental > Terrestrial > Soil > Temperate... | reverse complement strand
CGCTATCGAGCAGCACCGCCTCTCCGTCGCGCAGGATGTCCGCGACCGCGGCGCCGATCCGGGCCTTCGCCTCGGCGCGCTCGAGCGCGCGCATGGCGAACGGCAGTTCTTCGCCCCGCATCAGCAAGCTGATCGCGCCGCCGCGGACGCGCCGGGCCATGCCCATCGCGACCAGGCGATCGAGATCGCGGCGGACGGTCATCTCGGCGGTGCCGAACGCCTCGGCCGCCTCGGCCACCTCGACCCGGCCGTCCCGCTGCAGCAGCCCGGTCAGCGCGGTCAGCCGCGCGTTCGCATCCACGCCCACAAGGTACACAGATCGTGTGCGAACGCACAAATTGTTTGTTCGAAGTGGTCCGCCGGCGTCGGCGGCAAGAATTAACTCAGGTGGTGAACGCGATCAGCACCGCGCACGGGGCCTGGTGCGCCACGGAGTTGGGCACGCTGCCGAGCACCCGGCGCATGCCCTGCATTCCCTTGTTCCCGACCACGATCACATCGGCCTTGACCTGGGTTGCCACGTCGCAGATGGCGTCGGCCGGGCCGGCGTCCTTGAGGTGCGCCTGCACCGCGACGCCGCCACTGCGCGCCCGGGAGGCCAGGTCGGCCAGCACGTTCTGGGCCAGGTCGGCCGAGGACAGCGAGCCCGAGAACTCGTCACCGGCCGGGGAGTGCAGTTGCCCCGGCTTGTACGCGGTGACGATGTGCAGCTGCCCGTCCGTCAGCTTGACCAGTTCGATCGCGACCCGCACGGCCTCGGCCGCGGTGGCCGATTCATCCGCGCCCACTACCACCGTCTCAAACACCAGGCGCCTTCTTCCTCGCGCAGGGAAACGCCGGGCGATTCCCGCCAATGTGACTCGCGTAGTCCGGAAAAACTCTAGCGGGAATGATCCACCCGGGACCCGAATGTCGCAACCGTCCCGCGCCCGGATGTGGCGAGGGTCTCAGCCTGCGGGCCCGCGGCGCAGCGCCAGCTCCACGGCCTGGGAGCGGGGCAGCCCGGCCCCTGAGCGAAAGCCGGCGTCGTAGGCCTCGTCTCCCATCAGCTCACGCAGGGTGGCCTGCTCTCGGTCGCGGAGCTGCTGCTCGGGGCCAGCCCAGGAGATGTTCCCGGTCTCGATCGCGGCGCTCATCTCCCGGAAGGCCGCGCCATGCAGCCGCGCCGCTCGCGGATGATCCCCCTGCCACGCGGTGCAGCACGCCGCGCCGAACAGCAGCTGGCTGACGTCAAGGCGCAGGCCCATGCGCCGCGCCGTCAGCAGGCAGCTGCGGACCAGCGGCACCGCCTCCGCGTGCCTGCCCTCGATGAGCAGCAGGATGAGGTAGTCGGTGGTCATGAAGTACAAGAAGACGTTGGCGCCGAGCCGCTCGGCGGCCGCGATCGCCTCGGTGAGGTAGGCCCGGGCGTCGGCGAGCCGCCCGGCCATCATGTCGAGGCCGTAGAGCATGTGCATCTCGTTCGCGGCGAGCAGCTCGTCGCCGGACCGCCGGAAGCATTCGAGCGAGTCGAGACGGACGCGGCGTTTCTCCTCATCGCTGCCCCCGATCGAGAGGGTGGCCTGCAGCTGGCCGCGAAGGTGCACGTCGCCGATCTCGCGGGCGATCGCGACGCCCTCCTCGCCGAGCCGTCGTACCTGGTCAAGGTCGTGGCGGTAATAGGCGCCCCCGCCCAGGACCAGGAGCGCCCGCGCCTCGCGGCGGCGCTCGCCGAGCTCGCGGGCCATGGCCAGGGCGCGTTCGCCGTATTGCTCGGACATGGCACGCGCGTCGGGGTCCAGCCGCATCAGGGTCGAGTTCAGCAGGCCGATCGAGATCAGAGCGTCCGTGAGCAGGAGGCTCGGCCGTGCGTCGGCCAGATCCACCGCCTCCTGCAGCCAGGCGAGAACGTCGGTGTGGCCACGGCTCAGCGCGAGCCCCAGCAGCCAGACACCAAGCCGGAGCACGTCCTCGGTGCGGCCCTCCGCGGCCAGGTGGGTGGCCGCGGCGCGCAGGTTCTCCCATTCGAGGTCCAGCCGCCGCAGCCAGATGCCCTGCCCGCGCCCGGCGAGCGCGGGCGCCGCTTCCTGCGCCAGGCGCAGGAAATAGCCGGCGTGCCGGTCCCTGGCCGCCAGGACCTCCGCCTCGCCGCCCGATCTCAGCAGCTCCTGCGCGGCATACTGCCTGATCGTCTCCAGCATCCGGTAGCGGACCGACTCCGGCGTCCGGTCGGCCACCACCAGGCTCTTGCTGACCAGAGAGCCGAGCAGGTCCGCCGCGTCGAAGGCGTCGACGTCGCCGGCCGCGCAGATCACCTCGGCGGCCTCCAGCTCGAACCCCCCGGCGAACACCGACAACCGCAGCAGCACCTTCCGCTCCGCGGGGCTGAGCAAACCGAACGACCAGTCGACCGCGGCCTGCAACGTCTGCTGCCGGGGCATGGCGTTGCGACTGCCGCCGGTGAGCAGCCGGAACCGCTGATCCAGCCGCTCGCTCACCTGCTGGATCGACATGGACGAGAGCCGGCCCGCCGCGAGCTCCAGCGCCAGCGGGATACCGTCCAGGCGGCGGCAGACCGACGCCACAAGTCGCGCGGAGGATTCATCCAGCGCGAACCCGGAATCCTGCGTCCGGGCCCGGTCGACGAACAGCCGGACGGCGTCGGTCACGGCGATATCGTCCACGGACTCGGCCTCGCCCGTCGGCAGCGACAGCGACGGCACCCGGTACACGTGCTCGCCATCGAGGCCGAGCGGCTCTCGTGACGTGGCCAGGATGCGCAGCCGGGGGCAGTCGCGCACGAGCTGGCCGCAGAACTTGGCCGCCCCGTCGATCACGTGCTCGCAGTTGTCGAGCAGGATCAGGGTGTCCTGGTCGCGCAGCGCTTCGGTCAGCGATGCGCTAAGCGGCTGCTGCCGCCCTTGGTCCGCGAGCCCGAGGACGGCCGCGACCGCCCCGGGGATCTGCTCGGCCTCGGCCAGCGGGGCGAGTTCGACGAACCAGACACCGTCCCCGGTCCCGTCCAGCAGTTCGGCCGCCGCCTGGAGCGCGAGCCGCGTCTTGCCGCAGCCACCCGCCCCGGTCAGCGTGACCAGGCGCGCCGAGCCGAGGAGGGACCGAACCTCGGCTACCTCCCGGTCGCGCCCGACGAAGGCGCTCGGCACGCCGGGCAGGTTGTTCGGCAGCTCGGGGTTGTCCAGGGTGCCGAGCGGCGGGAAGGCCGAAGCAAGCCCGTCCGCTTCGAGCTGGAAGACCTGCTCGGGACGGCCGAGGTCCTTCAGGCGGTGCGAGCCGAGATCGCGCAGCGCCGCGCCCTCGGGCAGCGCCTCCGACAGCAGCTCCGCGGTGGCGCCGGACACCAGCACCTGCCCGCCGTGGGCGACCGCCTCCAGGCGCGCGGCCCGGTTCACGACCGGGCCGAAGTAGTCGTTGTCGCGTTCCTCGCACACTCCCGTGTGCAGGCTCATCCGGACCCGGATCGGCCGGCCCGTCGGCCACGGCTCGGCTCCGAGCGTCCGCTCCGCGGCCAGCACCGCGGCCAGGGCCGCCTGCGGGGTGGCAAAGGCGGCGCAGAACGCATCGCCCACGGTCTTGAACACGAAGCCCCCGGCCTGGCCGATCGCGACGCGGAGGATCTCGTCGTGCCGGCGCAGAGCCCGGGCCATCGCCTCCGGCTCGGCCTCCCAGAGCCGGGTCGAGCCCTCGACGTCGGTGAACAGCAGCGTGACCGTGCCCGACGGGATCCTCGGGATCGGGGCCGCGCGGGTCACGTGCGACAGGATACGCGGCGCCGCCGAACCGCGGCAGACCTCAGGCCGGGCCCAGGATCAGGCCGCTGGTCGGCACCCCGGTCCCGGCCGTGACCAGCACCGGGCCGTCGCCGTCGACCTGGTTGACCGAGGTGCCGCGGACCTGGCGTACGGCCTCGGCGATGCCGTTCATGCCGTGGATGTACGCCTCGCCGAGCTGGCCGCCGTGCGGGTTGACCGGCAGCCGCCCGCCGAGCTCGATCGCGCCGCCCGCGATGAAGTGCCGGGCCTCGCCGCGCGGGCAGAACCCCAGCTCCTCCAGCTGCAGCAGCACGTACGGGGTGAAGTGGTCGTACAGCACGGCGGCCCGCACGTCGCCCGGCCCGATCCCGGCCTGGCGCCACAGCTGCCTGGCCACCACCCCCATCTCGGGCAGCCCCAGCTCGTCACGGTAGTAGCTGGTCATCACGTACTGGCCCGGGCCGCTGCCCTGGGCCGCGGCCCGGATCACCGCCGGCCGCTGCCGCAGGCCCGCGGCCCGCTCGGCGCTGGTCACCACGACCGCCACCGCACCGTCGCTCTCCTGGCAGCAGTCGAGCAGCCGCAGCGGCTCGACGATCCACCGGGACGCCTGGTGCTCAGCGAGCGTCACCGGCCGCCCGTAGAACCAGGCCGCGGGGTTGGTCGCGGCGTGCCGCCGGTCGGCCACCGCGACCAGCCCGAAGTCCTCGCTGGTCGCGCCGTAGTCGTGCATGTACCGCCGGGCGATCATCGCCACGGTCGCGGCCGGAACGGCCAGGCCCATCGGGTAGTGCCAGCCGTTGTCCACGCCGGACGAGGTCGGTGCCTCGACCGCGGCGTGCGATACCCGGCCGAACCGCCGGCCCGAGCGCTCGTTCAGCGCCCGGTAGCACACCACCACGTTCGCGGCGCCGGTCACGACGGCCATCGCGGCCTGGTGCACGGTCCCGCACGCGGCGCCGCCGCCGTAGCCGATCTGGCTGAAGAACGTCAGCTCGCCGGCGCCGATCTCGCGCGCGAGCGCGATCTCGGCCGTGCTGTCCATGGCGAACGTGACCAGGCCGTCCACCTCAGCCGCCGGCACTCCGGCGTCGGCCAGCGCGGCCAGCGCGGCCTCGGCGGCCAGCCGCAGCTCGCTGCGCCCCGAGTCCTTCGAGAACTCGGTGGCCCCGATCCCCGCGATCGCGGCGCCGGTCACCGCGCGCTCCCAGTATCCGGCAGCACCACGCGGACGGTCCCGGTCACGTGGTCGCCGAGGCGGCACCGGCCGGTGACCTCCACCGTGACCTCGCCGCCGGGATCCTCCGGGCCGCCGTCCCCGGTCACCCGGCCGCGGAAGGTGAGCGTGTCGCCCGCGTAGCACGGCACGCCCAGCCGGATCGCGACCTTGCGCACCAGCGCGTCGGGCCCGGCCCAGTCGGTGACGTAGCGCTGCACCAGTCCGGTCGTGGTCAGGATGTTGAGGAAGATGTCCTTCCCGCCGCGCGCCACGGCCCGGTCCCGGTCGTGGTGCACGTCCTGGAAGTCGCGGGTGGCGATCGCGGTGGCCACGACCAGCGTCGGCGTGACGTCCAGCACCAGCTCGGGCAGGACCCGCGCCGTGCTCATCGCGCGTCCTCCCGCCAGGCGGGCAGGGTCAGCGCGTCGTCGACCCGGACGAACTCGACCCGGACCGGCAGCCCGATGCGCACCCGCTCCCGGCTTACGCCGAGCAGTTCGCCGATCATCCGGACGCCCTCGGGCAGCGCCACCAGCGCGACCACGATCGGCAGCTGCTTGCCGGGCACCGGCGGATGATGCTGCACCACGTAGCTGTACACCTCGCCGGCACCGGACGCGACGAGATAGCCGGGCCGGGCATCGCCGCAGGCCAGGCACATCGGGCCCGGCGGGTGACGCAGCTCGCCGCACGCGCCGCACCGCTGGATCCTTAGTTCCTCGGCCGCGGTGCCTGCCCAGAAGAACGCCGTGTCCGGCGAGATGGCCGGGCGCAGCACGTCGCCCCCGGCCGGGGAAGGGGCAGGCGCCGGCGGGTTCGGCCGGAACTTCAGGATCCGGAACAGCATCGACGCGACCGGCTCGTCTCCCGCGTACCAGGTGCTGCGCGTGGTCACGAACCAGCCCTCGCCGAGCGCGGTCCGCTTCGGCCCGGTGACCGCCTCCAGGCTGGCCCGCACCGTGACCTGCTCGCCGGGCCGCAGGTAGCGGCGGTACTCCTGCTCGCAGTTGGTGGCGACCACCGAGGTGAACCCGGCCTGGTCGAGGACCGCGGACATCCGGCCGAGCGGATCGTCGTCTTGAGTGACTGGATGCAGCCCGCGCATGGTCCAGACCTGGGCCATGGCCGGCGGCGCGACCAGCCCGCCGTGCACCGACCGCGTCGCGGCCTCGGCGTCGGTGTAGACCGGGTTGGCGTCGCCCATCGCCTCGACCCAGTTGCGGATCATCGGCAGGTTGACCGGGTCCCGGGCCGCCCGCGGCGCGCATTCGCCCGCGGCGGCGATCTCGGCGGCGGCCGCCTTGATGTCGTCGCAGTCCATTACGCCCCGTCTCTCCCCCATCGGGGCCCCCGAAGCCTCATCTGGGCACCCGGGGCAACCCCAGGCCGGCGCGCGCGATCAGCTCGCGCTGGATCTCGTTCACGCCGCCGCCGAAGGTCAGCACGGTGTTGCGCTTGACCTGGACATCGAGCCAGCGGGCCAGCTCGGCCGTCTGCGGGTCGGCCGGGTCGCCGTGCCGGCCCACGACGTCCTCCAGCAGCTGGCCGATGCGCTGCAGCCGCTGCGAGCTGAACACCTTGGTCGCGGACGCGTCGGCCACGTCAACCGTCGGCGCCACCGCCACCTGCCAGTTGAGCAGCTCGTTGACCCGCTCACAGGCGCCGGCCTCGGCCAGGGCCCGGCGCACGTCCGGGAGGCTGAGCAGCGAGCGGCCGTCGGGCGCGGTCCGTGCGGCGGCCCAGTCCCGCACCCGGCCGCGCAGGGCCGCGATCCGGCCCGCCGGGCCCAGCATCACCCGCTCGTGGTTGAGCTGCGTGGTGATCAGCCGCCAGCCGGCGTTCTCCGCCCCGACCCGCATCGTCACCGGGACCCGCACGTCGGCGTAGTACGTGGCGTTGACGTGGTGCGCGCCGTCGTGCGTGATGATCGGGGTCCAGGAGAAGCCGGGGTCGGCGGTGTCGACGATGAGGATCGATATGCCCTTGTGCCGGGGGGCTTCGGGGTCGGTGCGGCACGCCAGCCAGATGTAGTCGGCGTCGTGCGCGCCGGTGGTGAAGATCTTCTGGCCGTTGACCACGTAGTGGTCCCCGTCACGCACCGCCCGGGTCGCCAGCGCGGCCAGGTCGGTGCCGGCCTCGGGCTCGGTGTACCCGATCGCGAAGTGCAGCTCGCCGGCCAGGATCCGCGGCAGGAAGAAGGCCTTCTGCTCGCCGGTCCCGTGGGCCTGCAGCGTGGGCCCGACGGTCTGCAGGGTGACGGCGGGCAGGGGGACGTCGGCCCGGGAGGCCTCGTCCACGAAGACCAGCTGCTCGATCTGGCCGAGGCCGCGTCCGCCGTACTCGGCGGGCCAGCCGAGCCCGAGCCACCCGTCGCGGCCCATCCGCCGCACCACCTCGCGGTACACCGCGCCGTGCCGCTCGGTGAGCATGGCGGCCCGCTCGTCGGCCGAGATCAGCGTGGCGAAGTACGCCCGCAGTTCGTCGCGCAGCGTGACCTGCTCGCTGGTGAGGTCGAGGAACATGGGCCTCAGCCGTCCCCGCCGTCGGCGACCAGGTCCAGGCGGTGGTCGGCGCCGCCGACGAACCTGGCCAGGTCCTTGACCAGGGACGAATAGCGATGCAGCGGGTAGCTGACGTCCATGCCGATCCCGCCGTGCAGGTGGTGGCAGGTCCGCAGCGCGGCCGTCGCCTGATCGGCCAGCCAGTAGGCCGCGACGTCGAGGTCGCGCCCGGCCTCGCGCCCGCTCGCCAGCCGCCAGCACGCCGAGAGCGTGGCCAGGTGCAGCGTGCGCGAGGCGATGTAGACGTCCGCGATCTGCCCGGCCACCGCCTGGAACGTCGCGAGCGAGCGGCCGAACTGCTCCCGGCCGCCCACGTACGCGGTGGTCAGCGCGAGCGCCCCGGCCAGGGCCCCGTCGCCCAGGCAGCACGCGCCGGCCAGCGCCAGCCGGTACAGGTCGGTGACAACCCTTCGCCCCCGGTCGTTATCGTCCGGCACGGCCCCGAGCAGGTCGGCGACCGGTGCCTCGTCCAGCCGGAGCGTGTACTCGGGGCCGCCGCCGGCGCTGGGCGTGCGCAGCACCGAAACGCCGTGGCCGGATCGCGCGACGGCCACGACACCGACCCGGCCGGGACCGCCGGGAATGTCGCTGTCGCCCGCGGCGATGCTGGCCGGCACCAGGATCCAGTCCGCGGCGGCGGCGTACGGCACGCCGACCTTGACTCCGGTGACGGTGCCGGAGCGGCCCGACAGCCGGGCCGTCGTGGCCGGGGCCGGCGGCATCACCGCCGTGGGCTCGCGCACCGCCGCCGTGAGCACGGTCCCGCCGGACCCGACGCCGTCCAGCAGCGCTCGCTGCTGAGCGTAACTACCCCAACGGGATACCGGGAGCACGCCCAGTGCGAGCGTGGCCAGCGCCGGCACCGGCGCCGCCCGCCGGCCGACCTCGGTCAGCACCAGGGCCGTCTCGAGCACGCCGAGCCCGTCTCCGCCGAGCCGTTCCGGGATGGCGAGCGAGAGCAGGCCCGCCCGGCCCAGTTCCTTCCAGCGGTCCTGGTCCCACTGGGCCGGGTCGCGCTGCGGCCCGGCGGGACGTGATCCCGGGGCCCGGGCCTCCTCCAGCACCTCGGCGGCCAGGCGGGCCACCGCCTCCTGGGTCTCGTCGAGGGTGAAGTCCATGGCGGTCGGCGCCGGTGCTCCTGGCGGCCCCGGCTCATCCTCCTCACGGCTGCGGCTCGCAAAATTAGAACACGTTTTACTGAGCCGCGGCCAGCGCGCGGCGCTCGGTCCGGCCGTTCGCTCGTTGATAGGCTTGCTACCTGGAGCGGAGCAGCTGGCGGATCCTGCGAGGGGCCTTGATGGCGACACCGAGAACACGTATCAGCGACGCGGGCGCGTCCAGCGCGCCCGCCGCCGAGCTCGGATCGGCCGCGCAGCGCGATCGCCGCAAGCGGATCCTCGACGCCACCCTGGCGCTGGCGTCCAAGGGCGGCTACGACGCGGTGCAGATGCGGACCGTGGCCGAACGGGCCGACGTGGCGCTCGGCACGCTGTACCGGTACTTCCCCTCGAAGATCCACCTGCTGGTGTCCGCGCTGGCCCGCGAGTTCGAGCAGACCCAGGAGAAGCTGCGGCGCCGGCCGATCCCGGGCGACACGCCCTACGAGCGGATGCTGTACGTGCTCGGCCGGATCACCCGCACCATGCAGCGCGAGCCGATGCTCACCGAGGCCATGACCAGGGCCTTCATGTTCGCCGACCCGAGCGCCGCGGCGGAGGTCAACGCGGTGGCCCGGCTGATGGAACAGATGCTCACCCGGGCCATGCACGACGGCGAGCCGTCGGCCGACGACAAGGCCATCGCCCGGGTCATCGGCGACGTGTGGCTGTCCAACCTGGTCGCGTGGGTGACCAGGCGCGCGTCAGCCGACGACGTTAGCAACCACCTGGAACTCGCCGCGCGCCTGCTGCTGCGCTGACCGCCAGGTCGGGCCCGAACCGGGCGTCCAGCCGCGCGGCGACCCGGCGGCCCAGCCGCTGCATCGGCGCCTCGATGAGGTAGTAGGTCAGCGCGCAGCAGGCCAGGAGGGCGGCCAGGAACACGGCGCTCATCACCAGCTGCAGGACGACCGAATGCTGGCCATGGGTCAGCGGCGCGTCGTCATAGAGGTCGACCAGCAGCGGGTGCAGCAGGTAGACCGAGTAGCTGACCAGGCCCAGCCAGGCCAGGACGGCCGGGACCCGCAGGTTCCGCAGCGCCAGGCCCGCCGCGAACGTCAGGCCCGCCAGCGCGACGGACAGGACCCATTCACGCTGCTGCATCGCCGCCTGGCCCGGCGCGCTCCACGCGGGGACATGCCAGGCGCCGGCCGCGATGATGGCGGCGAAGACGGCGGTGGCCACGGTCGCGGCCCGCCCGCGGCTGATCTGCCCCTGCTCGGCGCGATGCAGCATGGTGCCGGTGAACATCACGGCCAGGATGGTCAGCCCCTCGTACGGGAAGCGCCGGCCGTTGACCGCGATCAGGACCAGGGCGGTCGCCGCGGCCAGCCACGCGCCCACCACGCGAGGCAGCCCGCGGGAGGCCACCGCGACGGCGACGCCGCCGATGACCAGGACGTCGCCCGCCAGGGCGACGCTGGTCAGGCCGAGCGAGCGCTGCGACAGCCAGACGGTGGGCAGCACGCCGCCGAGCAGCACCGCGGCGGCCGCGAAGCCGGCGCCGTACCAGCCGCTGCGCCGGTGCAGGCCGGACGCGAACAGCGCGGTGAGCAGCACGTAGAAGACCATCTCGTAGGACAGGGTCCACAGCACGACGATGAGGTTGCTCGGGCCCAGCAGGTCGTTGAGCATGAACAGGTGCGAGAGCACCGACGCGGTGACGTTGCTGTTCGTGCCCCGTACGCCGGCGTAGCCGGCCTCGTGCAGCACCAGCACGGCCCCGATCGCGAACCCGAACAGCGGGAACAGGCGGAACAGCCGGCTGAGCCAGAACGTCCGGACGCTACCCCGGCGCTCCAGCGAAGCCGGGACGATGTAACCGCTGATCATGAAAAACACGAGCACCCCGTACAGCCCGGGATCGAACGCCTGATACACCGCCTTGTGCACCGAGGGCAGCACGCGCGTGCCGAAGTGGGCGTACACCACGCACAGGGCAGCCAGCCCCCGGAGCGCGTCGAGCCACGCCAGCCGGCGCGTCCGCGCGGCGCCGCCGGGCGGCGATTGCCGGACATGGTCGGTCGCCGCCGGGACGTTGTCCCAGGTCGGAGGGCATTCGACTGCGCGTTGGCGGGTGGTGGCTTGCGACATGGGAGCTGACGCTACCCACCGGTCTTGACTAAAACTTGATGGAAGCCTGACCGAAGCCTGACCGCCCGGCGCCGTTACCAGGCGCCGCCAAGCGGGGCGCCATACCAGGCCTCGATGATCCGGTGCGCGATCGAGACCGGCGGCGGCAGCCTGATCGCGCCGCTGGCGATGTCCGCGCGCAGCCCGTCCCGGCTGAACCAGCGGGCCTCGGCGATCTCGTCGGCATCGACCTTGATCTCCAGGCTGCCGGTGGCCCGGGCCCGGAAGCCGAGCATCAGGCTGTGTGGCATCGGCCAGGGCTGGCTGCCCACGTAGCGGGCGTCGCCCGCCTCGATCCCGGTCTCCTCGAGTACCTCGCGCGCGACCGCCTGCTCGGCCGACTCGCCGGGCTCGACGAACCCGGCCAGGATCGACACCCGCCGCTCCGGCCACATCGCGTTCCTGGCCAGCAGGCACCGGTCGTCCGGGTCGGTCACCAGCATGATCACGGCGGGGTCGAGCCGCGGGAAGTGCTCGCTCCCGTCGTTCACGCAGCGCCGGGAGTGGCCGGCCAGCACCGGCTCGGTGACCGCTCCGCAGCGCGGGCAGTGCCCGTGGGTGGCGTGCCAGTTGGCCAGCGCCACGGCATGCGTCATCAGCCCGACGTCGCGGTCGGACAGCAGCGGCCCGGCCTGCCGCAGGCTGATCGGCCGGACGCCCGGGCCGAGGCCCGGCCAGGCATCCGGCGGGAGCGATCCGGCCACGCCGAAATAGACCACGCCGTCGGCGTCGATGCCGAGCAGGAACCTGACCCCGTCCGGGGCCTGATCCGGGGACAAGAACACCAGCTCCTGGGCGCCGCCCGCCACGCTCCGGTCACCGTCACCGTCGCCCGCGTCGCCGCCCGTGAACCTGACCGGCGCCTGGCCGTCCTCGACCACGACCACCCGGGTGTCCGGGTCGGCCCAGGCCGCCTCGAGCCAGCCGGCGTCGGTGCGCCGCGCCGTCGCCCGGTCTACCTCGCCGCGCGAGAGAGCCAGGTTGCGCAGAACGTCCATGGTCCTCCTCCTGGCCGGCGGCCGGCGCCTCCGCGGCGTGACGCGCCGGCCGCGGCACCGAAGATCCTGATCTGGACTCTACCGAGCCGAATATTCAGCGGCACTCCATGCCCGATTGTCTGCTCGTTCAAGGTAGTGCCCGTCATCTCGGCCACCATCGGCTTCCGATCCCCACAAGCCGCTGGAGGTTTGGACATGACTGAAGCGACCGAGCGCCCCGCGGGAGAACCGCAGCTTCGACCACTACTTCGGCACGTTCCCCGGCGTCCGGGGGTTCGCCGACCCGCATGCCCTGCGCCTGAGCAGCGGCAGGAGCGTGTTCTACCAGCCCGACCCCAGCAATCCGGACGGCTATCGGCTTCCGCCCAGACACCACCCCGCCAGCAGCCGGGCCAGCGTCCGCACGTCGGCTGAGCCAGCCCACGTACCCGCCTGGACGCTACCGAGGCATGGCGCCAGCATGGATGCCGTGGCGTCTTTCGTCTCGGCACGCGAATGAGCAGCGCGCCGCAGCCAGCGGCCGAGACCGCGCCGACCCCGGCCGTGCCGCTAGCGCGCAACCGGGCTTTCCGGCTGCTGTGGATCGGCCAGGTTCTCTCCGACACCGGAACCGAGGCCGCCCTCATCGCCTACCCGCTGCTGATCCTGGCGCTGACGCACTCGCCGACCATCGCGGGCCTGGTCGGCACCGTGGAGATGGCCGTCCAGCTTATCCTCGGCTTGCCGGGCGGCGCGATCTGCGACCGGCTTGACCGGCGGCTGACGATGATCGTCTGTGACACCGGCCGCGGTCTGGTGCTGGCTCTGCTCGCCGTTCTGGTCCTGCTGCATCTGGTGACCTGGCCCGTGGTGCTGGCCGTGGCGGTCATCGACAGCGGCGCGAACGCGCTGTTCAACCCGTCGGCCAGCGCCGCGCTGCCCGGCGTCGTCGCCGACGAGCAGCTTGAGCGGGCGTGGGCGGCCACCGAGGCCCGGACCTACACGGCCGGCCTGGTGGGCCCGGCGCTGGGCGGTGTCCTGTTCGGGCTCGGGCGATCGGTTCCATTCGTCGCCGACGCCGTCTCCTATCTGGTCTCAGCCCTATCCGTGAGCCGGATCCGCGGCAAGTTCCGGGCCGGGCGTTCGGGCGAGCGCAAGGCGCTGTGGCGCGAAGTCATCGACGGGCTCCACCTGGTGTGGCACCAGCCGCTGCTCCGGGCCGTGATCATCCAGGCCCCGCTGATCAACTTCGCCTTCAACGGCGTGATCTTCACGATCACCATCGCGCTCCGGCAGCACGGCACCTCACCCGGGGTTATCGGGCTCGCGCAGGCCGGAGTCGGCCTTGGCGGGCTGCTCGGCGCGGTGATCGCGCCCAGGCTGCAGGGCCGCCTGTCGCTATGGCAGCTGGCCACCTCGGTGGCCGCGGCCG
>Ga0307474_10002493_pt1 | contig 13232 bp, 9 predicted proteins | sample atmos_gasesECM1C_2_FD_203312 | JGI IMG/M metagenome (GOLD analysis project Ga0307474, IMG submission 203312) | Hardwood forest soil microbial communities from Morgan-Monroe State Forest, Indiana, United States - atmos_gasesECM1C_05 | ecosystem: Environmental > Terrestrial > Soil > Temperate... | reverse complement strand
ACGTCGAAAAGGCGCGCTACGACAAGATGCTCGGCCACGAAGAAATTCGTGCCATCATCACCGCGCTCGGCACCGGCATCGGCAAAGACGATTTCGACGCCAGCAAGCTCCGTTATCACAAAATTATTCTCATGACCGATGCTGATGTTGACGGCAGCCACATCCGCACGCTGCTGCTCACGTTCTTCTTCCGCCACATGAAGGAGCTGATCGATCGCGGCCACGTTTACATCGCGCAGCCGCCCCTGTATCGCGTCAAGCGTGGCAAGACTGAGCGGTACATCCGCGACGAGAGCGACTTCGCGCACGAATTGATGAAGCGCGCCACCGAAGATCACATTGTGAAGGCCAGGGAAGGCGTTTCGCTCGAAGGCGCGTCGCTCACCAAATTCCTGCTGAACGTGCAGGAATTCGATGCCGCCACCACGAAGCTCGGCCGTCGCCTGCGCGATCCGCGCCTCGTCGAATTGCTCGTCGAAAGCGGCCTCGAAAAGAAAACTGATTTCGAGGAAAAGAAGCCGCTCGAGAAATTGCTGAAGGAAGTCGAGAAGGCCAAGCTCAAGCTCGAAGGCAAAGTCACGTTCGACGAAGAGCACAGCCTCTACGAGCTGCAGTTCGGCCCGCCGCACAACCAGAAGATCAACTGGGCCCTTGTCTCCACCGCCGAATACAAACGGCTTCGCGGACTTTCGCGTTCGATCGAAGAGTTCAACAAGCCGCCCTTCACCGTACAGAACAATGGCACCAAGGTGATCAAAGAAAAAGCGCAGGACGTCTTGAATTACGTCGTCGACGACGCCAAAAAAGATTTCACCATCACGCGGTTCAAAGGCTTGGGCGAAATGAACGCCGAGCAGTTGTGGGAAACCACGATGAACGCGGACACCCGCACGCTGCTCCAGGTGAAACTGGAAGATGCTGTCGCCGCCGAAGATATTTTCACCACGTTGATGGGCGAAAACGTCGAGGCGCGTCGCAAGTTCATCGAAGAAAACGCCCTCGACGTTCAGAACCTGGATATTTGATCGTCAGCCGATGATTTACCAGCTCGGATGGACGACATTGCCAGGGCTGCGCGGATTGAGCTGCAGCGATTTCCGCGCAACGCCGACGGATGCGCCCGACACAAATCGCGGCGTGGCGGTTGAGTTTGCAAACGAAGCGGCCCGCGACGAGTTTTTGCGCCGCATCGAAGCCGAGTTCGGCCCGCGACGCTTCACCAACGCCGCCGACGCCTTCGACACCGTCAAGGCGTGGGCGCACGGCAACCTGTAGCCGCGGTCGTTTTCCAGACCGCGGGGTTTAGACGCGGCGTTCGTCGACGTCCAAACTTCGAAGTCGACGGCCGAGCGATGAAAGGGTTTTGTGGGTCGCGCCTTCGGGCGCGACATCAAGGAGCGTAACAAAGGGGCTTCAGCCCCTGAAGCGGACGCAAGAAAATTCTGGTTGGCGACCACCCGTCACCAATCACTAGTCATAAGTCACCGAGGTCAAATGGCGGACGAGAAAAACACTTCCATACTGTTGCCGATCGATATCGAAGCCGAGATGCGCAAGTCGTATCTCGACTACGCGATGAGCGTCATCATCGCCCGCGCGCTGCCCGATGTGCGCGACGGCCTCAAGCCCGTGCAGCGCCGCATCCTAGTCGCGATGAACGATCTCGGTCTCGCGTCCAACCGGGGATACCGCAAGTGCGCGAAGATCTGCGGCGACACTTCCGGCAACTATCACCCGCACGGTGAAGCCGTCATTTACCCTGCGCTGGTTCGCTTGGCGCAAGACTTCAACCTGCGCTACATGTTGATCGACGGCCAGGGAAACTTCGGCTCCGTCGACGGCGATCCACCGGCGGCCATGCGGTACACCGAAGCCCGTCTGGCGAAGATCTCCGAAGACATCCTGGCCGACCTCGAAAAAGAAACCGTCGACTTCACGCCGAACTTCGATCAGACGCGCGAAGAGCCCGTCGTTCTTCCGTCGCGCATCCCGAATCTTCTCGTCAACGGCGCGAGCGGTATCGCCGTCGGCATGGCGACGAACATCCCGCCGCACAACCTGCGCGAAATCGTGGACGCCGCGATTTTGCTGATCGAAAAGCCCGACACCACCCTGAAAGAAGTGATGAAGATCGTGCCGGGTCCCGACTTTCCGACCGGCGCATATATCGCAGGACGCGAAGGCATCGAGGCGGCTTACAAAACGGGGCGCGGCAGCTTCGTGATGCGCGCGAAAGCCGCGATCGAAGAAGTGGGCAAAGACCGCGAAAACATCGTCATCACCGAAATCCCTTACCAGGTCAACAAAGCGCGCCTGATCGAGCGCATCGCCGACCTGGTGCAGAACAAAAAGATCGAAGGTATCGCCGACGTCCGCGATGAGTCCTCGCGCGAAGGCATGCGTATCGTCATCGAGATAAAGCGCGGAGAAGAATCGCAGCTCATCCTAAACAATTTGTTCAAGCAGACGCAGATGCAGGAATCGTTCGGCATGATCCTGCTGTCGATTGTCGCGGGACAGCCGCGCGAACTCGGCTTGATCCCGATGATCAAGCTCTTCATCGATCACCGCGTCGAGGTCGTGCGCCGGCGTTCCCTCTATGAACTGCGCAAGGCCCGCGAACGCGAACACATCTTGATCGGCTACCAGATCGCGCTCGATTATCTCGACGACGTGATCCGCATCATCCGCGGATCGTCGAGCCGCGCACAAGCCAAGGAAAACTTGCTCGCTTTCTTCACCGAGCAAGACGTCACCATCACCGAGAACGGCAAGCAGAAAAAACTTTCCGGCGTAAAGCTCGACGGACGCAAGTACAAGATCGGCCCGCTGGAAGGCGAGCCCGCTCTTGCCACCCGCGGCGGCGTAGTTGGCCTGACGCCGGTGCAGGTCGACGCGATCCTCGAATTGCAGTTGCATCGCCTGACGCAACTCTCGGTCGACGAAATCATGAAGGAATTGAAATCGATCCGCGAGACCATCGCGGAACTCGAGGAAATTCTTTCGAGCGATCGTAAGCTCAAGTCGGTAATCACCGCGGAGCTGAAGGAAGTCCACAAAGCCTACGGCGACGATCGCCGCACGCAGATCGTCGATAAAGTCGATGAAATCAAGCTGGAAGACTTGATCGCCGACACCGAAATGCTGATCACCGTCAGCCACGCCGGCTACATCAAGCGCACCGCGGCCGAAACCTACCGTCACCAGTCTCGGGGCGGCAAGGGCCGCATCGGTGCGCGCACCAAGGAAGAAGATTTCGTCGAGCATCTCTTCATCGCGTCGGCGCACAGCTACATCTTGCTGTTCACGTCGAAGGGCCGCGTCTACTGGCTCAAGGTTTACGAGCTACCCGAAGCCGCCGCCGCAACGCGAGGCAAGGCGATCTCGAGCCTGGTGAAATTCTCCGAGGACGAAAAGCTGACCGCGCTCGTAGCCGCCCGCGATCTCGAGGAAGAGGGCCGCTTCGTTTTCATGGCGACCAAGAGCGGCACCGTCAAAAAGTCGGCGCTCAACGAATTCTCGAATCCGCGCTCGAACGGCATCATCGCCATCAATCTCGAAGCGAAAGACGAACTCATCGGCGCCAAGCTCACTGACGGCAAGAAGATGATCTTCCTCGCCAGCCACGAAGGCCAGGCCATCCTCTTCCGAGAAACCGAAGTACGCGCGATGGGCCGCAACGCCGGCGGTGTCAATGGCATGGATCTCGACGAAACGGATCACGTCGTCAGCATGGATGCCGTGCAGCCCGACTTCGAGATCATCAAGAAGGAACACAAAACCGAAACGCAGAATCTCGAAGAACTCGAGAACGAACAGATCAGGGACTCGCTCACGACGCTGATGCTCACCGTCGCTCAAAAAGGCTACGGCAAGCGCACGCCGCTCGCGGAATATCGCATAACGTCGCGCGGCGGCAAGGGCGTCGTCAACATGAAGACGACCGATCGGAACGGCTCGGTGATCGGCACGCTGCAAGTCACGGAAGAATCCGACGTCATGATCATCACGCACAACGGCAAAGTCATCCGCGTGCACGCCAGCGAAATTCGCGAAGCCGGCCGCTCCACGCAAGGCGTCCGCCTGCTCCGCCTCGACGACGACGACTCGGTCGCCGCCGCCGCCGTCCTCCACGAAGAGACCGAAGAAGAGAAAAAGTAGCTTCGCGCTGTAACCTCGCGCGGTAGCTTCGCGAATTGCCGACCCGCTTCGTTTTCGCGAGGACTCGCAACGCAAATCTAAATAGGGCCGAGCATCACCCTGGGTTTTCCCAAAATACTTGGCACGATCCATCTGCCGACCACACCGCGGCCGTGCCCAAAATTCGCGGGGTGTATCATCTCGCGCAGCGTTCGAACTGCGTAACTCACAGATTCGCAATAAGATATTCACGCTTACCAAAACACCGGGAGGTGTACCCTGTCCCCCGACCTGCCGGACCACGGTCACAACGTCATCCCTGGTGTACAATGCCCGCCCTATGAAAAATTCTCGGCGCGGTTTTCTTTCCTTCGGCATTCCTGCGGTTGTGGCCCTCGCCGCTCTGATCGCGCTCCCCGTTTGGGCGAAACACTCCGCGAACGCGCCGCTCGGGACGAGCAAAACGGCGACTGCCGCGCCCGCAAAGGCCGCCGAAAAAGGCCCGTTCTATCTCGTCTACGTCGGCACCTACACCACAAAACAGGAAAGCAAAGGCATCTACGCCTACAACTTCAATCCGGCCACCGGCGAGTTCACCTCGATCGGCCTCGCCGCCGAGACGACCGACCCATCCTTTGTCGCCGTCCATCCCAATGGGAAATATTTGTACGCAGTCAACGAAATCGGCGAATTCAACGGCCAGAAAAGTGGTGCGATCAGTTCCTTCGAGATCGATCGCAAGAGCGGCAAGCTCAAATTTCTGAATCAGGTTTCCACGCACGGCGCGGGCCCGTGCTTTGTCTCGTTCGACAAAGACGGACGCTTCGTTCTGGTCGCGAACTACGACGGCGGCAGCGTCGCGACATTCGAGATCGAGCCCGATGGCAGCCTCAGCCTCGCAAAAGGTTTCGTGCAGCACTCCGGCAACGGCCTCGACAAAGAGCGCCAGGAGGGCCCGCACGCGCACTGGATCAGCGTCTCTCCCGACAATCGATTCGCGCTTGTCGCCGATCTCGGCCTCGACGACGTGCTCGTCTACAGGTTTGACGATGTGCAGGGAAAATTGACGCCTCAAACGCCGCCGTACACGCAGGTCAAGGCTGGCTCGGGCCCGCGTCACCTCGCATTCGCGCCGAACGGAAAGTTCGCATACCTTGTAACGGAAATGGCTTCAACCGTCGTCGCGTTCTCGTGGAACGCCGAAAAGGGCACGCTCAACACGCTGCAGACGTTGCCGATGCTGCCGCAGGACTACAGTGGTGTTAAAGAAGCCGCCGAAATCACCGTGCACCCCAACGGGAAATTCGTCTACGCGTCGAATCGCGGCTCCGCCAACAGCATCGCCGCTTACAAAGTCGATGGAGCGAAGGGAACTCTGACGCCGGTCGGAATCTATCCGAGCGGCGGAAAAATCCCGCGCCATTTCGCTATCGACCCCACCGGCAAATTCCTCATCGCCGCCAACGCTGATTCCGGGAATATCGTCACCCTGAAGATCGACGAAAACACCGGCGCGCTCTCGCCAACCGGCAAAGAAGTGTCCGTGCCGTCCCCGGTCTGCATCACTTTTGCTGGCACGGAATAGAGGAATCGTTTCGACGTAAAGTCCGAATCCGAACCGATCCGCATTCACGAAATAAAAAGAAAAAATGCGCGCAAGGATGCCGACGTCCGTTGTCTGCGGTACAATCCCGGCGGTTTTGAGTGGGGCTAGGAGAAACAAATGATGCACAGGGCTCGGGTGGCGAAGTGTGTTTGTGCGGCGATGTTGCTAGCTGCGCTGGGTGGCCCGGCTTGGGCGGGGGACGGGGAGACGCAGCCGGTGCGTGGCGCGAATCAGCCTGTCGATGAGGCTTACACCGCGAAGATCAAGAAATATACAACCGAGCCGTACTTCACATCACCGCTCGTCGAATATCTGCCCGCGTCGAAAAGCGTGCCGACTCCGGAAATCGTCCTCGGCGATGTGTCGGGCGCGCCCGGAATTTTGCCGTACGCCGAAGACGTCTACAAATACATGCGGCTGCTCGAGAAGGCCTCGCCGTCGCGCGTGAAGGTATTCACGATCGGCCACACCGAAGAAGGCCGCGAGATGATCGCGGTCGCGGTTTCGTCGGAAGCCAACCTGAAGAATCTCGAATCGAACCGCGCCGAACTCGCGAAGCTCGCCGATCCTCGGACTATCAAGCTCAATGATGCCGACGCTGACAAGATCGTCGCGCGAGCGACGCCGATCTACTACATCACGGGAACGATTCACTCGCCCGAAACTGGCGCGCCGACGGCGCTGATGGAATTGGCGTATCGCCTCGCCGTAGACGAGAGCCCGTACGTCAAAGAAATTCGCGACGGTGTCGTCACGCTCATCACACCGGTTGTCGAAGTCGACGGCCGCGATCGCATGGTCGACCTTTACAAATGGCACTTGTCGCACCCGAAGGAGTTTTATCCGCCGTTGATTTATTGGGGCAAGTACGTCGCGCACGACAACAATCGTGACGCGATGGGCGTCACGCTGAAGCTGACCGAAAACGTGCTGAACACCTACACCGGCTGGAAGGCACAGGTTTTACACGATCTCCACGAATCGGTGCCGTATCTCTACGACAATACCGTCGGCGATGGTCCCTACAACGCGTGGATCGATCCGATTCTCGCCGATGAATGGCAGATGATCGGCGCGCGTAATGTCGCGGACATGACGAAGTTCGGAATGCCAGGCGTCTTCACGCACGGAGATTTCGATACGTGGTCGCCCGGCTACTTGATGTTCATCGCGGCGATGCACAACGGCATCAGCCGCCTCTACGAGACATTCGGCAACGGCGGCGCCGACACAAAACAACGCACGCTCGAACCCGAAGAATACGCGCGCACCTGGTACAAGCAGAATCCGCCGCTGCCCAAGACGCTATGGTCCCAGCGCGACAACAACAACTACGAAGAAACCGGCCTTCTGACTTCGCTGCACTACTTCAACGAAAACAAGCGCACGTTCCTGAAGAATTTTTATCTGAAATCGAAGCGCTCGATTCAAAAGCCGAATCAAGAGGGGCCCGCGGCGTATGTGCTGCCGGGTGACGATCCGCGTTCGGAGTTGCAAGCTGAGCTGCTGCAAGTGATGGACAAACAGAAAGTCGAAATTTCGCGCGCGACATCGGCGTTCATCGTCACGTTCCCGCCGAAGAAGAAAGAAGAGGACGGCAAGCACGGTCCCGCCTCGGCGAATGCCGTCGACAAAGATAAGGCCGACAAAGATAAGAAGGACACCGAGCCGACCACGCGCGAATTTTCCGCGGGCAGCTACATCATTCGCATGGATCAGCCATATTCGCGCATCGCCGACGCGCTGCTCGATCATCAATACTGGAGCCCGGACGATCCGCAGAAGACTCCGTACGACGACACTGGCTGGACCTTCGGCGAACTGTTCGGCGTGCAAGTCGTGCGCGTCACCGATGCAAAAGTTCTGAGTGCGGCGATGGAGCGCGTCAACGCCGTCAAGTTGCCAGGTGGAGTGAAAGGCGACGGCACGGTTTTCGCGATCAACAACAACGCGCAGCCCACGCTCGCGACACTGCGCTACAAGCTCAAGGACGCGACGATGGATGCGGCCGAAGAGCCGTTCGAGGCAGGCAGCACGAAGTTCAATCGCGGCACCGTTCTCATCAAAGACGTAAACCGCGGCGATCTCGACAAAGCAGCCGGCGAGGCTGGCGTCGAGGTGGTTGCCCTCGCCAGCGCGCCGAGCGTGAAGACGCATCCACTACGCGCCGCGCGGGTAGCCTTCATCCACACGTGGCTGAGCACGCAGACCGAAGGCTGGTGGCGGCTCACGCTCGACAATCTCGGCGTTCCGTACGATTACTTGAGCACCCAAGCGATCGGAAAAATCGACGACCTGCGCGCGAAGTACGACGTCATCTTGTTCCCGCCCGTCGGTTACAACGCGCCGGCGTCGGCGATCATCAACGGCCTGCCCACCACGTGGGGCAACGCGCTGCCATGGAAGAACACGGCGGAGACGCCGAACCTTGTCGGCAAAAATGATTCCACGGACGACATGCGACCTGGGCTCGGTTGGGACGGCCTCGCAAAGCTCCACGAGTTCGTCGCGAAGGGCGGCGTGCTGCTCACGGCGACCGACACTTCTAGTTTCGCGATCGGCAGCGGTTTCGAGAACGGTGTCACGCTCAACCAGGCGCAAAAATTAAATATCGTCGGATCGATTCTGAGTGCGCGTTTGGTCGATGGCGCGAGTCCGATCGGCTACGGCTACAGCGATAAAGTTTCAGTCTACTGCGACAACGGGCCGATCTTTTCGCTGACCGCGATCGCGGGCGAACGGCGCCGCCGTCGTCTCGGCAGCCACTCGAAGGAACGCCCGACTGGACGCGGCACGATGGACGATCCCGACTTCACCGTCGGCCGCCCTGCGACTGAGGTTCCGGAAGAGAAGTCGACGGAAGCCTGGGAGATTCCGGAAGTCACCGACGAACAGAAGATGAACAATCCGCGCGTGATCCCCGACGCCGAATTGCCGCGCGTGATTTTGCGTTATGCCGATAGCAAGGACTTGCTCGTTTCCGGTTTGCTGGAGGGCGGCGACGAAATCGCGCAGCATCCGGCCGTGGTCGATGTGCCGTCGGGCTCGGGCCACGTGATTCTTTTCTCGATCAACCCCGTCTATCGCGGCGAGACGCGCGGCACCTATTCGCTCGTGCTGAATGCGATCATGAACTGGGACAGCCTCAACGCCGGGAGAAAGCCCGCCGAGAAGTAGCGGAGCCCTGCTCGGTTTCAAAGGACCAGAGCCGGGGTACTTGGCACCAATGGCTGCTGGGCCGCTGCGACTGGCGTTTTTGGCCGATTAGAGTACAATCCCGCCCCTATGGCGAAACGCGCACGCAAATCCTCAAGCGGCGGACGTCGAAAACGTGCCACTGGCTCGCGAAGAAGCGCCTCGCGAAAATCGGCAAGGGACGGAAAGCTGCCGAAAGAAGCGGTCACTCTCGTTGTGTTGTTGAAACCGCGCGAGGGGCAGGAGCCGCTGCTCGAAGCGGAGTTGCGCGCGCTGGTTGGGCCGACGCGACGCGAAGATGGCTGCATAACTTACGATTTGCATCGCGGCGCCGACACGCCCAGCTCATTCTTGTTGCATGAAGTTTGGGAGTCGCGCGAAGCGCATCGCCTGCACACGCAAACGCCGCACTTCATCCGCTGGAACGCGCGCAAAGACGCGCTGCTCTTAGGCCGCGACGTGACGTTTTGGACGCAGATTGTCTGAGATTTACCTTGCGGCTGCCAGCGTGAACCTCTGAAGCCTGCCTTACGATTCCGGCGGGCCGACGTAGTAACCGGGCCGGTTGCGAATCTTCCAATCCTTTGAATCCTTCACGCCCTTGGTCGCACTCTTCGCCAGCGACACTTTGATTTCGTGATAGCCGTTCGCGTTCGTGCCGGTCGGCGCGTAACTGACCGAGTATTGCGAGTGTAGCTCGCCGCCGATTTGGTCGATCGCATTTTCGATCGAGCGATCCTTGAACGTCGCGATGTGCTCGCCGCCGGTGCCCGCTGCAGCGAGTTCGAGCGGATTGCCTTTCACCTTGTCTTTCGCGTGCTTCACAGCCCAGATGATCGCCTGACCCAAATCACCGCTGCCCAGCCGCGCGGCTTCGGTATCGGGGGTTTGCACTGTCCCCGGCATCGGCGGAGTTCCGAACGTTCCGGGCGGCGTCACTTGCGGCGTGGTGTCGCGGGGCTCAGCCTGGAGCTGCGCGCGCGTTGTCGAAAGCCCGACGCTGTAAATCGTGATGTTGCCAAGTTGCGCCTGCCGCAACACTTCGCCGAATTGCGTGCCGCTGCCGACGTCGGTGGCTTCCGAAATAATCAGCATCACGCGTCGTCGCCCCGGCTGATCGGACGTCGGCTGGGGCTGGCTGCTTAACATTTCAATTCCCGCCGTCATCGCGTCGTAAAGCTTCGCACCCGATGTGCCTGGTTGCAGATGCGTGAAGACGTTCTCGATCTTGTCGGCGTTGTGCGTGAATCCCTGCAATTTATCGACGGAATCGTTGAAGCCGATGATCGCCGCTTCGCCGGTATCGCCCATGACCGTCGATGTGATCAGAATGCCGGCCTTGCTGACCTGCGGCAGAAACGCGGCCACGCGCGAGCTGGTTTCGACGAGCACCACCAGCGATAGAGGATCGCCGCCCATATCGAAGTGCAAAATGCGTTGCGCCACGCCGTTGTCGGTGATCTGAAAATCCTTGGCGTCGAGCGTGTGGATCATGTTGCCCTTGTTATCGCGCACGGTGACGGGGGTGTTGACGAGCGCGACGCTGACGCCGATCTTTGCGTCTCGCGGCGGCTGTTGAATCGCGACGCCTGGCTGCGGGGTGATCGGGCCGGAGGTCGATTGCGGCAAAAGGGAGGGCGTGAAAGCGAGCGATGCCGCTGCAAATGCAGCCACAAGCAACCGCGAGGCAGGTAAGCGGTTCATAGTCGAGGCAAAACCTCCGCGCACAGTGTATCCAATACGACGCAGTTCGGGCGACAAGCGTTGCCGTCGAGGATATCCGTTCCTAAAATGATAACGGACATTTTTCGGAGCGCCCGATGGCGGCACGACAGACCAAATCGAGAACGAAAACAACAAGAGCCCGCGCGAAGTCAGACTCAAGCCCGGACAAAATCAAGAAGCTGAAACCCAGGCCAATGCATGCGCCGTTGGCGCCGTATAAGGACCCTGCGTTTCTGGACAGCACCGCGGCTCGGCCGATCCGCATCCTGACGGAATATCTGCATCCGTTGGTTCAGCTCAAAAAGGAAGGAATTGGCGACACGATCGTCATGTTTGGCTCGGCTCGCATTGAATCGCGCGAGAGTGCGTTGGCTCGCCTGGGGAAGTTGAAGAGCCGGGCGGCGCTGAAGCGCGTGGCTGCACAGCGCGCGGCGTATCGTCAACCGCTGCGTGATGCACGCAGCGCTCTGGAAATGTCGCGCTACTACGAGCAGGCGCGCGAGCTCTCGCGCCGCATCACGAAGTGGGCGATGACGCTGGGCGAACGCCCGCGGCGCTTCGTCGTGTGCTCAGGCGGTGGGCCCGGAATCATGGAGGCGGCGAATCGCGGCGCGATGGAAGCTGGTGGCAAATCGATCGGATTGTCGATCGAGCTGCCGCACGAGCAGTTCGCGAATCCCTACATCAGCCCGGAGCTGAGTCTCAACTTTCACTACTTTTTCATGAGGAAGCTGTGGTTTGCGCAGATCGCCAAGGCGCTGATCGTTTTTCCCGGCGGGTTCGGCACGATGGACGAACTTTGGGAAATGCTGACGCTGCTCCAGACTGGCAAGCTGCCAAAAAACAGCTTGATCATCATCTACGGGCGCAAATATTGGGACCAGGTGCTCAATTTTCGCGCGATTATGCGCTGGGGCATGATCAGCCCGAACGAATACAAAATGCTGCAGTTTGCCGACACGGTGGACGAAGCATTTGACCGGATCAAGAGCGGCCTGGAGAAATACCATATGGAGCTTGAGTCGGACCTGTAAGCCGGCCCCCGGACCCCTTTTGTTTGCCTTTTTGCCCTTTCTACAGGCTTTCCCCTATGCGATTCCGGTGGTTTCCCTATGTTCGGCGACTGACGAGGATTTTATGCTGTAAGGCGACCCTAGCTATCACCGTCGTTAGGAGATTGGCAATGGAAATGGAACGCCGGACTGGAATCTTGGAGTACGGAAAACTGTTTGTCACCTTATCGGTGTTAGGCGGATTTTTGCTGTTCACCGGTGCACCGCGTGTGAAAGCAAGCGAGGCCGAGTGCCAGCACCGCACCGAGAAGGCCGACCACGATCTGCACGAGGCGGTCAAACATCACGGCTACGACAGCAAGCAGGCCGAACATGCACGCCACGAGCTGTCGGAAGCGCGTGAATATTGCTGGGCGCAGGATCACAAGTGGTGGGACGTGGAAGCCCACGAGTGGCGCGCGGAACACAACTGGGACGACGCCCACGGACGTCCTTAATTTTTCAAGAATAATTTTCGAGACGAGTCTTTTATCGGCGTCTCGAATTCCAACAATTTGAGAGTTGTCGAGCGCGGCGAATCAATTTCGCCGCGCTGGTTTTTTTGGGCCAATCAAAAATCGCCTGGTGTTCACACGGCTTTCTGAGCTGCGCGACATTTCCAATCGCAGGGTGTTTCATAACCACCAGCGAAACCCCCAAGGAAAGGTCGGGGAGGCGGTTCGAGGAGGATGTCATGCAATGGCACAAGTCTGTCTTGAAGTCAGTTCTTGGTAAGGCGGCGTTGGCCGCGGCGGCGCTCGGCGGTTTCCTGTTTTTCGGAGGAGCGTCGAGCGCGCAGGCTGCGCCGGTGTATGTATATTCGCGGCCGGTCGTGCGCTACGACAACTACCGCGTGCACGAAGCGATCGTGCGCCACGGTTACTACAGTCCGGCGGCGAACTATTGGCGAGTCGAGCGGCACGAAGCGTACGTGCATGGCTGGCGTGATCGCTTCGGCTGCTGGCACCGCTACTAAGCGGTGCGCTTCGATCGGCGCAGGCTCGGGGCGGTCCGAGCTCGGCTCGATTCGGGGCGAGCACGAGGCATACAACTCAGTGAAAAATCAAACGGGGCGCTTTTGGCGCCCCGTTTTTGCTGCGTGCAGAATTGCGAAATTTTCGGATCGAGAATCTTGGGTTAAAGAATGGGAGAACGAGTTGGTGAAATCGATCAGTGACTGGTGACCGGAATTTCGTCCGAGAACACTGCTTCAAAGCGCCGCGTCTCGTCCTGATCGTGCAGCATCACGACCGGAACCACGCGCAGCGACTGACTGCACGAGCGGCACTGGGTGACTTCACCTTGTAAATCCTGCAAAAAACCATCCGTGAAATGATATTGCGTCCGCTCGCGCCGGGCATTCTTCTGGCCACGCGTGCCGCAGTGGGGACAAACAAATTCGACTCGGTCCTCCTGCGGATCGCGGTCCAGTGCGGCCCAACCCGTGCGGCGCACGCCAACTGTTTCAATATTGCGCCGATCCATGGGTGTTGCCTCCTTCAGATCCACGTCCA
>Ga0307474_10002492_pt1 | contig 13232 bp, 11 predicted proteins | sample atmos_gasesECM1C_2_FD_203312 | JGI IMG/M metagenome (GOLD analysis project Ga0307474, IMG submission 203312) | Hardwood forest soil microbial communities from Morgan-Monroe State Forest, Indiana, United States - atmos_gasesECM1C_05 | ecosystem: Environmental > Terrestrial > Soil > Temperate... | reverse complement strand
GCGGGCCAGCACCTCCAGCTCGACGGCGCCCGGCCGGACCGACCGCACCACGCATTCGGCGATCGTCCCGGCCCCGTCCGTCACGTCGGCCCGCTCGCCGGGGGCCAGCCGGCGCACCGTGGCCGCATGACGCCCCTCGGCGCCGGAGAGCTCAAACGTGTCCTGTTCCAGATCCCCGCGTGCCGCCAGGAAAAACGGCGGACGGTACGTGCTGGCGCCCGGGCGCCGGTCAGCGGCCGTTGAACGCGTCCCGCAGTCGTGAGAAGAAGCCCTGCTGGCCGGGTGCGAACTTGCCCGGGGGCGACTCCTCGCCGCGCAGCTTGGCCAGCTCGCGCAGCAGCGTCTCCTGCTCCGGCTCGAGCTTCATCGGCGTTTCTACGGTGACGTGGATGAGCAGGTCGCCGCGGCCGGAGGCGTTGAGGTGGGCCGTTCCCTGCCCGTACAGCGGGATGGCCTGACCGGACTGGGTGCCGGGGCGGATATCTATGTCGGCCGGCCCGTCCAGCGTCTGCACCTGCAGGGTCGCGCCGAGCGCGGCGGCCACCATCGGGATCGTGACCGTGCAGTGCAGGTCGTCCCCCTGACGCTCGAAGATGAGGTGCGGCCGCTGCACGATCTCCAGGAACAAGTCCCCGGCCGGACCGCCGCCGGGCCCGGTCTCCCCTTCGCCGGCGAGCTGGATGTGCGTGCCGTCCTCGACCCCGGCCGGAATCCGGACCTTGATGGTGCGGCGGGTCCTGACCCGCCCCTCGCCATCGCACTCCGGGCACGGCCGGCGGATCACGGTCCCGAACCCGCCGCAGGCCGGGCACGGCCGGGTCGCCATGACCTGGCCCAGGAAGGACCGGGTCACCTGGCTGACCTCACCGCGGCCGTTACAGACGTCGCAGGTCTCTGGGTGGGTGCCGGGCGCCGTGCCCTCACCCGAGCAGTTCGGGCACACGACCGCGGTGTCCACCACCAGGTCCCTGGTCGTGCCGAAGGCGCACTCGGCCAGGTCGAGCTCGACCCGGATGGTCGCGTTGCGGCCCCGCCGGGCCCGGCTGCGCGGCCCCCGGCTGCCCGCCCCGGCGCCGAAGAACGCGTCCATGATGTCGCTGAACGGGAACCCGGCCCCGAAGCCGGCGGCGCCCGCTCCGGCCTGGGCAAAGGGATCGGCGCCCATGTCGTACATCTGCCGCTTGCCCGGGTCCGAGAGCACCTCGTAGGCCTGGGTGATCTCCTTGAACCGCTCCTGGGTCTGGGGATCGGGGTTGACGTCGGGATGCAGCTCCCGGGCCAGCCGGCGATAGGCCTTCTTGATCTCGTCCGGGTCAGCGTCGCGCCTGACGCCGAGGACGCCGTAGTAGTCGTTTGCCACCCGCATCCCCTATGACTCGGCCAAGAGCTGACCGACGTACCGTGCCACCGCGCGCACCGCTCCCATCGCCGTCGGGTAGTCCATTCGTGTCGGGCCGAGCACGCCCAGCTTGGCCAGCGCCTGATCGCCGGAACCATACCCCGACGCGACCAGGGACGTGCTGCGCAGCCCCTGCACCTCGTTCTCTGAACCGATCCTGACCGTCAGCGATTCCTGATCGCCGGACTCGCCGAGCAGCCGCATGAGCACGACCTGCTCCTCCAGCGCCTCGAGGACCTCGTGCAGCCCCTGAGCGAAGTCGGCCGCGGTCAGGTTCGCGGCGCCGCCGACCACCACCCGCTCCTCGTGTCGCTCCACCAGGCTCTCCAGGATCACCGAAAACACCGCGGCCGCGTTCGCGCGCTCATCCGGAGTGACCCGGCCGGGCAGTTCGGCGACCACCGACGCTACCTCGGTCAGCCTGCGCCCGTCGAGGCACGCGTTGAGCACCGCGCGCAGCTGCGTGATCGACTCGTCCCGGATCAGGCCGGGGAGGTCGACCGCCCGCTGCTCCACCCGCCCGGTGTCGGTGATCAGCACCAGCAGCAGCCGCCGGTCGGCCAGCGGAACGAGCTCGATGTGGCGCACCGAGGACCGGGTCAGCGACGGGTACTGAACCACGGCCACCTGCCGGGTCAGCTGGGCCAGCAGCCGCACGGTCCGCATCACCACGTCGTCGAGATCGTACGCCCCGGCCAGGAACGTCTCGATGGCCCGGCGCTCGGCACCCGAGAACGGCCTGACCGCGGACAAACGATCGACAAAAAGCCGGTAACCCTTGTCCGTTGGCACGCGACCCGCACTCGTGTGGGGCTGCACAATGAAGCCCTGCTCCTCGAGCACCGCCATATCATTGCGGATGGTCGCCGGGGAGACGTCCAGGTTGTGCCGGTCGACGATCGATTTGGAGCCAACCGGCTCATTGGTGGACACATAGTCCTCGACGATGGCGCGCAAGACCGCCAGCTTCCGGTCGTCGAGCACGTGCTCACCTCCCTGGCACTCCGGTGTATCGAGTGCCAAGTCTATGGCGGGAAGGATACTGGGATGGAGCACGATCGTCACGACCGAGTTCTCACCTGCTGCAGACATTGTCTAGCGTGTTAGCACGGAAGGTCGGGACATTGGCGTCGTCATGAGCAGCAATCCATCGCAGCCGGCCCCGGACTGGCGAGCGGCCGCCGGGCCCGCCTCGCCGGAACCGCTCGACGCTCTGCCCTCCCGCGCCGACGAGTTCACCGCGGCCGGGCAAAGACCGCATACCGGACCGCAGGAACCGTGGTCCAGCGGACCCCAGGAGGCCTGGCCGGGCGGGCCGGGCCGGTGGCCCGCCGCACGGGCCGAGTGGCCAGGGCCGGCCGGAGCCGAGGACCGGCCCGAGCCGCCGGAGCCGGACGACGAGCGCCTGGGCATGCTCAGCTACCTCGGCGTGCCGTTCCTCGGCCCGGTGCTCCCGTTGGCCGTCTTCGTGTTCAAACGGCACACATCGGCCTTCGTCCGCTACCACTCAGCCCAGGCGGTAAGCCTGGCGGTCACCGCGCTGCTCTACACGATCTGCGTCCTGATCCTGGGCGGGATGCTGGCCCTCGACAGCCTGAACCTGGCCCTGGTCATCGCGGTGCCGGTGGCCGCCCTGCTGTGGCTGGCCATCCTGGGCTACGTGATCCTGGCCGGGTTCCGCGCCTACCGGGGCCGCTACTACCGGATCCCGTCCTGGCTCTGCGCCACGATCGTGCGCTAGCCGCACGGCCCGGCGGTCCGTTCTCAGTCGGTCAGGCCGCGGATCACCGCGTCGGCCAGCAGCCGGCCGGACGGCGTCAGGACCACGCGGCCCTCGCCGTGCGCGGCGGGTTCGGCGAGCCCGCCGGACACGGCCGCCGCCGCGGCCGCGAGCCCGGCCGATCCCAGCTCATCCAGCGGGCAGCCGGCCGCCAGCCTGGTCAGCAGCATGATCCGCTCCGTGCGGCGCTCGGCCTCGGTCAGGATCTCGCGCCCCTGCCCCGGGCTGACCCCGGCCGCGATGCGCGTGGCGTAGGCGGCGGGATGCCGCACGTTCCACCACCGGGTTCCGCCTACGTGGCTGTGCGCCCCGGGACCGACGCCCCACCAGTCGCCGCCGGTCCAGTAGAGCAGGTTGTGCCGGCACCGGGCCTGCGGCGAGGCCGCCCAGTTGGAGACCTCGTACCAGTGCAGTCCGGCCGCGGTGAGCAGCTCGTCGGCGGCCAGGTAGCGGTCGGCCATCACGTCGTCGTCCGGCGCGGGCAGCTCGCCGCGCCGGATCCTCGCCGCCAGCCTGGTGCCCTCCTCGACGATCAGCGCGTAGGCGGAGACATGGTCCGGGCCGGCCGACACCGCGCTGCGCAGCGACCCGATCCAGTCCTCGTCGCTCTCCCCCGGCGTCCCGTAGATCAGGTCCAGGCTGACGTGCTCGAAGCCGGCCGAGCGCGCCCACCCGACGCACCGCTCCGGCCGCCCGATTTCATGCTTTCTATCTAGAACGCCCAGGACGCCGCTGGATGCGCTCTGCATGCCCAAAGAGACTCGTGTGACACCGCCGGTGCGCAATTCGGCCAGCGACCGATCGTCGACCGTCTCGGGGTTCGCCTCGGCGGTCACCTCGGCCCCGGCGGCGAGGCCGAACTCGCCGTCGATCGCGGAAAGGATCGCGGCCAGGTCGGAGGGCGGCAGCAGGGTCGGCGTCCCGCCGCCGAAGAACACCGTCTCGACCGGGAGGACCGCGCCGCCAAGCACGCGCCGGGCCAGCCGGATCTCCGCGATCGCCTGGCCGGCGTAGGAGTCCCGGCTGGCACCGGCGCCGAGCTCGGCCGCGGTATAGGTGTTGAAGTCGCAGTAGCCGCACCGGGTCGCGCAGAACGGCACGTGCACGTAGAAGCCGAACGGGCGCTGGCCCAGCCCGGACCGGGCCCCGGGCGGCAGCCCGGCGTCGGCGGGGACGGGCTCGCCGTCCGGCGGCGGGCCTGGAGACACACCCGCACGCTACCGGGGCGAGGGCGCAGGTCGGACCGGCGCCGGCCGCTTCCCCGGCGGATCGCGGGCCGGCAGATGCGGGTTAAGCTGGCCATATATCGGGACCCGGGGTGCCGGGGGGGCTGGAGGTACCGATGTCGGCAAGGCCAGAGTACGGACGTCCGTATGGACTTCCCGTCGGGGGCGCGGGCTACCTGCGGGCGTCCCACGCGGACCGCGAACATGCCATCGACGTGCTCAAGACCGGCTTCGCCGAGGGCAGGCTGACCAAGGAGGAGTACGACGTCCGGGCCGGCCGGGCCTTCGCCGCGCGCACGCTCGGCGACCTGGTCACGATCACCGCGGATCTGCCGGACGGACAGCGCAGCGCCCCGGCGTGGCCGGCGTCGGCCCGGACGAACGGGCTCGCGATGGCTGCCCTGCTCTGCGGGCTGGGCCAGCCGTTCACCGGCTTCCTGAGCACGATCCCGGCCATCGTGCTCGGCCACATGGCCCGCGGCGAGATCCGCCGGACCGGCGAGCGCGGCATGGGCGTGGCCACCTTCGGCCTGGCCCTGGGCTGGATCGGTGGCGGGCTGATGCTGCTCGTCGTCCTGCTGATGGCGGGCCTGGTCGCGGTGTCCCACCCCGGCGGATAGCCGGGTCAGCGCCGTTTGTCCGCCGGCCCCTGCTCGGTCGACAGCGCCGCGACGAAGGCCTCCTGGGGCACCTCGACCCGCCCGATGACCTTCATGCGGCGCTTGCCTTCCTTCTGCCGCTCCAGCAGCTTGCGCTTGCGGGTGATGTCACCGCCGTAGCACTTGGCCAGCACGTCCTTGCGCAGGGCGCGGATGTTCTCCCGCGCGATCACCCGCGAGCCGATGGCGGCCTGGATCGGGACCTCGAACTGCTGCCTCGGGATCAGTTCCCGCAGCCGGGCCGTCATGGCCAGGCCGTACTCGCGGGACTTGTCGGCGTGCACGATCTGGCTGAAGGCGTCCACCGGCTGACCCTGGAGCAGGATGTCGACCTTGACCAGCGAGGCCTCCTGCTCGCCCGCTGGCTCGTAATCCAGCGAGGCGTAGCCGCGGGTACGGGACTTCAGCTGGTCGAAGAAGTCGAAGATGATCTCGGCCAGCGGCAGGGTGTAGCGGATCTCGACGCGGTCGGCGGACAGGTAGTCCATGCCGAGCAGGACGCCGCGGCGGCCCTGGCACAGCTCCATGATCGCGCCGATGTAGTCGCTCGGCGCCAGCACCGTGGCCCGCACCACGGGCTCGAACACCTTGGCGACCTTGCCGTCAGGGAACTCGCTCGGGTTGGTGACGATCAGTTCGTCACCCGTCTCCATCACCACCCGGTACACGACGTTCGGCGCGGTCGAGATCAGCGTCAGGTCGAATTCGCGCTCCAGCCGCTCCCGGACGATGTCCATGTGCAGCAGGCCGAGGAAGCCGCAGCGGAAACCGAACCCCAGCGCGGTCGAGGTCTCCGGCTCGTAGACCAGCGAGGCGTCGTTCAGCCGCAGTTTGTCGAGCGCGTCGCGAAGCTCGGGATAGTCGTCGCCGTCCACCGGGTACAGGCCCGAGAACACCATCGGCCTCGGATCGGCGTACCCGGCCAGCGGCGCGGCCGCCGGCCTGCTGGCGCTGGTCACGGTGTCGCCGACGCGGGCCTGGCGCACGTCCTTCACGCCCGTGATCAGGTAGCCCACCTCGCCGGCGGCCAGGCCGTCGGACGGCACCGGCTCGGGCGAGATCACGCCGACCTCCAGCGTCTCGTGCACCGCCTTGGTCGACAGCATCAGGGTCTTCTCGCGCCGCGACAGCCGGCCGTCCACCACCCGGACATAGGTCACGACGCCCCGGTAGGTGTCGTAGACCGAGTCGAAGATCATGGCGCGGGCCGGGGCGTCCAGGTCGCCCCCGGGCGCCGGGACCTGCTCCACGATCGTGTGCAGCAGCTCGGCCACGCCCTCCCCGGTCTTGGCCGACACCCGGAGCACCTCGCCCGGGTCACAGCCGATGACGCCGGCGATCTCGGCGGCGTACTTCTCCGGCTCGGCGGCCGGCAGGTCGATCTTGTTCAGCACCGGGATCAGGTGCAGGTCGGCGTCCAGGGCCAGGTACAGGTTGGCCAGCGTCTGGGCCTCGATGCCCTGCGCGGCGTCCACCAGCAGCACCGCGCCCTCGCAGGCGGCCAGGGACCGGGATACCTCATAGGAGAAGTCGACGTGGCCGGGGGTGTCGATCAGGTTCAGCACGAACTGATGACCGTCCCGGCCGCGCCAGGGCAACCGGACGGCCTGGCTCTTGATCGTGATCCCGCGCTCGCGCTCGATGTCCATCCGGTCCAGATACTGGGCGCGCATCTGCCGCTCGTCGACCACGCCGGTGAGCTGCAGCATCCGGTCGGCGAGCGTCGACTTGCCGTGGTCGATATGGGCGATGATGCAGAAGTTGCGAATCACCGCCTGATCGGTGCGGCCAGGCTCAGGCATCGGCGAGCGGGCCGTCCGCGGCTCAGTCATAGGTGGCACAGGCATCCGCCAGGTAGGAGTCAGGTTGCCGTCTATGGTTGCACGCCGGGGCGGATGCCGACGCCAGCAGCCGGGCGCGACGCCCTCCGGCGGCCCGCGCGACGGGCCCGGTTTGAGCCGCCGGGCTGATCTCGGATATCCTTTGCAGTCGGCTGCCCGCGCGCTCGCTCTGTCCTGCCGGCGGCGACGCCGCGGTTTCGTCGCGGCGGGCACACCCTGAGCAAAGCTGACCAGACATCTAGCGAGGCACACGCGTGGCGAACATCAAGTCGCAGATCAAGCGCAACAAGCAGAACGAGAAGGCGCGCCAGCGCAACAAGGCGGTCAAGTCGGAGCTGAAGACCTTCGTCCGGCAGTTCCGCGAGGCCGCGGACTCCGGGGACGGAGAGAAGGCGACGCAGGCCATGCGGTCCGCGTTCGTGAAGCTCGACAAGGCGGCCAGCAAGGGCGTCATCCACAAGAACCAGGCGGCCAACCGCAAGTCGGCGATCGCCAAGCGCGCCGCCGAGATGAGCGCTGGCTGAGGTCAGCCGCCCGAACGGCAGGCCACGATGTCGGTGATCGCCCGCTCGAGGGCGTAGCCGGGGCTGGCCCCCTCGCCCTTGACCTGCGCATCGGCCTGCGCCACGACGGCGTGCGCCCGGGCCACGCCCTCGGCCGTCCAGCCCCGCAGCTGCTGGCGGACCCGGTCGACCTTCCACGGCGGCATGCCGAGCTCGCCGGCCAGCGCGCCCGGGTCCCGGACCCGCGCCGCGCCGACCCGGCCGAGGGCGCGCACGTTCTGGGCCAGGGCGCTGCTGATCAGGACCGGCGAGACGCCGGTCGACAGGGCCCAGCGCAGCTGCTCCAGGGCGTCGCCCAGCTTCCCCTCGACCGTCCGGTCGGCCACGGTGAACCCGGTGGCCTCGGCGCGGCCGCGGTAATACCGAGCCACCGCCGACTGGTTGATGACGCCGGTGGTGTCGGCCGCGAGCTGGCTGCACGCCGCGGCCAGCTCCCGCAGGTCGTTCCCGACCGCGTCCAGCAGCGCCCGCAGCCCGCCATCGTCGGCCTTGCGGCCCGCCCGGGCGAACTCGGCGCGCAGGAAATCGAGCCGCTCGCCGAACCGCTTGACCGCCGGGCAGTCGATCCGCTTGGCGCCCTGCTTGGCCAGGTCGGCCAGGAGCGCCTTGTTCCGCGCGCCGCCCGAGTGGGTCAGCACGAGCGCCGCGCCGGGCGCCGGGTCGGCCGCCTGGCGGGCCAGTTCGGCCGCGATGTCCTTGGTCGCGTCCTGCACGGACCTGACCACCACCAGGCAGCCGCCGCCGAACAGGGACGGCGCGGTCAGGCCGGTCAGGTCGCCCGGCTTGAGGTCGGCCGCGCGCACGTCGTGCACGTCGGGGTCGTCGGTGGCCGCCGCGACGACCGCGCGCACGGCCCGCTCGACCAGGAGGTCTTCCTCGCCGACGATCAGCGTCACCGGCGCCGCCCCCGCGGGCTGTGAACCAGGCATGCCTGCAGCATGCCACGTGGCCGCCGATGCCGGGGCCGTCAGTACGGGGCGACCACGACGCCGAGCATGCCGGGCCCGGTGTGCGCCCGGATCACCGGCCCGGCCTCGGCCAGGTACCGGTGCCGCGCGCCCGGGATGAGCTGCTCGAGGCGCCCGGCGAGGGTCGCGCCCCGTTCCGGCGGGCCGAGGTACTGGACGGCCACGTCGACCGGCCGGCCGGCGGCGAATTCGGCGGCCAGCTCCTCCATCCGGCGCACCGCCGCCGACGGCGTCCTGAGCTTTTCCAGCACGGCGACCCGGCCGTCGGCCAGGTGCAGCAGCGGCCGGGCCGTCAGCCCGGCCCGCGCCCCGGGCGGATCGCTGGGCAGCCGCCCGCCCGCGCTCAGCTGATTCAGCGTGTCCAGCACGAAGAACGAGCGCAGCGTGCCGGCCCGGCCGCAGGCCGCCCCGGCCACGCCCTCGGAGTCAGCGCCCGCCTCGGCCGCCTCGGCGGCGGACAGGGCGGCGAAGCCCAGGCCCATGCCGAGAGACCGCGAGTCGACCACCCGGACCGGGACCGGCGCGCCGGACGCCGCCAGCCGGGCCGAGTTGACCGTCCCGGACAGGCCGGCGGACACGTGGACCGAGACCACCGCACCGGCGCCGGCCTGCGCGGCGGCCGCGTAGGCGGCCGCAAAGCGCTCGGGTGCCGGGCTCGCCGTGCTCAGCCGGGCCCCGCGACCCAGCTCCGCCCCGAGCGCGCCGGACAGGGCGGCCGGGCCGTCGTCGGCGGCCAGGGCGCCAGCCACGACGCGCAGCGGCACCACCCCGATGCCGCGGCGGGCCGCCAGCCCCGCGGGCAGGCAGGCCGTGGAGTCGGTGACAACCGCGACCGCTGCGGCCATGGCAGAAAGGCTAACCGCCGGGCCGGGCTCAGCCCACCACCGGCTCGCCGCCCCGCCACACGCGGAGCGGCTTGAGGCCGTACGCCCAGGCGAAGGCGCCCTCATGATCGGCGTCCCAGGCCACGATGTCCGCGTACCGGCCGCGCACCATCGCGCCCCGGTCCGGCGCGCGCAGGGCGTGCGCCCCGCCGACGGTGGCCGCGCGCAGCGCCTCGGTCACGCTCAGGCCGAAGTGAGCGACCGCCATGGCGATGACCAGGGGCATCGAGGTGATCCCGGTCCCGCCCGGCGAGTGATCGGATCCGAGCGCCACCGCCACGCCCTGGTCGAGCAGCGAGCGGACCGGCGGGGTGCGGCCGGTCCGCAGCGACGTGGCCGGGCAGACCACGGCGGCCACCCCCGCGCGCGACAGCGCCATGACGTCCTTGTCGTCGGCGTCGTGCAGCAGGTCGGCCGACGCGCAGCCGATCTCCGCCGCGAGCCGGGCGGCCCCGTTGCGCGAGTCGCCGCACGCGTGCAGCCGGGGCAGCAGGCCGGACGCCCGCCCGGCGTTCAGCACCCAGCGCGCCTCCCGGTCGGTGAACCGTCCGTCATCGCAGTAGACGTCGACGCTGTCCGCTCCGGCCACCGCCGCGTCCGCGCACCAGCCGCTGACCGCGTCGATGTAGTCGTGGCGGCGCCCGAAATACTCGGGCGGGACGGCGTGCGCGGCCAGGAACGTGGCGTGGATCCGCGGCATGCCGTGCTCGCTTTCCAGCGAGCGGAGCAGGCGGATGTCGGCCAGCTCCCCGTCCCGGGTCAGGTGATAGCCGGTCTTGGCCTCGATGGTCGTGGTCCCGCTCAGCATCCACTCGCGTAGCCGCGCGCGGACCGCGTCGCAGAGCGTCCACGGGTCGGTCCCCCGGGTCACCGTGACCGTGGAGTTCATCCCGCCGCCCGCGGCGGCGATCTCTTTGGCCGAGGACCCGCTGGACAGCATGGCGAGCTCGGCGTACCGGTTGCCCGCGTAGACGGGGTGGGTGTGGGCGTCGATGAGCCCGGGGGTGACCAGCCCGCCGTTCAGGTTCTCCACGTGGTCGACGTCGACGATGTCCTCGATCACCCCGGGCAGGCTGGCCGGAAGCTCCGAAGCCGGGCCAACCCAGGCAATGCGATCATCATGGGACAAAATTGCCGCATTGCTCCATACCTCGGAGCCGGTCCATAGCCGGCCGATGTTCGTGAGCAAGCGAACGGTCACCCTACGGCGCCCCCCTCAGGGAAGCGTTATGGTCCCGACTCGGGTCGGCCATGCGCTTCACCTGCCATGAAGTTGTCTCCGGCGCGGCAGCACCGGCCCCACCCAGCTGAAGACATTGCCCGCACGATGAGCGCCGCGGATGATGCCAGCCAACATATCGGTTGAGTCACGCTATTGCACCAGAGGGGCCGTGTACAGTGGCCCGCGAAGATTGCCGTCAATTAATGGCCATAGCGAAACGCCCAGTGCCGTTCCGCCTGCGGGGATCCCTCATCTCGGGCCGCTTCGGCGGCTTCGGCCGGAGCCGGGCGGGGCCGGCGCAGCCCGTTGACGCCGCCCGGGGACGGACCGCCGGGCCCCGACCAGCCTGACCAGCCCGCCGCTTCGTCCCCTGGCCACGCGGGGAGCCTACCGCGTCCGACCGGACCACCGCCCTGCGCAGGCACAATGACGGATTTGCGCCACGCAATTGCTTCGCCGCCGGCGGCCCCGCGACCACCCAAAGCGGACCACACAACCGCTCAGGCGGCACGGACCACGGGGCAAACCCGCTCCGGACGACGCCCCCAGCCAGCAGCAGGCCGGCACCAGCGCGTTCCCCGCGGCGGGCCTAGCGGCCAAGAATGTCCGGTCATGGAATTCGGGCCCGTGCCCATTGAACTTCCCAGAAGTAATTGCGCCGTTATACCGACATTGCGGGCTGCAAACGGCGGCACATGAGCCCGCCGCCCATCACCCTATCCGGACGCGCCCGCCGCCGCGGATGAATGCACGCCCCGCTACCGCGGCGACGCCACCTGAGCCTCGAACCGGCCCAGCTCGGCGGCGAGGCCGGGCGGCACCCGCGCGGTCAGCTCGGTGCCGTCCTGCCCGTGCCGGACGGCCAGCACCTCGCCCTCCTGGTGCGCGCGCGACACCAGATCGCCCCGGTCGTAAGGAACCGTGACCACGACCTCGCAGTCGCGGCGGGGCAGCAGCCGCTCGAGCTCCCGCATCAGTTCGTCGATCCCCGCCCCGGTGCGGGCGGACACCACCACCGACTCCCGCTCCGCCAGCCGCAGCCCCTCCAGATCGATCGGGTCGGCCGCGTCGGCCTTGTTGATCACGATCAGCTCGGGCGTCTCGCCGGCGCCGATCTCGGCCAGCACCTCGCGCACCGCGGCGATCTGCGCCCGCGGGTCGGCGTCGGAACCGTCGACCACGTGCAGGATCAGGTCCGCGTCGGTGACCTCCTCGAGGGTCGAGCGGAACGCGTCGACCAGCTGGTGCGGCAGATGCCGGACAAAACCCACCGTGTCGGTCAGCGTGAACGGCCAGCCGCCCGGGGTCCGGGCCCGGCGCACGGCCGGGTCGAGGGTCGCGAACAGCGAGTCGTCCACCAGCACCTGCGCCCCGGTCAACCGGTTGAGCAGGCTGGACTTGCCGGCGTTGGTGTACCCGGCGATCGCGACGGACGGCACGTCCCGCCTGCGCCGCTGCCCGCGCTGGACCTGCCGCCCGGCCGCCATATCGGCCAGCTCCCGCCGCAGCCTGGTCAGCCGCGCACGGATCCGGCGCCGGTCCGTCTCGATCTTCGTTTCGCCCGGCCCGCGGGTGCCGATGCCGCCGCCCCCCGCGACCCGGCCGCCAGCCTGCCGGGACAGCGACTCGCCCCAGCCGCGCAGCCTGGGCAGCAGGTACTGCAACTGGGCCAGCTCGACCTGGGCCTTGCCCTCCTTGCTGCGGGCATGCTGGGCGAAGATGTCCAGGATCAGCGCCGTCCGGTCGACGACCTTGACCCGCACGATGCCCTCCAGCCGGCGCAGCTGGCTGGGCGCGAGCTCGCCATCGCAGATCACCGTGTCCGCGCCGGTCGATGCGACCAGCTCGGCCAGCTCGGCCGCCTTGCCCGCGCCGACGTAGGTGGCCGAGTCCGGGCGGCCGCGCCGCTGGATCAGGCCGTCCAGGACCAGTGATCCGGCGGTCTCGGCCAGCCGGGACAGCTCGCGCAGCGAGTTCTCCGCGGTGGCCAGGGTGCCTTCGGTCCATACGCCCATCAGCACCACGCGCTCGAGCCGCAGCCCGCGGTACTCGACCTCGGTAACGTCCTGGAGCTCGGTGGACAGCCCGGCGACCCGGCGCAGCGCGTGCCGGTCCTCAAGGTCCAGCTGGCCAAGGTCCAGCTGGCCAAGGTCCTGCGGCTCGGCGGGCACGTGCCCGGTGTCGCCCGGCGTCACGGGCATCTGGCTCGGTAGTGCGGACATCTTCCTCCCAGGCTAAGCTCCCCCGACCGGATCCCGCCGGCCGGTCGTGACGATGGTCCCACGGCCGGGATGCACGGTCATCCGGTTAAACCCCTGTCCCCCGTGCTAACGCCGAACCGGCCGCAGATGTGACCCAGCCGACCCTGCGGGCTACGCCGGACACGCGCCACAACCGTTCAATACACTTATAACCCTCAATCCGGCCGTTAGGCCGCGTACGCCGGGTCCGGAGCGCACATGGCCGGCTGGCCCGGCAGGAACGCGCCGACTGATACCAGGACACGGGAGAGCCTCATGTCTGGCCCGAACCGAGCCCCGGGCCACGGGCCCGCCGTCGGCGACGCGGATGGCGGGTTAAGCGGCCCCCGGAGACGATCCCGGCGCGGCCGGCTGTGGCTGGCCCTCGGCGGCGCCGCCGTCATCGTCGTCGCGGCGATCGTGATCGCCGCGGTGCTGGTCGCCGGCAAC
>Ga0307474_10002491_pt1 | contig 13233 bp, 8 predicted proteins | sample atmos_gasesECM1C_2_FD_203312 | JGI IMG/M metagenome (GOLD analysis project Ga0307474, IMG submission 203312) | Hardwood forest soil microbial communities from Morgan-Monroe State Forest, Indiana, United States - atmos_gasesECM1C_05 | ecosystem: Environmental > Terrestrial > Soil > Temperate... | reverse complement strand
ATTGGGCCGATTGGCTCGGGCTTGCCCCAGTTTGGATTTCCGCGACGTTTGGCCATGCAACTTGCCTTTCCTATATCTAAGGGGAATAAGACTCAACAATTGCTCTAAGTATATGATTCTCCGAGTGCTCAGGGGATGCAGGAAATTGGAACTCCTACTCCGGACAAATGACTGATCCGGTCGCTCCCATGCCACCGACTGAAATGGAGATTGTGTAGCTTAGGGCAAAACTGTTCCTATGTCAACGGAAATTCGGGTCCATCACTTGAGTAATTGGTCCTACATTCATGGATTCATTGCGTTTGTCTGATGGAGCTACTTTTGATGGTGAGGAAGGTTGCAGGACGGGTGAAAGCAAATCTGTGAAACCGCGCGATCAACAGCCAGTTCGAATCTGGAATCGTTTGTGCGGCAGGAGATTCCTCGTCCCGTTGGTGAAAACGCGGGACGTCGGAATGACGCCAGGTGGCTTTCCGAAGCGCTTCTCAAGGTGACCCACAACCAACCGCGCGAGAGGTGCGGAGTGGCCTTAAGGCCATTTCGGGATCGATAAACAGGGGTTTGAGAACGGATTACGCTCGTAACCTCCGATACGGCTCCTTTCATTGATTGGCCGCTGTGGGAGGCTTAGAGTGGATGAGGCGCGTGTTTTCCTCTCTAGCAAGATCCGGAGAAGCCGCTACCTCAACCTTTGAGTGAGTTTGGGCTTTTAAGACGGCAACCATGAATCTAAAGTCGCTGTTGCTATGTTCGGATGACAAAATTGTTCGGGTGCTGCGCCGGACGCTGGGCGATTTGGATATAAGCGTGGAGCACTGCGCAAGCTCTGAGATTGCGCTTCGACATCTGACCCGGGAGAGGTTTGAGGCGATCATCGTGGACTGCGCCGGCCCTGGGGCGGCTGCGGTGTTGCGTGGGGCGCGAACGGCCCCCTGCAACAAGCGGGCGGTAGCGGTGGCGATTCTTGATCCTGAGATGGGGTTGCGCTCGGCCTTCGATCTGGGGGCGCACTTCATGCTCTACAAGCCGGTGTCAGCGGAGCGGGCGAAATCGAGCTTCCGGGCGGCGCGAGCCCTGATGAAGAAAGAGCGGCGGCACAATGCGCGCATCGCCGTACGTATTCCGGTAGAGATGTCGAGCCGGGAATCGGGAGCGCGATTCAAGATCAATACCACCGATCTGGGAGAAGGTGGTCTGGCGATCAGCTTGCCGCGTCGCAGCAAACCGCAGGGGCGCTGGCAAATATCGTTCACCCTGCCCGGTTCGTCCACATCTTTAGCAGTTGATGCGGAGTTTGCGTGGGAGGGAAGCGGAACCCAGGTTGGCTTGCGTTTTCAGAACCAGTCCGCGGAATTTACGCGGGAGTTGCGGGAGTGGCTTGAGCGAAATTCTCCGGAGAGCGAGAAGGATGATCCGCCGGTCGGCTGCCATCTGACGGATTTGAGTCTGGGCGGATGTTACCTGGAGATTAGCTCGCCGTTTCCGGTTTCCACGAGGGTAACGCTCTCGATGAAAGCTGCTGATCTTGAGATAAAGACGGAGGGCGTGGTTCGGATCATGCACCCAGAGAAGGGCATGGGAGTGGAATTCACCCAGACGACGCTGGAGCATCGCGCCTTGCTCGAGAAATTCCTGGGCAAGCTGACGGAGAACCGGGAGACGCTGCCCGAGTTGATGGTCGAACCGGAAGGGTTGGAGACTGAAGCGTTGGAGAATTCAACAAATTCGGCGGCATCTTCCAATCTACAAGACGATGCGCTGATTAGTCTTTTCCGGAGCCAGCCAGCGCTTCCGGCCGAGGCATTTCTGGCGGAGCTCCGAAAGCAGCGTGGATTGGCAGCGGCCGCGACGGTCTGATCTTCGCTCCCGTGCAGATCCCTGGTGGCGGTGTGTGACCGCTTGCATCAGGGTGTTGCTTCGCAGGCCGCGAACCTCAGCGGCTAAAGCCGAACTCAGAACAAAGCTTTTATCGCAGCGGTGCACCGCTGCGCCCACCCAAAAGCAGGATCAGGATTTAGTCTTATTGGGGTGGCGGACTTCCTTCCGCCGGACCGCCAGCGACCATTTCGGTCTTGATGGTCGATTTCTGATTGGCCACCAAGTCGATATCGGTTTCGAAGGTCTGATATCCGGGGAGCGTGAGCTTCACCCTGCGCTTTCCGGGGGCGACCAGGAGCGCTTTTCCGATTCCGTTGAATTCGGCAACGTGGCCCAGAAAGACTCCGTCGACGAAGACGGCGGCGCGATTTGGTTTTACGTCAAGCTTGATTTCCGCCGTGACCTGTGGGAATTGGACCCTGGTATCTTTCTCCATCTTCACTTCGATCGTTTGTTTTTCTCCGGCGCGAACTGCGACTTTGTGTGTGGAATCCAGATAGCCGGCCTGGCGGACGGTGATGTCATGCTCGCCGGGAAGGAGCAGCAGTTTTTTCGATCCTTTCAACTCGTTCAAGTAGCCGACGTACTGGCCGTCAACCCAGACGCCGGAAGTCTTCTCGACTTTCGAGGCTCCGACGAGTTCGACTTCGCCGAGGACGTCATTGCCGGCGTGGAGGGTTGAGGTGAATATGGGAGAGAGTAACAGAGCGAGCAGGAGGAAAAGTGATTGTGTTTTGGCAGAAGAAGTCATGAGAATACCTCGGGGTTGAGATGACTTATGCGAGGAAAAGGTAGCCGAGAAACTTGGGCGCTAAAGGCATTTATTCTCGTAGTTTAGGGAGCTAGGTCTGAGGTCAGCGGGGGGAGAAAAATTGGCGTACCTCAGCGGCTAAAGCCGACAGTCATTTTGGTCTTTACGGCTTGGTCTTGACGGCGCGGCTGAAGTCGCGCTCGTTCAAAACCGAAATGGAAGCGCTGCTCAAACGCCAATTCGGCGCGATCCGAAATCTACTCAACCCGAAATCGGCTCGATCCAAAATCGAAGCGGTGTTCTACGTCTCAGAAGATCTTGCGGAAAAACCAGAATAATGATCCTGACAAAAGCATGGCCACGGGCAACGTGAGGACCCACGCCAGCGCCAGGTTGCGCACCGTGGACCACTGGATGCCGGATTTGTTCGCTGCCATGGTGCCTGCGATGCCGGAGGAGAGAACGTGGGTCGTGCTGACGGGAAGGCCGAAGCCGTCTGCGGCGCCGATGGTCGCCATGGCCGTGATTTCCGCGACGGCGCCCTGAGCGTAGGTGAGGTGGCTCTTGCCGATTTTTTCTCCGACGGTGACGACGATGCGCTTCCAGCCAACCATCGTGCCGAGGCCGAGGGCCATGGCGACGACGACTTTTACCCACAGCGGAATAAAGCGAGTTGAGTGGTCGATGTGCTTTTTGTAGTTGGCGAGAACGGCGGCATCCGCAGGGGCAAATTCCGGCTTACCGTTTTTCTGCATGAGGCGAATGGATTCGCTGATCAGATACATGTCGTTGCGGAAGTTGCGCACGCGGTCGTTCGGGATATTTTTCAATTCTTTGTACAGGGCGGTCTCGTTGCCGATATCGCTGACCATGGTGCGCAGGGCGAGCATGGTGTTGGGGGTGAAGTCGCGGGTGCGGATGTAGGCGGTGACGTCGTCGTGGGCATCGCCGACGGCGGCGTTCGGGGAGACGTATTTGGTGAGGATGTCGGCGGCCTGGATGGAGACAGCGATGAAATCCTGAGAATCCTTAAAGGTGACGGCGTGGTTGAGGGCGTAGGCGGTGGGGACAGTTCCGATGAGGATGAGCATGATCAGGCCCATGCCTTTTTGGCCGTCGTTTGAGCCGTGGAAGAAGCTGACGCCGGTGCAGGTGAGGATCAACAGGCACCGGATGTAGAACGGCGGGGGCTCGGTGCCTTCCGGAGCGGTGTAGAGTTTGGGATCTTTGATGAGAGCTTTGGCGAGAAGCAGCAGGACTGCGGCGCAGCCGAAGCCGACGAGGGGCGAGAGCAGAAGCGAGTATCCGATGTTTTTGGCCTGGCCCCAATCGACGCCGCTGGTTGCGGTTCCGGCATTCATGAACTGGTTGGCGAGACCGACGCCGATGACGGAGCCGATGAGCGTATGCGAGCTGGAGGCGGGCAGGCCGAAATACCAGGTGCCGAGGTTCCAGATGATGGCGGCGACGAGCAGGGCGAAGACCATGGCGAATCCGGACTTGCTTCCAACCTGCAGGATGAGTTCAACCGGCAGTAACGAGATGATGGCGAAGGCTACCAGGCCGCTGGATACCAGGACGCCGAGGAAATTCCAGAAGCCAGACCAGACTACCGCGATGTGGGGCTCGAGGGAGTGGGTGTAAATTACGGTGGCGACGGCGTTCGCGGTGTCGTGGAATCCGTTGACGAATTCGAAGCCAAGGGCGACCATCAGGGCGATCCCCAGCAGCAGGAAGGGCAGCACGGATTCGCTGTGAACGAAGGAAAGATCGTGCAGGAGGCTGGTGGCTGCGTAGAGCACTCCCACGAGGAGGACCGCGCCGAAAATCAGCATGCCCAACTTGCCGGGTGAGCGGGAAAGTTTTTGATCGAGAGCGCTGGGCGCTGCGGTGGCCATGGGGGACTCCTTGGTTTGATCGACTCGTGGTTCCAGTTGATGGAAAGGGAGTACGACTCTAAAGTCCGCCACTATACGGGAGGATTGTTACGGGGAGATGAATGATCTCTGAGACGGTGCCCGAGATGTACGTTGATGGCTTATAGGCCCGGTAACGTAACTGAGTCGGGATTGCTGGTCAATAGATTCTTAGTGATTTTCTGTCCACTGTCGGGCGGGATTCGCGGCACTGATAGCTGCCAGAGGCAGTTGTCAAATTTTATCGGAAAGGGGACCTGCAATCGAATGTTCCCGCCGTTGTAGATTACAAAGCAGTGCCGGAACACAAGCGGAACGCCGGAAAGAGGAGGCAAACCGCGAGTTTGATTGACGAGTTTGGTTGTTTCTTCTGAAGAATCTAGTTGGATACTGCAATTATCGTAGTGCCCCGGATTGAGCGGCACAAATTGTGGTTGGGGTAGATCTTTATCTGCTTGTTCAATAGCTCTGGCTGTTGTCGCTGGACTGGGACGCGTATCAACACAACGTGGCATCGGCCGCGCCAGGTTAATCATATCCTCATGGTTCAGGGCGGATCGATAGTTAATCAATTCAGCGACCGTGGGCCAAAAATCAGTCGCGTTGGTGGCCGTGGCTTCCAACTGCTTCGACAGGGTGTCTACAACTCCGGGAGGGACTCTTACGTTGTGCTTTCTGGCGGCAGCGATATACGAACCTACATCCGGGACCGCCGCTCTGAAATCAGCTGGAGGCAACGCAGCGTATGCGGTCAGGCTCTGCGGGGCCAATGATCCTTGAACTTTGCTAATATTCGTCCCTATGCCGCTAACCAGAATCTCAAGGTGAATAACAGCCCCTCCCGTTGCGGCGATCGCGAGGACGCACGCAGGGGCGACTATGCTTTTCACCCACCAAGGAATCTCGGCTGATCGAATGCCACCTTTGATCTCGCTAACCTCTCGCCCCAGCCCGTGTAGCTCTTTCTCGATAGCGTCAACGCGAGACGCTATGGCCTTCTGGTCGGAGTCCACACGCGACAGCATCATTAGGTCTATCTTCTGCTCAGCCATTAAGGGAGAATAGTCTAGGAGAATTTCCAGCATAGGGGCAGACCTCAGTACACTGAGCGTGGCTCAGCGTTACCCTTCTACGCTGTGATATCTGAACATGCGGCTCGCCGATGGCAGTCGGTTTTCCGCAACTGGGACTATACACCTAACCACTAGCTCCTACCAGTTCGCCGATTTCCCAAAACGTCGTCCCTAATTCCAGCTTCCATCGCGGTATTTACGCTCAAGCTGCGACGCGCGCCGCCGTCTTGTGCGAAACCGTTTTGCTGAACCCGAGAGTCAGCCTTGTAAAAGGGCGCGTCATTTAGGACACTACCATTGCGCCGGGTTCCCCATTGCCAGCCCCGCGGGTCTGAAAGGAGCAGGTGATCATTGTCGTGATGGGAGTAACCGGCGTGGGAAAGACTACTGTGGGAACCCTCCTGGCTCAGCAGTTGGGATGGGAGTTTCTGGATGCGGACGATTTTCATCCCGAGGCGAATCTCGCGAAAATGCGGCGAGGAGTCCCATTGAATGACGAAGACCGCCGGCCGTGGCTGGAGACGTTGCATGCAGAGTTGACGAAGCGGCAGGGCAAGGGAGAGAACGTGGTGCTGGCCTGTTCCGCCTTGAAAGAGGAGTACCGCAAGACGCTGGCCGCGGGCTTACGAGTGAGTTTTGTTTATCTAAAAGGAAACACGTCGTTGATCGCTGAACGGTTGCGGGAGAGGCGGGGTCATTTCGCCGACGATAGGATTCTCTCCGGCCAATTCGCCGATCTGGAAGAACCGGACGACGCACTGGTGATCGATGTCGGCGTCACTCCGCAGGAAATCGTGAGTCGTATCCGGGAGAAGCTCGAAATTTAATCGCGTTGTAAGTGTGATGAGTCCGTCGGGCAAAATCGACCTGCACCACCACCCTAACCTGTTTATGCACGACAATTTGCGCATATTGTTTACAATATGAGATTCGCTGTCCTGACGCGGACTATCCGCGCTTGGGACGAAGAATACTTTGGAACAGTTCAACCACAAACCCAGCGCATCCCCCAGCGTGCCAGGCGGAGTGTCTGCAGTTGTGTCCCCTACCGTTTACTGGCGAGTTGAAGGTAGCTTGCTTGACCTGACCGTGGTGCAACCTGTGGCGTTCTTTACCTGGAACGCGCAGACCTTTACGGAGCGCTTCCGGCGGCGGGGGCTGATCTTTTTGATGGCGGCGCTGCGGCCATTTCTTTATTCGACCAACCGCAAATTTGCCACTCGCGTGGTGCATACCGCGCTGCGGGGCGTGACGCGGGACCGGCTGGATCTGCTGGGCGAAGAATACTTCTTATACAAATTGAAGCCGCAGTTGAAGGCCCGCGGAGTCGAGCGGGTTGAGGAACTGGTGCGCGCGGGGGCGGATGTGGTGCTGGTCAGCCAGGCTTTAGAGCATGTGATGAAGCCGCTGGCGCTGCATCTGGGAGTGAAGCATATTGTCGCGAACCGGCTGGAGTTTCGCGATGGAGTGGCAACCGGAAGACTGCTGGAGCCGGTGATCCGGCCGCGGGGAGCGTTCGCGCTGTTTCGGGAGCAGAGTTCGGATGGGCGGCGTGCGCCGAAAACTTTGGCGCGGCAACTGGAGATGACACTGGAGGAATTGAAGGGCGCGGTGATCAGTTCCGAGCGGGGCCCGGCGGCGCCGGAGCGTCCCATTGTGCATTTTGAAGGGCAGCGGCAGGCGGCGGGATTCTCGGTGCGGCGGGCATTGGCGGGCAAGCACGTCATGCTGATCGGGGTGACTGGATTCATCGGCAAGGTGTGGCTGGCCAACACGCTGCTGGAGTTGCCGCAGATCGGGCGGATTTACTTGTTGATCCGGAAACAGAAATCGAATCCGGGGCAGAGGCGCTTTGAAAAGATTGTCGAAGAGTCGCCGGTGTTCGATCCCTTGTTTGAGAAGTACGGCGCGGGTTTCGCGGAGTATCTACGGGAAAAGGTCGAGGTGGTTGAAGGGGACGTGACGCAGCCTGGCCTGGGCCTGAACCTGGAAGCGGCGCGGCGACTGCAGCGGAATCTCGATTTGATCGTGAACAGTTCGGGGTTGACCGACTTCAATCCGGATTTGCGGGATGCGCTGACGACAAATACCGACGCGGCGATGAATATCCTGGAGTTTGTGCGCGGGACGGATCATGCCGGGCTGCTTCACTTGTCCACCTGCTACGTGGCGGGTGAGCGTGACGGGCGGGTCACGGAGAGGCTGATTCCGAATTACACTCCACACCGGGTGCCGGACTTCGACGCAGAGCAGGAGTGGCGGTCGCTGCAGCAAGTGATTGCACAGGCTGAGGCGCAGGCGGAAGGCGAAGAAGTGACGGCGGGATTGCGGTCGCAGTCCCTGGCGAAGGAACATGCGGCGAGAGGATTGCAGGGTGCGGCGCTGGACAATCAGATCCGGAAGAACCGTATTCGCTGGCTGAAGACTTATCTGACCGAGGCGGGGACGCGGCGGGCGAAGGAGCTGGGTTGGCCGAACACTTACACGCTGACGAAGAGCCTGGCGGAATCGTTAATTGTGAAACATGGCGCGGGGCTGCCGATTGCGGTGGTGCGTCCGGCGATTGTTGAGACTTCGATGGAGAAGCCTTTTACCGGATGGAATGAAGGAATCAACACTTCAGCGTCGCTATCTTATTTATTAGGGACCTATTTCAGGCAGTTGCCGTCGAACGAAAGCAAGCGGCTGGACATTCTTCCGGTGGATGCGGTGTGTGCGGGAATGACGCTGATTGCAGCGGCGATTGTGGAACGGCGGCATGATTCGCTATATCAACTGGCGACATCGGTGACGAATCCGTGCGACATGGGGCGATCGATCGAGCTGACGTCGCTGGCGCATCGCAAGCACTACCGCGCGCAAGAAGGGTTGGAGTCGTGGCTGCGACTGCGCTTTGATGCGATTCCGGTATCGAAGACGCGGTATCAAAGAATGTCGGCGCCGGCGCAGAAGGCGATTGTGAAGTCGATCCAGAGGATCATGTCGCCGCTGCCGCTGAAGAAGACTCCGCTGGCGAAGACGGAGAGAAGTCTGGAGCGGGTGGAAAAGTTGATTGAGTTGTTTGAACCGTTCATCTTATTGAATGAGCATGATTTCGCGGCGGACAATGTAGAGAAGCTTTCGCACGCGCTGGTTGAGGATGAGCAGGAAGAGTTTGGATATAAGGCGCGGCTGCTCGACTGGTGGGATTACTGGATCAACGTACATATTCCGGCGCTGCGGAGATGGACTTACCCGCTGATTGAGGGGCGGCCGCTGGAGGCGCGTCCGGCACGGAGTCTTATGAATGGGGAGACAGTGAAAACCGGGACGTGAGGGGTTGGTGGGTTCCTAGAAGGTGTGCGGACACGGATGTTGGACAGGTAGGGATCTTTCGACTGCGCATACCGATTCGCTTCGCTCTTCGGAATGCTTCGCTCAAGATGACAAGGAAATGTCGCGTGCCGAGTCGCTTGGTCATCGGCATGCTTCGCTCAAGATGACAAGAAACGGGAATGGGTGAATGGCGATTTTTCTGACAGGATCGACAGGATACATTGGGGCGCACGTGGCAGCGAATCTGCTGCGCGATGGCGCGGCGCTGAATGTACTGGTGCGGGCGCGGGACGTGAGCGAGGCGGAGGGACGTTTGTGGCAGGCGATGCAGTTGCACTTAACGTTTCCGCAATTTTACGAATTTCTGCAGACGCGGGTGAGGGTGTTTCGAGGGGACTTGACCGATCCGGGATTTGGTTTGGGACGCGACGAGTATGACCGCCTGGTGCACACGACGGATTCGGTAATTCATTGCGCGGCGTCCTTGAACCGGAAGTCGGAGAAGAGTTGCCTCAATGTGAATCTGCGGGGCACGCTCGAAGTGCTGACTCTGGCGCGGCATGCGGAGCATTACCACGGGCTGCGGCGCTTCAGCCAGGTGAGTACGGTAGCGGTGGCGGGAAAACGCCAGAACGAAGTGGTGAGCGAAGACCGGTCCATCGATTGGGAACGGTCGGATTACGATCCATATGCGCGGACGAAAAAATTCTGCGAGCACATGATGCGCGTTTTGCTGCCGGAGACGCCGAAGACAATTTTCCGTCCCAGCATAGTGCTGGGCGATAGCCGGTATGCGGAGACGACGCAGTTCGATATGGTGAAGGCATTTGTATTTCTGGCAGGGCTGCCGGTGCTGCCGTTTCGTCCGACGGACAAGATCGACATCGTGAATGTGGATTTTGTGGCGGAGGCGATTTCAACGCTGCATCAGAAGGAGCGGCCGGAATTTGATACCTATCATCTCTCGTCGGGCGTTGGGTCGCAGACATTCCGCGAGATTACCCGAGCGCTGGCCGCAGCGCAGAATAAACGTGCGCCGATATTTGTGCCGGTGGCCGAGCGTCCCTTTGCCGGGTCGGTAAATTTCCTGGCAAATCGTGGTGGAGCGATTGCAAAGGGCGCCTCGCTGATGAAGGTGTTCATGCCGTATCTGGTGTGGAATACAGTGTTCGATAACACGCGAGTGACGCGGGAACTCGGGAAAAAGCCGGTGCCGTTTTCTGAGTACTGTTATCCGCTCTTCAAATTCAGCACAGAGAACCAATTCGCCTACAAATATCAGCCCTGGCCGGTGGCGGCGGGAGGAACTGCCGCATGATGGATTTTATTCTGGAAGCCTGGGTGAGCAGTTCGATCGAGCGCGCCAAAGCGGGATGGATGCTGGGTGCGGGTAAACGCTGGAATCCGGGGCAGAAGTTAAAGCTGTTGTTCGCCGGGTACAACGGCACGCGGAATATGGGATCGGATGTGCGGGTGGAAGAAATGCTGCGGCAGATGCGGCATATTCTGGGTGCGGAGCGCGTTGCGTTCAGCGTGATGAGCCAGAACTTCGATTTCTCGCGAGGATATTTTGAAGGCACCAAGCAGGTTCACCTGCCGGATATTTTTCCGCCATTTCTGGCGAACGAGGTGCCGCAGCACGATGGTGTGGTGGCGTGCGAAGGGTCGATGTTCAAAAGCAAGTTCGCGAACGCGCTGACCACAATGATGATAGGGTCGCTGGGGATCGCGGCGGCGCAGAATAAGTTGTCGGTGGGATATGGCGCGGAAGCGGGGCACATGGATCCGCTTGTGGCAAAGATGTGCGGGCGGTATTGCAGGAATTCGTTTGTGATCACGCGGAATGAAGAGTCGCGAACCGTGCTGCGCGAGTTGGGCGTACCGACGGAGTTAGGAACCGATACAGCGTGGACGTTTGAGCCGCGATCGCCAGAGTATGGGCAGAGTGTGCTGCGAAAAGTTGGCTGGGATGGGCGGACGCCGGTGCTGGTGGTGTGTCCGATTAATCCCTTTGAGTGGCCAGTAAAAGCGTCAGTGGCGAAGTATGCGCTGAGGAGTTTGACGGGGGCGTACAAGAACAGCCATTACCGCACCGTTTATTTTCACAACTCCGGGCCGGCGGCGGATGAGGCGTATCGAAAATATTGGACGGCGATTGCGAATGCGGTGGATGCATTCCGCAAGAAAAAGAATGTGTTCGTGATTCTGGCGGCGACAGAGCGACTGGATGCGCGTCCTGCAAACCGGATTGCCGAGAAGCTCGGTGGAGTTCCGGTGCTTACCTCGGACGAATACAACATGTACGAACTGGTCAGCGTGCTGCGGGCGTGCCATATGATGGCGTCGTCGCGCTATCACGGAATCGTGACTTCGATGCCAGGGCTGGTGCCATCGGCAGGAATTACGATGGATGAGCGCATTCGCAATCTGATGCGAGAGCGGGGACATCAGGATTTGCTGATGACCGTGGATGATCCGGAGCTGGAGGGGAAATTACTGGCGGCTCTCGAAAAGTTGAGTTGTGAGGGAGAAATGGTTGCGGATGGAATTGCTCGCACCGTTGTCCGGAATTTGAAAGTTATGGCGCGCATGGGCGTTTATTTTGAGGAGGAAGTGCAGAGGCGGTATCCGGAGTTTGAGACTCGGCGTGGGGAGTGGAGTTGGGAGGATTACTTGCCGCCGATGAGTTCCGGGCTGCGGGAGTTGGTGGGGGCTTATTCGTAGTATTTCTTCACAGATTGCGCTTCAAACCGTGAACAAAATCATTCCATTTATCGAAGAGATTTTCTCGCAATTGGGAGCGGCTGCGGACACTCGCATTCTTGCCGAGATTCACGAAGGAGAAATTACAGGTGTAACTGGGAATGAGTTGCTGGAGTTAGTGCGCAAGGCGAGGACGTTCATCGCATCGAAGCATCTGCAAAAGGGCGACCGGTGCGGGATGCTGGCGGCCAACAGTATTCGCTGGGTGGCGATGGACTTGGCATTGATGGCGGAGGGGCTGATTGTCGTGCCGCTGTATTCGCGGCAGGCGCCGGCAGAGTTGATTGCGATGATGAAAGACTGCACGCCGTCGATGGTGTGTTGCGGCGACGCGGCGTTGCGGGACGGGATCGCACAGAATTGGAAGGATGCGCCGCCGCAGGTTTTGTTCGATGAGGTCTTTGTGGGCGTGGATGGAGTGCAGTTGGATCGTCCCCAGGTCGGTAACGAAAGTCCGGTAACGATTATTTATACGTCGGGAACTTCGGGCGAGGCGAAGGGCGTGGTGCTGACGGCAGCGAATGTTGGCTTCATGCTTGAGCGGACGGCAGAGAGATTGAGCGAACTGATGTCGGAATCGGCCTCGGGTGGAAGTGGCCAGGATCGCGTTTTTCATTATTTGCCGTTCACGTTCGCAGCGTCGTGGATTGCTCTGCTGACGCTTCTGAAGCGGCGAAGCCTGGTAACCATCAATACGGATTTGGCAAAGATTGCGACGGACATGCGAACGGTGGCTCCCGATTATTTTTTGAATGTGCCGCAACTGCTGGAGCGCATGCGGCGGGCGGTCGACACGCAGCTTTGGGAGACCGGTGGAGCTGCGCAGGCGATTTATTCGCGCGCGAAAGGTGCCTGGGCGCGAAAGCAGGACGGGCGGCCTGCGGGAGGCGACGCATTATGGTTGGGACTGGCGAACCGGCTGGTGTTTCCGGCGATCCGCAAGAAGATGATTGGAGCGAATTTGAAGGCGCTGATTTGTGGTTCGGCGCCGCTGAGTCAAGAAACGCAACTTTATTTCATGATGCTGGGGATTCGCGTCCTGCAGGTTTACGGGCTGACGGAGACGACGGCGATTTGCACCATGGACGATCCGAATCGCGTGGAGGTTGGACGCGTGGGGCCGGCGATTCCTGGCATGGAGATGAGGCTGGGAGAGCATGACGAGATTGTGGTACGCGGTCCGAATATTTTTCCCGGTTACTGGAACCGGCCGGAGCAAACGGCCGAGGCACTGCGCGATGGATGGTTTCACACGGGCGATCAGGGGGAAGTGAATGCGGCAGGGAACTGGCGGATTGCGGGCCGGATTAAAAACTTGATCGTGTTGGGGTCGGGGCACAAGATTCCGCCGGAGCCGATTGAGAGCGCCATTGCAAAGGAATTGCCGGAGGCGCAACAGGTGGTGATCGTGGGCAATGGGCGCGGATATTTGTCGGCGATTGTCACTGGAGGCGTTAAGGAGGACAAGGTCCAGGCCGCGCTGGATGCGGTGAACCCGGAGTTGCCGCACTATAAGCAAGTGCGGGCGTTTGTGTTA
>Ga0307474_10002490_pt1 | contig 13234 bp, 12 predicted proteins | sample atmos_gasesECM1C_2_FD_203312 | JGI IMG/M metagenome (GOLD analysis project Ga0307474, IMG submission 203312) | Hardwood forest soil microbial communities from Morgan-Monroe State Forest, Indiana, United States - atmos_gasesECM1C_05 | ecosystem: Environmental > Terrestrial > Soil > Temperate... | reverse complement strand
TCGCGGATCATCTCCCGGCACTCGCTTACCGCCGCTTCCAGCCGGTCCAGTTCGCTCACGGCATCCTCCTCGCCCGCCGACTGGGCCAGGGCCGCTCCGATCCCGGCCGGCAATGCACCTTCGCGCCCTGCACTGACGTCGTTCAGCCTCGCCAGCATTCCGGCTGCGACGTTGCGCGGTGCGGCTCAGCCACACTTAGCGGACCTGCAGGAAGGAACCAGGGCCTCGTCCTGCCCGCCCACGACCCAGCAGAGCGCCACCTGGCCAGGCTACCAACCAGCACGATGCCGCCTGGCCGGGCCTAACTCGGCACCTGGACGGACCGATGATGAATCACGCAACGTGATCCGATCTGGGAAGGCGAAGCGCTTCAATTCCACGGGCGCCCGTGCGCCCGTCAGCAATCTCACGATGGGCTTCTGTAGCCTGGGTCAGATGAACGGGTCGCTGTTTGCCCGGTTCGTTACCCGGGCGGGTTTGCCAGGCGATGCCTCGCTGTGCCAGGTCGTCAACGCGGTCCAGGCCATTCCGTACGGCAGGCCGGGGGCGCGGACGGCGGACGGGGTCATCGGCGAGTGGAAGGGGACCTGCTCGACCAAGCACGCGCTGCTGGCGCGGCTGCTTGGTGAGCGGTGGCCGGAATCGCAGCCCAGGCTCGTTCACCGTGTTTACCGCGTGTCCCGCAGCTCGGTGCTCCAGCGGTACGGCGGCGGGGCGGCCGGCGCAGTCCCGGCGGACGGGCTGACCGATGTCCACCGCTACCTGGTGATGACCCTCGCTGGCCAGGAGGTGACGATCGACATCACCTTCCCCGGCGACCAGGCCTGGGACGGGCGCCGATCGATGTGCCTGGCCTGCGGCGACGGCCATGACTTTCCGGCGGGGGACGACCCGGACGCCGAAAAGGCCGCGCTCGAAGCCAGCCACTGCGATCCACAGGTCCGCGAGCCCTTTATCGCCTCCCTCGCGCTCGCATCAAGCCTGTCGCGCCCTATCTGACGCACGCCCTGCGGCAGATGCGGAAGCCAGATCCGTCGATCTAGGCTCATTGGTAACCGCCAACTGACCGCCCTTGTCCTGGGTGTGGGTCAACCGCACATCTGTTACGAGGCACACACCTCTGAGCCTTCAGATGGGGCGCCAGGTCATATTGGAACGTGCAGATTCCATTACGCGCCGCAGTTCCTGACCTGTGCTTCTACCCGGCTCGCTCGTACTCGTTGATGAGGCCGCCGAGGACAGCCCGGTGGTTGAGCTATTCCAGCCAGAGGGCCGCGACGGGGTGATCAGGCCCGGGATTGCTCGTGTCCGGTCTGACCCGCGGGCGGTAAAACCTGTCTATGCGCAAGGTGGAAGCTGCGGCCGAGCAGACCGCCCACGTGCCGCCCGAGGTCGTCTGGCCTCTGCTCAGCGACGTCAAGGTGTACCCGCAGTGGGGACCGTGGCGCAAGGGCGGCTACCGCAGTGAGGGCGACGCGGCCGCGAACGGCAAGGGCGCTGTCTACTGGCTGCAGGGGTCAAAGCGCTACGGGTTCCGGTACCCGGTCCCGGTTGAGGAAATCAACGAGCTGGAGCGGGCGACGGGAATCGAACCCGCATGACCAGCTTGGAAGGCTGGTGACATACTCTGGTCGGCGACTCCAGTTGAAGGCCGTGACCAGGCGACACGGCATCTCAACTCAGCGGCGATGCCTGTTTGGGTAGAAAATCGCCGCTGCCCGGAATCCGTGAATACCGGTGCAGCGTAGTCCGGCTCTGTGCACCCTGATGCCGCACATCCGGTGGCTCCCCGGGTCGAATGTACGGGAAAGCTCATGGCTCTCGGTGTGAATCCACGCCTCTGCCCTGGCCGCGTGAACATGACCGCCGCCGGACTCAGGCATATGCCAGTGCCGGTAGCAGTGAGGAGCGTTGCAGTCCGCGCGATGGGGAACCGCCTGAGGCGCCCGGCTGTGCGCGGCAGGGGCTGCTTGTTACGGTACACAGCGTGCTCCGGGATCAGCTTGTTAGAACAGAGTTCCGCTAGGCCCGGGCGGAGGGCGGTCGTGGTCAGTGACCTAGCCAGCCTGCACGGGCCGTCTCGGGGCACCATCGAGCTGCCGCTGCGGCTGTACTGGAGCCGTCCCAGCCTGGTCTTCGACCTAGAGGACCCGGGCATGCGGCGCTGGCTGTACCAGATCGTGCTGCGGGAAGCCAGCCGCCGCCTCAGCACCTCTGGCATTCTCAGGTCAAGGCACCGTCCGCGGCGGCCGTACCGGCGGTATCAGCAATCGCCGGTCGGGCCTTACAGTAACGCGGTCTCAGTCAATTAAGACCATATATGCGCGATCGTGCATGCAAGCGCGGAGTGCGGCTATCGCCCCGGTCGTGGACCTGGAAGACGTCGTAGCCGGGAAGGTGTGCGCGCTGGCCAGCCGCATCGAGCCGCGGGATTACGCGGACGTGGTCGCTGCGCTGCAGCGCCACGGTCCCAGCCAGCTGATCCGGCTTTCCCGGCCGGCTGGATCTGGGCCTGGCCGGCCGGGACTTCGCCGATGCCCGGCTGCGGCTGGACCAGATGACAAATACGACATTCGCCGCGTCGGGCTCAGCCAGGCCGATGTCACCGCACCGCGGGCACGATTCGCCGGCTGGCCCCGAGACGCCGAAGCCATCGACCGGCACCTGCAGGCCGGGAACGCCGCCGAGCCACAGCCCGGGCGCCATCGTGATGCGGTCGTCTATGTCCAGGCGCCGGTCAGCTCGGCTGCGGCCGGTTGTCAGCGGCGGCCAGCGGGTCGTAGCCCGGCATAGCGAACAGTGCCTGCAAGTACGGACGCCGCACGCCGACGTTGCCGCCGTCGAACAGCGGGTACGCGAGCGCATCCCGCAGCAGATCGGCGAAGGGCTGGGTCTCGGTGTAGCTCTCGATGCCGACCAGTCGCATGCGGATGCCGTCGCCGGGCGCGCCGAGCAGGTTGCCGGCGGGTGGGTGTCCACTTCTTCCGGCCGGTGATCACCCACTCGTCGCCGTCCCGGCGGGCCACGGTCTGGATGCCGACGTCGGGACCGGGCTGCCTGAAGCTGGCGGTTCCGCCGGAGTCGCTGAAGGCGAGGCCTGCCAGCGGTTCGTCGGCCCCGGACACGAACGGCGTGACCAGCCGGGACTGCTGCTCGCCAGTGCCGAAGAACAGCAGGAGCATCAGGCGGAGTCCGGTGAAACGCGCACGGTGGAGTCCCGTGTGCATCCAGGGGAACCGCCGTCGGCCGGCCGGGCCACCTCGCCCGGCCGGATCATCGGCGTCCTATTGCGCCGAACGGATCAGGTCTCCCGCGCCGCGCACCGGCCGTCCGCTGCCCACGGGCGGACAAGGCGATCTGGCTCGATGTTGCCTCGTCGGCATGTTTATGTAAAAATGCATGCAATATGACGTGATACGAGAGAGGCCCGCAGGTGCCGCTATCCATCGATGCGAGCCGCTGCCAGGGCCATGGCCGCTGCTCGCTTATAAGTCCGAAAATCTTCGACATCAGTGACGACGGTCTCGGGCAGGTTCTGGTTCCCGAGCCGGAACCAGGAGACGCGGCCGACGTGACGCGCGCCGCCGAAAACTGCCCCGAGTCAGCGATTTCCTTCTCTGCCGCGTAGCTGATCCTGGAGATCCAGACGTACTAACTACTTGCGTAGTGAGTATCATCAGAGTTAGGGTCGCATAGCGGCCAGGCCGTCATCAACGGGTTGGTGCCGTCGCCGCAGTCGTCGGCGGCTACTCCAGGGAGGCCCTATGACAAGCATCGATGATCCTGCCGCCCTTCAGGTTGAGGACCTCGCCCCCCATCTCGACCTGTTCGACCCGTCCCACAGTGAACGGCTGTGGGAGGTCCTGGCGTATGCGCGCTCGGCCTGCCCGGTGCTGAAGACCGACGCCGATGAGGGTTATTACGTCGTCACGCGCTATGACGACCTGCGCACCGTCCTGGAGGACGCCGAGACCTACAGCTCGGTGCAGGCCGGCCTGCGCGGCGTGCCGATCCGGATGCCGCCGCTCACCGAGGACCCGCCCAGGCATATCGAGTACCGCCGGGCACTCAACAAGTACCTGTCCCGGTCCTTCCTCAGCCGGTACGCAGACGATGTCCGCGACACGGCCCGCACGCTCCTGGACGAATTGGTGCCCCGCGGCCGCTTTGACTTCATGACCGACTACGCGGTCCCCTTCACCTCACGCAACCTGGCGCGCGTAGTTCTTGACGACAGCAACGCCGAGCGGATCCAGCGGGCGATCACCATCGCGACGCGGATCAGCAGTGAGGGCGATCCGCAGGCCTTCTTCGACATGGCCGCGCTGGCCGAGGAGTTCCTGCGCGACCGGGCGGCCTCGGGCAGCCAGCGGGACGATGTGCTGTCGGCGATCGTGAACGGAACGGTGCAGGGACGCCCGCTCACCCTGGAGGAGCAGGTCGGCGCGACGATGATCATGTTCACCGGCGGCCTGGACACGACCAAGGCGGCCCTGGGGAACATCGCCCTTCACCTGGCCGAGGAGCCCGGCCTGGAACAGCGGCTGCGCGACCCGGAGTGGATCAAGGCGGATCTGGACGAATTCCTCCGCTACGAGTCGCCGATCATGTTCATGGCCCGCACGGTCACGCGCGACACCGAGCTCGGCGGGTGCCCGCTGAAGCCGGGCGACCGGGTGGCGGTGCACTACGCCTCCGCCAACCGGGACGAGTCCCGGTTCGAGCATGCGGACCAGCTCGACTTCGGCCGGGAGCGCAATCCGCACGCCGCCTTCGGCCTCGGCCCGCACCGGTGCATCGGCATGCACTTCGCCCGGCTCCAGATCGAGATCGCCTTCGGCGAGCTGCTGTCGCGCGTGACGAACCTCCGGATCCCGGACGGCACCCACGTCGAGACCGCGGTCGGCATAGTGCTGAGCCCCGAGCACCTGCCGGTGGTCTTCGACGTCCGGCCACCGTAGCCATGGCCTTGTCACCGGCACGTTTGGAAGCTCCCTCTGGAGTTGACCGATGAGCGGATTGCTGGCGGGCCAGGTCGCGGTGGTCACCGGGGCGGCGCGGGGCCAGGGCCGCAGTCATGCCCTGGCCCTGGCCAGGGAGGGTGCGAGCATCATCGCGCTCGACGCCTGCGCCCCCATCGCGACGGTCCCCTACCCGCTGTCCGCCAAGGCCGACCTCGAGACCACCGCGGAGCAGGTCGAGGCGCTGGGCAGCCGGGTGGTCCACGGGGTGGTCGACGTGCGCGATCTCGCCGAGATGGATCAATTCATCCGCGACGCGGTCGCCGACCTCGGCCGCCTGGACATCGTCTGCGCTAACGCGGGCATCAGCACGCCTTCTCCGACCCTCGAGATGACCGAGGAGACATGGCAGACGACCATCGACATAAACCTGACTGGCGTCTGGAAGACTTGCAAGGCGACGGTCCCGCATATCGTGGCCGGTAACCGCGGCGGCTCGGTGATCATCACGAGCTCCTCCGCGACCGCGATGATCTCGCAGAACATCGCGCACTACACGGCGTCCAAACACGGGCTGATCGGGTTCATGCGGGTGCTGGCCAAGGAGCTGGCGCCGTACCGGATACGGGTCAACACCCTGCACCCGACCGGCGTCAACACTCCGATGATCCTCAACGAGCCGATGTACCGGCTGTTCCGGCCCGACCTGGCCGATCCGACCAGGGAGGATTTCGAGGCTTCCGCGCGCTCACACCATGCCCTGGGAGTGTCCGCGGTGGAGCCGGAAGACGTCTCCGCGGCCGTCATCTATCTCGCCGGATCATCCGGCCGTTACGTGACCGGCAGCACATTCATGCTCGATGCCGGAGGTCCGCTGGCTTGAGCAGCGAGCAGCACGCGATCTGGGCGGCGCGCCCTATGGAGCAGGCATGACAGTACCCCTGGCCGAACCGCTGGCCGACCTGGTCCGGGTCGAGGACCTGTCCTTCTACGATGACCGGCAGTTCGGTGTCTACAACCGCATGCGGACCGAGGCTCCCGCTTATCACTACCGGCCGCTGGACGTCTTCCTCCTGACCAGGATGGATGACGTCCGCTACGTTTCCACGCACCCGGAGCAGTTCTCCAATGCCGCCGGCCTGACGCTCAACCAGCTGCGGATGGCCAAGGCCGGCGCCACCGCCGCGTTCGAGCGGTTTAACGAGCCCGACGGCGAGCTGGTCATCACCAAGGACCCGCCGCGGCAGCGAGCGCTGCGCGCCCTCATGTCGCAGAACCTGACGCCGCGCTACCTGCAGGGTTTCCAGGACGCGCTGGACGGATTCTGCCGCGACCTGCTCGACCGGGCCGGGGACGGGGCCCCGTTCGACTTCGTGGACGCGATCGCGGCGGAACTGCCGCTGTACGTCGCGGCGGCCCTCATGGGTGTCACCGAGGTCGACATCCCCAGAATGAAGACCTGGGTGGCTGCTCTGGAGGACCTGACCAGGGTCACCTCCGCTGACGATCTCGAGGAGCCGGGGCAGCGCTTCGACGAGCTCAAGCGGTTCCTTCGCGATCAGCTGGAGCTGAAACGCCGGGTGCCCGGGAAGGACATGATTTCGGCCTTCCTGGCGTCAACCCTGGACGGATCCCCGCCCTCGGACGCCATCGTGCTCGCTCACGTGGCCACGCTGATGTCCAACGGCGGCACGACGCGGCTGCTGCTGAGCAGCGTCGCCTCGCTCCTGGCCGGCAGTCCGGCCCAGATGGAGCTCATTCGGGCCGATCCCGGCCTGCTGGACGGCGTGATCGAGGAATGCCTGCGGCTGATGCCCCCAGCCAGGGGGTTCGTGCGCACTGCGACAGCCGGCGTGGACCTGGCCGGGACGCGGGTCCAGGCCGGCCAGCGGGTGTACATGCTCTATCCCGCCGCGAATCGCGACCCGGACCACTTCACCGATCCTGACCGCTTCGACCCGGGCCGCCGCCAGGCCTACGGCCATGCTTCGTTCGGCTTCGGGACCCACTTCTGCCTGGGCGCCGGGCTGGCCCGGATGGAAGCAAAAGCACTGTTCACGGAGCTGATCGCGCGCTACACAGCCATCAGGCTGGCGGGAACGCCGACCCGGTACGAGCACGTGCAGCTGAATGGATGGGCCACCCTTCCGGTCACCTTTCATCGTTAGCCCACCGCGTTTGCCAGCTCACCGGGCAGGAGGACAATGACTTCGGCGGAGATATGCGAGAACGAGCCGTCGCTGGCCGACCTCGTCCGGCTGGAAGACCCGGAGTTCTACCTCGATGCGCACCCCGTGTACGACAGGATGCGATGCGAGCAGCCGGTGTACTACTACGCACCGCTGGACCTGTTCGTCCTGACGCGCTTTGCCGACCTGCGGGAAGTGGCGCGACGCCCGGACCTGTTCTCCTCCGCGCACGGCGTGGTGCTGAGCCAGCTCCGGTACCAGCGGGACGGCGCGGCGGAGATCATGGACCAGTTCATCGATCCCGAGGGCGAGATATTCGCCTTCACCGATCCGCCGCGGCACCGGGAACTGCGCAAGGTGCTGATGCCCGCCTTCTCGCCCAGGGCCGTGACCGCCATGTCCGCCCAGATCGTCGAGGCGTGCCGGCTCCTGGTGGAGTCGATATCGCCGGGCGCGGTCACGGACGTCGTGGAGCAGATCGCCGCTCCCTTGCCCATCCTGGTCGCGACTCGCCTAATCGGCGTCCCGAGGGAACGCGCCGTCGACATCAAGCGCTGGTCGGATGCCCGCGAGCTGCTGACCTCCGGGGTCGGCTCGCAGGCCCAGCTCCGGCACGCCGCGTCGGTCTTCTCCGAGATGAACGGGTTCCTGCGCGAGCAGTTCGCGGCCAAGCGGGCCCGCCCCGGAGACGACCTGATGTCGGTCTTGCTCAGCGAGGAACTCGACGGGGTCCCGCTCTCGGAGCCGCGTCTGCTGACGTACTGCCATCAGGTCCTCAGCGTCGGCAACGACACCACGCGCTCGCTGCTGGCCAGCTTCGCGATCGCCCTGGCCCAGCACCCTGACCAGCTGGACCTACTGGCGGCGGACCGCGCCTTGATGCCCGCCGCGATCGAAGAGGCGCTGCGGTGGAGCACCCCCGGGCGCGGGTTCGTGCGGACGGCCACTCGCGACACCGAGATAGCGGGCCAGCCGATCCGGGCCGGGCAGCGTGTCTACCTGCTGTACGCGGCGGGAAATTTCGACCCCGCGGTGTTCGCGCGGCCGTGGCGCTTCGATATCCTCCGGGCCCAGGACCAGCAACATCTCGCGTTCGGCTTCGGGCCGCACGTGTGCATCGCCGGCCAGCTCGTGCGCCTGGTGACCGCGCTGCTGTTCGGCGAGCTGCTGGATCACTATCCGAGATTCGAGCTGGCCGGACCGCCCGAGCCGATCCGGCACGTGCTACGCAACGGATGGCGCAGCGCCCCCATGGTGTTCCGCGCCTCCTCCATCGGTATTCCGCACCTCCTCCAGCCTGGTGCCGGGCAGTCAAGGCAGGACGTATGAAGATCACCGTTGACCGGGACCGGTGCGTGGGCTCGGCGTATTGCCAGCGGATCGCGCCTGGCGTATTCGACCTGGGAGACGACGGCATCGCCGTGGTCCTGGACGCCGACGTGACCGGCCCGCGGGCAGCTGCCGTCCGGGAAGCCGAAGCAGAGTGCCCCTCGATGGCCATCTCGATCGGGGACTCCTGACCACCATGTCCGGGGCTGCGGTGAGCGGGTCGCCGAACGCGGCGCGGCGTCCGCTTGACGACCTGGGGATCTTGGTGACCGGCGGTGGCTCGGGCATCGGCCTCGCTGTCTCGCGCAGGCTGCTCGAGGAGGGCGCGGCGGTCACGATCGTCGGCCGGAGCGAGCAGCGGCTGGAGGAAGCCACGCAGACCCTGGTCGACGCTGGCGCCAATCCGGCGTCCATCCGCGCCCACCCCGCTGACCTGTCGCATGAGGATCCGTGCCGGCAGGCCATCGAGGCCGCCAGCGACCTGCGCGGCAGCTTGCACGCCGCCGTAGCGTGCGCGGGAGAGCCCCGGGGCCAGATGGCCCCGGTAACGCAGCTTGACCTGGACAGCTGGCGCAGCGCATTCGACAACAACGTCGTCGCGACGATGCTGACGCTCAAGTACGCGGCCCGTGAGATGGTGCGCGCCGGCGGCGGCAGCTTCGTCGCGATCTCATCCATCAGTTCCACCATGGCCGCCCGGTTCACCAGTCCGATCTCGAGTGCCAAGGCAGCTATCGACCAGCTGTGCCGCATCGCCGCGAGCGAACTCGGGCCGAGTAACGTCCGCGTGAACGTGGTGCGGCCGGGCCTGGTCCGGGTGGACCGCCAGGAGCTTCCCGAGCAGATAGAGCGTGACTTCCGGTCGGCTGTCGTCCTGCGCAGGCTGGGACGTCCCGGTGACATCGCGGACCTGGTGTCGTTCCTCGTGGGTCCCCGCGCGGCCTGGATCACCGGCCAGGTGATCAGCGTCGACGGCGGGCAGACGGTCAACCGGCCGTTCGATGCGTCAGCGTGGGTCGAGCCGGTCTACGGCCAGGACGGCATGCGAGGTGTGGTCTGATGGACCTTGCGGTCCGCGAGCGGTTGAGCATCGCGATCTCGCGCGAGCTCAACGACGGCGAAGTCGTCCTGACGGGAGCCGCATCGGCCGTTCCGCTGGCCGCGTGCCTGCTCGCCCAGGCGCTCCATGCCCCGTCGCTGACCATCCTGGGAGCTGGTGTCTATATCAATCCGCGCCGCCTCGTCCCCGAATTCACCGCGGGCTGGGACAGCCATCCGGTGGCGATCGCGGACATGTCGGACGTTTTCTCGATCACAGAACTCGGGATTGACGTCATGTTCTACGGCGGCATGCAGATCGATCGCTACGGATCGGTCAACCTGCACTACATTCCGACGGCGGCCGGCATGCTGCGCGGGCCCGGGCTGGCCAACTCGGCGCTGGGTCACACCGCGGCGCGCACGATCCTCTACACCGAACGGCACGACCGGCGGACTCTGGTCGATGAGGTCGACTACGCCTCGGTCATCGGTCATGCTCGCCGGGGGCGTTCGCGGGCCGAGCTGGGCTTGCCCAATGCCGGGCCCAGCGCGCTGTTCACGCCGGACGTGCTGTTCCGGCCGGACGACCGGGGGATGTTCGTCCCGGCACGAGTGCTGGGGCCACTGGAATGGGATGACGTGATCGCCCGAACCGGCTGGCCGGTACCGCCCGGGCCGCCGGAGGCATTCGAGGCGGAGGCGGACGAAGTCCGAACGCTCCGGCGCTTCGTCGATCCGGGCGGCTTGCTCGCTGACCGGGGCACCTCACCGCAACCGCAACCGCAACTGGGACGCGTACATGAGCAATCTCGACTTTGAGCCGGTCACCCTAACCGGGGAGGAACGCCAGCTGATGCTGGACGTCCGGCGGTTCGCTCGGGCCAAGCCTTTCGAGCCTTCAGCCCAGAGCCCGACCCGCGGTGGCTTCGACCGGGCCTTCAGCGAGGACCTGGCCCGGCACGGCTGGGTGGGGATGACGATCCCGCGGCGCTACGGCGGCTCGGCCCGATCGGGCGTGGAGCGCTGCCTGGTCATCTCCGAGCTCCTGGCGGCCGGCGCACCTCTCGGGGCGCACTGGACGGCGGACCGCCAGACGGCACCCAGCCTGCTGCGCAACGGGCCCGAGTCGCTTCGCGCCGAACTGCTCCCGCGGATCGCGGCCGGCCGCTGTGTCATGGCGGGGGGGTTCAGCGAGCCTGACGCGGGGTCGGACTTGGCGTCGGTGCGGACGCGAGCGCGGAAGGTACCTGGAGGATGGCTCATCACAGGGCGCAAGATCTGGACCACGGACGCGGATCGCGCCGACTACTTCGAGATCTTGTGCCGGACGAGCGACGGTGGCGGGCGCAAGCACGACGGGCTGAGCCTGCTCATCGTCCCCGCCGGTACCCCCGGACTGTCCGTCGAGCCCATCGAGGGCATGGATGGTGAGCGGCACTTCAACGAGGTCGTCATCGACGAGGTGTTCGCGCCGGACAACTGGCTCATCGGGGAGGAAGGCACGGGCTGGCAGCAGCTGACCGCCGAGCTGGCCCTGGAACGGGCCGGACCGGAGCGGTACCTGTCGACGTTCCCGCTGCTGGAGTCCTTCGTGCAGTCCAGGCACGGCGTCAACGCACCTGAGCAGAGCTTCGAGCTGATCGGGAGGACCATCTGCCAGCAGATCGGCCTGCGGCTGATGTCGCTTTCGATCGCCCGCATGGTGGACCGGGGCAGCTCACCGGTCGCCGAGGCGGCCATGGCCAAAGACCTCGGTACAGAGCTCGAGCAGCTCCTGGTCGACGAGCTGTGGCGCTATCGCTACGAGGAGATAAAGCCCGGCCCCGCCGGCGAGAGATTCCATGAATTCCTCGACATCAACCGGCTCCGGTCGCCGGTCTTCACCACGGCCGGGGGCACCAACGAGGTGCTGCGCGTGCTGATCGGGCGTCAGCTGCCCGGCTGGGCCGACACCCGGAAGGGCTGGGCGCTCCGCTCACCGCTCGCGGCGACGGTGTTCGACCAGGCGGCGACGCTGGACGCCGAGCAGAGCCTGAGGTCAGTGCCGCGCGGCACGGCCGATCGGCTGTCGGCGCTGACGGCGGATTCCCTGCAGGCCTCCGGATTTCTCGGCGTGAGTGTGCCGGAGCAGCTCGGAGGCAGCGGCGGCGGCCTGAACGACGCGCTCGAAGTACTGCGGGGGACGGCCTACGCGGGCCTGAGCATTCCCGTCATCGAAGGCCCGATCCTGGCCGGGTGGCTGCTGCGCCAGGCGCGGCTCGCCTTTCCCTGGGGCGATCACCTGGCCGTGATGGCGGCGGGCGATATAGGGCTGGACGAGGGCGTCCTGACCGGCACGCTGGAGAGCGTGGCCTGGCCCGAGCGGGCCACGACGCTCGTCGTGGCGGTGCGGCAGGACGAGCGGCTGATGGTGGCGACCGTCGCCCTTGACGGGCTCGGCCTGCCCATGGGGGCGGTCAACACCGCCGGGGAGCCTGTGGCCCGGGGAGTGCGCCTGGACGGCGTGCCCGTCGCCGAGCTCGCGCCGACCGGCATCGCGTACGAGGCGGCCGCAGAGGCACTGAGCAGGCGGCGCGCGCTGGCCCGCGCGGTAGCCATGACCGCCGCGCTGCAGCGAACGGCGGAGCTGACCATCCTCTACGCGGGCCAGCGCGTTCAGTTCGGGCAGCCGATCGCCCGGTTCCAGGCGGTACAGACGCACCTGGCCAGGCTGGCATCCGAAGCGCAGCGGGCGGCCGTCGTCGTGGACGCCACCCAGGCCGCGCTGGGTGAACAGGATGACCCGCAACTGGATCTGGCGCTGGTCTGCGCGGCCCGCACGCTGGCCGGGGAAGCGGCGGTCGTAGGTGCCCGGCTGGCCCATCAGGTTCACGGGGCCATCGGCGTGACGATGGAGTACCCACTGCAGCGATTCACTCGCCGGCTGTGGGAATGGGAGGCCAGCGATGGCACGGCACTGCCATGGGCCCGGCGGCTGGGAGCGGACGCGATGACCGGCCAGATGCGGGCGTGGCAGCTCATCACCGGAACCTGCTAGAAGCGCGCGGCCAATCGGCGGAAATGACGGGAGTGAATGATGGAGTTCTCCGACAAGGTGGTCTTCGTGACGGCGGCGGCCGGCGCGGGAATCGGGCAGGCGGTAGCCAGGACCTTCGCCAGCGAAGGGGCGATCGTGGTACTCAGCGACCAGCACCCGGAGCGAACCGCCAAGGTGGCGGCCGATATCGCTCACGACACCGGTCAGGAGGTCACCGGCGTCCCGCTCGACGTGCGGGATGAAGCGCGTATCGACGAGGTCATCAACGGCGTCGCCGACAAATACGGAAAGCTCGACGTCGTCGTCAATAACAGCGGCATCAACGTGCTGGCCTCGGTCTACGAGATGCCCACGGAAACCTGGCGTCAGGTTCTCGACGTCAGCCTCACCGGGCCGTTCATGGTCACCAGGCGGGCGCTGAACGTCATGCGGGACCGGGGCACTCGAGGCGCAATCGTCAACATGTCATCCATCGCGGCCTGGATGCGGACGTCCGAAGGCGAGGCGCATTACGCCGCGGCGAAGGCGGGAATCACGGGATTTACCCGGGCAGCGGCCATGGAGGCCGCACCGCACGGTATCCGGGTGAACGCGGTGGCGCCCGGGCTGGCGTGGAACCCGTTCCTCGGCAAGATCTATGGCGAGGAGTACGTGGAGGAGATGGCTCAGCGGACGCC
>Ga0307474_10002489_pt1 | contig 13234 bp, 9 predicted proteins | sample atmos_gasesECM1C_2_FD_203312 | JGI IMG/M metagenome (GOLD analysis project Ga0307474, IMG submission 203312) | Hardwood forest soil microbial communities from Morgan-Monroe State Forest, Indiana, United States - atmos_gasesECM1C_05 | ecosystem: Environmental > Terrestrial > Soil > Temperate... | reverse complement strand
ACTTCGGATGGCGCGAGTGCCCTGAATTATGCCGTACGCAAGCCGTTGGGCGTCGTGGGCGTGATCACTCCCTGGAATCTGCCTCTTCTTCTGCTTACCTGGAAAGTTGCACCTGCGCTTGCCTGCGGCAATGCGGTGGTGGTCAAGCCTTCGGAAGAAACTCCCGCCACCGCGACGCTTCTCGCCGAGGCGATGCAGGACGCGGGAATTCCGAACGGCGTTTACAACGTAGTGCACGGTTTCGGGCCCCGCTCTGCGGGAGAATTTCTGGCACAACATCCGGAAGTGGACGCCGTCACATTTACCGGTGAATCCAAAACCGGAGCGGCCATTATGAAAGCGGTGGCGCCCACCGTGAAGCCGGTCTCTTTTGAGCTGGGCGGCAAGAATGCGGCTATTGTATTTGCCGATTGCAGTTTTGAAGAGGCGGTCAACGGATTGTCTGATGCCGTATTTCTTAATACCGGGCAAGTCTGTTTGTGCGCGGAGCGCGTTTATGTGGAGCGCAAGATCTTCGATGAATTCGTGGAAGCGCTGAAAAAAAAGGCGGAGGGATTACATGCGGGATGGCCTAACGATGCCGAGACTGAGTTGGGTCCGCTGATTTCGGCGCAACATCGCGAGAAGGTACTCTCGTACTATCGATTGGCCCGTGAAGAAGGAGCGACAGTCGTGACTGGCGGAGGCGTTCCGATATTTGACGATGATCGCGACCATGGCTTCTATGTGCAACCGACCATCTATACTGGATTGCCTGAGACGGCGCGGTGCGTGAAGGAGGAGATCTTCGGGCCGGTGTGCCACGTCGCACCGTTTGACTCGGAAGAGGAAGCCGTCGCCCTGGCCAACGATACGAAGTACGGGCTCGCGGCCTCGATATGGACCAGCAACATGAAGCGCGGTCATCGCGTCGCGCAGCAAATGAATGTGGGCATCACATGGGTGAACTGCTGGTTCCTGCGCGACCTGCGAACTCCGTTCGGCGGCGCTGGACTTTCTGGTATTGGCCGCGAAGGCGGAGTGCATTCACTGAATTTCTACTCCGAATCGAACAATATTTGCATAAAGCTGTAAGCCCGCAACGGAACGCCGATGAGCCCGAACGAAAGCAAGGTGGTCGAAGGAAAAGCCACACCGCGCGGCAAGTATCCCCACGTAAAGCGGGGCGGTGACTTGCTGTTTGTGTCCGGAACCAGTGCGCGACGCGCCGACAATACAATTGCCGGAGCTGAAGTCGATCCACTCGGTACAGCGCGCCTCGACATCCGGGAGCAAACCCGTGCGGTAATCCAGAATATCCGTGACATTCTTCAGAGTGCGGGAGCGCAACTGCAAGATGTCGTCGAACTGTCTACCTTCCTGGTGAACATGAACGATTTCGCCGGCTACAACGAGGTGTACGGTGAATTCTTCGGATACGATGGCCCGGCCAGAACAACGGTGGCCGTGCATCAGTTGCCGCATCCGCACTTGCTGATAGAGATGAAGGCCATAGCTTATAAACCTCAGAGATAGGAGACCCGATGGCGTCCATCAAGAGTCTGAAGGCTTTCAACTTTCACGCCTGGATCGAAGAAAATAAAGAGAAGCTCAAGCCTCCGGTGGGAAACGTTCAGGTCTGGGAAGATGGTGAAATGATGGTCACCGTGGTGGGCGGCCCGAACCAGCGGCGAGATTACCACGACGACCCCACGGAGGAATTCTTCTATCAATTGAAAGGCAACATCGTTCTGCGAATTATGGAGACACCCGGCAAGCCGCCGCTGGAGATACCAATCAAAGAAGGCGAGATATTTCTTTTACCCAAGCACCTGCGCCACTCGCCACAGCGACCCCCTGAAACGGTCGGAGTTGTCATCGAAGTGCCGCGCCCCGAGGGTTCCCTGGACGCGTTCGAATGGTACTGCCCGAACTGCCATCAACTGGTTTATCGCGCGGAAATAAAGCTGAAGAGTATCGTCAAGGATCTGCCGCCCGTGTTTGAACAGTTCTATGGCGACGAGAGTCGCCGTCGATGTAAGCATTGCGGCGCCATTCATCCCGGCAGATAAAACATGCAGGTTATCGACATCCATAATCATTTTTTCCCGAGTTCATGGCCTGACCTGGCGGCGCGCTATGGCACGCCGAACTGGCCTTGGATCAAACATACCGAACCGGGGAAAGCCGAAATAATGGTGGGCGATCGATTCTTCCGCAATATCTATTCGGCGTGTTGGGATCCGGAAGTTCGGCTCCAGGAAATGGATCGTGACGGCGTTGACGTGCAAGTCATTTCTGTTACTCCAGTGCTTTTCGCCTATGAGCGGGCGGTGGAACACGCACTAGATTGCGCACAGTTGCTGAACGACGCGGCACTGGAGCTTTGCAGCCGGGGAAAAGGAAGATTGAAATCATTTTGCCAGGTGCCGCTGCAGGATGTTGATGCGGCTTCGGAAGAGCTCAGCCGGTGCATGCGGGCGGGACATCTGGGAGTGCAGATTGGCAATCATGTTGGAAGCAAGAATCTGGATGATGCCGGCATCGTGACTTTCCTGCATCACTGCGCCGATGAGGGTGCAGCCGTTTTGGTTCATCCCTGGGAAATGTTTGGACGTGAGCGCATGCCGAAATACATGATGCCGTGGACGGTGGGCATGCCAGCGGAGACGCAGTTGTCAGTGGTAGCACTGATTTTGAGTGGAGCATTTGATCGGCTGCCGAATGCACTCCGCATCTGTTTCGCACACGGCGGCGGAAGTTTCGCTTTCCTGCTCGGACGTTTGGAAAATGCATGGCATCATCATCCGGTCGCTCGCGGTGACTGCCAACATCCGCCCAGTTATTATCTCAACCGCTTCTACACCGACTCGGCCGTATTCGACCAGCGCACGCTGCAATTCCTCGTCGGAACAATGGGAGCGGACCGGGTGATGCTCGGCTCAGACTATCCTTTCCCGCTGGGCGAAGAACGGGTGGGATCGCTAATCCGGCAAAGCAACTTACCGCAGCATACCAAGGCTAAGCTTCTGAGCGGGAACGCTGCCCGATTCCTGGCGCTTGAAGGCCAGTCGCAAGAGGCCGTGGAGCCGATGTCAGGCGTGGCCATCGCCACTCGGTCCGAACCCCGGCAGCTCACCTATAGCTCATATTTAAAAGTTCCGGAACTGCTAGAACTGCAGCAGCCACAGTCTTCGCCGCCGCACCACGACGAATTGTTGTTCATCCTCGTACATCAAACCTACGAGCTATGGTTCAAAGAACTGCTGCACGATCTGGATGCGGTGGTCGCCAACTTGCAGAGGGCTGGCGCGGCCCCGCAGACCCACGACGAGGTTTACGAAGCAGCGCGGCTCCTGCGCAGATGCACAGAGATCACCCGGGTATTGGTGGAGCAGTTCACGATTTTAGAAACGATGCTACCCACGCATTTCCTCGCCTTCCGCGGCCTGCTGGAGCCCGCGAGTGGGTTTCAGTCGGAGCAATTTCGAGAAATTGAGTTTCTATGTGGCTTGAAGGACGAGAAAATGCTTCGCTATCACAAGCCCACGGCGGAAGCTTACGCGAGCCTCAAACGCCGATTAGAGGAACCTTCGCTGCGCGACGTTTTTTTTGGCGCGTTGCAAGCGATGGGCAAACTCCCGCCCGCCAGCGAAGGGGAGTCGGAAAAGGAGCGATTCGGAGCGCGAGCCCGCGCCGTTCACGCGCTCTATAAAGAAGAGCATGACCATCGCGACTGGATCGACGTGTGCGAGCGGCTGACGGAGTTTGATGAACTGGTGGTGAGTTGGCGGTTGCGGCACATTCAACTGGTCGAGCGCATTATTGGGATTCGAATGGGCACCGGGGGAAGCGCAGGATCGTCTTACTTGAAGCTCACTCTCGACAAAAAGTTTTTCCCGGAATTGTGGGAGGCCAGGACGTTGCTGACGGAGTGATGAGTGATGCACCCGCGGCGTCCCCCTCGCCGGCCGAATGTCCAGCCGCTTCATTTGGTATGAAATCCACCCCTGAAAAAGTGACGCTAATCGGAGGCGGCCTGAATGGGCCTCTCCTGGCCATTCTTCTGCGAAGCCGCGGATTCACGGTTGAGATTTATGAGCGGCGTCCAGACATGCGCCGAGCGCGCGTGAGCGCGGGACGGTCGATTAATCTGGCCCTGTCGACCCGTGGCATTCACGCTCTCGAGCAAGCCGGCCTGTGGGAGGGGATGCGAAGCATCATCATCCCGATGAAGGGCAGAATGATGCATTCGATTGCGGGAGAACTTAGCTTCCAACCCTACGGCAAAAATGAAGCCGAGGTTATCAACTCGATTTCGCGAGCCGAACTGAACATAGCGCTCATGAATGCAGCGGAGGAAACGGGAGCGACCATCCACTTCCAGCAGCGCTGCATTGGCTACGACTTGAAAACCGACGCAATCCGATTGCGTAACGAGGACACGGGAGAAGAAACAACACCAGCGGCCGATGTTGTGATGGGCTGCGATGGCGCGGCCTCTGCACTGAGGGCTGAGATGCTCAAGCTGAGTCGCTTCAATTTTTCCCAAGAGTATCTCGACTACGGATACAAAGAGTTGACCATTCCCGCCGGTTCCAACGGGAAGCACGCGCTGGAGAAGAACGCCCTTCACATCTGGCCGCGGGGTAATCACATGCTGATTGCGCTGCCGAATATCGACGGCACGTTCGCGTGCATTCTCTTTCTGCCATTCGAGGGCGTAGACAGCTTCGCCAGTCTCCGCACGCAGGCGGACGTAATCCGTTTTTTCCAAGAGCGCTTCCCTGATGCTTTCCGGTTGATGCCTCAACTGGCAGACAACTATTTTGCGAATCCAACCGGTGCCATGGTTACGATCAGGTGCTCTCCGTGGCGTGTCGAAGGTAAAGCGCTGCTGCTCGGCGACGCTGCTCATGCCATTGTCCCCTTCTTCGGCCAGGGGATAAACTGCGGATTTGAAGACTGCACGTATCTGCTCGAGTTGGTCGACCGACATGGTGCAGACTGGGCCCGAGTGTTCGCGGAATTCGAGAATGAGCGCAAAGTAAACACCGATGCCATTGCCGATATGGCGATTGAAAATTTTACGGAGATGCGAGATAAGGTTGCGGATTCGCAATTCCTGTTTCGAAAGAGAGTGGAATTGGCGCTCGAGGCAAAGTATCCCGAACGCTTCGTGCCGAAGTATGCCATGGTGACCTTTCACCGCGTGCCCTACTCTGTCGCTCTGGCTCGAGGCGTGGTCCAGGACCGGATGCTGACTGCGCTCTGTAAAAACATCGACCGGGTGGAGGATCTCGATTGGAACGAAGCGGGCCGATTGATTCATCGCGATCTCACGCCGTTGGAGTTCCGGCCGTGACGGACCTTGAGTTTTCCGCCAGCGAGGATTTTGCGATCGCGATGGATGAACGCGATCCTCTGAGGAATTACCGCGAGCGCTTCCTCCTTCCCAGGGCCGCCGATGGCGGTGATTGCGTGTATCTGTGCGGCCATTCTCTGGGCCTGCAACCCGCAGCTGCTGCGGTCTACATCGAGCAAGAGCTGAAAGACTGGGCCCAACTTGGGGTTGAAGGACACTTCCGGGCAACAAACCCGTGGCTGCCTTACCACCGGCTACTCACAGAACAGACAGCCGCCCTCGTGGGAGCGAAACCCATCGAAGTGGTAGTGATGAATTCACTCACGGTAAATCTGCATTTGATGATGGTGTCCTTCTACCGTCCTACGGCGTCGAAGCACAAAATTGTTGTGGAGCGAGGGGCATTTCCTTCCGACCAATATGCGGTGAAGTCGCAAATCCGCTTTCACGGCTTCGATCCTGCCAGTTCCCTGATCGAGCTGGCGCCGCTGCCTGGTGAGGGTTGTCTTCGCGATGAACAAATTTCGTCGTTGATTGAGGGCTCGGGGGATGAGATTGCACTGATTATGCTGGGCGGAGTAAATTACGCGACGGGGCAAGCATTCGATATGGAAGGAATTGCGCTCGCGGGTCGCGCTCGAGGCTGCGTAGTAGGCTTCGATCTCGCACATGCAGCCGGCAATTTAGAACTTAGACTGCACGATTGGGGTCCGGACTTCGCGGTGTGGTGCAGCTATAAATATCTGAATGGCGGTCCCGGATGCGTTGCTGGGTGCTTTATTCATGAGCGGCACGCCCGTTCTTTGGAAATACCTCGATTTGCCGGCTGGTGGGGACACGATGAGCACTCGCGATTTGAGGTGGGGCAGAACTTCCGACCGATTTCCGGCGCCGAAGGATGGCAGTTGAGCAATCCTTCGATCATCAGCCTGGCTGCCTTGCGCGCATCGATGAATATTTTTCAGGAGGCGGGCATAGAGCGGTTGCGGGCCAAAAGTGTGACTCTAACCAGCTACCTAGAGTTCTTGTTGAATCAGAAAATGGGTTCGAGCTTTTCCATTATCACACCGCAAGAAAGAGGTCGGCGGGGCGCACAACTCTCTATCCGAATTCCGACAAATGGTCGGGTGTTGTGCGAACGGCTGACCAACGAGGACATATTCGGCGACTGGCGAGAGCCAGACACCTACCGGGTTGCGCCCGTCCCCCTCTACAACTCTTACGACGATGTTTTCCGGTTTGCCCAGCGATTCATTTCTGCGATCGGATAGAGTGCTGGATTGCGCTTACTCGGCCGTCGATTACTTCCGTAATAGTGCTGCGGTCGAGCCGAAACATACACTCTTAACGTGGGCTTGATCTCCGTGCGGCACGCGAGCAAGTGGACGGGAATTGTGTGCGCGGTCGTGTGCCTCCACATTTCAGTGACGCTACTGGCGCCACGCAGCATTGGGCTGACCGCATTCGGTGATCTCACGCAATGTGTTCTGCTTTTTTGCGGAACGGTGTCGATCCTCTCAAACATCAGAAGCAGCGACAAGAAAACGCAGTTGTTCTGGGCTCTGATGGGTTGTGGCTGCGGGATGTGGCTCTGCGTGCAAGTTGTGTGGACGTACTTCGAGGTGTTTCTCCGCCTGGAGGTTCCGAATCCGTTTGTCGCCGATGTTGTCCTTTTCCTGCACGTCGTCCCGATGATGGCGGCATTGGCGGTGCAGCCACATATTCAACGGAATGACCATTCGCTGCGCCTGGTAACTCTCGACTTTTTCCTGCTGCTTACCTGGTGGCTTTACCTATATCTGTTCATCGTGATTCCCTGGCAATATGTCTCGCCGAACGAAGCGACGTATGGACGCAGCTTCAATCTGTTGTACGCCGGTGAACAAATTGTCCTGGTTGCCGGAGTGGGCTTGGTTTGGAGGCGCACCCGGGGTTCATGGCGACTCATCTATGGGCAGTTGTTCAAGGCTGCCTTGTTCTACAGCATCAGCTCCATCTTGGCGGGAGTAGCGATTGACTTCCACCGCTACTATACGGGCAGTCTCTACGATGTTCCGCTGGTTGCGGCCATGGCGTGGTTCGCGACCGTGGGGCTGATGGCGCGCGATCTTTCGCCGGACGAGTTCATTCACCAGCAACCTCGCCACAGCCATAGCATGTGGACAGCGCGATTAGCGATGGTGGCGGTATTCTCGACGCCGCTGATGGTCGCTTGGGCGGAGTTTGGCGGAAGCGCTCCGCAGCGAGTGCGCTCCTACCGGCTGGTGCTGACCGCGGCGGCGATGATCGTAATGGGCGTGCTGGTGTTCGTCAAGCAGCACTGGATGGACCGCAAACTCCTTCATTTGCTGAGTCTGTCCCGGCAGAATCTCGACGAGATGTGCAAATTGAAAGACGAGTTGGAAAATAAAGAACAGTCTCTTCGGTGGCACAGCCTGGAACTGCAACGCAAGAATCTGGAACTTCAGGAGATTTCTTTCACTGATACCTTGACCGGAGTGTGGAACCGGCGCTATCTGGAAGAAATCTTGACCGCTGAATCCGGACAAGTGTTGCGAAACTACGAGCGGGCTCGGAGTGGCGATATTCGGAAGATGGATCATCGCGACTTGGTGTTTCTGATGGTCGACGTGGATTTCTTTAAGGAAGTCAATGACCTGCATGGTCATGCCGCGGGCGATCGACTGTTGCAATTGGTAGCCGAGCGGCTGAGCAGAGTTGTTCGTAAGTCCGACGTGCTGGTGCGTTGGGGAGGAGAAGAATTCCTGATCATGTCGCGCTCCGCAGATCCTTCCGGGACGCCTTCTTTCTGCGATCGAGTTTTGGATATCATGGCCTCGGAGCCCTTTGATCTTGGGCATGGGGTGCACGTGCGCAAGACTTGTTCTGTGGGATGGGCGCCTTTTCCCTGGAGTCGCCGCGCTTACGAGGCCATTTGCGCCGAAGAGGCAATTGAACTCGCAGACACCGCGCTCTACCGGGCAAAGGCCGCAGGGCGAAATCAGGGTATAGGAATTTTGCCGGCAGAGGGTGGCTTGGCCGCACCGCACGAGATCACTCTGCGGGCGCTGCAAAACGACACCGGCATTCTGACGCACGCTCTGAAAGTTCAAAATGCCGGCGTCTGCCGTAACCCTACCGCTGCCGAAAGCGTTGCTCCCGGGAAAACCCGCGAGCCTCTCATTACGGGCGATCGGCTGCCGGATTGCCCCTAAGTGTGATAGGGTTTTTCGGTTGCGAAAGATACAAGATCGATAGTTGAGGCACATTGGACGATGAATGCAAAAATGTCTCCCCGCAAGACAGCCCTGCGTCAAAAAGCGCAGCTGATGTCGGCATCAGAAATTGAGCGCACATTGGTGCGATTAGCTTACGAAATCGTTGAGAAGAACGGCGGTGTGGATGGTCTGGGACTGATCGGAATTCGTCGCCGCGGAGTCCCGATCGCGGAACGCCTGGGTAAAATCATCGCCCGCATCGAAAATGCCGATGTTCCGGTCGGTACACTGGATATCACTTTCTACCGTGACGATCTCTCTACGCTGGGACCGAAACCCGTAGTGCAGGAGGGGAAAATCGGGTTTTCGATTGAGGATAAGAACATCGTTCTCGTCGACGACGTTCTTTTCACTGGACGTACGGTGCGCGCGGCAATGGATGCGCTGTTTGCGCAGGGCAGACCGCGACGCGTGCAATTGTGCGTGTTGATTGACCGTGGACACCGCGAGTTGCCCGTCGAGGCGAGCTTCGTGGGTCGCAACGTTCAAACCACCATGAATGAGGTGATCGAGGTGAAGCTAACCGAAATTGATGACGCGGAAAAGGTGCTGCTGATGGAAAAATAGATCGAAGCTCATCCCTCGGGAAAAACAAAATAAAAATAAAAAGGACGGCGATTACTCGCCGTCCGAATTCTCAGCTGACGAATCTAGGCGATCTTCGTGCAAATGGCCTTGGTCTGGGTGTACAAACTGAGAGCGTCGTGCCCCATCTCACGACCCCACCCCGATTGCTTGTATCCGCCGAACGGCATGGCCGCATCGAAAATGTTATAGCAGTTGATCCACACCGTACCTGCCCGCAGATGTTCCGCGGTGCGATGGGCTTTGCCGATGTCTTGCGTCCACACCGCAGCCGCTAAGCCATAGTCACTATCGTTGGCCCGGGGCAGGATGTCTTCGGCATCGTTGAACGGCATCGCCGCGACCACGGGGCCGAAAATTTCCTCCTGCACCACCTTCATATCTTCGCGGGTATTCACCAGAACCGTGGGCTCCACGAAATAGCCTTTGTCCCCTTTCTTGTGGCCTCCCGCCAGAGCTGTGGCGCCTTCCGAAAAACCGGCTTCCAGATACCCGCAGACTCGGCTTAACTGTTCTTGAGAAACGAGAGGACCCATTTGCGTTTTGGGATCGAGACCCGATCCCACATTAATTTTCTTTGCATAGTCAGCCACGCCTTCGACGACGCGCTCGAAGACCGGCTTCTCGATATAGAGACGCGAGCCGGCGCAGCAACACTGGCCATGATTGAAAAAGATCGCGCTCGCAGCGCCCGGAATGGCCGCGTCAAGATCGGCATCCTTAAACACAACGTTGGGCGATTTACCGCCGAGTTCGAGGGAAACTTTTTTCAAGTTGCCAGTCGCGGCATGCACGATCAGTTTGCCGACTTCAGTGGAACCGGTGAAGGCTATTTTGTCCACGTTCGGATGTGCGGCCAGTGCAGCGCCTGCGGTCTCGCCATAGCCCGGCACAACGTTCACTACCCCCTCAGGGACCCCTGCTTCCATGATGAGTTCGCCAAGACGCAGCGCTGAAAGCGGGGTCTGCTCCGCGGGCTTCAATACCACGGTGCAACCGCAAGCCAGCGCCGGACCAAGTTTCCAGGCTGCCATCAGCAGGGGAAAATTCCACGGGATAATTTGGCCCGCTACCCCCACCGGCTCGCGCAGCGTATAGGCAAGATACTTCGCCCCGGGTGTATACGGGACGGAGAGCGGAATCGTATTGCCTTCGATTTTCGTGGCCCACCCGGCCATGTAGCGAAACAGATCTACTGCCAATGGCACATCGGCGGCCTTTGCGATTGCGAGTGGCTTACCATTGTCGAGGCTCTCCAGGTAACCAAACTCTTCAGTATGCGCCTCCAGCAAGTCGGCGAGTTTCCAGATCAAGCGCCCGCGCTCGGACGCTGTCATCTGCCGCCACGGTCCCTGGTCGAAGGCCTTGCGTGCGGCCTTCACTGCTTCTTCAATATCTTGACGATCTCCTTCCGCCACCTGCGCCAGAATCTCACCCGTGGCGGGATTATAAGTGGGGAAAGTCTTGCCGGAAATAGAGCTGACCCATTTGCCGTTGATCAACATTTTGCGCGGTGTCTCGAGGAACTCCGCGACCAGTGGATGAATCTGCGGTGACACTGCAATGCCCATAGCATCCTCCTTAAATCAAGAACGAAAGATAATCAAGAACTTGCATGTTGCGAGCCAAGCGACGTCGGCGGAGATGAATAACGAAAATATGCTAGCCCGGAGTCGGAACAAAAGCAATTCCGATTCGATCCTCCACGAAAGGCCAGCCGTCTTGGGTTGCAGGCGGACCACGAAGAATAAAGATTCTAATGGCTTTGTTAGGGTTTACAATGGCCTTCGATTCGCCGTCTCGTGCGAGATCTTTTCCCGTTTATGCAGCAGAAAACTCTGGCAAGCAGTTTGCGCGCTAGACTATTGCGCTCGGCGAAGAAAGTTATGAAGAACGCGCATGCCCCCTATTCGAAGTTCCGAGTCGGAGCGGCCATTCTTCTCTCGAACGGCAAAATTTTCTGCGGTTGCAACGTCGAGAATGCATCTTATGGAATGACCAACTGCGCCGAGCGCACCGCGATTTTTTCGGCGGTCGCCGAGCTTGGACCCAAGATCGAGATCAGTGCTGTCTCGGTAGTCAACGACCATGGCGTTCCCTGTTCACCCTGCGGCGCCTGCCGCCAGGTGATTTACGAATTCGGGCCGGACGCAACCGTCTTCTTTCAAGGAGTTGGGGGACCACGGCAAGCTCACATCACCGAACTCCTTCCAGAAGGATTCCGTCTCCAGTGAATCCGACTTCGGCTCCAGCCCGGATAATCCGCGCCATCGATGTGATCCGCAAGAAGCGCGACGGTGGCGAGTTGTCCCGATACGAGATCGACTCCCTGGTGAACGCATACACCGCTGGCGATATTCCCGACTATCAAGTTTCGGCCTGGCTGATGGCAGTGGTGCTGCGTGGCATGACGCGTCCGGAAACTGCTGCACTGACAGATGCCATGCTGCACTCGGGAGACGTCCTCGATTTCTCCTCGATTTCCGCAAAAAAAGTCGACAAGCATTCCACCGGAGGCGTGGGAGACAAGACTTCGCTGGTGCTGGCCCCGCTCGTCGCCGCCGCCGGTGTGGCCGTTCCGATGATCAGTGGGCGCGGACTGGGTCACACCGGAGGCACTCTCGACAAGCTCGAAGCTATTCCCGGCTTCAATGTGAATCTTCCGGTCGCGCAATTTCGCCGGATACTCGAAACTTGTGGCTGCGCCATGATTGGCCAGACCGCCGAGATCGCTCCTGCCGATCGCAAGCTTTACGCGTTGCGCGATGTGACCGGCACAGTGGAAAGTCCATATCTCATCTGTGCCTCGATCATGAGCAAGAAACTCGCGGAAGGCATCGACGCGCTCGTGCTCGATGTAAAGACCGGCTCCGGTGCGTTCATGAAAACTGAAGACGATGCCGCTTTTCTCGCTGAGCTCATGGTCGAAACCGGGGAACGAATGGGGAAGCAGGTGGTGGCTCTGATCACGGACATGGATCAGCCGCTGGGATCGATGATCGGCAATGCGCTCGAAGTTGTCGAAGTAGTCGAAGTTCTGCGCGGAGAGGGACCGGAAGATTTGCGCCAGCTCTGCCTCGAGCTTGCGGGCTGGATGCTGTACCTCGGTGGAGTCTCCGCGACGATCGAAGAAGGGAAAAGACAGAGCGAGAAATTGATTTCGTCCGGCAAAGCGCTCGACAGGTTTCGACAGATGGTGGAACTGCAGGGTGGAGATCCGCGAGCGATCGACGATCCCAAGAAACTGCCGCGGGCGCAGCATACCATGACGATCTCCAGTCCGAGGGGCGGGTACCTCGCGTCTCTGAAGTGCGAGCAGATAGGAACGGCATGTGTCGTTCTCGGCGGTGGTCGCGAACGCAAAGAAGATTCTGTCGATCCCGCGGTGGGCATCGTGCTGCACAAGAAAAGCGGAGATGCGGTTTCTACTGGCGAACTGCTGGCGACGATTCACTACAATTCGGAAGCACGCGCGCAACGAGCCTGCGAGTTGCTGGAAGAGAGCTATCAGATTGCCGATTCTCCCGTCGAGGAAAGGCCGCTGATCCATCGCATCATAGGACACAAATGATCGGATCGGATACGCGTGATCAGACCGGAGAAAAAGACTGAATGGGACGCTTCACCGGAATCCTCGGCCTCCTGACGATGCTCGGTCTGGCTTATGCCTTTTCAACCAACCGGCGCGCCATTCGCCTGAAGACCGTAGCGTGGGGACTGGGCTTACAGTTGGTCTTCGCCGTATTTGTATTGAGAGTCGAAACCGGCCGGCGAGTGTTTCAGAAAGCCGGCGATGTGGTGAATCGATTGCTTGGCTACGCCTTCGTCGGCTCCGAGTTTGTGTTTGGCGAACTCGGGAAACAAGGCTCACATCTCGGGTTTTATTTTGCCTTCCAGGTGCTGCCAACCATCATCTTCATCGCGGCATTTTTCGCCGTGCTCTACCACTACGGCGTCATGCAGTTTGTTATCAAGATCGCCGCCTGGATCATGACTCGTGTGATGGGGGCAAGCGGCGCGGAGTCGC
>Ga0307474_10002488_pt1 | contig 13240 bp, 6 predicted proteins | sample atmos_gasesECM1C_2_FD_203312 | JGI IMG/M metagenome (GOLD analysis project Ga0307474, IMG submission 203312) | Hardwood forest soil microbial communities from Morgan-Monroe State Forest, Indiana, United States - atmos_gasesECM1C_05 | ecosystem: Environmental > Terrestrial > Soil > Temperate... | reverse complement strand
TGAACGCCTCGAATTGCGCTCGGACGTTGTCATAGTTTTCTAGCTGCGATTTGGCGACGTAGTCCTCGAGGCTCCGGAGTGGGCCGTAGCGTTTGGCCAGCGCGGTGTCGAACGTCGCGAGCTTCGCGAAGGTCGACCAGGCGGCCGAGGCATGAAACTGCCGGACCTCGGGGTATTTCCACAGTGCCTCGAGCTCCTGCGGCGATAGCATGCGGGTCAGGTCCTCGAGCAGCGGAATAGTTGCTCCCGCGCTCACCTCGGAGTCGAACCCGAAGGCGCCGCCCAATTTGTCGGCATACCAGTAGGACGGCGGCACCCAGTCGTAGGGCCCGTCCATTTTCATCCCGGACGGTCCGGTCGCGGCCGTGGCCTGATTCGATGCCGCCGCGATGATCGGCAGCGGCCAGTCCTCGGCCTGCAATGTGTCGACATACCTCTTTGCAATCGCGGGCGGTGGCGCATTGTCGCTGCCGATCAGAAAGCCGATCACGGATGGATGGTTCCGCAGCAGTCGCGCCTCGCTTGCCATCGAGGCTGCGGCCACATTCTCATCCGCAGCGTCCCACGGCTCGCCACCGGTCTTGGCCCACGATTCCCACTTGTCGCAGCACTCCCAGCCGGCGAGCACCATGACGCCTGCGCGGTCAGCGAGGTCGTAGAAACGCGCATCCTCGAGCTTGCCCTCGCTGCGAATGGCGTTGAGCCCGAGATTCACGATGTAGCTGAATTCGGCCTCCAGGCGCCTCGGGTCATCGCGCAGGAACATGTCCGGCGCCCAGCCGGCACCGCGAATCAGAACCGGCTTTCCGTTGACCACGAACTGCCGATAGCCCTGCGGGGTAAGGTGGGAAGTGACGCTGCGAATGCCGAAGGTCGCGTTGGCCCGATCGGAGATCGCATCATCGACGGCAGCCGTCATTTGCAGACTATAGAGTGGCTGCGCCCCCATACCGACCGGCCACCAGACCCGCGGACGGTGAAGGTCGAGGGCGGGATCGCTCCGGGGGGAAAACGACACGGCCTGTGTCTCACCGGGCGCGAGGTGGATGGCGCGCCGGAGCGCAACGCCAGCCGCGACGCCCGTAATCGTGGCATCGTGAGCCGACCTATCGAGGTTCCGCACCTCCATCTTCACGGTCAGCGCGGCGCGCGCCAGATCGGGCGATAGCATCGATGTCACCTGCGGGAAGCGCAGCTGGACCGGTCCCGTCCGCACGAGATCCACGCCCCGCCACGGTCCCATGTTGTTGTCCGGTGGTGTCGGGTTCCAGTCGACCCAGCCGATCGAAAAGCTCGTCCGCGGATCTCCGGGATGCACACGCAACGCCAGGGTATTGACGCCGGCATGGATCCAGCGGGTCACATCGAGCTCATGCACGGGATAGGCGCCTGCGATCGTGGACTGCTCGGCGACCGCGTGCCCGTTCAGCCAGACCTCGGCGCTCGCAACCATGCCGTTGATTCGCAGCAACGTGCGGGCGCCTGGCGCGCCTTCATCGAGCGTGAACTCGGTGCGATACCACCAGGGGAGCAGGAACAGGTTGCCGCTCGAATCGGGCTCCTCCACCGCCCGCAGGTTGTCACTGTAGAACACGTTCTCATACGCGCCGTTCTCGAGCAGCCCTGCCATCACCGTCGCGCGCCCGCTCACGGGATACCAGCCCTCGGTTGAGAAGCCGGCCGAGGAGACCTCGGCGCCGCCTTGCTGCGCCTTGGCACTCGACTGAATCTGCCAATGGGCGATGGCGGTGGCGGACGCGGCCTCGCCAGCTACCGGAGTGGGGGCATAGGCGCCGTCGGCGCAGGCGAGCGACGCGCCCGCCAGCGCGGCCAGCGCCGCCATCACGCGCACTATGGGTATCCGCGCCACTCGCGTCGTGTCAGCTGCTCCCAGAACGCCATCACCACTGTCCGCGCGCGCCCACCGTATAACTGCGCTCGGAGAAGTTAGCGTGCGCTTCCTGACTGGGCCAGACGAGGTAGTACCGATTGTACTCGTTGGTGAGATTGCTACCGTTCACGTACACCGTGATGTACTTGTCAATCCTGTACTGGATCGACGCATCGAGATACCCCTGCGGCGCCTCGTACTCTTCCAAGCCCTGGATGCTGCCCACATCATTCTCCGCCGCTCGTTTCGAGCGGTAGTTGTACGCCGCGCGGACCTGCAGGCGGTCGTCCTGGTACCACAGGATGAAGTTCCCCGACTCAGTCGAGTTGTCCTGGAACGGAATCGCGTGCCCGGCCAGATCCCTCTGTCCCGTGTTGCTCGGCGCGTACGTGAAGTTGAATTCCGTGCCGGTATAGCGCAGCAGTCCCGGAAGGAAAGTAAATCCCTGGCGGTAGTCGAACTCCGCGCCTTGGATGCTGTTACCGTAGCCCTGCACCGGCTCGATGATCGTGATGCAGCGATGGCGCACCACCCCATCCTCGTCCGGCAGATTGCAGTTCTGCACGTTGCCGTTCTCGATGAAGCTTTTCACATCGATGCGGAACAGCTCGAGGCCGACCATACTCACGGGGTTGATGTAATACTCGAGTGAAGCGCCGTAATTCGTGGAGCGCCACGGGTCCAGTTTCGGATTGCCGTTCGATTGCCCCTGCGCCACTTCATACAACTGAATCGGTGGCCCGCTGGGGTTGCTCGGGTTCTTGACATACGCCAGCGCGTAGTTCAATGCCAGGCCGCCGCCCCAGGTCTGGAGATCGAGCGGCTGCATGTTCTTCGATGCGGCGAAGCGAGCCAGCAGCTTGTCGGTCAAGCCCAATGAGAGGTTGAGAGCCGGCAGGACATCGGTCCGCGGCATTCGTGCCGTATAACCCCGGCAGGCCGTCCAGATGCTGCGTGATGTCCAGGTTGGTACGGATCACGCGGACGCCGACGTTGCCGTTGAACGGCATATCGCCCAACTTTTCGCTGAAGTCGGTTTGTAGATAGGCGGTTGTTTCCTTCATCCACACGGCCCATGTATCTCCCGGGTCCTCCTGGGTCGTGGTGTTCGGATAAAGCGACTTCCAGAATGCCAGAGGATTGTCCATGGCGGAGGGATTGACTGCCCAGAAGTTGATCCCCGAGCCGAGGAGGTTGAAGTATTGCTGCCAATTGCTGGACAGAGGCGCCGGGGTCTTCGACATCTGTACTGCCGATAGCGGGCCGGCGCGGAAGTAGCCCTGCGCGTTACCAGCGGTGCACCCGCCACCATTGCCGTCGCCAGCCAGGATCACATCGGCGCCGACATAGCGCACCAGGCATCCGTCCGGGTTGCTGGCGCCGATGCCGGCGTACACGGGGGTTACCAGGGTGTACGCGTAGTTATTGGCGGTATGGATACTATTGCGCAGGCCGAAGTCGAGCTTGAGGCCGTGATGAAGGTCGTAATGTCCATCGAAGCGCAGCGCGGTGATCGCGGCGTTGGCAGTGTAATCGTCGCCGGAGGACTCGATTGTCTTGAACGTCCAGCCGTTGGGGTTGGCGAAATTGGCGGCCAACGATGGGGGCATGCTGACCGTGATGTTCCGGCCGGTGAAATTCGCGATGATGGGAGTCGAGTCCTCGGGAATGCCGATCGCGTTGAATACGCGGTTGCCGCCCAGTTGGGCCGGATAGATGAAGGTGCCGCAGGGCACATTGACACCGGGCATCAACTCATTGGGCCACAAACAGCCATTGGAATCGGAAATGTTGAGATCGGTCTCGATATATGACTGCTTTGCGGTCTCGCGTATGCCGCGCACGCTCCCCTTGAAGTCGCCGCCATTGTCGAAGTTGACCTGGAGATTGGCGTTCTGCGCGACCGAGCCGGTGCTTTGGAGCTGCGAGTACGATTCGGTGTCACCCGGCCACTTCTCGTACACCTGGGTGGTGTAGATCGTAGAACCGGCCCAAGCCGGGTCTTGCGGCGGCGTATTGTACTGACCTAGCACGTGGGCGCCGGTGTTCTGCGACTGCAGCGGCACGTAGGTCGCGCCCTGCCAGTCGGTGGAGTTGAACTGCAGGCCGACGTTGCGGTTGTACTGCCTCTGCTGCGTGTAGAAGTAGTCGCTGGTCAGTGTGAATCCGTCACTCAGATCGGCCTGGAACGAGGCATTGCCGGCCTCGCGCTTGCGCTCAATGCTCGAGTTGTAGAGGCCGATGTCCTGGCTTCCCATGAATATTTCATTAGTCCTGCCGTCACCATTCACGGAGACACTGCCGTTAGGGTACTGCACGATCCTCGAAGGAATCGGCAGTCCGTTCCATGCCCCCACGAACCCTGCGTAGCTGCCCGCGCTCTCGGCGTTCTCAGCGTTGAGAATGACGCCATACTGGTCGAGGCCCTCGCTCGAGCCTGTGCCTGGCGCCCCTACCCCGTTGCCCGCGTTGTTACTTTCGGGGCCGCCCCGCGTGGTGTTGGAGAAGTCACCGGAAAGCAACAGACCCCAGCGGCCATCGTCGTTGAATGAGACGAGGCCACTTGCCTCCGGTCCGATCTTTTTGGCGGTGTCGCCGCGTTCTCCGTCGGCGTTGTAGCTGAAGGTGAATCCACGCGGCAAATCCCAGGGTCGATAGGTGTGCAGATCGAGCGAGCCGCTGATGCCTTCCTCGGTCTGGCCTGCAGTGGGCGATTTGATGACGTCCACCTGATTGAACAGCGTCGCCGGCAGTGTCTCGAAATTGGGTTGTTGCGATGTGATCTGGTCCGGGGTGATGAACACTTCGCCGTTGAGCATGCTGCCGACTTGAGGCAGGCCGCGCACGTCCACCTCGGTGCCCTCGCCGCCGTTGCGGTCGATCTGCACGCCGGTGATCCGCTGCAGCGCATCGGTGATGGTCGTGTCGGGCAATTGGCCGATGCTCTCCGCCGAGATACTGTCCTGGATGCTCGCAGCCTCGCGCTTCACTTGGATCGCGCGTTCCTGGGACTGACGTACGCCGATGACGGTGACGGTCTCAAGGTTCGACGTATCGGTCGCCTGGCCGGATTTGCTCTTCTTGGCGTCGGGCGAGAGAGATGCGGGAATGTCCTGCGCGGCGGGGTCCGACGCGCCCGCGTTCTCCGCCGGAGTGCCCGTGGGTTCCGACGCCAGAGCCGCATTCGCCGCCGCGGCGAGCAACGCTACGGATACGGCAATCGACACGGGGTGCTTGCGATGTACGTTTGACACGGGCGTTACCCTCGGATTGATATCTTTTTTCCTTGATGCCCTGCGGTGCGCGTTCCGCTTATTTCGAAAATGCCATTCGCGCCAGCGCCCATTGGCCATCGCGTGGATCGCCAGTGGCGAAAATGCACAGATCACGAGCTTCGTTCTGCTTGGACGTGGAAACGCTTGCGTTCAGCTCCCTTTGCCCGTCCCCCTGCACGACAGGCGCCAGCGGCAATCTGGCGAGCAACGGCCCCGTGCAGAAATCGGCATGGATCTCAAATTCACCGACGGCGCTGGCCTTGGGGCGTACGACGGCTCCCTGGGCCTCGTCGCCGAAGCGCCATGCCAATCGCTCGACAGTCAAGGTGACGTGTTGGATGTTTCCCAGCGGCGCACTGCGCCACAGCCAGCACATGTCGCCGACGTCCGCCTCGTAAACTGGTCGGGGGCCTTGCGCCGGCTGCCTGCCGGCTAAGCGCATTCCCGGCTGGTTTGAACAGGACGCCAGCTCGCTGCCGTCTCGCTTGAGCAGAGTTGAGACATCGACGACCTGCGTACGTGGCGCGGCGAGCTCGAACCCGCCGGGTGCGAATGTCGCAACGCGCAGCGTCACCTTCCCTTGTGCGGAAAACTCCAGCGGGCCGACATACTGAGTGGAGGTGGAAGTCGGCACGGAGGTGTCGGTGGTGTAGCGGATCTCGCCGTAGTTCGCCTGGTTCGAGAGCGCGACATGCAGCATCCCCTCGCGAGCTGCGGTCACATCGAGCGCGGGAACAAACGCCGTGTCGGTATAGCCGATGCCGAGGGCGCGGTAGCGGGCGAGCTCGGCGGGCAGCCGCTGCCGGAATCCGTCCCAGTTGTGTTGGCTCGCCGGCGACCACCCAAGCTCCGACAAGGCCGCGATGCGTGGGAACAGTGCCTGCTGGGCCAGCGCGAAGCTGGGCACGAGCTCCGTCCAGAGATCGCCCTGCACACCGATGACTCGCTTTGCTTCTTCGGCGGTCGCACCATTCGGGATGGCGGCGGTGTCATAGGCCTGGCGAAGCGTCGTCATGGGAGGCTGTCCCGGCGATTCCTCAGCCAGGCCCGATTGATAGTGGTCGAAGTACAGCGACTCCTCGGGCGTCAGAACCACTTCATGTCCTTGCGCGAGCGCCTCCAGTGCTACGTGTTCCTGATCGCGCCCGTGCCAGGACATCACCACTTGCGATGACGGAAGCCTGGCACCCACCTGCAACTCATCGTCCCAGCCGACCGGCGTGCGTCCGTGCCTGAGGAGATGGTCGGCGACCTGGTTGGTAAACCAGCCCTGCAGCTGATCCATGTTCGCAAGCCCCAGCCGCATCATCCGCTCCCGCAGTTCCGTCGATGCGTTCCACTGCTGCTTGTCGGCTTCGTCGCCACCGATCGAGATGTAGCGCGAAGGGAAGAGCTGCATCACCTCATCGAGCACGTCGTCGACGAACTGCAGGGTCTTCGCGTCGGGCTTCAGAAGCCAGGGACTGACCCCCCAGTCCGTCCACACGGGCGGACGCTCCCCGGTGACGCCGAGCCACGGATACGCAGCGACCGCTGCCTGCGAATGCCCGGGAACGTCGATTTCCGGCACGACGGTGACGAAGCACTCGGCGGCATAGCGCACGATGTCGCGCACCTCGGCCTGGGTATAGAAGCCGCAGTACGGGTTCTCAGGAGCGCCGGTCAGCTCGATGTCGAGGCCGACCGCCTTGCGGCATGCTCCGGTTTTCGTGAGCTCGGGATACTTTCGAATCTCGAGGCGCCAACCCTGGTCCTCGGTCAGGTGCCAGACCAACACATTGAGCTTCTCGAGCGACATCCAGTCGATCAGCTTCTCGATGTCGGCCACGCTCTGAAAATGCCGTCCTGAGTCGAGAAGCAGCGCACGCCACCCGAAACGCGGGTGATCGTCGATGACCCCCGCGGCGATCTCAGCAGCGGCGCCGCGGATCCAGCCCGGCGGTGTCAGTAATTGCCAAAGCGTCACGCCCCCATAGAAGGCACCGCCCGGCGAGCGCGCGCTGACCCGGATGCCTTCGGCACTTATCACGATGCGGTAGCCGCCATCCCCGGCAACACTCGCGTGAGGATCCACATCGAACGTGATGGCGGGGTGAGCGTCCAAGGCAGTCGCCACCTGCAGCTGCAGCCCGCGCGTGTGGGCCACCAACTGCAGGAAACGATCCACTGCGAGCTGAACCTGCGCTCGGTCCGCCCCCCGCACCGCGACCCGTGCGCCATCTGCGATCGTCACGACACCCGATGCGGCAGGGCGCACTTCAGCGGGCTCAGGCAACAGCGACCACGCGGAGGTTTGAGGTGACGCAGCGGCCATGCCCGTCGTCGCAAGTGACAGGAGGGCCATCAATCCGGGCGCGACGCAGACACGCGTGGAAGCGACGTCGCCCCCCGGAAATAACGTCCGCGAGCTTCCTGCCCGTGGATTCGGATGACCGACTACCCCGTTCATATCTGTATTTATTCGGTCGCTTGACGAATCAATACTGCCAATTGCCCGATTTTGAGTCAAGTTCTGCTGGATCTTCTGAGTGGCACAGCTGTTATAGTTCGGGTATAAGACGAATTAACTGAGAGACTCTATGACTCCCCAGCCGACGAACCTGACCCGGCAGCTGTCGCAGCGGAGCGTTTTCGAAGCCCTTCTGCACCGCAGCCCCATTTCTCGGGCGGACCTCGCCAAGGTGACCGGTCTGTCAAAACAGACGACCTCGGAGGTCATTGACGCGTTTGAGCAGCAGGGACTGGTTCGCCCGATCGGACGAACGAGCGGCAATGTCGGACGGACCGCGGTCCTGTACGAATTGAGCCCGGAAGGCGGTCACGTGCTGGGCATCGACCTCGGAGCCCGGCGGTTGACCGTCGCACTGGCGGATATTGCAGGCCGGGTTCTCGCCGAGGTCGATGAACCCACCGATAGCCGCGGCGGTGCCTGGGCGATTGACCAGATCGCCCGGCTTTCAGATCGTCTGGCGCGCGACAATCACACACACCCGAGCCGAATCCGCTCCATCGTGCTGGCCACCCCGGGGGTGGTAAACCCCAAGAGCGGCGCCATCGAGATGGCTCCCAACATCGCGGGGCTGGGTCAGCTCAATGTCGTGGGCCTGCTGGGTGAAAAACTCGGCGGTCGCGTCGTCTTTGAGAACGACATCAATCTGGCGCTGCTCGGGGAGATCTGGCACGGCTGCGCGCAAAACCTCGCCAACGTGGCCTTCCTCGCGCTCGGCAGCGGCGTCGGCCTCGGACTCTATGTGAATGGCCAGCTGGTGCGCGGCGAGAACGGCGCCGCCGGTGAGATCGCCTACCTGCCAATCGGTGGCGATCCGTTGCAAGCGGAGTCCCGCCCGCAGGGGTGCCTGGAATATCAGGTCGGCGCCACGGGAGTCGTGCGCCGATATCGGGAGGCCGGTGGCTCCGAGGCCGAATCCGTCAGGCAGGTTTTCGAGCGGGCGCAGGCAGGCGATCCGCTGGCCGCCGACGTGGTCGATGAGACGGCGCGGCTCACGGCGCTTGCCGCCGCGACGGTCATCGCGACCGTAGATCCGCAACTGCTCGTGCTGGGTGGCTCGGTCGGCGCGCGTGCCGACTTTGCGGACAAGGTCGCGCGCGTGCTGGTGCAACTTGCCCCACGCCCCGTGGAGGTTCGCACCAGCACCCTTGGCAGACGAGCCGGCGTCGTTGGTGCATTGTCCGTCGCCCTGCGCCGTCTCCATGATGATGCCTTCGGGGTCGCGGAGCTCGCATCCGCCATGCCTCTTCCCCCGCCCCGCAGCGCCCATCAATGACGCTCGAAACCGCCTATTGCTTTGCCGCGGACTTGGGCGGCACGAAGCTCGCCGCAGCCATCGCAGATGCGCGTGGCCGGATCCTAGCGGAATTGACCGAGCCCACGGACCGGCGCGGTGGAGTGCATGTGGCCGAACAGATCGCGGCCTGCGCCGAAAAGCTCGCGAAAACCGCGGGAGTCGACGTCAGGCGGACGCGTCATGTCATGGTGGGAGTACCTGGTGCGATCGATCCCACCACAGGCCGTGTTTCTCAGATTCCTAACGTCGCGGGACTTGAGGACTTCGACGTCTCTAACTACCTGCGCGGCCGCTTCGGGCCGGATGTCGCCCTCGAGAACGACGTGAATCTCGCGATGCTCGGTGAGCACTCGCTCGGGTGTGCCCGCGGATGCCACAACGCTGCGTTCCTGGCGCTCGGAACCGGCGCCGGGCTTGGCCTCCTGATCGAGGGCAAGCTGTTCCGGGGCGCAAGCGGTGCGGCGGGGGAAATCGCGGATCTGCCCATCGCACGCGATGCGACTTCGCAGACGCCGTCCGGCGTCGGCGCATTCGAGCTCGAGGTCGGCTCACTCGCCATGATCGATCGATACCGCCGCCAAGGTGGAACTGCGGCCGTCACTGTGCGCGACATCTTCAGGCTCCTGGAGGAAGGAGACGGAGTGGCGGCGTCGGTCCTCGACACGACGGCCCGTTGGGTGGCCCTCGCCATAGTGACACTGCAATCGCTCCTCGATCTGGAGCTCATCGTATTCGGCGGAAGCATCGGCGTGCGTCCCGAGCTGTATGAGCGAGTCCGAAGAGCTCTTCCCGCCCTCTTCTCTCGACCCATCACCATCGCACCCAGCCAACTCGGCGATCGAGCGGGGCTCATTGGCGCCGTGTGCGCCTCGGTGCATGCGCTGCGTCAGAAGCCTGAGGCTGCGCAATGTTAGGTGGATCCACGGCAAGCGACACACTGGCCGCGACGGGTCCCGCGGCAGCACGGAACGAGTTGGTGATCAGTGGGTTAACGCGCCGGCTCCGTCATGGCCGCCCTACCCGACCTGCGGCCATCTTTTCACGATCGGCGAAAGATCGCGATCTTTCCGAACGCCCTAACCTTCGACCGGTCGGCCTGTATGCTCCTCGGAGTGATGCATCTTGGTCAGTTGAGGCTGGATCGGCAATGCCCTCAGCCGGTGGCCCGTGAGTCTGAACAACGCATTGGCCACCGCTGGCGCCACGGGCGGTACCGCAATTTCCCCGACCCCTGACGGCGGCGCGCTGCTTGGCAGGATCTGCACGTCCGTCATCGGACTGCTCGCGATTCTCAACAGCGGATAATCACTGAAATTACTCTGCACGACGCGTCCCGCTTCGATCGAAATCGCCTCGTATAGCGCGGCAGACGCGCCAAACTGGAGTCCGCCCGAGATCTGCGCGTCCACGCCAAGTGGATTGACCACTATGCCGCAATCGACCGCTGCCCAGATGCGATGCACCGCTGCACGGCCGCCAGTAACGGAGACTTCGGCCACGGCCGCAATGTAGGAACCCCGACAGGCGTGACAGGCCAAGCCGCGCGCCCGCCCGGGAGGTTGGCTGCTCGCCCAGCCCGCTTGGCCAGCAACAGCAGACAGAACCCGCTTGAGCCGTTCGGTGTCTAGCACCGTACCACCTCTCTCGGGGATACGGCGCGAACGGGAAAGTAACGCCAGCCGATATTGCAGCGAATCTATACCTGCTGCGAACGCGAGCTCATCCAGGAAGCATTCGACAGCGAACGCGTTGATCGAGTCTTCCACTGAACGCCACCACCCAACCGGCACCGGGCATGGCAACGGGGTGTACTCCATACGGAACGAGGGAATGTCATAGGGAAGTTCGCGCGCACCCCCTATCTCGGTGTCTGCAGGCTTAGCCGTTTCGGCCGGATCGAGAAACGCGGCGATCGAGACGGATGACATTCGATCCAGCCAGGCCTTCGGAAAACCTCGCTCATCCAGCGCAGCGCGCAGCCGGTGAACGGCGGCAGGCCGGTAGCGATCGAATTGCACATCATCTTCGCGAGTCCAAAGAAGCTGGACCGGCTTTCCGGCGAGCGCGGCCACCTGCGCGGCTTCAACCACGAAGTCGGTCGCATCCCGCCGCCCGAATCCACCCCCGACTAACGTCTGGTGGATAGTGATGGAATCGGGCGCGCGATGCAGCACGCGTGCGATCGCGGCGCGTGCGTCGGCTGCATTCTGGGTCGGTAGCCAGGCCTCAACGGTGTCCGATCGAACATGTACGGTGGCGTTCATCGGCTCCATGGTTGCATGAGCCAGAAACGGTAATTCAAAGCTTGCCTCGACAATGCGTCGGCTTCTGCCCAAGCCACCCGACGTATCGCCGCGTTCGGCAGTGACGGATCCGGCGCGATGGGTGTTACGGTTAAGGGCGGCGAGAATGGCGCGGGTACTGCATTGGTTCTCCTGAGGTTCATCCCACTGGATATTGAGTTGCCGTCGCCCTTTCAGCGCGGTCCACGAGTCTTCGGCGAGGATAGCCACTCCTCCTCGTGTGAAGGCATCACGGCCTTCGGGCGGGATGGCAAACACTGCCCGCACGCCCGGTACTGATTGCGCAGCGCTGCTGTCGAAAGATCGCACCCGGCCGCCGAGTGTGGGACAGCGCGCAACTACGGCTCGCAGCATCCCGGGCAAGCGAATATCGATGCCATAAATGGCGCTGCCATTGATCTTGCTCGGCCCGTCGACGCGCGGTTGTGAGCGGCCGATCAGTCGAAACTGGCCGGCGCGCTTGAGCTCGATGTGCGGATCGGACCTGGCAACTAGCGCTGCGGCCTCGGCCACCAGGTCACCGTACGCGAACCTCTGGTTTCCAGGTCCCACAACCACGCCCAACTCGGTACGGCATGCCTCGGGAGGTACTTGCCAGCGAGCGGCTGCAGCGCCGATCAAGCCTGCGCGAGCCCTTGCTCCCGCCGCTCTGAGAGGGTGCCAAAGTGATTGAATACTGTCGCTTCCGACCGTCAGATGATCGTATCGGGCCGGATCAACTGGAGCCTGCAGTACCTGAACCTGACCCCAGTCGACATCGAGCTCCTCGGCGAGCAACGTGGGCAGCGAGGTGAGTACGCCTTGGCCCATTTCCGCCTTGGCTACCCACAGTATCACTAGCCCGTTCGGGTCAATCCTGATCCAGGCATCGAAAGGAGCTGGCTCTGTAGTCTTGGCTGCATGAGCGAGGTCCCAATGGATTCCGAGCAAAGCCCCGACAGCCCACGCCCCGGTCAGGCCGAGGAACTGGCGTCGTCCCGGGTCGCACGACAAGGGGGCACACGAGTGGGCCAGACAGTCACGCTCCCCACGGCTGCGCTTGTCGTGGCCGATCTGCATGCGAGCAAGGCTACACCCGGCGCCCGCAGCTGGCCGATCATGGCAATGTCAACTACCGCGCGGATACGTCAGTTCATCCTGCTCGCTGAACTCGCGGCCAGGATGGTAGCTGGCTGAATTCTGGTGGAAAGGGAGGGACTCGAACCCTCGACCCCGGCATTATGAGATCGGTCCTCGGCTAGAGGCAGCCTGCGAATTCAACTACTTGCCAAGGGGCGCCCGTTGCACGTTAGCACGACGAAGCACAACAGAGCACAACTGAGTCCCGCAAAATTCCCGCAAAACTCGACGTCCCCCGCTTTTGCAGCGGGAGGCACCGCGCTTAGGACGTCACAAAAACTGCGCCTTAAGCGAGTCGTTCGCTTCCATCTGGAAACACAGGTGGCACGGCTTGTTCTTTTCCATCCAGTGGTGAACCTGAATCAGAAATGCCTCGATCAGACGAAACATTCCCCTGCTGTTCTCAGCCAGCAACAGATCGGCGCTGTCTACAAATAAGACAATGCCTTTTTCGTGGCCGGAAAGCGTAATCAGGTCATCCAAGAGCGGCACCCATACTTCTGGCTGAAATGGTGATGTTCGAGGCGGGTAAGGTGCATGTTGCAAATTCAATTCCCGCGCAACCGTATTAGCGATGTGTAAATCACCATTCTCGATATTCCGATAATCCATATATACACATCTGACAGCGGCGCTCCTTAGATCAACTACGACCGCCTGAGCTTCCTCTGAGAAGAAGTCTGCATACATAAAGTCAACGCAGCCCGAAGTTGACCGGCTCAGTCGAACGCAGCTCATTTTGCTACCTGGAACGGCCCCCATTTGAACCGGACATAGCTGCATAGCGAGGAGCTAGGCGTAAGCCTAGTCATACGACTATGCCTAATGTTGATCGAGTCGAAGTTC
>Ga0307474_10002487_pt1 | contig 13244 bp, 11 predicted proteins | sample atmos_gasesECM1C_2_FD_203312 | JGI IMG/M metagenome (GOLD analysis project Ga0307474, IMG submission 203312) | Hardwood forest soil microbial communities from Morgan-Monroe State Forest, Indiana, United States - atmos_gasesECM1C_05 | ecosystem: Environmental > Terrestrial > Soil > Temperate... | reverse complement strand
CAGCGCGTCCGCAGCGAGGTTTCGCCGGTGGCTGTGACCGGGGGTTGGATGTGGAGGCTCGATCCTGCGGACGGGGGCACGGTTGAAACCTATTCGCCGGAGTTCCCGAACCTCTCCGTGATGCGGACGCTCGAGATGTGGCTGGAGACGGTGCATCCCGATGACCGCGACGAGCTGCGGCGGCAGATTCGGCTGGGCCTGGCGGAGGGGAAGTTGACCGCAACCTTTCACCTGCAGCGCGACGATGGGGAGATCCGGCGGGTGTCGATGCTGGGCGTGAAGATGGCGGACAAGACCACGGCGCATGATTATCTGCTGGCCACCTGCATCGAGATCGGACTGCACGAACGGCCGGAGCGGATGGAGTGGCGCGCGCTGCCGCTGGGTTAACGTGGCCGGCAAGTCAACAAGCTAACAGTCAGTGGGTCGGCAAACCCGGCCCGACGGGAGCGAAAGAGCCGACCGGCTGCGGCCAGCCTGCGGGAGGCGGCTATGTGCGCGGAGGCGGTGCACCGAAGTGTTCGCGGTCGAGGAGCACATCGTCGGCGCGGACATCGCTCTTCAGGCTGCGCAGCCTGGCGACCAGCTCGTTGAGCAGGGAGCGGCCCGTTTGTGCGATGGTGAACCGGTCCCGGTAGCAGGCGCCCCCGGCTTGACGCATCCTCACGCGCTCCGCTTCCGTCAGGCTCATCCATAACCGCAACACGCGCTCGGTGCCATCGAGACTGTCCGTCTCCACCAATCCTGCGCCCGAACGCATCACGTCGGGCCAGATCTGCACCTTGTCGCTGATGAGCACCGGCGTGTTGACTGCCATGGCCTCGACGGTGGCTATGGCGAAGTTCTCCTGGTGGGAGGGGAGGACGAAGGCGTCGGCCGCCCGCAGGAGGCCCCATTTCAGCGGACCGGAGACCATGCCGGTCCAGAGAACGCGGTTATCAAGGTTTCGATGTGATGCCATCCTTTGAAGGGAATGGATGTAGCCGGGGTCTCCGGGGCCGGCCATCACCAGCATCAACTCGGGAAAATCGGCGGCGATCAGGGCGAAGGCGCGAACGATCAGGTCGCAGCCCTTTTTTGGGTGAATGCGGCCAAAGAAGAGAAGGAAGCGGCGATCCGTGAGACCGGGAAAGCGGGATTGCACAGCCGCGGTCTGCGCTGCGGCGTCGGCTGGCGGTTCCGCGATGCCCAGCGGGGCGACAATGCCTTTCCAGTGAAAGGGGAAGAAGGCACTGATGGAGCGCTCCATCTCTTTCTGGCAGGTGAAGATGATGCCGGCCGATTCGTCGAGGTCGCGGCGCATCCGGACGTGCCAGTACACGCTCTTCTTCACGTGCTTGAGGGGGAATTTCTGGTTGAACCATGGGTCGAGCATGCCGTGGGTGTAGACGAAGTACGGCACGCGGCCGGAGAGCGCGGCGCGCACTGCGTAGGTGGGGTACTGCCACAGGCCATGAACGATTGCACAATCGTATTCGGGGCCGTGGGCTGTGAGCCAGCGCTTGAGCCTGGGGCTGAACCGGTAAGACAGCATTGCGGGGCCCAGTTCGTGGACCGGAAGCGGAAGGTCGTTTTTTAAGGCACATCCAGGCGGGTCGAGCGACGCCACTTCGACGCTGTGACCGAGTTGCCGGTGCAAGGTGCCGATCTGACGCAGTGCTTCAATCGGGCCGCCAGTTTTGCTGTCAACCGACGAGATGACGTGAAGAAAACGCACAAAACCTCTGGAATTGCTCTCGCCTCGGCTATCCCGCGAGGAAGGGGCCCTGCCGCATTTGCGGTGTTTGGATTGAACGTGCAGTAAACCCAGAATGACAGACAGGAACAAGGCGCGCAAGGAGAACCGCTTGCACGGCGATCTGACGACAAGTCTTCCATTGTCGGCATGAAGAGAACATGAAGGAATCCAGCAAGGCGGCGGTTGGCCCCGCGCGGAATGCTAGGCCATCCAGCGCCAGATGGAGCAGGTTTCGTGGGGTGCGGAGGCATATTCGCCATCGGGCTGGTTGCCGAGTATGCGGTCGTCGGCGAGACGATCGGGCCGCGAGCGTTTGATTTCGCCCTGGAAGATCCGGATGAGGTTGGGATGGGATTGGCCTTCGTCTCGCCGGTTCCGGAGGCGGTCCAGGCCTCGAGCCAGGGTGTTCCGGCGCTCTTCGAGGACGCCCTCCTGCTCGTTGTTCACGTACAGGATGTCGAGTTCTCCGGTGCGAGCGCCAAAGGCGATTGTGACGGCGCGGAGCCAGCGGCGCATGACGACCGCGCCAAAGGGATTGAAGAGGAAGGCCACACAGGGGCCGGGCGGGAAGGCAAGGCCGGCTGCGTCCTGGGCGACGATGCGCGCCGCACACTGTCCGCGTCCGGCGCGGCGCCAAGCGGCCAGGTTATGGCGGGCGATGTGGACCAGGCCGGGGTGAAGCTCCACCCCCAGGACCTGGCGAAAGGGCAGCTCGGAGGCGAGCAAAACCGCCCGGCCCATTCCCGCGCCAATGTCAACGAAGGTGGTTTCTTCGAGGGGGGCTGGGCGGGTCCTGCGCCAGCGGGCGAGCAGGGCGTGAAAGACCGAGGGCGCGACCCCGTAGTAGGCCGTTACGTGGCGATCGTGCGCGTGGCCGGTGCGGAGATGGCGTCCAACCACGAGGCCGCTGGTGCGTACGCCATTGGCTTCGTCCCAGGGATGGAGCAGGAAGCCGTCTTTTTTCGCCAGGCCGGGCAGCAGGCGGCGGCCGGCCTCGGGTGGCTTGGAACTCATAGGGTTCACATTGCAGGTTACACAACCGCGCTACAATTCCGGGCGTGGGAGCCACTCCTGCGAGCACCGATCGCTCGCCGGGGACCCCGGTGGAGGTTCCGATGCGATACGGGATGGGAGTTGCGGTTTTGTTGCTCTCGGCCGCGGGAGCCGCGTTCGCGGCAAAGGATGTGCCGGTGCCTTCGAGCTGTACGGCGCAGGTGAATGCCGGTCTTGCGCAGTTGATCGCACAGCATCCGACGCGGGATGTGGACAACGTGATGGCGTGCGGTGTGGCGACGCAGAAGACGCGGGTGCAGCGCGGCGGCCCGCACGGGAGCCATCACCTGACCACGGTTGCGGCGCCGCTCCCCAACGGACAGACCGTGAACGTCCAGATTGTGACCAACGACGATCTGGACGGACCGGTGGTGGCGCAGGTGAACGATCCGGTGATGGCATACGGACAGGGGTATATATCGCACGGATTGTGGGCCGCGGGGATTCACGACACGCACTGCTCTACGCATCCCGGCGCTGACAATGGTTGGGTGGTGGTGACGGGCGTGAAGACGCCGAAGAGCTGCCCGAACTCCCGCTGAAGCGGGACGACGAGCCGCTAAACCGCGGTGAGCAGGGTACGGCCAAGTTCGCGTGTGCTCGCGTCCTGCGCGGCGAGCGCGGCGTCGCGGGCCAAGCCGTCGAGATCGCACAAGACGCCGGCGAAATCCCAGGCGGCGTTGCGTGCGGCGTAGATGTCGAAGGAGCTGAGCAGCCGGCCGACCTTGCCGGAGTCTTCAGCCGCCTCGCCGAGCGGGCCTGCCGAAAGCATGGCCATGGCCGCGGGCATGACTCCATCGAGAAGCGTGTTCACCGCGAGGTAGTCGGCGTGCTCGGGCCCGTCGGGTGCGGGGTCGCGATTGAGGTCGGCGTTGGTCTGGTTGAGCGCGATGGCGAGGTCGCGGTTGATGTGCGCGTTCATGCCGGCCAGCGCGAACTGGATGCGCTCGATCTCGGGATTGAAGCGAGACTCGAGGAGTACCACCCAGGCTTCCGCCGTAGGGGCACCTGCGAGGTAGCTGCGAGTCGCGGAGAAGTACAGGCCAGCGAAGACCACGTCGAGATGGATGAGCCACGCGGGATTCTGCCATGCGCCCCCGGGCGGGTTCTCGTCAACCTGCTGCGTGACCATCAGGTAAAGCCGATTGAACCACTTGAGGCCGTCGCTGTCGGGGAGCAGGCTGTCGATGGCCTGCATCCGCGCAATGACGTCGGCGATGGTTGCAGGAGGCGGGGACGAGACGATCGCCGCAAGCGAAGTGTCAGACGCGGCAGGCTGGGCAGACTGATTTGGTGCAGGTGAGGGAATCGTGGCCATGCTTTCTCCGGGGGACCCCGAGCAGTATACCTTTGCGCTGTTCTCATTGTTTACGAAGGGAACCGCACAACGGATTGCCGCAGATGGCTAAAAATCCTGATGATCGTCCCGGAGAGCTGCGATGGTGTGTGCGTGACCCTCACCAGCGATCAGCTCAGCTGACGGATTGGCTTCTTCTGCTTTGGCCCGTAGTTTGGCCACGGCCAGCCAATTGTCCTTGCGTGGCTGGTCGGGAATCCAGGGCGGGAGCGGCAAGCAGAAGTAGCGGCTGAGTGTCTCCGCGTAGGGCTCGTAGAGGCGGCGCAGATCGCGAAGGCGCTGCTCCGAGGAGGCGTCGCGGCACATGCTCACTCCGCTCTGGCAGAGCCCCGCGTAGAGCTGGTTATAACGCTCGGTGGGCAGGCGGTCGGGCCTGTTGGGGTTTGGTTCCTTGGTCAGCACCTGGGTCAAATCGACCATGGCATGGCGCGCCATGGCGAAGGTGAGCTGCGCCTGGCGCGCCTCGTGGCCCTGCACGCCGGAGATGAGCACGGCGGAGGTGTCGAGGATGCAGGTGAGCGCGCCGAGCCAGCTCTGGTTGGTGTGCTGGGAGCGGAAGTAGCACAGCAGCGGGAACGAGATGTGGCTCTCCAGTAGTTCCGCAGACCAGCGTTCCCACTCGATCAGCAGAACCGAGAGCGCCTCGGCTGCATCGGTATGCGCGTGGCGGCGGAGGAGCTCGGAGGCTGTGGGCGGCGAGCCGGCGCGCGCGTCGAGCAACGAGATGTTGACCTCGCGGCGCGAGAACGCGGCGTAGAGCACGGGGAAGTAGCCCATGACAATGGCGAGAAATCCGAAGCCCGTTCCGGCTTCGACGACCATGATCCACCGCGCCGCCCCAGTCAGCGGACCTGCGTCGCTAGGGCCCGAGGTAAAGATTTCCGTTCCGCTTACATAGAGATCCGACCATAGCCCGGCATGTTGCCGGATATCGTAAAACGGTGTGCCGAGAGAGTAGTAGAGCAGCCCGAACCCGAATAGGAGAAGGGCGGCCCAAACGGCCAGCAGCATGATGAGCGAGAGCGGGCCGTAAAAGCTGAAGGCGGTCTCGCGCTTGCGCGGATGGTGCATGCGGTTTGCGAGGAAGACCCACGGCGGCCAGGTAATGATGTAGAAGATGCGCGTAAGGCGGACGCGCCCAGTGGCGCGGCGCGGCAGGATGATGGTCTGGAACGCGTCAAGCAGGACGCTGAAGATACAGACGATTCCCGCGATCATCGCAACAACGTGCATGCGGTCTCCCATTACCCGGAAGTACCGGCGCTCGCTTTAACGCGACCGTCGATTGCACTATTCTATCGGTGAATGCGCGACCGGAGGCCTCAGATGGTGGAACTCGGCAAGGCGCTTCTGGGACTGGGAATCCTGCTGGCGGCCGTTGGCGGCGTGCTACTGATCGCCGGCCGGGCGGGGCTGACCTTCGGGCGATTGCCGGGCGACTTTAACTTCCGCGGCAAGAATGTCCAGGTGTACTTTCCCCTGGGGACATCCATTCTGATCAGCATCGTCCTGACGCTTCTGATCTATCTCTTTTCAAAATTCAGGAAGTAGCTGCCGGGATTTTTTGGCGATTTCAGCGCACAACGCTCACGCAACTGAAAAATCTGCCCGTCGAGCAATCCCGTTGACGGGGAGTTGCATCGCACCCATCATTAGTTCGGCTTGGGCTGAGGAGGCAGAACCATGGCTGCGACACCGGTAGCTAAAAAATGCGCAAATGCTGCTTGTAGCTGCGTCCCACCGGAAAAGGACAAGTATTGCAGCGCTCATTGTGAAGGCGTGGCGAAGAAGGTAGAGATTATGTGCACGTGCGGGCATCCGTCGTGTGGAATGGGAGCGACAAGCTCTTAGGCCAGGCCACTGAGAAACTCTGCAGCGCGGGGCAGGAGATCCTCGCCATTGGCACAGTTGTGCGCGCTCTCCGCAGGTAACTGAATCCTGCTCCGTTGCTGCCTTGTCCCTCGCAACGCCGCAGTTTGCTTTTCCCAGTTGACGAACTTGCCCCCGGGGGACAATGCTGTCTCCGGCAGTATCTCCCCCGCCAAGACGGTCCAGGCCAGAATGGCCGTTGGTTGGCTGCCGAATGGGTGGACATGGAACCGCATCTGATCTTGGGAATCGGCGAGCTGTTGTGGGATCTTTTACCGGCGGATAACAAGGTGAACGGTGGTGCGGCGAAGCAGGCGTCGCCGAACGGCTCGCTTGGCGGCGCGCCTGCGAACTTTACCGTGATGGCGGGCCGGCTGGGCAGTCATGCCATCATCTTGAGCCGCATCGGGCGCGATGAGTTGGGACGCGAGGCTGTGGCCAGGCTGGATCCGCTGCCCGCCGATACGGAGTATCTGCAAGTGGATCCCATCCACGGCACAGGAGTCGGCACCGTGGATTTCAAGGACGGCCAGCCGCAGTTCGTGATCCACGAGCCAGCGGCCTGGGATTTTATGGAGCTCACCGACGACTGGGTGCGCCTCGCCGAACGGGCTGACGCCATTTGCTTTGGGTCGTTGGCGCAGCGCGCGCTCGAGTCGCGACAGACCATTCAGACGCTGGCTGCGCAAACAAAGTCGGAGTGCGTGCGAGTCTTCGACGTGAACCTGCGCACGCCGTTCTATTCGAGCGAGGTGATTCAGGAGTCGCTCGAACTGGCCAGCGTAATGAAGATGAGCGATGTCGAACTGCCGCTGGTGTTAGGGCTGCTGGGGCTTCCCACCAGCGACTGTGACGATCCGGCGGCGCTGCGCTGTGGCGCGGAGAGGTTGCTGGCCGAGTTCCCTACACTGCGCATGGTGGCAGTAACGCGCGGCAGCCGGGGCAGCCTGCTAGTGACCCGCGACGATGCGCACGAGCATCCGGGTGTGCCCACCAAGGTAGCAGACACCATCGGCGCCGGCGACGCCTTTGCCGCCGCAATGACCACCTATCTGATGCGCGGGGCTGATCTCGCCACCATCAATGCGGCAGGCAATCGATGGGGCTCGTGGGTCGCGTCGCAGGTGGGCGCCATGCCGCCGCTGCCGGGCGACGTGCGAGCGCGCATGACAAGCATGATTGAGGCGCGCTCCGCCGCAGCGGGCAATCCCACTGGAGTGGGCAATCCCGTGAAGTAGAGTAGGGATTGTGATCATCAACATTGCTCGCCGGGCGCACGACCACAACTGGGAGCTCGACCCCATCGTGCGCTCGGTGCTCGACACCGACTTTTACAAGTTGTTGATGCTCCAATTCATCTGGAAGCACTTTCCCACGACGCGTGTCTGCTTTTCACTGCAAAATCGGACGGCGCACGTGCGGCTCGGCGAGATGATTGACGCCGGCGAATTGCGCGAGCAGCTTGAGTCGACGCGCCGGTTGCGGCTGCACAAGTCGGAGATGATCTGGCTCGCCGGCAACACCTTCTTTGGACGCAGGGGAATGTTCGAGCCGGCGTTTCTGGAGTGGTTCGCCAACGACTTCCGCCTTTGCGATTTCGACCTGTCCATCGACGACGGGCAGGTCGCGCTGAGGTTTGACGGGCCGTGGACCGAGGCAACGTTGTGGGAGATCTACGCACTCTCCATCATCGACGAGCTGAAGACGCGTGCCGCGCTCAAGAAGCTGAGCGAGTTCGAGCTCGATGTGCTCTATGCGCGCGCCAAGTCGCGCCTCTGGGATAAGATGGAGCGCCTGCAAGACGTCCCCGGCCTCAGCGTGAGCGACTTCGGCACGCGACGCCGGCACAGCTTTCTCTGGCACGAGTATGTATTGCTGGCGATGCGCGACACGCTCGGCGCGAGCTTCACCGGCAGCTCGAATACCTACTTGGCCTACAAGCACGACCTGGAGGCGATGGGCACCAACGCACACGAACTGCCGATGGCGCTGGCGGCCCTGGCAAACAGCGACGAGGAACTGTGCAGCGCGCAATATCGCCTGCTGGAGCTTTGGCAGCAGACCTACCAGGGCGAGCTGCTCATCCTGTTGCCGGATACATTTGGGACCACGCAGTTCCTCCGCCACGCGCCCGACTGGGTTGGCGACTGGACAGGCCAGCGCATCGACAGCAAGGATCCCTTCATCGCCGGCGATGAGTACATCGCGTGGCTTATGGCGCGAGGACGCGATCCGCGGCGCAAGCGCTTGATCGCCTCTGATGCGCTCGATGTGGACCGCATCCTCGCCTTGCACGCTCATTTTGGTGGAAGGATTCTAAGCGGGACACCGGCGGATTTTCGCTCGGGTGCGGACTTCCGCGATCCGCACCGTTGGAAGCACGAGCCGCGCATCCGCTTCAGCTCCGGCTGGGGCACATTCCTGACCAATGACTTTCGCAACTGCGATCCGCAGGGCAATGGCAGCTTCAACCCCGTCAGCCTGGTTTGTAAGCTGAGCGAAGTGGAGGGCCGGCCGGCGGTCAAGCTCTCCGACAACTACGCGAAGGCGATGGGCCCGCCCGAAGAGGTGGAGCGCTATCGGCGCATCTTCGGCACGGAAGGCATTTCAAACCTGCCGGTCGAAACGTAGACCGTAGCGAAGACGGTAGCGCCGGTCACTTGACCGGCTGTCGTGCGGGCTTCAAGCCCGCACCCGGAGAGCGTGCGCTAGACTGCCGCGCTGTGGACGCCGGGCATCAGGCGAAGGAAGCCATCCGCTCGCAACTTCGCGCCGGGAAAGACACTTTCGAGATTGTCAGCGCCGAGTGTCTTGCTCACCACTTCACCGAGCACCGCGCGGTAGTCGGTCGTGAGCGCAAGGTCGCGGCCCTCGTTGAGCTGTTCGTTGCTGAGCCCTGGCCAGCGTCCGTAGACCTTGCCGCCCTTGACGCCTGCGCCCAGCACGAACATCGCATTGGCGTGGCCGTGATCGGTGCCGCCCGTGCCATTTTCGCGCGCCGTGCGGCCGAACTCCGACATCGTGACCACGGTGACGTTCGCTGCCTCGTCGCCCATGTCTTTCCAGAATGCGGCGATGGCCGCCGAAAAGTCGCGAAGACGGTTCGAAAGCTGGCCATCGACGCCGCCCTGGTTCTGATGCGTGTCCCATCCACTGACATCGGTGAATGCAGCCTCCACACCAAGGTTCGCTTTCAGCAGCTGCGCGATCTGCTTCATGTTGTTGCCGAAGTCCGAGCTCGGATAATCGGCCGCAGGCTTGTACTGCGCGGGGTTCGCGGCACGCAGCATCTTCACCGCATCGAAGGTCTCTTCGCCGGTGGGGTGAAAGATCTTGTCGCCGCTTGCGCCGTACATCGCTTCAAAGGCGTTCGCCGCGGGCGAGGGAGCCGGCCCACGCGCCCCCACGGTGAAGCTGTTCACGTTGCTGATGGCAATAGCGGGAATCTTGCCGGCAAGAGTGCGCGGCACCTCCGCCCCCAGCGCAAGCGCACGGAACGCCGTATGCTCAGCCCGGTGGCGAACGTCTTCTGCCTGCAGTGCGCGATTGAGCCAGCCATCGTCGGTGCTCTTTAGCCCCGGCGTGCCTGACTCCATGAAATCCTGCGCGTCAAAGTGCGAGCGCGACATGTCCGGCGAGCCCGCCGCGTGCACAATCGCAAGTTGCCCCTGGTCGTAGAGCGGCTTGAATCCGGCTAACGATGGGTGCAGACCGAAGAAGCCGTCGAGATCGATCACCTGCTTCTGCGGAATTGCAATGCTGGGCCGCATGGTGTAGTAGTTCTTCTCGCGGTAGGGCACTACGATGTTGAGCCCGTCGGCCGCGCCACGCTGGAAGATGACCACCAGCCTGCGATTCGGCATGACCGCGCCCTGCGCCATGACGGTGCGCACCAGGAACTGCGGAATGGCCGTGGTGCCGGCCAACGCCAGCGCGCCCTTGTGAAGAAAGAAACGGCGATTGATCTGCATAGGGACCTCGATGTTAACGGCGCTGAAATTCGGGACTGCCTATCAATAGTCCGGCCAGCAACTGATCCTGCCTCTCGATGGGCACCGCGGCCGGCGCGTGGTGCGCCTGATTCTGACTTGGATTCATAGCAACAGAAACAGTCGACGCTCCACCCTGGCTTTGTTGTTCAAACTGCTGCAGTACGGCTGACCGCGTTGACTGGCTTACCGGGCCGCCGACGAGCAGTGTCTCCAGCCGCGCTTCTTCGGTCTCCGGCGTTACTGCCGGCGCGGCGGCCTTCGCCTGCTCGGGCCTCGCGGGCGTATCGGAGTCAAGGTCGGCCAGCAGATTCAGCGCCGGCTGCGTAGCGGTCAACGTTGGCGTCTCCTGGCTTGTCCACGTGGTGGTGATACCGTTCAGCCGATTAGCCGCCAGAGACAGCGCAAAGTTCATGCGGTTCACCAGCGCGCCGGTCGACACCCAGTCCGCCGCGTCCCACTTGTAGCCTGTCGGCGGAACGCATCCGTAGAGGGGCATGCCCATATCGTGCAGCGCCGCCACCAGCGGCTGCTCGTTCGCCAGGCTAGCATTCGTGGCGCGCGCGGCCGATACGACATACTCGAGCGGCGTCTTCACCTTGGCACGATACATATCCGCCGACCAGAACTCCGGCGAGTGGAACATCGTCTTCAGCACCGCCGCAATATCGCCGTCGGACGACAGGAACGTCTTGGCCATGCGATCCACCAGTTCCTGAGGCGGATCGTCGCTCACAAACCGCATGGCCAGCTTGCGGGAGATGAACCGCGCTGTGGAAGGATGCGTCGCCAGCACGTGCAGCAGGTCGCGTCCTTCCTTCTCGCCATGCTCCTTGAACTTCCTGCCCAGCACCTTCTTGGTGCCGGGCTCGTGACGGCGCTCGTCAAACTGGAATCCGCCGCCGCGCTGCGGCCGCTCCACCGTCCAGCCCGTCAAGATGCGCGCCGCCTGGATCACGTCCTGCTGCGTGTAGCCGCCGTTCACGCCCAGCGTGTGCAGTTCCATCAACTCGCGGGCGTAATTCTCGTTCAGACCCTCGGGCGCCTTCTTGTTCTTGTTGGGATTGCGCGCCGCCGCCATCTTGGAGCGCTGCGCCGCCAGTGAATCCGGGCCGATGCTCTGCATGTTGTCGAGGTAGATCAGCATGGCCGGGCTGTGCGCCGTGGCTTCGAGCAGGTCTTCAAATTTGCCCAGCGCGTGGGGGCGGATCACGTCGCGCTCGTAGCTCACCAGGTAATAAGGCGTGGCCTCGTTCTTGCGCAGAAACACGTTGAAGTGGTTCAGCCAGAAGTCGGTCATCACCTCCTGCAGCTGTGCATTGGAGTAGACATCGCGCAGCAATCTCTGCGCCATCAGCTCCTCCACCACCACACGCTCCGGATTCTCGAGCGCGCCAACCGTTTCCCTCAGATCGGGCGTCAGGTCGCTAAATAACAGCTGCCGCTCCGGCCCTTTGATCGACTTGAAGAACGCATCGAACTGCGGCTGCTGCATCTTCGTCAGACGCAGCACACGATCGCGCGGGGGAAGCTCCAGAATCGCAGACACCAGCTTGGGATCGATGGCCGGATCGGCGGGCTTCACGTCGGGCGCCTGGCTCATCTGGCTATTCGCCGCCGCACCCGTCGGCGCCATCGAAGCGCCCTGCGCGTCGGCAATCATCGACCCGTTCGCCGCTGACTTTGCGTCGGGAGCTATGGCTGCGACTGACTTCTTGAGTTCCTGCTCCTGCCGCTTGGCGGTCACGCGCGTCACCGCATTTTCATAAACGGCGTACAGCGCACCCTTGTCCGGCATCGTCGCCTTGCCATCGATCACCTGCCGGATCACCGCGTTGCTCGGCAGCCGGAAGAGCAGGTCCTCGGGTGACCATGTCATCGCCGGATAGTTGGCCAGCCTGACCTGCAACGCCGTGTTGTTGATGGCGGCCGGACGTAGCTGTTCCTCGAACCACGCATCCAGTCCTATCGCCTTGACGGCTTCTACGTCGCCGGGCCGCGGGCCAAACGTGAAGCGGTTCAGCGCGTGCCAGATTCGCTCATCTCCCTGGATCTGCCCGGGATAGGCTTTGCGATCGGCTGGCTTCACAGCAGGTGTGGGCCGGGCCTCCGCAATTCCGGGTGTCGACGAAACCACGAGGCTGGCGCAGAGGGAAGCGGCCAAGAGGCCCTGCAGGTGCTTCATCAGTTTTCTCCACTATAGGTGGCCGGAACGGGATCGCGGCACTAGGTAGCCATCCTTAGGGACGGCTTTTTCCGCCGGAAGTTGCGGCAAAAACGAGAAAGAATCCGAAGTTTCCTCGCCCTTAACCATCACAACCGGTCTCACCTATTTTTAGCCGATTCAACGCTTTGCTTTCTCAGATCCACAACGATCGTTTCCGCGAGACGGTCCTGCGCGCACATGCGATTCTGGCTCCAGAAGTACTGCAGGAAACCAAGCCCGCACTCCAGAACCGCTGCTCCGTAGCCGAGCGAGCGCTCGATCGACTGCCAGAACCCCATTCGGTCGCCGGTGAGCGAGAGGGCACGCGTGCGCGCCACCCATTTCCCGGGTGTCCGGCCATTGCCAAGGTAGTTGGCGATGCCGTAGTACAGCACCACTACGATCACGTTGCCTGCTTCGTGAAAGTCCCAGCTGACGTGAACCTCGTGTTCGTGGAGCACCAGAATGCGCCAGCCGATCTCGAGCGGAGCCCAGATGATGATGGCGAGCAACAGGTCGATGCCGTAGCCCAGCAATCGCTGCCCGAAGGTGGCCAGAGGCATCCCTTCCAACTGGTGCATGCGTGGAGACTCGTGCGCGCGAAACCGCTGCCGGTCGCTTTGCCTGGTCTGCGTGTCCATGCGAGTCCCCTGGGGCGAAAAGTCTTCCCAAGACTAGCATGTCTTCGCCTTGCGACCCCGTGTGCCGGGCGAAGGTTGTACCTCCGGCACCTCCGTTATTGCTCGCGAATCGCCATCACCGGATTGAGGCGCATCGCCCGATATGCCGGAAGGTAGCATGCCAGCAGCGACATCGCTCCAAGCAGAACGAATACCCCGGCTACAGTCACGGGATCGTTCGCACTGACTCCGTAAAGGAAGCCGGCGATGAAACGTGTCAGTCCGAAAGCCAGGCCTAGTCCCAACCCGAGTCCGAGAATGGTCAGCCACAATCCCTGCAACAGGACCAGCCGAAGCACATCGGCGCGCGATGCGCCCAGGGCCACGCGCACACCGATCTCGTGGGTGCGGA
>Ga0307474_10002486_pt1 | contig 13255 bp, 11 predicted proteins | sample atmos_gasesECM1C_2_FD_203312 | JGI IMG/M metagenome (GOLD analysis project Ga0307474, IMG submission 203312) | Hardwood forest soil microbial communities from Morgan-Monroe State Forest, Indiana, United States - atmos_gasesECM1C_05 | ecosystem: Environmental > Terrestrial > Soil > Temperate... | reverse complement strand
GAATGCCATCAGCGTGAAGTCTCGCGGGTCTTGTCCGCGCTGTGCCATCGTCTTGTAAAGTTCGGTCGACATCATCGCCGTGGTGACTTGCAACGCAGCTTCCGCAGCTCGTGCCGCCTGATGCGCTCCAGTGATGCCGAGCCGCTGCGCGATGCCTGTGAGTGCTGCCTCGGCCGCATCGCGGTCAAGCTGGATACGGCCGCCCAGGAAACGATCCGGTCGCAGCAAACCCATGACCAGATAGCAATCAGTGACGGTCGGTTCCGTGCCGCCTTGGCCATAGCACACCGGACCGGGATCCCCACCGGCGCTTCGCGGACCAACTTTGATGATACCTTGCGCATCCACCCAGATGATGGAACCACCGCCGGCGCCGATGGCGGATACCGCGACCACCGGCAGAATCAGCGGGAAATCGCCGACATGCGTCAGCGTCGTGTAGTCGGGCTCGCCGCCTTCAGTCACCGCTACGTCGCAGCTTGTGCCGCCCATGTCGATTGTCATCAGCCGCGTGTGTCCCGACGACGCAGCCGCACGTGTTGCAGCCACCACACCGGACGCCGGACCAGACAAAACTGTATCGATCGGCCGTTCCCGTGCGGTATTGATACTCAACGAGCCGCCGTTTGAAGCAGTAATGTAGATAGGTGCGGTAAACCCGAGTTCCGCAACGCGCTGGGTCAAGCTCGTCAGATAGCGGTCCATGATCGGATGGACATAGGCATTCATAATGGCAACGAGCGAACGCTCGAACTCACGCCGCTCCGGCCAAATACGCGCTGACTCGGTAATGGGGATTCCCGGCATCAACGCGCGCAACCGTGCCGCGACCTCCGACTCTTGAGTGGGATGGACATAAGAATGCAGCAACAGCACGGTCACTGCTTCAATGCCCGCATCGAGGAAGCGTTGGGCAATACCCTCCAACTCACCCGTTTCCGGGCGACCGATGATGGTGCCGTCGGCTTTAGTGCGCGCGCTGGTTTCCAGGATCAGGTCGCGCGGGACCAGGGCCTCTTCCTTTCGGATCTTGCTGTCGTAGGTATTGGCGAGGCGAGCGCGACCGATTTCGAGAATGCCGCGATTGCCGCGGCTGACCACCAAACCAACACGCGCACCGCGGCGTTGGATGATCGCGTTCACCAGCAGCGTGGTGCCATGCACGATCAGCTCGACATCATCAGGGCGCACGCCAGCTCGTTCGAGCAACGGCATCAGGCCGCGCTCGACCGAGAGTGAGGGGTCACTCGGGACACTGGGCTGCTTGAAGCGTGTCAGCTTGCCTGTGGAGAGATCGGCCAGGACGAAATCGGTGAAGGTACCGCCGACATCAATGCCGATGCGGCAGCGTGACCGTATCACCGTCATATAGTATTTCCGGACGGAAAGGAGATCATATCGGATAAGTCGTCATGTGCTTCAAGTTTGTGCCGGACTGCATACTAGACGGTGACCCCGATTATAGGTCGTGTCAACACGGGTTCCACCACCTTTCCACCACCTAAAGTTGCGTCTTAACGATGCGATCCCATTTTTCCCGGTATTCCGCATCCTTGCGGGCCAGCGTCGGCCAATCGAGCTGGATCGCGTTTGCCACAGCGTCTTTGCTATAAGCTGGATCGGACGCCATGCGCGCCGGCAGTTGGACTTTTGAAGACGTCGGAGCGACGCCGTTCAATTCGCACCAGCGCGCCAACGCGGCCGGTTCAAGCAAGGCGTTGATGATCTTCGATGCAACGTCCTGTTGTTCAGGCGTCGACCCGGCCAGCATCTGGAAAAACAGGGGGAAAGCGATAACGCCCTCCTTGGGGACGACGAATTCTACTGGCACGCCCGCATCGGCCCATTGTTGCACGTTGCCTTTGGCCCAAATCGTGACCCAGGCATCGCCTCGCGCGAGTAGGTTCTGTGCCTGCTGTGTCGACGTCACAAGCGCCAGGATCTGGTCGGTATGCTTGGCCCAAAGTTTCATTCCCGGTTCAAGATCGGCCTCGCTGCCGCCGTTCTCCTTGGCGGCCTGGATCACACCAGTATAAGGCCACAAATAGTCAAACAGGATGACCCGGCCTTTATATTCGGTATTCGACCAGATATCGGACCAGGATTTGGGCGGCGTCTTTACTTTCTCCTTGTTGTAAGCAATGCCGATAGGAGAAATTGAGTGACCGACGCCATGGTCCGCCCGGCGACGGTAGGTAGGGGAAATATCGTTGAGGTTAGGGATTTTGCCCGCATCGAGCGACAGCCACATGCCGTCCTGGTCGCCCATGGCTGTCGCATTCGCATTAAAATAGCCGAAATTGACCAGTGGTTTGTCTGGGTTGGCGCTCCTGGCCGCACGGATCTTCGGATATGCAACCGCATTGCTCTCTTCGTAGAAATCAATTTTGACCGCAGGATTCTCTTTCAGGAATTTCCCTACGACTTCTTTGGCAACCGTACCCTGCTCGCCGCCAGAAAACACGAACATCGTGAGCGCCAGGTCAGCCGCCCGCGCGCTGGTTGGGAAAGCCATTGTCGAGGCGAGCTGAACTCCCGCGCCGTACATCCCGAGAGCTGCCGCGCGCTTAAGAAAGTTACGCCGGTCCAATATCGAGTGGTCCGAGACCATTGGTCTTTTAGACATGGCGCACTTCCTGTCTTGTCTTGTCTTGTTGTTTAACCGATCACCAGCATCTCGGACGTATCCATCATCGAGGTAAGCACTTCAGTACCATTGGCCGAGATATGCACGATATCTTCGACATGGAAATTGCCGAGGCCTTCGAACTTCTGCGATACTTCTATGCACATCACCATATCCGGCACCAATGCCTGCTCCTCAAGCTTATTCAGGATCGGATATTCATGCAGGCGGATGCCGAGGCTGTGGCCGAAATCCGGCACCGTTGCCGTCATGCCAAGCTCGGCGGACAGACGCACACCCTCACGATACACGTCTCGCGCGACAACACCCGGGCGCACGAACTTCACCAACTCTTTCTGCACCGTCGACATCCGGTGATAAGCATCGCGCTGCGCCGCGGACGGTTCACCGATGATCGCCATTCGCGCTGCGTCGATATAATGACCGCCAAAAAAACCAACCATATCGACCATCATGATATCCCCTCTGCGCACCGCTGACGCGTCGGCCACCCAGTGGTTCAGCATGGTGTGTTCGCCCGTGCTGAAAATGGTAAAGGGAACCCAGTTGGCACCGCCCATCAAAATATTCTTGACAATCCGATCGCTGATGTCGCGCTCGGGCTCGTTTTCTTTTGTCGCCTGAAAACCTTGCAGCACAGCGGTTTCCCAAATGCGGGCATTGCGACGCGTCGCATCGATTTCCTCAGGCATCTTGACCATGCGCGAGCGATCAAGAAGTTGCTCTGCGTCGCCGATGACCAGATCCGGCAGCGCTGCCCGAAGACGATCTGAATCTCGGCCGGGCAAGGCACCCATCTCAACCAAAATTCGGGCCTTGCCAAGTCCGCGCTCCTGGAGCGCTGCAACGAGTCCATCGATCGGTCGCACCACATGTTCCTGATAGGTGGCGACATCCTCAATCCACGAATGCGTGCGCGCCGTGTAGGCTACGACGGTGCTGACGACCATGAACGGCGCGCCCTGGCGCCGGAACACGACGAACGCGAGCCGGTCGCGGATCATCCGCTGGCTTGCGATGAATACCCCGCACAGATGCTGAACGTTCTCGGGTGAAACGCCAATGACCGCGTCATATCCCGCTTTGTCCAACGCGGAAGCGAGGGTAGCCTCAAGATGCTGTCTTTTGGTCATTTTGCTTATCTTTCCGGTCAACCGGTTTGAACGTAACTGGCTTGCGCCAGTATATCACGCAGGATTTCCAGGTCACGATATGAATCAGCCAAGGTGGAACGGTTCTCCACCTCACCCCGCAACAGTGAAGCGAAATGCGCAATCTCATTCGTGTAGGGGCTTGTTCGCGGCTGGATCAATTCGGTTCGCTCGGCTTGTGGTTTCGCCCGAAACAACGTCACCTTAGGAAACGCGTAAGGACGGTGCGGATACCAGAGTTCAACGTGCAGCGTGGCATCCGTTCCATACAGGGATATTGTCTCGCCACATTCCATGCCACGAAGCTGGTGATGCGATGCCAGCACGTCACCGAATGACAGGGTAACAATGCCCAGGTTATGATCATTGGCGCGGTAGACGCCACTATGCAGCGCAGTCACATCGCCAAGCCAGAAGCGCATCAGGTTGATATGGTGGATGCTGTTTTCAGCCAGCCAGTCCGGCGGCAGATCCTGCGGCCGATTGGGACGCGGTGTGATGCGCACAGCAGCGTAGCTGCGATAAATGCTAGGAAAGGTGAGCTGGCAGAAGCTTGTCGCTGCGCGGACCTCGCCGAGGGCTCCTTCCTGAAGCAGGCGCTTCACCAGAAGACAGTCATCGTCATAACGGCGGTGATAGCCAACCATGCAGGTCACGCCGGCTGCGTCGACAACTTCGATCGCCTGGCGTGCTTCCGCCAGCGAATAGGCGACCGGCTTTTCGACCAGAATATGCTTGCCTGCTCGGGCTGCCACCGCCATCAACCCGACATGCGTAGGGGGTGGTGTCGCGATCAGGACGGCATCGAACGCAGCCGCGTCCAGCGCGGCTTCCAGCGAAGTAAAGCTCGGTGCATGGAATAGCGCGCCAATGGCTTCCGCCCCCGCAGGATCGACGTCCACCGTTGCCGCTACGGCCACCTGCGGTTGAAGGGCGAGAAGTGCCGGGACGTGTTCCGCCTGCGTGATATAGCCGCAGCCGACGACAGCGAGCTTGAGAGAACCGCCGGTCATCCGCGCCTTCGCCGCAGAAGCAGAGCAATCGGCGATCCGCGGCCAAGGCTTGCCACCAGCACGACAAGCATGATCGACACGCCGATCAGCAAGGTTGACAGTGCTGCGAGGCTCGGGTCCTCCAACTCCTGCATGTAAAGATACATCCGGATCGGCAGGGTCATGTTGTTGCCACGCGTGAGGAAGAAAGACACGTCGAACTCGTCAAAGGATACCACAAAGGCCAGGACAGCAGCGAGCAATACCCCTCGCCTGATCTGCGGCAGCGTCGCCAAGTGAAAAGTTTGAAATGGGTTGGCACCCAGATCAACCGCCGCTTCTTCCTGGTCACGAGCGACCTGACGCAGATTAGCCGTTACGATCGACATGACATAGGGTAGGACAAGCACGGTGTGGGCAACCACAAGGCTGGTGAAGGAAGGATAGAGCCCGATGCGGATGGCGGCGATGAAGATCGCGATCCCCATGATGATCTTAGGCAGCAACAGAGGCACCAGCAGCGCTGACTGCAGCAGGTTGGCGCGCCGCCAACTGCCGCGTACCAGAGCGAGTGACGCTGCAATGCCGAGCAACAGCGCGAGCACCGTCCCGGAGAATCCAATAAGCAGCGAATTTCGCAGTGCCAGCGCGAAGTCCGGTATGCTGAATAGCTTCACGTACCATTGAAATGACAGACCGGGCGGCGGAAAAATGCTGAAGCGCGCCTTGTTGAAGGAGTTCAGAACCACGAAAACCAACGGCGCCAGCATGAATACCACGAACAGCGCGAGGTAGGTTGCCGTGGCGCTTCGTAGGATCAGAGCCTTCATGCCGGCTGCAATCCTCTGACGCGCCGCGTCGACAGCACCTTTGAGAAGATCGCGACCAGCAGGAGCGAACAAAGAAGCAGCAGGATCGACTGCACTGCTGCCATCGGCCAGTTCAGCCCGACAATATTCTGGAAGATCGTCACTGGCATCACGCGCACCCGCCCACCTCCGAGAATCGTCGGTGAGGCGAATGCACTGATGGCGGTGGTAAAGACGATCTGGCAGCCGGCCAGGATACCGGGAAGCGAAAGGGGCAGCGTGACCCGCCGCCAGACCGCAAGCTCCGTCGCTCCCAGATCGCGCGCCGCATCGCGCAGGCTCGGCTGTAGTTGGAGCAAGACAGTCAGGATAGGGAACATCATAAAGGGAATCTCAACATGGACCATCGAAATGATGACCCCGGTCCAGTTGAATATCAGGCGCAGCGGGTGGGTGATGACGCCCGACTGAGTGAGCGCGTAGTTTATTACGCCATCGTTTGACAGCAGCAGCTGCCAGCCATAGGCCCTCACAATAATGCTGACCAGAACCGGCGAGAACACCACGAGCGCCAGAACGGAGAACAGAAGGCTGCCGCGCCAATACAACATTTGAAGTGCGACAGGATAAGCCATGACCAGCGTGATAAGCGTCACGACACCGCTCAGGATCGCGCTGTTGAACAAGGTCTGCCGAAAGAACGGATCGGTTATAAACATGCTAAAAGTAGCAAGCGTCCAATCAGTCGATACTTGTCCTTCGGAGAAGCTGTGCAGGGACTGGGTTAAGAACAGCAGGACGGGGATGACAAATCCTAGGGTCAGGACACCCACGCACGGTGCAAGCAGGAGACGCAACCTAGGACCGCGCCCCCAGGTCATGGCTGAAGTACCGCAAGTCTTGTCGGTGACCAGTTGACACTAACGACTTCTCCAGCGGCTATGGCTGAAACCGGACCACTGTTCAAAACCAGCGCCTGAATGCGAAGCCCTGCTTCCAGATCGATGGCTAGCCTGGCGAGCGGGCCGCGAAACACGGCGGAGGACACAATCCCCTTAAGCCGCGGCGCGGTTGAAACGGGCTCCTGTAGCGCCACGTTCTCGGGACGGAGCGACACCGCAATTGATGCTCCTTCCGGCAGGGCAGGCCCCGGAAGATCGATTTCGAGAGACGTGCCGTCGACCTGCATGCGGGCACCGCCTGGCAGCACGCGCCCCTCAATCAGATTTGTTTCCCCCATAAACTCCGCAACGAAACGGTTGGCCGGCCTCTCATATAGATCCCTGGGAGACCCGACCTGCTCAACGCGTCCGGCATTCATCAGCGCGATACGGTCGGACATCGCAAATGCCTCGGTCTGGTCATGCGTTACAAAAATGAATGTTGTCCCGAGGCGTCTTTGCAAGGCCTTTAGTTCTATCTGCATCTGCATGCGCAGCTTCAGATCCAGTGCGGCAAACGGCTCGTCCAGCAGAAGGACTGCGGGCTCGTTCACCAGCGCCCGTGCCAGCGCGACCCGCTGCTGCTGTCCGCCCGAGAGCTGTGTCGCGCCCCGCTCCTCGAAGCCATTGAGGTTGACCAGAGCCAGGGCTTCACGCACCCGTCCGCGGATTTCCGCCGCACCGAGTCGGCGCAGCCGCGGTCCAAAGGCAACGTTCTCAAAGACCGAAAGATGCGGGAACAGAGCAAGCTGCTGGAAGACCATGTTGGTCGGGCGCTTATTGGCGGGCAGGCTGGTAACACCCTGGCCGCCAATCCTCACTTCGCCACGGTTTGGTGTTTCGAACCCCGCAACAATGCGCAGCGTTGTTGTCTTACCGCAGCCGGATGGTCCCAGCAGGGAGAAGAACTCGCCTTTCCCAATAGTCAGCGAAACGTTCTGGACTGCCCGCACCCCGCCGAAGACACGCTCGACTTCAGCAAGCTCTACTTGCGGTACACAAACATCTTCCATCTTGGCGCGAGACAGTCCACGCGACGCGTCGGCAGCCATGCTGGACCCAAACCCCGGTCATTGGGGCGAGTGACATGCCCTCGCCCAGGAACACCCATCAACTATCCAACTCCAGCTAACAATAAACGGCAAGCCACCAGGCGGAGAAAGAGCCAGCGTGGCGCGGCTTTTGCTAACCGTCGCTGTAGCGTGCCAACCGTCGCTTTAGGGCCTTCGCTTTGGAGGCCGCCACTGTCGGATAGGGTGCATAGCCGCGGCAGTTAATTCGACAAGATAGTGGCATGAACGATAAGCGAATGAGATTGGGCGCCGTTCTGACTGCCATAGGACAGCATGTCGTGGCGTGGCGGCACCGCGACGTACCAACCGACGTGGGCACCAATCTCGCGGCCTACATAACCGCCGCACAAACCGCCGAACGCGGCAGGTTCGATATGATGTTCGTCGCCGATGATGTTGGCGTTTGGCAGCGTGATATCGACCGTCGTGGTCATGCGTCGCGTGCAGCCTATTTCGAGCCGATCACGCTGCTTTCAGCGCTTGCTTCCCATACCAGCCGGCTTGGTTTGGTTGCGATCATGACCGCCTCGTTCACCGGACCGTATCATGTCGCGCGGCTGCCACACAGATACACCGACCGCAGCAGCCCTCTGATCGACGACGGGCGCGACCTGCATTGGCCGCTAGCCCCCCTGTGTGGCAGCGTCATCGGTGTAGGTGGGGTAGGTTCGCCGAGACTGCCAAGGCGCGACATCCCGGGCCCCCGGGGAAAGCAGCGGCCCGGGTGGGTTCGGTCGCTGCTCTCGCTTGAGGCGCCAATTTCGCTTGCTTCCGCAGTGCTTCCGGCAGGAACTGTGTTCGCCGCACTTCGAACCTAAGTCCCTGAAATGATGGTGGGTGCGACTGGGATTGAACCAGTGACCCCCGCCGTGTGAAGACGGTGCTCTGCCGCTGAGCTACGCACCCATCGCGGGTTGAGATAGGCGGCGGCGCTTTGGCGTGTCAAGCCGTGCAGTGTCGGCCTTGTCAGCCGGCGGGCGCGGCGCAAGATTGTGACCATGCGCAGCGCCGCCGTGCCTCTGCTCTTGTGCCTTAGCGCCGCGCCCGCTGCCGCCCAGCAAGTCGCGCAGGTCCATCTTTCCTACAAAACGTACGCCGCGGGAGTACAGGTGGTGCAGGTGGAAGCGTTCTTTGGTCTCGGCCCGTGGAACTATCACATCGACCTGGATTACCATACCACTGGCTTCGTCGGTCTGCTCGATCACGGCCATCAGACCAATACGGTGCGCGGCCTCTGGGACGACGATCACGCCGCGCCGGCGGAATTCTTCGGAGAAGGCGTCTGGCGCGGCCAGCAACGCCGTACCTTGATCGACTACAATCACGGCGTACCGGTGGTCAAAGACCTCCAGCCGCCACAGCGGACCGAGCGTGAACCGGTGCCACCGGTGCTACAGCTTCACACCATGGACACGCTCAGCGCGTTGGCCCAGCTCATGCGCAAGGTCGAACTGACCAACTCGTGCGAGACCACGGTGCGAACCTACGATGGCCGCCGTGTACTGGCAGTCGTTGCCCATACCGCCGGTCAGGAGAAGCTGGAACCGAACAGCCGGTCGATCTACAGTGGACCAGCGCTGCGTTGCGACTTTGAGGGCAGCGAGCTCGCGGGCTTCCTGTTGGGCGAGGACGACCCCGAGCACCGCAAGCCGCTGCATGGTACTGCCTGGTTCGCGCCGATGTTGCCTGGCGCGCCGCCCCTTCCAGTGCGCATCGCGTTCCAGACCGATTGGTTTGGCTGGGCAACGATGTATCTGACAGCCGCTACCGCCGACGCGCCGGATGCCGCGCCGAATGACTGATACCGTGCCAACGATGCACAACGATATCGCCGCCGCTGAGTTGCCACTCCTGACTCGCGCGAACACCCCCACAATCACTCGCACGATCACCCATACGATCACTGGGTCGCCTGCCGCGTGGATTGGTCGGCCGTGTCGCATGCTGCTCTGGCTGTGCACTCTGCTGGCATGTGTGGTGCCGGCGAGCGGTGGGACGCGTGTCAGCTACGGAACGATCCCCGTGCATCCCGTCGCGGGCGCCAGACTCCCGCCAGGGCCACTTACCGCCGAGTTGCGGCTGCCATCAGGCGACGGGCCGTTTCCGGTGGTGATTGTACTGCATGGCTGTGGCGGGATCGGAAGAGACGAGCCGATCTGGGCGGATCGATTGAACGGTTGGGGCTATGCGGCACTAATTCTGAACAGTTTCTCGGCCCGCCAAGTAAACACGGTGTGTGCGCTCGCCAATCAGTCGCTGGTCACCAATATCGACCGGGCAGGCGATGTCATGAATGCCGCCGCCTGGTTGCAGGGCGTGCCGTCGGTCGACGGCAAGCGGATCGGCGTGTTGGGTATGTCGCATGGCGGCGGCACCGCGGTCGCAGTCACGCGCACAGACATACAGCAAACCGGCCCCGGGCTGATCAAGGCAGCGGTCGACTATTATGGTCCATGTCGCCATGCTGAGGCGCACGGGACGGTGCCACTGCTCGCACTCGCCGGAGAGGATGACAACTGGTACGATCCAGCCCGATTATGCAGGAGCTTCGGCGCGAGCCTGCGGCCGGACCAGCCGTTCGAGATCTACACCTACCCCGGTGCGGTACATGATTTCGACAACCCGCAAGCACGTGCGCTCCGTTTCAACGAGGGTCATCCAACTCAGTACAATTATGCAGCGGCCGAAGACAGTTACGTGCGGGTAAGGACTTTCCTCGGTCGCTATCTGGGACATCCAGGGGGCTGAGTGCCGTCCAGAAGCCGTCGAGCGATCGCCACCAGGTCGGGAAAATCCTGTGCCACTGCAACGGCGCCCTGCGCCATCGCCAGTGGTCCGTAGCCCCAGGCGGCAAAGATGCACGGCACGCCCGCGCCGCGAGCCGCGGCGACGTCGTTGGCGTGGTCGCCCGCCATCACCGCATGCGCCGGCTCTCCACCGGCGGCCTGCAGAGTTGCCAGCAGATGCGCCGGGTCGGGCTTGCGGACCGGGAAGCTGTCTCCCCCGCCGATCGCAGCAAAATATTGCGCCAGTCCCAGTGCGGCCAACACCGATCGAGCGGCCGCTTCCGGCTTGTTGGTGCACACCGCCAGACGCCAACCCTCCTGTGCCAACGACCGCAGCGCGTCGGCGACACCCCGGTACGGCCTGGTCTCCACCGCTGCATGAGCGCTGTAATCGGCGGAATATTCGGCCATTGCGCCAGGATCCGGTACGCTGCCGCGCGCGGCAAAGGCGCGTTCGACCAGCTTGGCCACGCCGTCGCCCACCATCACGGCGGTCTCGTCCTGCGACAACGGCGCCAGGCCGCGCGCACCAAGCAGTCGGTTCAGCGCCGCGGCAAGGTCCGGCACCGAATTCACCAGCGTACCATCAAGGTCAAGCAGCAGGGTGCGGGTCACGGTGTTGCACTCCGAAACGCGAATTGAAGCAGCAGGATAGCGGCAGGCTTTGACACGGCGTAGCCTGAACCGCCACAAGGACGGCATAAAAACCGAGGACAATGATGCCACGCACCGCCGTGATCCTTGCCGCCGGCCTCGGCACGCGCATGAAGTCCGCACTGCCCAAGACGCTGCATCGGATCGCCGGCCGCCCCATGCTGCGCCATCTGCTGGCAAGCTGCGAGCAGGTGTTCGACCGCATCGTCGTCGTGGTCGGCCCGGAGATGGACGCGGTACGGCAGGCGGCCGAACCGCACGCATCGGTGGTACAGCGGGAGCGCCGCGGCACCGCGCATGCCGCGCTGGTCGCCGCGCCGCTGTTCGGCGACGGCGAGGTGGCGGTGCTGTATGCCGACAACCCGCTAATCCTTCCCGACACGATGCGCCACCTGTTGGAACGCCGCGCCGCCGGTGACGCGGGGCTGGCGCTGCTGGCGTTCCGCCCGACCGATCCAGGACGCTATGGCCGGGTCATTTCTCGCGATGGCTATGTCGAGCGCATCGTCGAATGGATTGACGCCGATAATGCGGAACGCGACGAGACCCTGTGCAATGCTGGCGTGCTGTGTGGGTCGTCTGCCGACATGGCGCGCTGGCTGAACTCGGTGCGCGCGGATAATGCCAAGGGCGAATACTACCTCACCGATGTGGTCGCGCTGGCCCGCGCTGACGGTTGCCGTGTCGCGGCGGTGGAGGCACCAGCCGACGAACTGGCGGGGATCAACTCGCGTGTCGAACTCGCCGCGGCTGAGGCGGTGGTGCAGTCACGGCTGCGCGTTGCCGCAATGGAGGCCGGCGTGACGATGACCGATCCGGGTTCGGTGTTCCTGTGCGCCGATACCGAATTTTCCCCGGATGTGACGATCGAGCCCAATGTGGTCTTCGGGCCGGGGGTCAAGATCGCGCCCGGCGTGGAGATCCGTGCGTTCAGCCATCTTGAAGGCTGCATCGTTGGACCGAATTGCATTATCGGGCCACATGCCAGACTGCGTGCGGGCACTCGACTGGACGCGAATGTGCACATCGGCAACTTCGTCGAGGTGAAGGCGGCCCATCTTTGCGACGGGGTGAAGGCGAGCCACCTGAGCTATCTCGGCGACGCGGACATCGGTGCCGAAACGAACATCGGCGCCGGCACGATCACCTGCAATTACGATGGCTATGCCAAGCATCGCACCAGGATCGGCGCGCGGGTGTTCATCGGCTCCGACACCGCGCTGGTAGCGCCAGTGTCCGTCGGTGACGGCGCCATCGTCGCGGCCGGCAGCGTGATCACCGAGGACGTGGCGCCGGATGCGCTGGCCATCGCGCGCGGGCGGCAGGAAGTCAAACCAGGACGCGCGGCGGCGATGCGGGCGGCGAGAAGGGGCAAGAACTGATGTGCGGCATCGTGGGCGTAATTGGCACCCGGCCGGCGGCGCCGCTGATTCTGGATTCACTGCGGCGGCTGGAATATCGTGGCTATGACAGCGCCGGCATCGCCACGCTGGTGAATGGCCACATTGATCGCCGGCGCGCCGAGGGCAAGCTGGGCAATCTGGCTGCCGTGATGGAGCGTTTGCCGTTGGCCGGAACCACCGGCATCGGACACACGCGCTGGGCGACACATGGTGCACCAACCGAGAACAACGCGCATCCGCATGGTACCGCGCGCGTGTCCATCGTGCACAATGGCATCATCGAGAATCACGCCGAGTTGCGTGCCGAGCTGGAAGCCGCCGGGCAGGAATTCACTACCGAAACGGATACCGAGACGGTGGCGCAACTTGTCGATCTGAACCTGCAGCGCGGCATGGATCCTATCGCGGCGGCGGGTGCGGCATTCCGGCGGCTGGAAGGCGCCTATGCGCTGGCGATGATATTCTCCGGTCATCCCGAGCTGATTGTCGGCGCGCAGCATGGCGCGCCGTTGGCGGTCGGTTTCGGCGAGGATGAAATGTTCGTCGGGTCCGATGGCCTGGCGCTGGCGCCGTTGACGCAGCGCATCGCCTATTTGCGTGATGGCGACTGGACAGTGGTGGACCGGCGAGGCGCGAAATTCTACGGCGTCGACGGCGAGGTAGTGCAGCGCGAGGTGAAGCTTACGCGGCTGACCGGTGCCGCAATCGGCAAGGGCAATTTTCGTCACTTCATGGAAAAGGAGTTGCACGAGCATCCCGCGGTGATCGGCGACACGCTGCATCGCATGGTCAATCCGGC
>Ga0307474_10002484_pt1 | contig 13264 bp, 11 predicted proteins | sample atmos_gasesECM1C_2_FD_203312 | JGI IMG/M metagenome (GOLD analysis project Ga0307474, IMG submission 203312) | Hardwood forest soil microbial communities from Morgan-Monroe State Forest, Indiana, United States - atmos_gasesECM1C_05 | ecosystem: Environmental > Terrestrial > Soil > Temperate... | reverse complement strand
CGAAGTGTGCCCACTTCTCCGGCAGATCGTCGAGCGCGAAGATCGCCGACACCGGGCACGCCGGCACGCACGCGCCGCAGTCAATGCACTCAACCGGATCGATGAACAGCTGCTCGGCATCGGCGTGGCCGGCCTCGTCCTTCTTGGGGTGGATGCAATCGACCGGGCACGCATCCACGCAGGCGGTGTCCTTGGTGCCGATACAAGGTTCTGCAATCACGTAAGCCATCTTGATCAATCTCCGGAAGGGTTTCTCTCGTCGGAGAGAATAGCACACGACCCCTCGCCGTCGCTCAAGCCAGAACTGAAACGTTTTGCCATGCGGGAATCGCGTAATCCTTGTCTTCCTGAGAGGACCCGGTCGCGTGTTTCGAGAGCGGGGAGTCGAAGGATCCGCGGTTGTTATTGCCTTTGTTTTCTCCCACTCGGCACGAAAACGGGAAAACGGGTGCCCCACCCCTCGCGGCGTCTTTGTCTTTGGGTGGGTGAGCAGACCCAACACAGCTCGAAAAGCTGAAAGCTGAAGCCTGATAGCTGCTCTACACTTCTCCCATGCCCCGCACCCTGCCGCTCTTCGCGCTTCTGCTCGCCTGCGCACCCGCCCACGCACAATGGCAGATCCAGACCTCCAACACCACCGCCGACCTCCGCGGCATCCACTCCATCGGCAACGGTGTCGCCTGGGCCTCCGGTACCAACGGCACCATCCTCCGCACTGAAGACGGCGGCACCGTCTGGCAATCCTGCTCCATCCCCCCCGGCGCCGAGCACCTCGACTTCCGCGCCATCCAGGCCTTCAACCCCAACACGGCCATCGTCCTGTCCAGCGGCAAAGGCGACCAGTCCCGCCTGTACAGAACCACCGACGGCGGCCACACCTGGCAACTCCTCTACACCAATCCCGATCCGGACGGTTTCTGGGACGCCCTCATCCTCAACCGCACCAACAAAGACGGCGAGCTGCTCGGCGACCCGGTCCACGGCAGCTTCGTCTTCCTTGAAACCGCCGACCGCGGCGACACCTGGAACCCCTCCAAGTCCACCGGCCTCGAGGCCCTGCCCGACGAAGGTGCCTTCGCCGCCAGCAACTCCTCGCTCTTCCTCAACGAGGAGTTCGCCACCGCCTTCGTTACCGGCGGCCCCTCCGGAGCGCGCGTCTTCATCGACAACCAGGGCGGGGCAAAGCCCTTCAAGTCCCACGCCCTTCCCATGGCCAGCGGCTCCGCCAGCACCGGCGCCTACTCCATCGAAGCCCGCGACGCCCATGCCTGGGTCGTCGTTGGCGGCGACTACACCAGGGCCGCCGAATCCACCGGCACCGCCGCCTACACCCGCGACGGCGGCAGAACCTGGTTCGCGCCCAAGCCAACTCCGCACGGCTATCGATCCTCTGTTGCCTATGACAAGAAGTCCGGCATCTGGATCAGCGTCGGACCCAACGGCACTGACATCTCCCCCGACGACGGCCACAGCTGGTACCCGTTCCACCCTAACCCCAAGCACCACGAAGCCCCCGACGCCGACCAGAACTGGAACGCCCTCTCCCTGCCCTTCGTCGTCGGCCCCAAAGGCCGCATTGGCCGTCTCAACGAAAACTCCCTCCCGCATTGAGAGCCGTTCCCTCGCACCCTCCGCCCTCGACCCTCCTGGTCCCTAGCCCCCAGTCCCTGTTGTATAAAGGTCCCGCGCCCGCAATACGTCTCCGGAGACTCTCATGCGCTCTCTCAGCAGAACCCTCCCTGCACCCGCGCTCCTAGCCGTCGCTCTCTCAGTCCTCAACGCCCCGGCGCAAAAGCCAGCGCCGCCCGCCCACACCCTCGACATGACCGTTCAGCCGCCCGAGTCCGCCGGCTTCAGCTCCGAGCGCCTCGAGCGTCTCCACGACTACATCAAGCAGCAAATCGACCACCAGCACCTCGCCGGCGCCGTCACCATCCTCGCCCGCCACGGCAAGATCATCGACTACCGCACCTACGGCGAAAGCGACATGGCCCTGCACAAGCCCATCGCGAAAGACACCATCTTCCGCGCCTACTCCATGACCAAGCCCACCACCGGCGTGGGCATGATGATCCTCTACGAGCAGGGCAAGTGGCTCCCCTCCGATCCCATCTCCAAATTCATCCCCGAGTTCGCGCACCTCAAGGTCTACAAGGGCACCGACTCCGAAAACAGGGTCATCCTCGCCGATCCCGAGCACGCACCCACCATGCGCGAACTCATGACCCACTCCGCTGGCTTCTCCTACGGCAACGGCAGTTCGCCCGTCGACGCGCTCTACAAGCAGCTCGACCCGCAGCACTCCGCCAACCTGCAGGAGATGATCGACAAGCTCGCCAAGCTTCCCCTCAATTACGAGCCCGGCCACGGCTGGCTCTACTCGCTCTCCATGGATATCGAGGGCTACATCGTTGAAAAGCTCTCCGGCCAGTCCCTGCCCGACTTCGACCGCGACCACATCTTCGCGCCGCTAGGCATGAACGATACCGGCTTCTACGTTCCTGCAGACAAGCGTTCCCGCTTCGCCGTCGGCTATCACGAGGACAAAGGGCAGCTCGTCGCCGAAGCCACGGAGAACGGCATTCCCACCGACTACGACAAGCAGCCCACCATGGCCTCCGGAGGCGGCGGCCTCCTCACCACTGCCGTGGACTACTACCGCTTCGCCCAGATGCTCGCCAACGGCGGCGAACTCAACGGCACGCGCATCCTCGCTCCTTCCACGGTCAAGCTCATGAGCTCCAACCATCTCGCCGACGACGTCATCCACGGCAGCTTCGGCATCGGTCAGCACCGCATGCGCCCCGGCTTCGGCTACGGCTACAACGTTGCCGTAGTCTACGATCCCGCTGAGGCCAATCTGCCCGACGGCAAAGGCACTTTCTTCTGGGATGGCGCCGCGGGCACCTGGTTCTGGGTCGACCCCGCCAACGACGTCGTCTTCGTCGGCATGATCCAGCGCCGCAGCAGTCCCGACAATCACCCCCTGCTCTACACCAGCCATGCCCTCGTCTACCAGGCCCTGGTCGACCCATCCAAATGACCGGGCCAGATCATTTCACTTCTCAGACCCTAAGTCCCTGGGAGTCCCTCCCTATTCCCTGATCCCTGGTCCCTGGCCCCTGTTGTATAAAGGTCCCGCGCCACCGTCATCACTCCGGAGACCCCCATGACCGGCAAGACCTTCGCTCCGCTCCTCGCCTTGGTTCTCCTCGCCTCATCCGGCCCCGCACAAAAGACCTCCTCCGCACCAAAGCCCGCGCCGCTCGCCCACACCCTCGACATGACCCTTCAGCCGCCCGAGTCCGTAGGCTTCAGCTCTGAGCGCCTCGAGCGCCTCCACGCCTACATGCAGAAGGAGGTCGACGACAAGCAGTTCGCCGGCATCATCACCCTGCTCGCGCGCCACGGCAAGGTCATCGACTACCGCACCTACGGCGTCCAGGACCTCTCCTCCGGCGTGCCCATGGCCAAGGACACCATCTTCCGCGACTACTCCATGACCAAGCCCGTCACCGGCGTCGCCATGATGATCCTCTACGAGCAGGGCAAGTGGCTCCCCTCCGACCCCATCTCCAAATTCATCCCCGAATTCGCGCACCTCAAGGTCTACAAGGGCACCGACTCCGCCGGCAACACCATCCTCAAAGACCCCGACCACCAGCCCACCATGCGCGAGCTCATGTCGCACACCGCCGGCTTCACCTATGGCTTCTTCGGCGACACGCCGGTCGACCGCATGGTGCGCGACGCCAAAATCTTCGAGTCCACAAATCTCCAGGAGTTCATCGACAAGATCGCCCAGATCCCCTTGCTCTACGAGCCCGGCAAAGGCTGGACCTACAGCATCTCCATGGACATCGAGGGCTACATCGTCGAGAAGCTCTCCGGCCAGTCGCTGCCCGACTTCATGCGCGACAACATCTACTCGCCCCTCGGCATGAAGGACGCCGGCTTCTACGTCCCCGCCGAAAAGCGCGCCCGCTTCGCCACCCAGTACTTCTGGAACGGCAAGGACGGCATCACCGACCGGCCCGACCCCAACATCCCCGTCTCCGATTACGCCTCGCAACCCGGCATGGCCTCCGGCGGTGGCGGCATGGTCTCCACCACCGAGGACTACTACCGCTTCGCGCAGATGCTCGCCTACGGCGGCGAACTCGACGGCAAGCGCATCCTCGCGCCCGCCACCGTCCATCTCCTGTGCTCCAACCATGTGCCCGCCGAACTGCTCAACGGCTCCTTCGGCATCGGCAGTATGGTTATGCGCCCCGGCTTCGGCTACGGCTTCAACGGCGCCGTCGAGTTCGACCCCGCCGAAGCCAATCTTCCCGATGGCAAAGGAACCTACATGTGGGATGGCGCCGCCGGCACCTGGTTCTGGGTCGACCCCGCCAACGACGTCGTCTTCGTCGGCATGATCCAGCGCCGCCTCGCTCCCCAAAGCCCGCCCCTCGAATTCGAGAGCCGCGCCCTCGTCTACCAGGCCCTCGTCGACCCATCCAAATAATTGGGCCAAATGAGTGAGCCAGTCCCTGAGTCTCTTAGTCCCTTAGTCCCTTCTTTACCTGTCGGTCATCGTGGCGCAACATTCGCCTGTTACGAATCTCCAAGCGGTCGCTTGGTCGCAGGGCGCTCGGTAAAACGTCCCGCATGGCTCCCCTGCGTCGTACACGCCGCAAATTTCCCCTCCTGGAGGTTCTATGTCCCCTTCCCCCCGTCTCCGCACCTGTGCCGCCCTGGCGATCCTCGCCGCCCTGAGCACCTGGTCCGCCAAAGCCCAGGATGACGCCCAAATTAAGCACGTCTTCGTCATTGCCCTGGAGAATCACAACTGGACCCAGCCCACGACCCTCACCGGCGGAATTGAGCAGATTTATCAGAATCCCAATGCTCCCTTCATCAATAGCCTCGTGAGCGGAACTGCACAGGCCTATATCAACGGCCAGGTCGTCGACATCAGCAAGCACGTCGCCTACGCCACCGCCTATCACAACGTGCTTGCCACGCCCAGCGGCAACAACCCCCACATTCACCCCTCCGAGCCCAACTACCTGTGGGCCGAGGCCGGCACCAACTTCGGCATTTTTAATGACGCCGATCCCTACGCCACCTCCCCGCCCAACGCTCAAACCACCACCCAGCATCTGTCCGGACTGCTGCAAAAGAAGGGAATCAGCTGGAAGTCGTATCAGGAAGACATCGACCTGCAGACGGCCCCCAGCGGCTCGCTGACCAATCTGCCTCTGCCGGCGAGCCAGTGGACGTCGCCTATTACCAGCCATTCGGGAGTTTTTGATCCCGCCAGCCTTCTGAATGAGTACAACGATTCGCTGCAATACAACTACGCCGTCAAGCACAACCCGGAGGCCTTTTTTACCGACACCAACGGCGGCGACAACACCACTGCCAGCAACCCGCTGCGCTTTCATTACGCCCCGCTGCAACTGCTGGCCTCCGATCTGGCCAACAACAACGTGGCCGCCTACAACTGGATCACGCCCGACCAGTACAACGACCAGCACAGCGGCCTTAGCGCGGGCTTCGCGGGTCTGACCGGCGACGCCTCAAACATCAAGTCCGGCGATAACACGGTGGCGCGCCTCGTTCCCCTCATCATGTCCTCCGAAGCCTACAAGGACGGCGGCGTGATCATCCTCTGGTGGGACGAGGCCGAATCGGACGGCGAGCCGGGCGACAACGGCGATGACTTCAACCACACCATCGGCGAAATCATCATCTCTCCCCTCGCTCACGCCAACGAAGGCGGACTTCCCTACGCCAGTTCCGTCCCCTTCACCCACTCTTCCGATCTGCGCACTATGCAGGAAATCTTCCATGTGCGGGCAACCGGGTCATCGCCGTATCTGGGCGACGCCGTCAACGCCACGGATCTCTCCGATCTCTTCGCGCCCGGAGTCATTCCCTCGCGGCCTTAACCCCAGCTTGAATCAGGCCTTGCCCTGAGCAGGCTTGCATACGCGTTCATCGGTGCAACCGCGACGGCGACAAGCCCATCGCATCCTCACGCTGTAAACAGCAGATCGCCATCCTCGACCGCAGCATCTCCGGGCCGGCCCACGCCGGCCCGGCTCATCACACGCCCTCAGTTCCGTTCCCAGAACGGAGGCGGCTCGATCCCCAGCTCCCGCAGGTACACATATCCTTGCCCGCGATGGTGAATCTCGTTGTCGATCGCGTACTGAATCGTATCGATCCCCTTGGCCTCCCACTGACCGAACGCCTTGTCCACCTCGTTGAACCGGTGCGGAGGAATCGTGGCAAACGCCTCATCCAGTCGCGCCGTCTCCTTGTCCCACACGCGCAACAGCTCGGCCTTTGTCTTCGCCTTCTCCCCCTCCCTCGTGTACTCCGCCCACTTGCCCGTCGCTACACCTTCCGCAATCGGCACCGCCATGCGAATGAACTCCCACGCCATCTCCGCAAACGGCCGCATCCCGCCCGCCGAGTACGTGAACAGCTTGTCTTCTGGAAATGCATCGATCACTCTCCGCGTCAGCCTTCGGTGGCCCTGCCACAACTCCAAAAGCCCGCTCGCCGTCCGCACGCTCACTTCCGCTGCAACCGTGGTCATAATCCCTGCTCCTTCTGCCCAAGTATGGGCGCAAAACCACACTACAACCCATACATGACAAGAGTTGTCATATTTAACATTTTAAAAAACAATCTGCTTCGCATGATCCCGCACTTTGCCTTCCAGTTAACCCAGTATTTCTGCCGTCCTGTTGACCCAGCACTTTTGCCTACCAGTTAACCCAGCACGAAGAGGGTGCCCCACCCTCGCGACGTCTTTGTTTTTGTCGCTAGGGTGGGATACCGCCGAACCCAAATCGCCTTCGGACCCCAGTCCCTCGCCGACTCCCTACCTGCTGCGTCAATTACGATGGAACCGTCACACAGAGAGGCCGCACTATGCCAACCCGATTTCAAGGAAAATCCGTCCTCGTCGCCGGCGGCACCGGAGGACTGGGCCGCGCCGTCTCCCTGGCCTTCCTCAGCGAAGGCGCAGCGGTTCACGTCACCTACCGATCCGAAGAGGAATTCTCCGCCCTCCAAAGCGCGGCAGGCCAATCGACTCATTCCTCGGGGCTCAAGGAAGCGCCCGTGCATCTTCGGGTAGATCCTCTTTATGGCCACCGCACCGACGTGACCAACGAACAGCAAACCGCCACCCTGATCGAGAAGTTCGCGCGCCTCGACGTGCTCGTCAACACCGTGGGCGCCTACGCAGGCGGCACGCCGCTCTGGCAAACCGGCCTCGACGTTTATGACCGCATGATGAATGCCAACGTCCGCTCCGGCTTCGTGCTCGCCCGAGCTATAGCCCCCCTCATGCTCGCGCAAAACTCCGGTGTGATCGTGAATATCTCCTCGCGAGCGGCCGTCGATCACGCCGCCGGTGCGAGCGCCTATGCGGCCTCCAAGGCAGCGGCCCTGGCCATGATGAATTCACTCGCGGCCGACCTCAACGGCACCGGCGTGCGCGTCAACACCATTTTGCCCAGCATCATCGACACCGCAGCCAACCGCACCGCCATGCCTGGTGCCGACTACAGCAAGTGGCCCAAGCCCGAAGAGATCGCCGAAGTCATCCTCTTCCTCTCCAGCGATCAGGCAAAGCTCATTCACGGCGCCGCAGTGCCCGTCTACGGCACGAGTTGAGAACCCTGGCTGCGCAAGCGCACGCCGCCCGCCGGGTAGACTTTCTCGAAACCCCGGAGCGCTAACCCGGCCATCACTCGTTGCGCAGTATCGTCACCGGATTCACGCGTGCCGCTCTGCGCGCAGGCAGATAGTTCGCCGCCACCCCCACCAGCAGCACCATGGCCGCGGCCCCGCTCAGCACCGCCATGTCCGTCGAGCTCACCGCGTACAGGATCGCCCTTAGCAGCCGCCCCGCCGCGACTGCCGCAATCCCGCCCGCCGCCAGTCCCACCACAATCGGCAACATGCCGTTGCGCAGCACCATCGCTGTCAGCTGCTCCCGCGACGCCCCCAGCGCCGTTCGGATTCCCATCTCCTTGGCCCGCCGCGCAATCGCATACGACGTCACGCCGTAGATGCCCACGCACGTCAGGGCCAGCGCCACCGCCGCGAATATCGCCAGCAGCCACGCGGCAAACCGCCGGTCGCCCACACCGTTGCTCACAATCTCTCCCATCTCGGAGATGTACGACACGGGCAGATTCGGATCCACAGCCTGGATCTGGTCCTGAATGAGTCTCCCCAGCGCAGCCTTGTCACCCGTGGCGCGCATCAGCACACCGAACAGCCGCCCCGGAAACTGATCCATACTGAGATAAATGTGTGGCACATTCTGCTCATCCAGGCTGGCAACCTTCATGTCGTTCACTACACCTACAACCGTCATCCATGGCGGCGCTTGCGGCTTGCCGTGATAAAACAGCGTCCTCTGCCCGAAGCGAATTCGCTTCCCCACCGGATCGAAATCTCCCCAGAACTTCCGGGCTGCGCTCCTGTCCACAATCACCACCAGCGGCGCATCCACTGTATCGGTCTGCTGAAAGAACCGCCCGCTGATCATCGGCGTCTGCATCGTCTTGAAGAAATCCGCCGTCACTGCGACCGAAGACGCAGTGGGCGCATCACCGTTCTGGGGCATGCCCTCTACCCGAAACCCTCTGGGCTGAATCTGGTCCTGCAAAGGTACCGCGCTCGTAATCGCCGCGCTCTCCACGCCGCGCGAAGACTCCAGGCGGCGAATCACCTCACGAACCAGAACCTCCCGTTGTTCCGGATTCCGGTAGATGTCCTGGGTCGGGTCGTTGGGCACCGGCAGCCACACATTCGCCGCCAGCAGATGCCGGGGCTGAAACCCGGGATCGACATGCAACAGCGCCCAGAAGGTCTTCAGCAACAGCCCGGCGCCCACCAGCAGCATCACCGACAGCGCCACCTCCGCGCCTACCAGAATCTTGCCCGTCCGCGTCTGGCTGCGCGGCGCTGACGCATTGCGTCCCAACAGGTCTGCCGGATGTGGCCCGTGTTGCGAAGCCCTCAGCGCCGGCACCAGGCCGAACAACACCGTGGTACAGCACGCTACGCCGAGCGAAAACACCAGCACCCGACCGTCGATGCCGATCTCGTTCACATGCGGCAGTTGCGCCGGTAAAGCCTGGATCAGGAACCGGATCGTCAGCGCCGCGGCCAGCGTGCCAATCCCGGCCGCGGCCAGGCTCAGCAGCATGGCTTCCGTCAGCAGCTGCCGCAGGATCCGCATCCGGTCCGCGCCCACCGCAACCCGCACCGCCAGTTCCCGCTGCCGCGACGAAGCGTGCGCCAGCAGGATATTCGCCACGTTCACGCACGCAATCAGCAGAATCAGCGCCACCGCGATCAGCAGCGAGATCAGCAGCGTGCGCGAGTTGCCCACCACCACGTCCTTCAGCGGAATCGCCGTCAAGCTCCATCCCGACTCCGCAGGATAGTCGCCCGGAAAATCGTGCCGCGCCGCACTGGCAAAGGCCTCCAGTCGCGTCTGCGCCTGCTCGAGCGTCGTCCCCGGCCTAAGCCTCGCAATCAGCGCCGGAAGAAATCGCAGCGCCCGCGCCGGCTTGGGAAACGGATCCGCCTTGAATCCCGCCGTGATCCAGAGATCGATAGGCCGCGTCGTCGACGGCACTGGCGGCCGAAACGCCTCCGGCAGCACGCCCACCACCGTATACAGATCGTTGTCCAGCCGAATCCGCCGCCCTAAAATCTGCGGATCCCCGCCGAATTCCTTGTGCCAGTAAGCGTTGCTCAGGACCGCGGCCTCCGCGAACCCCTCGCGCTTGTCGTGCTCGTCGAACACCCGCCCCAGCAGCGGACGCGACCCCAGCAGGCCGAAGTAATTCGGACTTACCGCTAGAAACTCGATGCGCTCCGGATGCGCCCCTCCGGTCAGATTCGCGGGCGCCTGCCACGACACCGACACATCCTCAAAAATCCCTGAGCGGTCGCGCAGGTCTTCGAACTCCGGCACCGAAAAGCCCACGTCATGTGACCCGTTACCGGGCAGGTCCGCGCGCAACTGCACCAGTTGGCCGGGCTGCCGGTAGGGCAAAGGCCGCAGCAGCGCCGCATTCACCACGCTGAAGATCGCCGTGTTCGCGCCGATGCCCAGCGCCAGCGTCAGCAGCACCGTCACGCCCACGCGCGGCGAACGCTGCATCACCCGCCACGAATACTGAACATCCTGCAGCAGACTCATGGAGCCTCCTTGCCCGGCAGGTTGTGGATTTACGAAGAGACCGAAGGGGGAAACACAATTAGCCTATGGATTCGCAGCAATTCTCGGGCCCGTCGGTACCGCCAACTAACCCGCATGGCGGGAGTTGTTTACGAAATGCGTGCGGGACGCGCCAGCCTAATCGCCCGTCCGAATCCGAACTCGCTGTTCATATTCGGACATTGCCGACCTGGAACAGATGCGCTCCTTCCCAGCCTGACCACAAATGCGCGCCAGGCGCCCCAGGGCCGGGGTCCCCACGCACAGGGCTCCCCATGAAGTCGGTTTTGCTTCATGGGGTAGGACGAACAGGCGGGAAACCTCTGGGTGGTTCGTAGGGTGGAGATCTCCTGGTTTTGGAGACCTGGGAGGAACGCCGGATCCGCCATCCCGTTCCGTTCCCCCACAGAAGTGTCATTCCGCAGCCCGCGTCGCGGGCGGAGGGATCCGCAGTTGCTTTTGCCTTTGCCTCTTCTCAATTAGCCAATAGCCGCCAAGGGATTTTCATGCTCTCCGGCCGGAATACGGTTCCATCCGCAACTGTAGTCAATTCCTGCTACAGACCATTTTTCGTGAACCCCTGCCGGGCGACAGCAGTAGCTAAAGCCAGAACTACTACCGGGCCAGGGCGTCGCGATTCTCCTTGGCCCAGTCGCTGTCTGCCGGGACTGCCTTCAACGGCGGCCCGCCCTCGGTCCCGCAGGCGCACGGACCTTCCGTCTTGGCCTCCGTCATGCACGAACACGACTTGTCCTTCAGGCAGGCACACACATAAACCATATTCTTCTTCTGTCCCTTGTCCCCCTTGTCCTTCATTCCCGCAGATCCCGCGTCGGCGGGCACGTAGACAACGGAAAGCAGCAGGAGCACAGCACCCATAAGCATCATTCGATAATGCATCGTTCTCCACCCCCGAGTCGGTCCTATATCGGTCCTGGCCCGGTCCTGGCCCGGCCATCCCTCCCACCATGGCATCCGGAGATGAGGTGAGCAATAACCACTTGCCCCGCACCCGGCATAGCCATTGCATCCTGCCGAGCAAACGGGAAAATTGGCTGATCCGCCCTATGCTGGTACAGGAACTCCGTAACGCTATGCTTCCTAGACTTCTCCTGATATTCCCGACCACGCTGCCCGGCGCCTGCGGACATGTGCCTACGTACTCGGTTGCTGGCCCAAGCGATAGCCCGTCCATCGAACAAAAGCAAGCATGTCGGAACGGCGTCTGCGAGCTTCGGAACGCGAGCAGGGTACGAGATTCCTTGGGTCCCAGAAGGAAATCGTTGATTTGCTGCTGGGGTTCTGCCATGATTGGCCCTCGGAGCGACTATGTGGGATAAGCAAAAGGCGATCGAAGCGCTACGGACGAACACGCCCGCGAGCCAGCCCAGCCTGGGACAATGCGCGCATTACACGCGTATGGCTATCGAAGCCGGCGGGGTGAAGCTGAAGCATCACGTGTCTGCAAAGGATTACGGCAGCAGCCTGGAGGCCGTGGGATTCGTGAAGGTGCCACTGGGGCACTACCAACACCAGGCCGGGGATGTGGGAATCGTTCATCCCATCCCTGGGCATCCGCATGGGCACATGGCAATGTTCGATGGAAGCATCTGGATTTCGGATTTCCGGCAGCATCACGGGCTGTATCCGGGCGCGACGTATCGGAAATTAAAGAAGGGGTACAACATTTATCGCTACCAAGTCCTCTGGGATAGCGCGGCGGCGGGCGTGGCGTGTTTTGCGTGACGTGGCGGGGCCACCACTGTTACGGTGAATGGGCGATAAATGCCCGATGTCCGAGAAGGGAGGAAATACGCATGCGATCGCTCGTCCATGGGCTGCTGTTGGGGGTGTTGTTGGTTTCGAGCGTGGCCTGCCAAACCGCTCCGAGCGGCAAGGCAGCGTTGGACGTGACAAAAACGATCGAGGTGAAGCCGGCCGATGCCACGGCGGTCGAGTTTTATCGGTGGTACGTGAAACAGGTGAACGACGGTGGCTCACCATTTATGAAGGCTCCGCAACAATTGAAAGAGTATGTTTCGGCGTCGCTTTGGAAGACGCTTCAGCAGACACGCGGAGTAGAAAAGGACGCGGACTATTTCCTGAAAGCGCAGGACACGCTGGATGACTGGGCCACAAACATCTCCGCATCGCCTGCGAAAATGGTGGACGGAATTACTCGCACGATCGTCACGTTGGGAGCTTCTGCTGAGTCGAAACATCGCCTCGCGCTGGACATGGTCCAGGAGGACGGAACATGGAAGATCCGGCTTGTGAGAGAGGCTCGCTAGGCACTGTAGCTTGCGCGTTGCCTGACCAGAGCCGCTGTCGAATCCCAAGAAATACAGACAGTTGGATCCTCCACGGGCGTGAACGTCGCCAATTTAGCTCTCATTGATTTACCCGCGCTGCAGGAATCCTCGCGAGATCAAGCTCGCTCGAACTTGGCTCCGGGCGGAACGTCGGCAACTCGGAGGTTGGTTTCAACATGGAGTTTTGGAACAAACTCGTTCCGTGCCCTCCACAGACTGCCTGCTCTTCGGCGAATCCCTTCTAACTTCCTTCCCTCCACCTGCGCCCCATGAATCGCCCTGTCTCTCCTGCCAGCATCGGCAGAGCCCGCGTCAGGTTCCGGCCTGCGCTTCACAGCACTCCCCTCAATCAGGCAATAACGCCGTGCACTTAATCTCGACGAACAATCCCGGCATTGCCAATGCGGTGGTGCCGATTGCCGTCCACGTCGGCAGGCGGTCGAGATTCGTCACATACTGATCCTTCACTTTCATCAGGAGTTGCAGGTCGCGCATATCAGTGTGGTACGTCACCAACTCCACCACATCGTCGAAGGTGACCCCCGCCGCCGTCAGCACTTTCTTCACGTTCTCGAACGCCTGCACGAACTGCGCCTCCTTGCCTTCAACAACCTTCAGATTCTCGTCTCGGCCAACTTGACCGGCAATATAGAGGAGAGGCCCAGCTTTCACTCCCGGTGAATAGTGAAACCGCTCAGGT
>Ga0307474_10002483_pt1 | contig 13265 bp, 15 predicted proteins | sample atmos_gasesECM1C_2_FD_203312 | JGI IMG/M metagenome (GOLD analysis project Ga0307474, IMG submission 203312) | Hardwood forest soil microbial communities from Morgan-Monroe State Forest, Indiana, United States - atmos_gasesECM1C_05 | ecosystem: Environmental > Terrestrial > Soil > Temperate... | reverse complement strand
TATCAGCGATGTATCCGATGGAGCGGATCAATGAGCTTTACGAAGCTTTTAAAGTAATGAGCCAGTCCGAAGTGCCGGCGTACAATTCGTTGACGACTTGTCTCTCGTTTTCGCGCGGCTTCCACTGGCAGCCGTCATAAATCTCGGGCGGGACGAGTCTGGCAAATGATCTCGGCAGCGAAGCGTTCCATTTCTTCAAATTGCGGACTGCACTGCAAGAGAAGCAGATCGACGCCGGCTTCCTCAAATTCGGCAATCCTCGTTGCGATTTGATCGGGCGTGCCGACGAGGCCAGACCTTAAGCCGCGGTTGGAAACGGAATATTCTTGAATTGACATCTGGCCTTCGAGCTTGGTTCCGCTCAGCCATTGCTGGTAGTTGTCGAATCCAGCTGCGGAAGCTTTCACGTCGGTGATACGAGCGAGTTCCTTTCTCGCGTCCTCTTCCTTGTCGCGAACGATAGTGTAGCCTGCGATGCCATATTTCATTGGCGGCAATTTGAACTTTTCACGGCGCGCTCGCATGTCGGCGATCTTCTCACGAATTCGTGCTGGGGGATCACCATGCATTACGTAAGCATCGCATCGTTCCGCGATCAGATTTTTTGCCGTTTCCGATTCGCCGCCGGCGTAGATAACCGGACGCGGCTTCGTCACTGGCTTGGGCGCGAGTGCTCCACCTTCGACACGGTAGTATTTTCCAGTGAAAGAGAATCCGTCCTTCTTCCACATGCCGTTGACAACCTCCAACCACTCGGCGGTGCGCGCGTAACGATCGTCATGTTGTTCGAAATGAACTCCGTACTTTTTGGCCTCGTCCGCCCACCACGAGCTCACGACGTTTAACGAGAGTCGGCCGCCGCCGCCGATGTGGTCGATGTTGGCGGCTTGTTTGGCAAGAAGCGCAGGTGAGTGGAAGGTGGGACGCACCGCGACCATTAATTCGAGGCGCTCCGTTACGGCAGCTAACGCCGCCGCTGTGCTCCAGGCATCCAAAGTAGGTTCGCCCGCGCCTTTGATGTCGTTGAGGTTTAATTCTGCGACCAGCGTTAAGTCGTAACCGATTTGTTCGCTGCGACGGGCAAGCCTACTCGCATAGTCCCAGCTCGCTTCCATCCCTTCGTCTTGGACGTTCCGGAGCCAGCCGCCAAACACCGGTAACCAATAACCATAACGCATTATCTATCTCCCAGTTGCTGCTCGAGAAAATCGACCAGGCGCACATTTGGATCGAAGCCGACGATGCGCGGTGCGTCGGCCACGAAGTTCGACAAAGCGTTGATGTCATAGAAAGCGGCGCGACCGTCGCGATCATCGATCATGTATTCCACGCCGCCAACATCGATGCCGGCCGCAGCCACGATTTTCTCAACGACGTCGACGAGTGTGCGTGGAGGCGTGCATGATTCGACCAGTAGTCCGGCCTTAGAGACATTCGCCTCGGGGTTTTCGAGAAATTCGACAACACTCTCGATCTGACAGAGTTCAGCCGGACAAAGATTGAAGCTTTCGCCGGTTAACAGAATGTCGATGGCGTAGAGAAATTTTCCGCCCAGTGTTTCCACCCGGGTAACGCGGCCGTCGCGCGCTGGAATAAATTCCTGAACAAGCGCGATCTGGTCGATTCCCAACTGCAAAGTGCAGGCCTCGATCGCGGCCTTCAGCTGCTCGATCGAATCAAAACGCACGATGCCGGCGCCGCGGCCACCAATGTTTGGTTTTACCAGCAGCGGGAAACCGATCTGCGCCGCCGCGGCGATTATTTCATCCGTGCAGTTGACGATGCGTGTCTTCGGAAAACGTAGGCCTAACGAGTCGAATAACTGGAGTTGTCGCGCCTTCGATATCTCGAGCGCGAAGGCTTTGCTGCCGTTAAGAACGCGAGCGCCGGTTGTTTCGATATAAGCGAGGTAACTCTCAGTGAAGAATATTGCCTGACCGTTCCCGCGTAGATACGCTGATGCGCTCATCCGATTGAAGAACAGCGAAAAATCTGCGCCGGCCTCCGGATCGAACGAGTGACGCGACGCATTCAGCTTCACGTAATTGATGCCACGGGAATCGAGCTCGGCGAACAGCGGCCGAAACCAATCCGGATGTTCGTAATAGATTGCCATCAGGCTGGAGGTCATGGAGTTGATCGGGAAGAAAATGTGGTCAGCCGCAAAGTTTGCCCAGGCATTGAGCGACTTTTGCCAAGGCGAACAAACAAGGATAGGCGATCCATGCCACAGCTTTGAGAATCATCATTGGAAGCGGTCCTCTCACATTTTACGGGCTCATTATAGTGCTAGCACATGTTGCGAACATATTTGGTTGGAATGCCCTTTTTCATGATCGTTTGTATTAATACCTTCAGCTTGGTCTCCGTATTCCCCTGATACGGCAAACGCGGGAAAAGCCATCGCAGCCTCGGGCATGGAGAAACTGCGCGATCATCACAATTCATCGCCCGGTCCGGGGCGACGAGGCAGCCCCTACAATGGCACCCAAAATCTATGTCCTGGCGATTATCGTGAGCGCTGATTAAAACTCACGGAATCAAAGGAGTGAAAGACATATGCGTCGAAGGGTTTATCTCGCAATAGCGTTGTTTTGTTTAACGATTCTTTCGGTCAATTGGCCATTTGTTCTTTCGGCTGATGCTCAAACTTGCGGAGAAGAAGACGTCGCTGTCCAAGTGCTCGGATCCGGTGGACCGGAGTTACAGGACAGGCGCGCTTCCAGCAGCTATTTGATCTGGCAAGACGGACAAGCGCGGGTGTTAGTTGATGCGGGTGGTGGCAGCGCACTACGCTTCGGAGAGTGGCGCGAAAATGTCCCAGCTCGACGTGATCTTGTTCACCCACTTTCACGTTGACCATAGCGCTGATTTTCCCACGCTGATCTTCTCATCTTGGTTTGAAGAGCGAGACCGCCCACTGCCTGTCTACGGCCCGGCGGGGAACAGCCTGATGCCGTCGACGGTAGGTTTCGTGCACGCTTTCTTCAATGATCGAAACGGTATTTATCGTTATTTAAGTGAGCTATTGGTTCCCGAAGAGAAGGGCAGCTACAAATTGCAGCCACACAACGTGGTTGAACGCGCAGAATCCTCGGCAGTTTTCCGCAGCGAACATCTTTCGGGCTACGCAGCCCGGGTAATTCATGGGTCGGTACCAGCCTTAGCATGGCGGGTCGAGATCGGCGGCAAGTCCATTGTGTTTAGCGGAGACACTAATGGAGAGGGGGCCGGCCTGGTGCATTTAGCAAAGGACGCGGATTTATTTATCGCACACAATGCTGTCCCAGAAGGAGCTACCGGAGTGGAGCGGCGACTCCATATGCCTCCTTCTGTAATTGGACAAATCGCACAGGAGGCGCAGGTCAAGAGGCTCGTGTTGTCTCACCGAATGTTGCGGACCTTAGGTAAGGTACAAGGGACGCAATCGGAAATCAGTAAGAACTTTTCCGGCCCTGTCGCATTTGCAAACGATCTCGATTGCTTTCCTGTCCGTTAAGGCTTTCGTGTGGCGTCGTCGTCGTGATGGTGCGCCGGATAGCGGCGAGTGGCGCCGAATCGTCAAATCGGATTAACCCATCCTTCTTCGCCACACCCAATTCCTTCCACAGGGCGGCCAAATCAACCGGAAACGGGGAAGCCTTCATTTTTTCATACAACTCGCTCAGTACTGGAACACCGGTCGCATCATCGCCGACCCGCAGGGCTTTGGTTAGCGGCCACTCCGTTTCGACGGTACCGCCTGCCGCAACAACCGCGCGCAATGCATCTTCCAAGCCTCTCCGGTTCCCGGTTTGTTCACGAATCTTGACGTCAGCCAGCAGACAAAAGAGTGCGCCGCCCCAGTAGGTTCGGCCCCATGTCGGCGTGAAATCCAAACCTCGATCTTCAGGACCGGGCAAGCCATTCGGCAATCCATCCATCAGGTCGCCCCATACTTTTTCCGGCGTCAAATCTCCTGCACGAGCCCGGGCAACAGGTTCGATATAGGTGGCGAGGCCTTCCTCAATCCAGTGGTGGGCTGTTGCTACGGACGGAAAGGCCAAGTGAACCATCTCGTGCGTCATTATCCAGTCTTTCGCGAAATCGGACGCGCTGCTGTTTGTACCGACTGCAATTCTAATCGACGAACCGTTCCAACCGTTGGTATGCCCCGACCGAGTCCCTCGACCGTTGTAAAGCAGGATGTGAATGTGGACGGCGGAGACTGGGAATTTTGTGTAATAGGTCGTTACCGCTTTAGCAGATTTTGTGACCCAATCCGAGACAAGCTCGCGTAGAGCGGGCGCTGGCGTCGAATTGAACTCGACGACGATGTCGCCGCCGCCAACTTGCAATTGCTCATCATTGCTAGCGCAGGCGTGGCCGGCCACGACGAGCGACAGCAGACTGGCGGTCAATCGTCCAGCCGTCATTTCATCTTTGGCCTGAATTGGGTGATTTTCGCCGGGTCAAAGATCGGCGCCGAACAGCTGCGATCTGTGCAGACAAAAGCGGCAGCCTTATCGAATTGAGGATATTCGACATCGGGGTTTGGTAGTTTCCCTTCGCGCGCGTCCCACCATTCCACTCGTTTGTAAGTCACGCAATGTCCAACCGCGGCCCGAAATAGAGCCCGAGCTGCGGCATCATCCTTTCGACCGACAATAGTCAGATGAAGCGGCGGAGTATTGAGTTCCCGGGCCGCGAGCAGAATGCCAGCCACCTCGAATCCGTGATGCTCGGCTATCGATGGCGCGGAAAGAAAACGCAAGGCATGACGCGCCATATCGCGATAGTGCGTGTTACCCGTGTAGTAACTGAGCATATTCATCGTCCGCGCGACCGTGACATTCTCGTCCACTTGTGGGCGAGGCTGTAGCTTTCCGGCGAGCGGTTGGACGAAAGCGACGTATCCGATGTCGCCTTTGAAGTTTGATTCAATGAAGCCGGCCGTCTTCTCCGCGAGAGCGAGCCATTTTCGATCCGCGGTTACGGTATACAGGCTGAGAAATGCGCGGACCATTGACGCGGAGTCGCCCAGATAAGGTCCGCCGTCATTCTCGGCCTCGTGACGGAATCCTCCATCGGGAAGAGCTCGCTTGGCGACGGTCCATTCGGCCGAATGGGTAGCTTCGGCCAGCGCACTCTCGTCATCGGTCACTCCATAAAACAGAGCCAGTGCATTCAGCGCCCATCCATTTTCACGCGCATAGATGTGCCGATCCACACGCGGAATTCCCCGCGCTCGCCGCGCAGAATCCGCGAGAGCGAAATAATCGGCTGAATGTTCGCCCGGAACGAGATCGGCGTCCTGGCTGGTATAGAAGACTCCTTCGGGACTCTTGAGAAAATTTTCCAAGTATCCGCGAATTCTCCTGGCTGCTTCGAGGTAGCTTTGCTCCCTCCAGAGCGAGTAAGACTGAATGTAGGTCCGCAGATTCTCAGCCTGCATCTGCATGATCTTTTCGAAATGCGGATGTTTCCAATCGCCGTCGGTCGAATACTGGTAGACGCCGCCCCAGACCGGATCGATCAGTTGACGTTGCGCGTCGAGGGTCGCCCGGGCCATTCTTTCCGCCTCGCGGTCGCCACGCATCGCTTCGCCCTCGCAGTATTCGATGATATCCCAATTGAGATATTTCTGGACCCTGCCCCAGCCCTGGTTTTTGGGGTCATAGTTTTCGTGCAGGATTTGACGCAGGCCAGTTCGCTCCGTCTCGGTCAAATCGCCATCCTCGTTAGGCTCGAGCGGCGCTTCAGCGACGATGGACGGGCCCGGAGAGGGATCATCGATGATCGCCTGAAGCATCGAAGCCATCGGCTTGGGCGGGATGTAGCCCTGGCGCTTGACGATTTCTCTGCCGTCTGTGTTGAAGACGATCGTGGCGGGCCAACCATAATCTTCATAGCGATTCGACAAGTCCGGCCTTAAATCCTGATCGACCCGAACCGAGATATACTTTGAGTTGATCAAAGCGATTACTTTCGGATCGCGATAGGTGATTTCCTCCATCACGTGGCACCAGTGGCACCAGACCGCGCCAAGATCGAGCAGAACAAAGCGGTTTTGTTTTTTTGCCTGCGCAAAAATATCATCCGACCATTCCCGCCACTCAATGGCGGGCTCTTTCTTTTCGTCCATGCCGATGCCGCTCGAGGCCGCCAGTGTCGGGAGGAACAGAAGAATAACCAGCCGGCGCACCATGTTCAGATTGGCATGCGACAGGACCGCCTCTGCAGACGACGCTGGCATATTTGGCGCGAGGATTTGCTAAGCTCTCGCCGCGCCCCCCTTACTCTTCTTGCGATCCTCGAACCTTGCGCGCAATCAACCAATCGAGCGAGAATTTTCCAGGTCCGAAAATGAGTATCACGAGCGAGGCAAAAAGAAACCCGTAGGGCGTCGCGGCGGAGAATTTGTCCGGGTCGGTGAAGACGGAAAAAAGGGCTGCGCGATCGCCCTCGACGGACAGGAACGCCACGATCATATTCACCGTGAGCACGAGTCCCGTGAGACGCGATAGCAGCCCGAGGACGAGCAAGACGCCACCGACGAGCTCGACGACAGAGACGAACAAGGCCGTTTGTCCAGGCATCGGTAGATTTAGACTCGCGAAGTAGTCGGTCACTTTGCCGAGGTTATGAATTTTGCCCCAGCCATCCTCCGCAAACTCCCAGCCCCAGTACACGCGAACGAAGAGCAGTAGAAAGGGGGACTGAAGGTAAGAAGCGACGGCAACGAAGCGCGCGTGCAGCTTGCAGACAGACTGGCATAGGTTTTTCATGTCGCTATAGATTGCAACAGTGTACGTTCGGGCGCCAGCCAGGAGTAAGAGTGGCGTTGATCAGTTTCATGTCAGGCGCGGCAGAACCACCCGAGTGAACTCCAGTCGTTAAACCAATTCTTGATTTGCGAGGACCAATTGAATCGTCGACGCCGGCTTGTAGCCAGGCCGATGGCACAGGCATTCGCGACGGTCTCACCGTCCCGGAGCGCAATTAGAATTGCGAAAGCTTCCGGTTCGAGACGTTTATAATACAGCATGTTGTCGAACCGGTGAACGGCGAGATGGACGCGCCGGCGTTTAGGCGGCCGGACCTTCTTTTTCGAGCGACGCGACGCCTTTGGCATCGCTTCGACGATGTTGCTGGCCTCGCTCCGCAAAACGTCAAATTCGCTCTTTTTGACTGCGATGAGGAATTCGTCGACGGCGTAATCCAGTTGCAAGAGCGATAGGTAGGGTTGCAATCCGAGTCGCAATTTTTCGGGCCTGGCATCGAGAATATCGTCGGGCGTAATACTTGGTTTGGCTGGATCATCGAAGGCAACCACCTGGGCCCATTCAAACCGGATCATGTCGAGCGCGACTCGTTCGTGCGGACGGGCCCATTTCGGCCGTTCCCGGATGAATTTCTCAAGGCGACTCCCCAGATTGCGGAGTGTGAAAGACGCGGAAGGATATTTTGCGAGGTAAGTGGTGATGAGCTTCATGAACCTTTCCTCGCCAAGCACAGCGCGGAGCCCCGGATAATCGTCGTAAAGACAATCGAGGACCCGGAACCAGTAAACCCGATTGTAGATTTCAAGTCGTTCGAAGGAAGTCAGGCGGTCGTTGGGCTTGATAAAGCTGTTGGCCACGTTGTTCATCGATCTTCCATCCACCCAGGTCGGCTGCATTCGCTCGCCTGCGGTTAACGGTCGGAACAGAGCTGTTGCCATGACCTTTTGCAATTGCTTCAACTGCGCCCGGGAACTGGCCTTAAGCCGGGGCGTTCTCGAGTTGGTCAATGAACCGCGTGGCTTTGAGAGCTTCATTGTGAACTTCGCCGAAAGTCGGGATACGATCGTCCCATTCCAAAAGAGTAGCGGTGCGCCCTACCTGCCTGACTGCGTGAGAATAGAGATTCCACACCGGATCGAGCACGGGATGATCGTGCGTGTCCAAAATGTATTTCTCGAACTTGGAATGACCCGCGATGTGAATCTGGCCAACGCGATGATGCGGCACGTTGTTCAGGTACTCGTAGGGATCGAACGAGTGGTTCTTGGAAGAAACATAAATGTTATTGACGTCGAGAAGGATCCCGCAATCCGCTCGCTCTACAACTTCGCTCAGGAATTCCCATTCCGTCATTTCCGAGGCATGGAATTCCGCGTAGCTGCTGACGTTTTCAACGCAAATCGGAACTTCAAGGAAATTGCTCGCCTCGCGAATGTTCTCCGCAGTGACCTTGGCGCAGGCAAAAGTGTAGGGCATGGGGAGCAGATCATGCGTGTAACGTCCGTCGACGCTCCCCCAGCAGAGGTGATCAGACAGCCACGGGGTGTTGGTCCGCTTGACCAGGCGCTTCAGTCTTTTCAGATGCTCGCGGTTAAGGCGGTCGGCCGATCCGAAATACATGGCCACACCATGTTGAACCACGCGATACTGTTCGAGAATGGAATCGAGGACTTCCAGCGGACGTCCCCCGTCGACCATGAAATTTTCCGATATGATCTCGAACCAATCGACGACCGGTTTTTTCGCCAGGATGTGGCGGTAATGTGGAACGCGAAGGCCGATGCCGATTCCATAATCGGTAAAGTTGTTAAACTGATTTGCCGGCATGGCCGATGATCGCTGGTATTTCTTGTTCCAGAGCCGGGGAATAGAACCCCGCCTCTGGAAGACACTACATTATGACTTCGGCGATGGTTTGCTGCCATCGGTCGCGCAGCCGCCCTTGCCTTTACACGAGTTCTTGCCCTTGCAGCCATTATCACCCGTCTTGCAACCCCCCTTGCCCTTGCAGGAGTTCTGGCCCTGGCAAGCGTGCTTATCCGATTTGGCCTTGCCCAACTGCAGCGAAACGCCCGGTTTCCCGGTTGAAACTGCCGCTTGGGTTGTGGCGGCGAACGAGCCGCTCATTAGCCCGGCGATTGCGGCGCCGGCTACTATTGCTTTCTTTGTCATTTGGGACCTTTCTGTTTTGTTTTTTTCTCGCCCTCGCAACGGCATCACGCCGCCGGAAGTCGATCAAATCTGTACCGATCCAGGAATCCGGGCTTCAGTGACTGCATTATCCAAGTGCGTTGTCGGAAGAAAAGCGGAAACTTTTACAGCCGCCCTTGCCTTTGCAGGAGTTCTTGCCCTCAGAGGAGTGTTTGTCACTCTCCTTCTTTCCTGCCTGTAGGGAAACGCCTGGCTTCCCGATTGACACTGCGATGTGGGAACTTGCGGCGAATGCTCCGCTCATAAGTCCGGCAATCGCTGCGCCTGCTACTATTGCTTTTGATCTGATACCGACCTTTCTATTTTTTGTTTGATTTTACTCGTCCTCGCGACAGCACCACCGCCCGACGTCGATCAAATTTTACGCTGGGTGAACCACTTCTCGTCGGCTGCGTGGACTTCTTTCGGCAACGAACGGCAAGGGCGGCTAGAAACATCATTTGAATGGGCGGACCGTTATTCCTTCATACCCGTGGGGTGAATTTATATTCCCAAGAATTGCCGTCAGCCGTCGAGCGAATGGCGGCTTTATCTGTAAGGTCGGGTCCCGCCGGCAAATCTTCGTCCGAAGGGAAGAGATCCGGCGTGGAATAAAAACAGGGCGAGCCGGTTTCTACTAATGAAAGGATGAGTCGGCGCGACCTAGCGGCGATTCTTAAGATCTACATCAGCTATGCAACCAACGATTAGTCAGATATTTTATCCGAATCGCCAGGCATTCTTTGAAAAATTGGCGCAGAGTTTACCACTGCGACCAGCGGTCAAGATTGGACCGGCGCCGCTCCCCAGCGGAAAGCGCCGACCAGGATTGCGGAACATGCGAAGAGCAGTGCTGACTGAGAGACTAAGTACAGCGCAACGGAGCATGGCATCGAGCCAGTGATTGTAGACTAACTCGCAGTCCGGCGACGTCCCAGATTCAAGTTCACTCCATCGGGCAGACCGAGTTCGTGGTCGCCGTTCCGTCCAATTGCGCTGTTTGTTAATTCCGGACGATGGAAACCATGATGCTCCGGGAGCTCATGCACCGCGCAAACGTCCTTGGGAAAGACAAGGTCCAGTGTCCAGTCGAATGCCACGCGAACTTTTTTGTCGAAGCCGGGCAGTTTGCTCAGGTAAATCGTCCGCCACATCCACCAAGCCACGAAGCCCGAAAAATTGAAGCCGAAGATGCGCGCCACTCCGGCGCGACGACCAATTGAGGCCAGCAATCCAATTGTCTTGAACGAAAATGATTTTTGCGGCCGACCTAAGAGTGCAGCCGCGATATTGTGTGCCACGACCTTGCCTTGTCGGATGGCATGTTGCGCGGTTGGCGGATGAAACTGCCCCGGACTTCTGACATTCGGTACGAGCGCGCAGTCACCGACTGCCCAGACATTTGGCCAATTCGGTACTCGCAGAAATTGGTTCACGATGATTCGGCCGCGTTCCTTTGCGCAGGGGAGTGAGGAGATAAGCGGACTGGGGACGGTCCCGGCAGTCCACACTAAAGTGCGGGACGAGATTTGGACGCCATCGGTCAAAAAGATCCTGTTCTCGGTCACGCTCTTGACCCGGGTATTGAATCGAATTTCTACATCGCGTCGAGCAAGGACCTTTTGCGCGTGTCGTCCCAAGCTCTCACCCAGTTCCGGCAGGATCACCGGGCCGGAGTGCACCAGCACAACGCGTAACATATCTTCAGTCAGATTGGGGTAGAACGGCAGCGCATCCCGCACGAAGTCGTTTAACGCCGCGACCGTTTCCACGCCGGCGAAACCGCCACCTGCTACTACAAAGGTGAGAAACGATTGCCTGTTAGCGGCGTTGGTTTCCCAATTCGCCTCTTCCAAATGTCGAATAACTTGCGCGCGCAACTGCACCGCATCGCGCAGCGATTTCATCGGTACGGCCAGCTCGGCCAGACCGGGGATATCGTAAAAGTTGGTGATTGATCCCAATGCGACGACAAGATGATCGTAGTTCAGTTGTTGCGAATGATTGCGGTAACCGCGCGAAATCAGGACCTGCTTATTTTGTAGATCGATCTCGTTCACGTCACCGACCAATACTTCAACCTTACGAAGCAGCTTCCGAAGGGGATTTACGATGTTCGTGATCTCAAGATCGCTTGCCGCGATTTCGTGAAGCATCGGCGTGAAGAGAAAGAAGTTATCGCGGCTAACGAGGGAGACCTCGACCGCGCTGTGTCGCGCCATCAATTTCTCAAGATGCATGGCGGCATAAACTCCGCCAAAGCCGCCACCGAGAATAATGATTCGTTTCTTGCGCGGCTTGCGATTTACACGAACGACCATTGAGTTTCTTCCGTAGCGAGGCGATCGAGGAACCGCGTAGGTGCCGCTGGATTACTCCGCGGACGGCAGCGTCTCTTTCGAATCCAAGACTTTCGACTGCGCTGCTCTGTTAGAGCCAGGCTGGGTCAGTTCTCTTTCTATTTCATCTCGCGCGGCGCTGAACTCTTTTACTGCTCGACCCATCCCGCGGGCGAGTTCGGGCAGCTTTTTCGCCCCGAAGAGGAGCAGCACGATAAGGAACACAATCATCATGTCCGGCCCGAACAAATTCATAATACTAGCGATCATTGGAGTCATAGGTCTTCTTTGCTTTAACGAGAGATTGGTCTTTGCTCATTGAACCAATTTGACGGCAAAATATTCCCGTCGCGTGCAGCGCAGCATCTTGGCATGCTAGTCTTTGTAAGACGGCGTACTACCCAAGTCGTCTTTGCTTACCGAGAGCGGGAATAAAACGGGGGCGACTCCGGTATGATTAGACAAATGGCAAGGGTCGCGAAAATGGCGGTAGCTTTACCATTAAGACCGACCCATGTTTCGAAGAGTGCAGATTTCGAATCGAATCAGAAAGTTGTGAAGTTCGTCGTCGTTAACAAGGATCGGAAACATGATCACTCTCAGACAGGGGAGGTCACCTCTTTTGAAGAGGCGATGCTGCCTCATCTCGACGCAGCCCACAATTTGGCCAGATGGCTCCTTCGTAACGAACAGGATGCGCAGGATGTTGTGCAAGAGGCTTATCTGCGAGCATTTCGGTCCTTTGGCGGATTCCATGGCGGCAACGGCCGGGCTTGGTTGCTGACGATTGTCCGAAATACTTCTTACACCTTGCTAAAGAAGAACCGCGCCGCTGATTTCACCACTTTTGACGAAGAGATACACGCCTCCAGCGACGAGTCGGTAGGTCCAGCCACGATTCTCGAACACAGCGAAGACGCAGAACTAATCAAGGAAGCGATAAATGAATTGCCGGCGGAATTTCGTGAGATATTGGTATTGCGCCATCAGGAAGGTCTCTCCTACAAAGAAATAGCCGATATTGCGCAAATTCCGCCCGGAACAGTTATGTCGCGGCTCGCTCGGGCGAGGAGTAAGCTCAAGGAATATTTGGCCGCTCGTATCGGTAAGGATAAGTGACGTGAACTGCAAAGAAGCAATAAACCTGATTGATGGTTATCTGGATGGCGAGTTGGATCCTCTTATCAGCCAGACCATCGAACAGCACCTCCGGGACTGTCCTGGCTGCGACCAGGCTTACACGGCGCACGGGTCGTTGATGCGCGCAATTGGCAGCGGCAGTCCTTACTATAGGGCGCCTGCTGGATTGCGGGAGCGGATTCAATCTTCGTTGCGAGTAGAAATTGCCGGACAACCTGTGAGAGACCTCGCGCAACCTGCGCAGCGGCTGTATCCGAGATCACAGCCCGTGGAAAAGACTTTTCTTTCCGGAATGCCATGGAATTGGCTGGCCCTCGCCGCTGCGATCGTGGTCGCGGCCATCATCACTTTCAACTTGGCGCCGCGATTGCGACCCGGGACCGATCAATTGTTGGCAACGCAACTCATCGCCAGCCATGTGCGTTCGCTGATGGCAAACCACCTCACCGATGTCGCTTCTTCCGACCAGCACACGGTGAAACCGTGGCTGGACACAAAGCTCGATTTTGCGCCTCCGGTTGTCGATCTTACCAATGCGGGGTTTCCATTGATCGGGGGCCGCCTCGATTATCTCGATAATAGACCGGTAGCGGCGTTGATCTATCAAAGGCGGAAGCATTTTATTAACCTGTTTGTTTGGCCGATGGAATCGAATGCAGTCAACGCGCCACAGACAATATCGCGACAGGGCTATCACCTTCTGCATTGGGTTGACTCAGACTTCAACTACTGGGCTGTTTCAGACGTCAACGCCGCCGACTTGCAGACTTTCAAGCAGGGTTTCGAGGAACAGACTCGTCCTCACTGATCGATAAGACTGACTAATCCGCGA
>Ga0307474_10002482_pt1 | contig 13266 bp, 9 predicted proteins | sample atmos_gasesECM1C_2_FD_203312 | JGI IMG/M metagenome (GOLD analysis project Ga0307474, IMG submission 203312) | Hardwood forest soil microbial communities from Morgan-Monroe State Forest, Indiana, United States - atmos_gasesECM1C_05 | ecosystem: Environmental > Terrestrial > Soil > Temperate... | reverse complement strand
CATCTTCAGCGACTTTCTGATGTCGAAATACGACAACACGCCCGTCGTGATCGCGGCCTATCCGGTCTCCGCGGTGGATCCCGATTCCGATCTCGTCATTGTGGCCGGCGTCAACCTCGACTGGATGTCGAAGATCATGAACGACCTCAGCGGTCGGCGCGGCATCATGGCTTTTCTCGTCGACAGCGCCGGAACAGTGCTGGCTGCACCCGCCGATCTCGCCCGCATGGTCGGCAGGCCCTTGAACAGCGTCCCTGCTTTGGCATCCGCCGTCACGCGGGCGATCAATCCGGACCAGCAGTCCGGGTTGTTTTCGTTCCCGTCGCCGGATGGCTCCACGCTGACGCTGAATTTTTCGCGCATTCCCGGCACCGAATCGCGCCTGCTCCTGATCGTCGATGAAGCGAGGGTCGCCGCGGGGATCAACCGCGACATTCGCAACGCCTATCTGCTGCTCGCCTTCGTCTGCATCCTTGTCTTGCTGGGCGCGCTGGCTGCGGCCGAAATGCTCATCATTCGACCCATTCACAAGCTTGTCGCGGTGGCGCGGCGGTTCGGAGATGGAGACTGGTCGGCGCGCGCCGCCAATAGCCGGTTGCCGGCGGAGTTTGCACCGCTCGCCCGCGCGTTCGACGCAATGGCCAGCCACCTGTCCGAGCGGGAGCGCGAACTGGTCGCATCCAACGACCGCCTGACTGTGATGGCGTCGATCGACATGCTGTCGGGCCTCGCCAATCGCCGTGGCTTCCAGAGCCGGCTCGATTTCGAGTGGGCGAAGGCGCAGCAGTGCCATGGCGAACTGTCGCTCCTGATGATCGACGTCGACCATTTCAAGCTGTTCAACGACACTTACGGCCACCCAGAGGGCGACGCTTGCCTCTCCCGGATCGGCGAAACCCTCACGGCAATCGCCAATGCGACCGGCGGATTCGCGGCGCGTTACGGCGGCGAGGAATTTTCGCTGCTGCTGCCGAACTCCGGCGCGAGCAAAGCGCTAGAAATCGGCGAGATGGTGCGCATCGCCGTCGGTCGGCTCGCAATCCCGCATCTGACCTCGGACTATCAGGCCGTGACCGTCAGCGTGGGCGTGGCGAGCCTCAAGCCGAACGCGGTGGTGACCCCCGACGACCTCCTCGAAGCCGCCGACGCCAGCCTTTATGTTGCCAAACGTAACGGTCGTAACAGGGTCGCCGAGCACGGTCTCAGGCAAGCCGCCGAGGATGGCGGCACCACGGCGCTCGCGGGCTAATCGGCCCGTTACAATGTACCGGCGCCGTTGCAATCGAATCAGGCTGCCCTGCCCCGCGCCCCGTTGACCGGAAAGCTGCTTTTGTGGCTAGTGGGGTGGGATTTGACATTCGCCGCCGGCCTCGCCGCGGGTATGGAAAGCGAATGTCCAATCCCGAAACCCCACTAGAAAACCATATTTGCTAGTGGTCCTGCGATTCGAACATTCGCAAAAGTGGCCGCTGAGAAGGGATGCGAATGTTCGAATCGGACCACTAGTCCGCCGTCTTTTGACGACGACCCGAATCCACGAAAAGCCCTGCGATTCCATGAGTTCCGAACGCTACAACGCCCGCGAATCCGAACCCTATTGGCAGCGCCAATGGGACGAGAAGGCGATCTTCGCTTCGAAAAACGACGATCCGCGGCCGAAATACTATGTGCTCGAGATGTTCCCCTACCCTTCGGGACGCATCCATATCGGGCATGTCCGGAATTACACGCTCGGCGACGTGCTGGCGCGTTTCATGCGCGCCAGGGGATTCAACGTGCTGCATCCGATGGGATGGGATGCGTTCGGCCTGCCGGCGGAGAACGCCGCGATCGAGCGCAAGGTGGCGCCGAAGGCCTGGACCTACGACAACATCGCGGCGATGAAGAAGCAGTTGCGCTCGATCGGCCTGTCGCTCGACTGGGCCCGCGAATTCGCGACCTGCGATCCGTCCTACTACAAGCACCAGCAAAAAATGTTCAACGACTTCCTGCGCGCCGGATTGGCCGAGCGCGAGAAGCGCAAGGTCAACTGGGACCCCGTCGACATGACGGTGCTCGCCAACGAGCAGGTGATCGACGGCCGCGGCTGGCGCTCGGGCGCGGTGGTCGAGCAGCGCGAGATGAACCAGTGGGTCTTCAAGATCACGAAGTACTCGCAGGAGCTTTTGGACGCGCTCGACACGCTCGACCGCTGGCCCGACAAGGTGCGGCTGATGCAGCGCAACTGGATCGGGCGCAGCGAAGGCTTGCTCGTTCGCTTTTCGCTCGACGCAACGACGACGCCGGCCGGCGAAACCGAGCTGAAGATTTTCACGACGCGGCCCGACACGCTGTTCGGCGCCAGGTTCATGGCGATTTCGGCGGATCATCCGCTGGCGCAGGCAGCGGCTGCGAAGAATCCAAAGCTCGCCGAGTTCATCGCCGAGATCAAGCGCATGGGCACGGCGCAGGAAATCATCGATACCGCGGAGAAGCAGGGCTTCGACACCGGCATTCGCGCGGTGCACCCGTTCGACCCGAACTGGAAGCTGCCGGTCTACGTCGCCAATTTCGTGCTGATGGAATACGGCACCGGCGCGATCTTCGGCTGTCCCGCGCATGACCAGCGCGACCTCGATTTCGTCAACAAGTACGATCTCGGCAATACGCCGGTGGTGTGCCCCGATGGCCAGGATCCGAAGACGTTCGTGATCACCGACACCGCCTATGACGGCGACGGCCGCATGATCAATTCGCGCTTCCTCGACGGCATGACCATCGATGCGGCCAAGGAAGAAATCGCAAAGCGGCTCGAGAACGAATTACGCGGCAATGCGCCGGTCGGCGAGCGGCAGGTCAATTTCCGCCTGCGCGACTGGGGCATCTCACGCCAGCGCTATTGGGGCTGTCCGATTCCGGTCATCCATTGCCCGAAATGCGACGTCGTGCCGGTGCCCGACAAGGATTTGCCGGTCGTGCTGCCAGAGGACGCGACCTTCGACAAGCCCGGCAACGCGCTCGACCACCATCCGACCTGGAAGCACGTCACCTGTCCGCAATGCGGGGGTAAGGCCCAGCGTGAAACCGACACCATGGACACCTTCGTCGACTCGTCCTGGTATTTCGCCCGTTTCACCGATCCCTGGAACGAGAAGGCGCCGACGACGCCTGATGTCGCCAACCGCATGATGCCGGTCGACCAGTATATCGGCGGCGTCGAGCACGCGATCCTGCATCTGCTCTACAGCCGCTTCTTCACTCGCGCCATGAAGGCGACCGGCCACATCGACATGAAGGAACCGTTCGCCGGCATGTTCACGCAAGGCATGGTGGTGCACGAGACCTATCAGAAGGCCGACGGCAGTTACGTCACACCGGCGGAAGTGAAGGTCGAGAGCGCCGGCAGCGACCGGCACGCCACGCTGCTGTCGACCGGCGAGCAGGTTGCGATCGGTGCGATCGAGAAGATGTCGAAGTCGAAGAAGAACACAGTCGACCCCGACGACATCATCGCGACCTATGGTGCCGACGTCGCGCGCTGGTTCATGCTGTCGGACTCGCCGCCCGATCGCGACGTGATCTGGAGTGACGAGCGTGTGCAGGGAGCATCGCGCTTCGTGCAGCGCTTGTGGCGGCTGATCAACGAGTCGGCAGAAGCCAGCAAGACAGCGCCGGCGGCAAAGCCCGCATCATTCGCCGCCGACGCGCTCGGCTTGCGCAAGGCGACCCACGGCGCCCTCGACAAGGTGTCCGGCGGCATCGAGCGGCTGCATTTCAATGTCTGCCTGGCGCACATCCGGGAATTTTCCAATGCGCTCGGCGACATTCTCGCCCGCCCCGGCCAACACGCCCCCGATCTGATCTGGGCGATCCGGGAAGCCGCCGTCACCCTGGTTCAATTGGTGGCGCCGATGATGCCCCATCTGGCGGAAACCTGCTGGCAAGTCCTGAAGCAGCCAGGTCTGGTTTCCGAGGCCGATTGGCCCAAAATCGAACGAGATTTGCTGGTTGAAGACACCGTGACGCTGGTGGTGCAGGTCAACGGCAAGAAACGGGGCGAGGTCACCGTGCCACGCACGGCCGGAAATGCGGAAATTGAGGCTGCCGTTTTAGCTCTCGATACGGTAAAACAGTCGCTAGGGGACAAAGCCGTGCGTAAAGTCATCATTGTTCCCATGAGGATCGTGAATGTCGTTGGCTAGGGCTCGGATTCGGATCGCCGCCCGGCTTTTTGCCGTCGCCGCCATGGCGGCGCTGACGGCCGGCTGTTTCCAGCCGATGTATGCCGAGCATACCGACGGCACGCCGGCCCTGCGTGAAAAACTGTTGGGCGTGGATCTGCCGCCGCTTCTGCTCCCCAACTCATCGCGCGAGGCCCGGCTCGGGGTCGAGGTCCGCAATGCGTTGGCCTTCAAACTTTATGGCAACGCCACCGGAACATCGCCGACTCATCGCCTTGAGATCAAGCTGCAATCCACCCGCTCCACGCTGATGACGGATGCGAACACGGGCTTGCCGACCAGCGAGAACTACGGAATCAACGCCCAGTTCAATCTGATCGATATCGCCACCAATAAATCGGTGATGACCGGGACCACGGCTTCACGCGTCTCCTACGATATCCCCGGCACCTTTCAGCGCTTTGCTCGCGCCCGCGCCTACCGCGACGCCGAAGATCGCGCCTGTCAGGAAATCGCCGATCGCATCCAGACCCGTGTCGCCTCGTACTTTTTTGCCGGCGCCTAGTGGTCCAATTCTAACATTCGCATCACTTCGCAGCGGGCACTTTTGCGAATGTTAGAATTGCTGGACCACTAGATAATTTAAGTTTCTAGTGGAGTTTAGGATTTGACATTCGCTCGAAGAACCTGCGGCGAGGTGGGTAGCGAATGTCAAATCCACTCCACTTGCAGGCGCTTCACCCTCTTCGCGTAAAGGCCAGAGCCGCTCATGGTCGCGCTGCGCGGAAAAGAAATCGATGCCTTTCTAGCCCGGCCGGATCCAGGACGACCGATCGTCCTGCTTTACGGTCCGGATGCCGGCCTGGTGCGCGAGCGCGCCGAGGCGCTATTGGCGTCGGCGGTCGACGACCCCAGTGACCCGTTTTCATTGGTGAGGCTGGATGGCGATGAACTGTCTGTCGAGCCGTCCCGGCTGGTCGATGAGGCGCTGACGATCCCGTTGTTCGGCGGCCGCCGTGCCATTCGCGTTCGCGCCGGCTCGCGCAATTTTGCCAGCGGCGTCGACGCGCTGGCAGAGGTGCCGCTGAAGGATTGCCGCATCGTGATCGAAGCCGGCGAGTTGCGCGCGGAGTCGCCTCTGCGCAAGGCGTGCGAGCGCGCCAAAACCGCAGTCGCCATCGCCTGCTATCCCGACACCGAGCGCGATCTGGCGAAACTGATCGACGATGAGCTCAAGCTTTCGAGCTTGCGCATCGCCTCCGATGCTCGCGCCGTGCTGATGGGCTTGCTGGGCGGCGACCGGCAGGCCTCGCGCAACGAACTGCGCAAGCTCACGCTCTACGCCCACGGCATGGGTGAAGTGACGCTCGACGATGTCATGGCGGTGGTCGCCGATGCATCCGAGCTGAAGATCGACCCCATTGTCGACGGCGCCTTCGCGGGAAACCCCGCGATGGTCGAGACCGAATTTGCCAAGGCCATGGTGGCCGGCACCTACCCCGGCGTAATCATCTCGGCCGCCCAGCGCCAAGCCGCGTGGCTGCACAAATCTGCGGTCGCAATTGCCGAGGGGACGCCGACGTCGGCCGTACTCGATGGCGGATTTCCGCGTCTGCACTTTTCACGCAAAAGCAATGTCGAGGCCGCGCTGCGCAATTTCGATGCGACGCGGCTGATGCTGGTGATCGACCAGCTTGCCACCGCCGCGCTCGAGATGCGCAAGCAGGCAGCGCTCGCTGCGGTCATTGCGCAGCGAGCGCTGCTGTCGATTGCGGTGAATGCCAGGCGGCGCGGTTAAAATCCACCAGCCGGAGAGCCAATCACTCACAGCGATGTCGTGGTTCTGTGGCGCCCCATCGGGCCGCAAGAACTCGAATTAATTCAGAGCGCCAACATGCGGGCTTTCCCGCCGCGGCTTCCCGACCAGCCGATTTTCTATCCTGTCCTCTCGGAAGACTACGCCAGGAAGATTGCTCGCGACTGGAACGTCCCTGCGAGCGGTTCGGGCTTCGTCACTCGTTTCGAAGTCCGCCGCAGCTTTTTGGACAATTATTCAATCCAAAAAGCCGGCGGCGCGGATCATTTGGAATACTGGATTCCCGCTGAGGATATGGCTGCCTTCAACGAAGCAATCGTCGGCGAAATCACGGTTGTTGCGAAATTTCCCTAACAACACCTCTGCAAGCGAGGGAATCCTATCCCTTCCTGCCGAGCCTTCGCACCACCTCGTCGAGTTGATCGAGATCGCGATAGCGGATGTGCACCATGCCACCGCTTTCCCGGTGATCAATGCTGACGGCAAGCCCGAGCGCGTCACTAACGCTTTTTTCCAGCGCAGTCGTGTTGGGGTCCTTGGTCTTGCCGCCCCTCGCCTTCTGCGGCTTGCGCTCCGGCACGCCTTCGACGTGGGCCAGCGCCTCGGTCTGGCGCACATTGAGACCTTCTTCAACGATGCGCTTGGCTGCGGCGACAGGATCGGGCACGCCGATCAGCGCGCGGGCGTGGCCGGCCGATAACTGGCCAGAGGCGATAAGGGTCTGAACCTCGGCCGGCAATTTCGTCAGCCGCATCATGTTGGCAACATGGCTGCGGCTCTTGCCGACGATTCGGGCGATGTCGTCCTGGCTGCGTTTGAAGTCGTTGGCAAGCGCGTGATAGCCCTGCGCCTCCTCCATCGCGTTGAGATCTTCGCGCTGCACGTTTTCGACGATCGCGATTTCAAGCGCGTCGGAATCGCTGACATCGACCGGCACGATCGGCACTTCGTGGAGGCCCGCGCCCTGCGCCGCCCGCCAGCGCCGTTCGCCGGCGATAATCTCGAAACGATCCTGCGCACCACGCACCGGCCGCACGATGATCGGCTGGATCACGCCATGCTGCTTGATCGAATCGGCCAGTTCCTTCAGCTCGGCCTCGGCGAATTCGCGCCGCGGATTGCGCGGGTTCGGCTTGAGGAATTCGATCGGCACCTTGCGTTGCGCACGCGGCCGGTCGACATGCGCTGCTTCGCCGCCGACATCTCCGATCAGACTTGCAAGACCGCGCCCCAGTCGAGAACGCGCTTCGTCGGCCATCGCCAACTCCCTTGGATTCAACTCAACCACTCCCGCTGCTTGCCGTCATTCCGGGGCGCACGAAGTGCGAACCCGAAAATCTCGAATTGCCTTCTCGCTTCATCTCCTCGGGATTCCGGATCGATCCGCTGCCGCGCATCGTCCGGAATGACAAGGCGACGGGTTCAATGCGTGCGCAACTCGCGCTCGCGCTGAATGACTTCGGTCGCAAGCTTGAGATAGGCGTCGCTGCCGACGCATTTGAGATCGTAGACCAGCACCGGCTTGCCGTAGGACGGCGCTTCGGAAATGCGCACGTTGCGCGGGATCATGGTGTTGTAGACCTTGCTGCCCATGAACTGGCGCACGTCGGCCACAACCTGGTTCGACAGGTTGTTGCGCGAGTCGAACATCGTCAGCACGATGCCGTGGATCGAGAGATTGGGATTGAGCGTGGAGCGCACCTGCTCCACGGTTTGCAAGAGCTGCGACAAACCTTCGAGCGCAAAGAACTCACATTGCAACGGCACCAGGATCGCATCCGATGCGGCCATCGCGTTGACGGTGAGAAGATTGAGCGACGGCGGACAGTCGATCAGCACGTAGGTGTAGTCGGCATCCGGCGAGACGTTGTGATTGAGCGCCGCGATCGCATCGCGCAGCCGGAAGGCGCGTCCCGGCGTCGTCCCCAATTCGAGTTCGAGGCCAGATAAATCCATTGTCGAAGACGCGATGTGGAGACGCGGCACTGCGGTCGGAACCACCGCCTCCCGCAAGCTGGCCTCACCAATCAGCACGTCATAGGTCGAGCAATTGCGGTTGCGGCGGTCGATCCCGAGGCCGGTCGAGGCGTTGCCCTGCGGGTCGAGGTCGACGATCAATACCCGTTCGCCGATCGCCGCGAGCGCCGTACCGAGATTGATCGCGGTCGTGGTCTTGCCGACACCGCCTTTTTGATTGGCGAGCGCCAGAATGCGCGGATGACCCGGCATAGACGCCGTCACATCCTCTTGAAATGTTTGATCTATTTCATTCATTTGAGCCGCCATGGGGCCTTGTGGACGGGTTGCGCCGCTCGATCCTGTCGAGCTCGACGATCCAGCCGTGTCCACCCGTGCGGCTGGCGTGCAATTGAGGTTCAATCTTCCAAGATTTAGTGGCCTCGGTCAATTCCGCTTCTACATCTTGGCCTTTGAGAAACAACGCTTTCGCACCCCTTTTTACCAAGGGTTCGGCGAAACCGATGAGTTGATTTAGCGGAGCCACGGCGCGCGCGGTGACGCAATCGACCGGGCCCGAGAGCCTATCCACAGTATCCTCAATGTCGGCAAGATGGATAGAAGCCGCCGCACCGGTCACCCGCAGCGCCTCGCGCAAGAAGGCCGCCTTCTTGCCGTTGCGCTCGATCAGATGGACTTGTGCGCCCGGACTATCGGCTAGCGCACAGGCGAGCACCAATCCGGGAAAGCCGCCGCCGCTTCCGAAATCGACCCAGACTTTGGCGGTCGGTGCGAGCGCCAAAAGCTGCAGCGAATCGGAGACGTGCCGGCTCCAAAGCATCGGTAATGTCGCCGGCGAGATGAGATTGGTTTTAGCCTGCCACGTCTGGAGGAGATCGATGAACCGATCGAGCCGCGCTTCTGCTTCACGTGAAACAGGTGTCAGGGCGAGCGCCGTTGCCCGGTCGGCAGCGAGACGCTGCGCAAGCGGGCTTTCGGTCGACGCCTTCGGATGTGGATTGGAAGCGCCCATGGCGAATCGCTTTGTTTCACGTGAAACAGCGTAGCGTTTTCGAGCGAAGTGGGTACCGGTTCGCGTGAAGAAAACGCGCCAAACAAAATTCAGAAGCGCTTACGCGCTCTCCGCCGAGATCTTCGTCGCCGTTTTGCGCCGAGCTTCTCGCCTCAAATAGGAGGCCAGGATGCCGAGCGCAGCCGGCGTCACGCCATCGATCCGGCCCGCCTGCCCGACTGTGCGCGGTCGCGCCGCCTTGAGCTTGGCACGCGCTTCATTCGACAGCCCCGGGACGTCGTCGAAATCGACCCCGGTCAGAACAAGACCTTCGTCGCGGCGGAAGGCCTCGACGTCGGCGACCTGGCGCTTCAGATAGACATCGTATTTGGCGTCGATCTCGAGATGGTCAGCGATCGCCTGCTCAATGGCCGATAGCTCCGGCCAAATGGCGCGGACCTGCTCCCAGCCGACTTCCGGATAAGCGAGCAGCTCAAATGCCGACCGGCGCTGGCCGTCTTTATTGAGCGAAAGCCCGTGACGCGCGGCATCGTTCGGCGTCAGGCTCAGGGATTGCGCCCTCGCCTTCGCCGCACTCAAGGCCGCCATCTTGGCGCGGTGATGCTGGGATCGAGCGGACCCGATGCATCCAAGCGCAAGGCCCTTATCGGTCAGGCGCTGATCGGCATTATCGGCGCGCAGCGTCAGACGATACTCGGCGCGCGAGGTGAACATCCGATAGGGCTCGGTGATCCCGCGTGTGACCAGATCGTCGATCATCACCCCGAGATAGCCATCAGCACGGTCGAAGACGATCGCCTGTGAGCCGCTGGCCGATAGCGCGGCGTTGAGACCCGCGACCAGTCCCTGAGCGGCGGCTTCCTCATACCCGGTGGTGCCGTTGATCTGGCCCGCCAGGAAAAGCCCAGGCAGCCGCTTCGCTTCGAGGGTTGGCTCCAGCTCGCGCGGATCGACATGGTCGTATTCGATGGCATAGCCCGGACGAACCATCCGGACGCGTTCGAGCCCCGGGATCGAAGCCAGGATGGCGAGCTGAACCTCCTCCGGCAACGAGGTCGAGATGCCGTTTGGGTAGACCGTGGTGTCGTCGAGACCCTCCGGCTCCAGGAATATCTGGTGGCCGTCGCGGTCGCCGAAGCGGACGATCTTGTCCTCGATCGAGGGGCAATAACGGGGACCACTGCTCTTGATCTGGCCAGAATACATCGGCGAGCGATGCACATTGGCGCGGATCACGTCATGGGTCGCAGCCGTGGTCCGGGTGATGCCGCACTGGATCTGCGGCGTCGTGATGCGTTCGGTCATAACCGAAAACGGCTCGGGCGGATCGTCGCCGGGCTGCATCTCGACGGCGGACCAATCGATCGTGGTGCCGTCGAGCCGCGGCGGCGTCCCGGTCTTGAGGCGGCCCAGCGTGAAGCCGATCCGTTCGAATGACGACGAGAGGCCGAGGGCCGGCGCTTCGTCGACTCGGCCAGCGGGCCAGTTCTTTTCACCGAGGTGGATCAAGCCGCGCAGAAAAGTCCCGGTCGTGACGACGACCGCGCCCGCCATCAGCTCGCGGCCATCGGCGAGCCGAATGCCTGTCAACCGATCGTCGCCAACCAGAAGCCGGTCCGCTTCGCCCTCAACCACTATCAGATTTGCTGTGTCGCGAATCGCAGCCTGCATCGCGGCCGCATAAAGCTTGCGGTCGGCCTGGGCGCGGGGGCCTCGAACGGCTGGACCCTTGCGCCGGTTGAGCACGCGAAACTGAATGCCGCCGGCATCTGCGACCCGGCCCATCAGGCCGTCGAGCGCGTCGACCTCGCGGACAAGATGACCCTTGCCCAGGCCACCGATCGCCGGATTGCACGACATCGCGCCGACGGTCGAAAAGCGATGTGTCACCAGCGCGGTTCGCGCACCCATTCGCGCGGCCGCGCTTGCGGCCTCGCAGCCGGCATGGCCGCCGCCGATAACGACGACGTCGAATGAGTCCTGGTGAGATTTCATGCGGCACCTTCTATACCGCGATCATCAAACCCGGAAGTGACAAGCGCCTGTTTCACGTGAAACAATAGCTCGAGCGGCCTAGAAAAGAAATGAACTATAGTTCATTACTTTCCGATACAGAACTCTCGGAAAATCTTGTCCAGGATGTCTTCGACAGCGACGCGGCCAAGCAGCCGGCCCAATGACAGCGACGCCCCCCTGAGTTCTTCGGCGGCCAGTTCGTCGCCCTGGCCCGCAACCGCGAGGCACCGCTGTAACGCATCCGCGGTCTCACGCAACAACGTCCGCTGCCGCTCGCGCCCGATCAGCGCGTCCTCGCCTGATCCAAAATAGTCGCGCGCAAAGTTTGCGAGCGCGGCAACCAATTCAGCGATGCCATCGCCTCGGCTGGCTGAAATCTGGAAAGCGACCTCGCTCGCGATTTGCGGATCCGTCGTCCCCGCCCCTGACCGTTCACGACTATGCGCGAGATCAATCTTGTTACGAACGATCCAGACCGGTGCGCCTCCGGTTAGGTCGATCTCGCTCCGCGCGTGCTCCGCATCGGTCATCCACAATACGAGGTCGGACTCGCCAGCGCGCGATCGGGCGCGACGCACGCCCTCCTGCTCGACCGGGTCTTCGGTGTCGCGAATGCCGGCGGTGTCAATCAGCGTCACCGGATAACCATCGAGATCGAGCTGGACCTCGATCACGTCGCGCGTGGTGCCCGCATGCGGCGAGACGATCGCCACCTCACGCCGCGCCAACAAATTGATCAGCGTGGATTTGCCGACGTTGGGCGGACCCGCAATCGCGACCGTCAGCCCATCCCGCAGACGTTCACTGCGGCCCTGCGAGCCAAGGACCTCCAGAATTTCCCCGCGCAGCGCCTCGATCCTGGCCAACGCCGGCGCGATCAGTTCCGCCGGCACATCGCCCTCGTCGGAGAAGTCGATGCCGGCCTCGATCAAGGCCGAAGCCTCGATGATTCGCGCGCGCCAGTCGCGGGCCTTGTCGCCCAGCAATCCCTTGAGCTGGCGCAATGCCTGGCGACGTTGCCGATCCGTGTCGGCGTGAATCAGATCGTCGAGCGCTTCGGCTTCAGTGAGATCGAGCTTGCCGTTTTCAAATGCGCGACGCGTGAACTCGCCGGGTTCGGCGCCGCGAACGTTTTCAAGCTTCGAGAGCGACGCAAACAACGAAGCCTGCACTGCGCGGCTGCCGTGGATGTGAAACTCGGCGACGTCTTCGCCGGTCGCGCTGTTAGGCCCCGGAAACCAGAGCACAACGCAATCGTCAATTCCCTGCCCCTCGCCGTCCCTGAGCAAGGCCCGCGTCGCGATTCGCGGCTGCGGCACCCTGCCCGCCAAGGCCTCAAGTACTCCCTTGGCCTGCGGACCCGACACCCGGACGATCGCAATCGCACTCGGTGGGCGACCCGATGACAGCGCAAAAATGGTCTGCTCGCGCGGATGCATGGCTTATTAGGTCGCGGGCCTTTGAAAAGGCAATGACATTTGAGCCCCCGGACGGTCACGGCAAAAATGCTGCGGCCTGGCTGCAACAAGACTTGCAGCAAAACTCAAATGATTCACGCCAATAAAAAGGCGCCCCCACTCGCGCAGGGGCGCCCTGTTCTATTTGATTGGGCATGATCTCGTCGGAAAACCGCTACAGACTTTTCCGGATCATGCCCTCGGCCGATGGCCGAGTACCTTAGGTGTTCATCGACTCGAAGAATTCCGAGTTGTTCTTGGTGTTGCGGAGCTTGTCGAGCAGGAAGTCGATCGCGTCCATCGTGCCCATCGGATTGAGGATCCGCCGCAGCACATACATCTTCTTCAAGACCTGCGGATCGGTGATCAGCTCTTCCTTGCGGGTGCCGGAGCGCGAGATGTCGATCGCCGGGAAGGTCCGCTTGTCGGAGACCTTGCGGTCGAGAATGAGTTCCGAGTTACCGGTGCCCTTGAATTCTTCGAAGATCACTTCGTCCATGCGGCTGCCGGTATCGACAAGAGCGGTCGCGATAATCGTCAGCGAACCGCCCTCCTCGATGTTGCGCGCGGCGCCGAAGAATCGCTTCGGACGTTGCAGCGCGTTGGCGTCGACGCCGCCAGTCAGCACCTTGCCCGATGACGGCACCACGGTGTTGTACGCGCGTCCAAGCCGCGTGATCGAATCAAGCAGGATTACGACATCGCGGCCGTGCTCGACCAGCCGCTTGGCTTTTTCGATCACCATCTCGGCGACCTGAACGTGGCGCACAGCCGGTTCGTCGAAGGTCGAGGAGACGACCTCGCCTTTCACCGAGCGCTGCATGTCGG
>Ga0307474_10002481_pt1 | contig 13271 bp, 10 predicted proteins | sample atmos_gasesECM1C_2_FD_203312 | JGI IMG/M metagenome (GOLD analysis project Ga0307474, IMG submission 203312) | Hardwood forest soil microbial communities from Morgan-Monroe State Forest, Indiana, United States - atmos_gasesECM1C_05 | ecosystem: Environmental > Terrestrial > Soil > Temperate... | reverse complement strand
GGCGCGCTGATCGCGTTTTTGCAGGCCATGACCCTGTTCGGCTCGCCGGCGATCCTTGCGCTGCCGGCCGGCTTCCACACCATGACCACCAAGATATGGAGCCTGTTCCAGTATCCGCCGAAGCTCGAGCTTGCGGCGGCGGCGGCCGTGCCGCTTCTGATTCTGACCATTCTGTTGCTGCAGGGGCAGAAGTTCCTGCTCGGACGCCGCGGCTATTCGGTGCTCGGCGGCAAATACGGCCCGCCCAGGCAAGTCGAGATGAAAAAGTGGCGCTGGGCGGCGCTGGCATTCTGCCTGTTGATGCTGCTCAACCCGGTCTTCCTGCCTTATTTCGCGCTGTTCAACGCGGCCTTCTCGCCCAACGCAACGACGCTGGTAACGCCGTCGACCTTCACCCTGCACAACATCGTCTTCGTGTTCACCGAATTGTCGTCGACCCAGCTTGCGCTGAGGAACACCGTGATCCTTGGCACTTCGACCGCGACCATCGGCACCTTGCTGGCGCTGGTGATCGCCTATGTCACGACCCGCCGTGTGATCGCGGGTCACCGCGTGCTCGGCTTTCTCGCAACCGCGCCGGTTGCCGTCCCCGGCATCGTGCTCGGCGTCGGCCTGTTCCTAAGCTATACGCGGCCGCCCTTCGTGCTGTACGGAACGCTGTGGATTCTCCTGATCGCGTTTTTAACGATTAACCTGCCGTCGGCCTATCAGCAGCTGCAGGCCGCATTCGCCACCATCCATCCCGAGCTCGAGGATGCCAGCCGCATTCTCGGCGCGACTCGCCTGCAGTCGCTGCGCCAGATCACGGCCCCGCTGTTGCGCACCGGCGTGATCGCAACCTGGTGCTTCATCTTCATCGGCGTGATGCGGGAACTATCGGCCGCGATCGTGCTGTTCACCTCGCAGACCAAGGTGATCAGCGTCCTGATCTTTGACCTCAACGAGAGCGGCGACCTCGGCGCGATTTCCGTGCTCGGGATTGCCATGCTGCTCATCACTTTCGCGGTGGTGCTCGCGGTCAACCGGATTCCCATGTTCGGCGGCAATGCCGGCGCGCGGCTGCGCAACTAGATCGCGCACTCAATCCGGACTCATGCATCGCACAGCAAATGGCGTTCTATTCGATCACTTCGTCGGCCAGCGAAGTGATCTTGTCCGGAATATTAATGCCAAGCATCTTCGCAGTCCTTAGATTGATCACCAGCTCGAACTTGGTCGGCTGTTCAACCGGCAGATCGGCCGCTCTTGCTCCTTTCGCTATCCTGTCGACGTAGTCGGCAACTCGTCGAAAAATAGCGGGAAAATCCGGACCGTAGGACACCAGACCTCCAGCGTCCGCAAATTCGCGCACAGCGAACATCGACGCAATTCGATGCCGCACGCATAGTTCCGCCAGGCGCTCTCGGTCGCGGTAAAACGCGGGCGCGATTGGCACGATGAGAGTCCCTCGATGATCCGGCGGCAGGCTCGCCAGAGCGGCTTCATAGTCGTAGGGCTGTTTCGTCAATTCGACACCAGCGAGCCGCAATCCAAACGGCGCTGCAATACTGCTTGTTGCTTGCCATTGATATTCCGATGGGGAGTCCCAAAACATCATTGCCGCGCCGAAGCTTGGAAGGGCGTCTTTCAAAATTTGGAGACGCTTCGAGGCGAGCTCGATCTGCTGCAAAAATACGCCCGTGACGCGCCCGCCAGGTCGGGCCAGGCTCTTAACGTATCCACGTGCAAGCGGATCATATTCAGTTCCGATCATTACGACCGGAACAGTATCGCTGGCCGAAATTGCTTCCTTCACGGTGCTTTCGTAGGGAGCAACGATAATATCGACCTTCCTGCGCAGCAGCTCCCTGATTGCTCCTGGGATACCTTCAGCCTGCTTTTCCGGGTTCAAATACTCCGTGACGAGATTTTGGCCTTCAATATAGCCGAGTTCCCGGAGGCGTTGGTCGAATGCCGAATAGATCGGTGTCGTCCGCGACTGGATGGTCACGATGCCAACATGCAAACTTTTTGGCAACTCTGCTCGGGCGGCAAAAGATCCCGTAGCCGCTGCAACGCCCAGAAGCATGAATTCGCGTCGCCTCACGGCTTTCCTCCCGCCGAGACCTCCGCGACCTGAGGCTATCACATCCCGGATCATTTCCGATCATGCGTCGCCGCGAATTTGGGGGTCAATTTCTCCCACAGCTCAAAAGCGCCGTTTCGATCTGGTGCCGACCACTTCCGCTCTTCGACGAACAACGGCCAGCTTGCGCTGGAAATGTCTCACACCGGCCGACCGCCGACATCGGATCGGTCTAGCCGTGTCGAGGTGAGTCAAATAAGCTGGTCGGCGATCTTGATCGACGCAAAGCGCGGACAGGTATTTCAATCGGGGTATGGTATGGCAAATCGATTCATGACGGCGCAATCCACCGTGGCGGCGCGGCGTCGGGGATTTCCCCCCATTTGGACGCTCGCGGCGATAGCCGTACTGGCGGCGTCAACCGTCGGCGCCACGGCGAGACAGCCGCGCCCCGCACCGGCCACCGAGGCGACGGCGCCGCGCGAGGCGGGCGAGCCAATCATGGCGATCGTGTCGATCAAGAGCCAGCAGGTCACCTTCTACGACGCCGACGGCTGGATCCTGCGCGCGCCGGTGTCGACCGGCACCACGGGACGCGAGACGCCAGCCGGCGTATTCGCCATCGTCGAAAAGGACAAGGACCACCACTCGACCCTCTATGACGATGCCTGGATGCCGAACATGCAGCGCATCACCTGGAACGGCATCGCGCTGCACGGCGGGCCACTGCCCGGGTATGCGGCCTCGCACGGCTGCGTGCGGATGCCCTACGAGTTTGCGGAGGACCTGTTCGACAAGACGCGGATCGGGATGCGGGTGATCATCTCGCCGAACGACGCCGCTCCGGTCGAGTTCTCCCACCCCGCGCTATTCGTGCCGAAGGCGGAGGTCATCGCGGCTGCCCCGGCGCGCGCCGAGACGCTCGCCCGCGAGGCCGAGGAGGCCGCCAGGACGGCCGACGAGGCGAAGAAAGCCGTCGCGACGACGGCGCGCGAGGCGGCATCGCTCACGGCGTCGCTGCGCAAGCTGGAATGGCTCAAAACCCGCGCCGACGGCGAACTCGCGTTCGCCGACAAGACGCTCGCCGCCGCAAAGACGGACCAAGCCCGGGCGCGGGCCGAGGAGCAGAAGCAGAAGGCCACCCTTAAGGCTACACAAGCTGCGACGCAGTTCGACACCGCCAAGGCCGAGGCGAAGTCGAAGCTCGACGCCGCCGCCGCGGCAAAGGACGTCGCCAAAGCGACCCAGAGCAGGAAAGCCGACACCGCCAAGGCGGCGAGCGAGGCGAAACTCGCGCTCGAGCCGGTCTCGGTCTACATCAGCCGCGCAACGCAGAAGATTTACGTGCGGCGCAACACCCACAGGCAGTGGCCGGACGGGGGCGAGGTGTTCGATGCGACCATTGAGGTTCCGGTCACGATCCGTAATCCTGACGGGCCGATCGGCACGCATGTGTTCACGGCGGTGGCGCGCAAGGACGCGGGCCTGCGCTGGACCGCAGTCACGATCGACAGCGCCGACGACGCCAAGGACGCGCTCGATCGTATCACCATCCCGCAGGATGTGCTCGATCGCATCGCGCCGACCGTGCTGCCGCGATCCTCGATCATCGTCTCGGATGAGCCGCTGAACCGCGAGACCAACTATCGCACCGAGTTCGTCGCGGTGCTGAACAACCAGCCGCAGGGCGGCCTGGTGACGCGGAGGCCTACGGTCGAAGTGCCCGTTGCGAGCGCCAACTACTGGGGCAACAACGGCTACGGCTTCTTTTTTCAGCCCTGGAACTCCCAACCTGGCAATACGCAGCCGCGCCGCGGCCAATACTATCAACCGATGCAACAGCGCTGGTGGTAAGACGCGGCACGCCGCACGATGGGCCGGAAGCAGTCACAGCCTGGTCCACCAAACCTGATGTTACGCGACGGTGTTCTTGTAGATCTTGCCGTCCTTCATCATGACCAAAAAGGCTACAGGCTTGCGCGAGGCGATTGAATCTCAGCGGCAGCGGACCGCTGCCGGGGCCAAGCAGAACGCCCGTGAGAACTATGACATGCCGCGGCGCTCCTGGCGCAGAAAATCCACCAACGCCTTGAGCGCCGGCCGCATTTGGCGACGGCTCGGATAATAAAGAAAAAATCCTGTCGCCGGAGTCGGCGCCCACTCGTCGAGAACAGTCACAAGTCTGCGTGCTGCGAGATCTCCCGCAATGAAGATCGGCGGCGTCTGCACCAGCGCGAGGCCTTCTATCGCGGCCTGTCGAGCGACGGCCACCGAATTGACCCCGAGCCGGCCCTCGACGTGGACTTCGAGATCGCGGCGCTTGACGCGAAAGCGCCAGGGCACGTAGGTGCCGCTTGAAAATCGGATACGCACGCAGTCGTGCCTGACAAGATCGTCTGGCGTCTTGGGTTTGCCCCGTCGCTCGAAATAGGCCGGCGAACCAGCGACGACGAGCGGCAGCTCGTCGGTGACGCGCACCGCAATCATGTCGCGTTCTATCCGCTCGCCGATGCGAATGCCGGCGTCGAACCGCTCGGCCACGATGTCAGTCAGGGTATCGCTAACGGAAAAATCGATGGAGATCTCGGGATATTGCGCCAGAAAGCGCGGAATGACCGGGGCCAGAAAGAAATCGGCCGCTGGCTGCGGTGCAGTGAGGCGCAGTGTACCGGCCGGCTTGCCGCGGAACTCATTGGTCGATTCCAGCGCCGCCTGGTACTCGTCGAGCGCCGGCCGCAGTCGCGCGAGCAACCGTTCGCCGGCCGCAGTCGGAGCCACCGAGCGTGTCGTGCGCTCGACGAGACGCACGCCAAGTCGATCCTCAAGATTCCGAACCATTTCACTCACGCGCGGCGGCGAGAGCGCCAGCTGCTTGGCCGCCTTCGTGAAACTTTTCAGTTCAACGACCGCGACGAAGGCTGTGGTTTCGGCAAGGCTCGGTCCGTGCATCGACATCAGCCCCATTATTCGGGAAAACGGAATAGCCCATGAGGACTATTCCATCTTACCGATCATGCCTGTCCGCGTCCATCTTCGCAGGGGACGCAATCGTCGTGAAGGAGAAATGCTATGAGCAAACTGAAGCTCGCCATCGTCATCGGAAGCATCCGACCCAATCGCTTCGGCGGTCACGCCGCGCAATGGATCGCCGAGGTCGCCCGGCGGCGCGGAGATTTCGACGTCGAATTGATCGATTTGAAGGATTACCCCATGCCGCTATTCGCGGAGGAAGCTTCGCCGCTCTATGCTCCGTCAAAAAATGAGGTCGCCCGGCGCTGGCAGAAGAAAGTCGGCGATTTCGACGCCTTCATCTTCACGGCTGCCGAATACAATCGCGGACCGACCGCGGTTTTGAAGAATGCCCTCGACTACGCTTACGCCGAATGGGGCAACAAGCCGGTCGCCTTCGTGGGCTACGGCGGCGTTGGCGGCGCTCGCGCGGTAGAGCAACTGCGGCTCCACGCCATCGAATTGCAGATGGCGCCGATCCGCAACGCCATTCACATCCTGTTTCCCGATTACCTAGCCGTGATCAAAGACGGCAAGCCGCTGAGCGAACTCGAGCATCTCAATCAGGCCGCCGGGCAGATGTTCGACCAGCTGGCATGGTGGACCGCCGCCCTCAAGGCGGCGCGCGAGAAGAGTTTGCGCCAGGCGGCCTAGTGTGGCGGTTCAGAAGTCCGCGTGATTATTGCGAGTTCGATCATGCGGACTTCGGAATCGGAACACTCGCAGGAAGAAGCCCATGACGATCACACTCAACCACACCATCGTTTGGGCTCGCGACAAGGACGCCGCCGCTCGCTTGTTCGCGAAGATCTTCGGGCTGCGCTTTGAGGATTTGGGCGGTCACTTTGCGCCGGTACGTGTCAACGACACACTGACGCTGGACTTCGCCGATGCGAAGGGAACGATCGCAAGCCAGCATTATGCGTTTCACGTAAGCGACGCCGAATTCGACGCGATCCTGCAGAGAGTCAGGGACGCCGGGCTCACCTTTGGAAGCGGGCCCCGGAGCCTTGAAGACGGAAAGCTCAACGATTGGAATGGCGGCCGTGGCTTCTATTACAGGGACAACGACGGCCACGTGATCGAGCTGATGACCGTGCCGCAGTGAACTGCGGGTTTGGTGTGTCGCAAGCGAAAGGAGGTGGGTCATGAGTCAGAAGCTTGCCGTGGTCGTCACGGGAGGTACGGGCAAACAAGGTGGCGCTGTGGTGAAGAGCCTGATCGAGCGCGGTCACGAGGTTCGTGCTGTCACGCGCAGTACCGACTCCGCGAAGGCGAGGGAGCTCGCAAGCGCGGGCGTCACGCTTGTGCGCGCGTCACTCGAAGACACGGCCGCGCTCACTAAGGCGCTAGAAGGGGCGACCTCGCTGTTCGCGATGACGACGCCACTCGAAGGAGGCACGCAAGCCGAGACGCGGCAAGGAATCTCCGCCGCGGACGCGGCCAAGGCCGCAGGCGTGCACCTGGTCTTCACCTCGGTCGGCTCCGCCAATCGACGGACGGGCGTCCCGCACTTCGACAGCAAGTACGAGGTCGAACAGCACATCGCCAGGATCGGCGTTCGGGCCACGGTCCTGGCGCCCGTCTATTTCATGGAGAACCTTTATTTCGGCAAAGAGCAGCTCGCGAAGGGCATCTACGCCACGCCGCTCCCGCCGACGAGACAGCTCGCGCAAGTCGCCGTCGAGGACATCGGGGCGGTCGCCGTTCGCCTTCTCGAGGACCCGGGCCGCTTCGCCGGCAAGCGCTTCGACCTCGGGAGCGACGAACTCACCGGCAACGACATCCTCGCCATCCTCTCGCGTGTCACCGGTCGCCCGTTCACCTATTTCCAGGTCCCGCTGGACGTCATTCGCGAGCGCATGGGGGCGACGGTATTCACGGGATACTTCCTCAACTACGCGCAGACCGATATGGATGCCCTGTGGTAGACCGAGCGGAGCTGATGCCGCCGCCCTCGAGCCCAAGGGTCATCGCACGACTGGTCCAGCAGGAGGCGGGCGAGGCACCGATGACGGCTGCACGGCTGGAGACGGCACCTTGGGTTGCGCGGGCCTTTGCTGCGGAATGGCGGGGGCCTCCGACGCCGAAGCCGAAAACGGCGGCATTAACGATATCTTCTGTCTGATATCCTCTTCGATGGCTTGCAGTGCCGTAATTCTCTGCGCCATTTGGTCCTGCTTGGCCGCGAGTTGGGCTACGCTTGTTCGCACGGCCTCGAGGTTGGACGCCAAGGGCTCAAGCTGCTGCGTCTGGCTGATGGAAGTCGTAGCCGCGACTGGCGGCTTCGTCGTCGGAATGGACACCAGCCAGGCCAGCGTTGGGGCCTGCGCCACCAGCATCTCCCGAGCTTCATCACCATAGAACTGCCAGCCCAGCGTGGCGCCGACACCGATGAGAACCGCAATAGTGACCCTGGTAACGGAGCGAAACAGCCGCCTGCCAATTGACGGCCGGTCCCACGCCACCTGCCGCTTCCCGCGGTCGGAGCGACCTATTGGCCGACTGCCAAAATGAGGATCGAATCTGGCATCTGAATACGCAGACCCTCCAGACGAAATTTCTGTTCTGGTCCAATCGTTTTCCGCAACTGGTGGGCTGTGATGCATGTTGCCTCGAGGCAGCCGTCTACTCTCACGACTGATTACAAGAGACTATGCCGGTTTGACGGAAGGGAGGCAGGAGCACAGCGGTGCTGGGGCAATTATGAGACCGCAGCTGGGACCGCAAGCGATGGCTCACGCAATCAGAATTGCCGCAAACGTGCGAATCCAGGCCGCGTCCTGGCATAGCGCGGTTCTAGTGTGGCGGTTCAGAAGTCCGCATCACTATTGCCGCGAGTTCGTCATGCGGGCTTCTGAACCAAAAGCCACACTAGTGCGGCGAATTTGAAGTTCCTATCGGTATCGCGGCAAGTTCGTGATAGGAACTTCAAATTCAAAGCCGCTACTCAAATCAACAAGTTGCTAGAGCTCCTTTGATTCCGAAGTTCGCATCAGAAGTTGCCGCGATAGCTTGCGAACTTCGGAATCGGAGCTCTAGAATCATAGATTTGCTAGTGTCCTTTCGATTCCGAAGTTCGTAAGCGAGTATGCCGTGCAATGATACGAACTTCGGAATCAGGACACTAACGCGCTGAATTTTCCATTCTATACGCCTCGACCTGTGCCTTGAGCCGGTCGAGGTAAGCCGTCGGCGCGGCGCGATCGACGCGATACCTGCCTTGTTCGAGCCAGGAAAGAATCTCAAGATCGATCGCCGGCGAGTGGTGGATGACGTCGGAATAGTTGTTCAGGTCGTGGGTGACTTCGCGCAAAGAGCGAAAATCGTAAAGCCGGACATTCGGAAACGCCACCAGCCTCCGGCAGAGATACGCGGAAAAATCGTAGACGCTTGCAAGTGTCGCCGGCGAAATATCGCGCATTGCGACCCATTGCAGGATGGAATAGGGCGGCAAGTAGATGTCGAACCTGACGTCCGGATGCCTTGAAATGAGGCCAACGGCGTCGCGTTCGAATACGCGGACCTTCATGTCGTAATCGGTATCATCGGTCAGATATCTGCTGCGAACGGGGTCGGTGACGAATTTGAAAGAGGTCATCGCGCGCCTTGAATTATAAAGCGCCTCGACATCGAGGCCGGGCGGCAAGGTATTGATGTCGTCCACGCGCGCGATTGGAAATTTGAAGAGGACCTCATTGGTGAGCCGCGCCACCACCGGCTCAAGCGACGGAATCGATCGCGCCAATATCCATAAGGACTCCCGTGCCAAGGTGCCGTTCAGAAGATAACCGGCGATGCCCTTCAGGTTTCGCCGGTAAAGATCGGCCGGAACGAAGACGTTCGAATCGATGTCCGGCGCGTCGTGGAAAATCCAGTCGTCCATTTCCCAGATCGCCCGTTGCGGATGACGGGCAAACGCCATTTCGAGAGTGAAAACCTGTTCCTGAGAGTTCGATCCGTTCAAGGCGAGCTTCAGCGACCTCACGCCCAGGATGCGGTCGATGTCGCTCTGTCGGAAATGGATCGCAAGCGAAGTGCCCATGAAGACGGTGTCGAAATCCTGACGGTGAATAAGCCCCGCGTTTTGCAGGCGGCTGTCATTCGAATACATCGCCGGCAAGGAACGCGAGGGCCTGAAGATCTGCAGCGGATCGACGAGAAAATTGAGCGCGGCCGCGATCAGAATGACCGACAGGCTCGTGCCCAGAAACCGGATCAGATCCTTTGCTGGTTCTCGCATCAAAACCTGAAATAAATGAATTCGCTGTGCTGCTGGATTCCGAGAATCCCGAAAGCCAGAACCGCTGCGGTGACATAGATGAAGGCGGGCCTTTTCCGGCAGGCATTGAGACCCTCTCCGACGGTCCGGTTATGATGATCGTAGCGCATGATCTCCTGGGTATTCGGCGCAAACCAGGCGATCGCGGCATAGATCATGATGAGCAGGCTTTGGGTGATCTCGGTCTGGCTGAACGCAATCTCGCCGGGGTCGGCCATCTTCGACAATATGAACAGCGCGGAGGACAGACTGTTGGCGCGAAAGAATACCCAGGCTACGACCACCGACAAGAACGTCAAGATGTAGGCTGCGATGTTCACTGCTCCCGCAAAACGCGGCGCAACCGATGGGCCGTAATTGACCCACGCGTGATTGATGCAGAGATAGACGCCGTGCAGCGCGCCCCACGCCACGAAGGTCCAGGCCGCGCCGTGCCAGAGGCCGCCGAGCAGCATCGTGATCATGAGGTTGACGTAGCGCAGCAGCCGGCCATGCCGGTTGCCGCCGAGCGGAATATAGAGATAGTCGCGCAGAAACCGCGACAGTGTCATATGCCAGCGACGCCAGAAGTCGATGATGCTCGAAGCCTTGTACGGCGAATTGAAATTCAGCGGCAGGAAAATGCCGAACATCAGCGAAATTCCGATCGCCATGTCCGAATAGCCGGAGAAATCGAAATAGAGCTGGAAGGTATAGGCGAGCACACCGATCCAGGCCTGGTCGAAACTTGGCGCGGCCGGACCGAACGCCAGCGAAACGAGCGGCTGGATGCCGTCGGCCAGCACGGTTTATTTGCACAGGCCGATTCCGAAAATGATCAGGCCGCACAGGATCAAATGCGGGTTGGGCTGCTTCGACCTGATGTCCTCGAACTGTGGGATCATGTCCCTGTGGTGCAGGATCGGCCCCGCAATCAGATGCGGGAAATAGGTGACGAAAAGGGCGTAATGCGGCCAGGCATAATGCGCGACCTTTCCGCTGTAGGCATCGACCAGGAAGGCGATCTGGGTGAAGGTGTAAAAGGAAATTCCGACCGGAAGCAGGATGTTGACTGTCAAGTCGGTCGAGAACATCGCGTTGATATTTGCGGCGAAAAAGCCGGCATATTTGAACGTGCCGAGCAGGACGAGATCGCCGACCACACCACCCGCCAGCGCAGCCGACCGAACGGCGGGCCGCAGGCGAAGCGAGAGCAGCACGAGGCCGGTGAAATAATTGAAGACGATCGATCCCACCAGCAGGAACACGAACTGCCAGTTGCTCACCGAATAGAAGGCAAGCGAGGCGAGCGCCAGCCATATCACGGCCGCCAGATTGCCGAGGCGGCCCAGCAGGAAATAGCCGAGCAGGACGAGCGGCAGGAACAGAAAAATGAACGGATAGGAGTTGAAGAGCATTGGACTTTCCGACAGCGCGCCAAAAACCCTAATCATACAAGGGCCCGGTCAACAACCAGACCTGCGCCTGCCTCGCCGATATGTCTGGCAAATCGGCCCGGGAAACCCGATATGACATCGGCGGCATCCCGCGCGCACGACAGGAACCGAAGATCGATGGACAAGAAAAGCCCCGTAAACCCGCCGCTCGCACCGCGCCATCCGCATACGTTCACGACTCATGGCATCACCATCGTCGATGACTACGCGTGGCTGAAGGATGAGAACTGGCAGGAAGTGCTGCGCGATCCCACGATCCTGAAAGCCGAGATCCGCAACTATCTCGAAGCTGAAAACGACTACACCGAAAGCCTGCTCGGCCACACGACAGGTTTGCAGAAGACATTGGTCAAGGAAATGCGCGGGCGCATCAAGGAGGACGATTCCAGCGTCCCTTCGCCCGACGGCCCCTATGCCTACATGCGAAAATTCCGCGAAGGCGGCCAGCACGAGATGTTCGGGCGTCGCCCGCGCGACGGCGGCGAGGCCGAGATCATCCTCGACGGCGACGAGCTTGCTGCAAATCATGACTATTTCAAATTCGGCGGTGCCCGGCATTCGCCCGATCACCGGCTGGAGGCGTGGAGCGCCGACGTCAAGGGTTCGGAATATTTCGTCATCCGCGTGCGCGCCTGGGCGACGGGCAAGGACCTTGACGATGTCGTCGAGGAAACCGACGGCGCGGTGGTATGGAGCGCGGACGCAAGCGCGTTCCTTTACGTCAAGCTCGACGATAACCATCGTCCGATGCAGGTCTGGCGCCATCGTCTCGGGACAAGGCAGGCCGAAGACATTCTGGTTTACGAGGAAGGTGATTCCGGCTGGTTCACGCACATCCATGAAAGCTCGAGCGGGCGGTATTGCGTGATCGCCGGCGGCGACCACGAAACCTCCGAACAACGCCTGGTCGATCTGAGCAATCCCGATGCCCCGCCGCGCCTGGTCGCAGCCCGTGAAAAGGGTGTGCAATATTCGGTCGCCGATCGCAGCGATGAGCTGTTCATCCTGACCAATGCCGACAAAGCGATCGACTTCAAAATCGTCACCGCGCCGCTGAACTCGCCGGAGCGCGCCAACTGGCGCGATCTGATCCCCTACCGCGAAGGCATCTACGTCATCGACCTCGAACTCTTTTCCGGCCACATGGTGCGGCTGGAGCGCGCCAATGCATTGCCGGCGATCGTCATCCGCGATCTCGCAAGCGGCGAAGAACACGCCATTGCCTTCGACGAGACGGCGTATTCGCTCGACACCATGGGCGGCTATGAATTCGAAACGACCAGTCTGCGCTTCTCCTACTCGTCGATGACGACGCCTTCGGAAGTCTACGATTACGACATGGCGCGGCGCACGCGTATCTTGCGCAAACGCCAGGAAATCCCCTCCGGGCATAATCCCGCCGATTACGTCACCACCCGCATCATGGCGACATCGCATGACGGTGCAGAGGTGCCGGTTTCGATCCTACACGCCAAAGATCTCAAGCGCGACGGGACCGCGCCGCTGTTGCTGTACGGCTATGGGTCCTACGGCATGGCGATGCCCGCGTCGTTTTCTTCCAATCGGCTGTCGCTGGTGAACCGCGGCTTTGTCTATGCCATCGCGCATATCAGGGGCGGTGCCGACAAGGGCTGGAACTGGTATCTCGACGGCAAGCGCGAAAAGAAAACCAACAGCTTTGCGGATTTCGCGGCGAGTGCCCAGGCGCTGATTGCCGAGAAATATACCAGTGCCAGGCGCATCGTCGGCCACGGTGCCAGCGCCGGCGGCATGTTGATGGGGGCTGTCGCCAACCGCGCCGGCGAACTATTTGCCGGCATCGTCGCCGAGGTGCCGTTCGTGGACGTGCTCAACACCATGCTGGACGATTCGCTGCCACTGACGCCGCCGGAATGGCCGGAGTGGGGCAACCCGATCGAAAGTGAAGCCGCGTTCAAAACCATCCTGTCCTATTCGCCCTACGACAACGTGGAGGCGAAGGATTATCCCGCGATTCTCGCGATGGCCGGCCTCACCGATCCGCGCGTTACCTATTGGGAGCCGGCGAAATGGATTGCTCGGCTGCGCGCGACCATGACCGGTGGCGGCCCCGTGCTGTTGCGCACCAACATGGGCGCAGGCCATGGCGGTGCATCGGGCCGCTTCAAGCGGCTCGACGAAGTCGCGATTGTCTACGCCTTTGCGCTCTGGGCTGTGGGTTTGGCAGAAAAGGGCGAGGTGTGAAGTAATGGCGACGATTGTCGCAGATAGCTCCCCTCCGCCTCGCGGGGAGGGGTTGGGGGTGGGGGATTTTTTTGCTCCGGCTCCCAGCTAACCCCCTCCCCGACCCTCCCCCGCAAGGGGGGAGGGAGCAGAAGATCACCGCCCCTTCTCCTTCCGCCAGGCGGCGAAATCGGCCAAAGTCTGCTCGTCGGTCGCGGGATAAAGCCCCAGGATCGATCGACCTTTGCCGACCTGCTCGGCGACGAAATCCTCAAAC
>Ga0307474_10002480_pt1 | contig 13276 bp, 11 predicted proteins | sample atmos_gasesECM1C_2_FD_203312 | JGI IMG/M metagenome (GOLD analysis project Ga0307474, IMG submission 203312) | Hardwood forest soil microbial communities from Morgan-Monroe State Forest, Indiana, United States - atmos_gasesECM1C_05 | ecosystem: Environmental > Terrestrial > Soil > Temperate... | reverse complement strand
ACGAACGGATGGACTTGCATACCCGGCGACGAGAACAGGATCGGCGCTCCCCCAATGTGCGTCGATGAGTTGGGGATGCAGTGGTTCAAAGACGCGATGACAGGACAACCCCGGCCAACCAATAAGGCACCTGGTCTCTGCTACATGCTTTGTGGCGCAACACAACACAGCAACACAGACATTTCCGATAAGACCAGTCCCGCTATACCCATCGGCCCCCATTGGATGATTCTTTGGCCTTTTGACTCAGCGCAAAGCGGGCTCCCGACGACCGTGCGTGACGCCGGGGCGTGGATTATGTTCGCCGGAACTCCCTACGCCTACCTGCACATCTGCGGAACGCCTTGGGATGGCAACGAATACTCACCAGGTGACGAAGCCGTATGGACCATGCAGTACTCGAAGCGCGTTCACGGTTAGGGTCTGCCCTTCGGCAATCTTGCCGCCGCACTTGCGACGCCCTGCCCGAAAGCGAATGGAGCGCGGAGCTTCCCATGAGGCCCAAGCCGATGATGGCGACGACCCTGGCCGTTGCGGCGATGGTCTTCTAGCGAATGATGGCTCCTCGACCGGCTCTTTCGCCCACTCGAGCGGCCGTCCAGCACGCTGAGGTACGCTTCGCTTTCGAAGTTGAATCGCCGATAGACCCGGCACGAGCCGTGCGAGGAGGAGCTTGTGTTTCCGAAGCAGAGCTATCTCGGCATCGATTACACCGACGGCATTATCTTCATACAGGTGACGTGGAACGCCGGGCGTAGCACCGAGGTGAAGAAAGCATTTTATCGTAAGATCGCTGACGATCTCCACACCAAGGCCGACGTGCGCAAGCAGGACGTCTTCATCAGTTCGGCGACTTGTTGGACGACGGATTCAATAAGTTCCGCGTTGCGGCCTTATGCCCCGCAAACCCATCGCGGTGGACGCTTATTCAGGAAGGCTGAAACGCCCTCAGCGAAGTCATCCGTGTCGGCGAGCGCCGTAGCGGTTTCCATTTCCAGCGCCATCCCGTCCTCGAATGTCATGCCGCCGCCGAGCGTGACGGTCCGCCGGATGGCGGCGAGCGCCGCTGCCGGCTTAGACGCCAAGTCCTCGGCGTAGGCCTGCACTCGTTGCCTTAACTCCTCGGGCCGCACGACCTCATCGATCAGCCCCCACGCCAGCGCCTCGGACGCGTCCATCATGCGCCCCTCATAGAGATAGCGGATCGCTCGTGGTCGCCCCAACAACCGAGCCAGGGCTTGTGTTGTTGCGATCGGCGGGATGAAGGCAATGCGGATTTCTGGTTGACCGAGCCTCGCATCTGCGGCGGCAAACCGGAGATCGCAATGCAGCGTCAATTCGAGGCCGCCTCCAACGGCTGTTCCGGCGGTTGCGGCCAGCAGCGGCTTGGGCGAGGTCCGCAGCAATCGCGCAGTTTCATGACACAACGATACCCACTCGCGCATATCCGGCGCCTTCATTCGCTCGAATTCGCGAAGGTCTGCGCCGGCGCTGAAATACTCACCAATAGCGCTGGCTACTACAACGACGCGTGCCGTCGGATCAGAGAGAGCAGAAGCAATCGCGTCGCGCGTCTCGACCACCATGTCTCGGGTAAAAGCGTTGACAGGACGGCGATGGAACTCGATCCATGCGACGCTCGATTGCGTCGACGAGCGAATGAATGAAAAGCTTCGCATGATCAGCCTCTAGGTTTGCGTGACGCGTGCCGTTTGCGTGACGTGCGCCTTGGAGATGCCCGCACTTTCGCTTGACCGGGCGAAATCACGAGTGGCGAGAGAAGACGATGCGGTGAAGACAAGACCTTGGTGACTGCGTCATCCCGAAGATCGAGTTCAGCGCCAGGACCATTGCGAATTTCGACATCGTCGGGCGCAACAAAAGTCTTGCAAGTCGGGCATACGCCGCGGGCATCCAGGTCATTCCCGCAGGTCGTGTGCGAAAACACACGGCGGCGCCCCTTGGAGGGCGCGTGATAAGTGTCGCCCCAGACGGCAAAACCATAAACGATCGGAAACAACATGGCGCCGCGCTCGGTGAGCAGATAATCGTACTGTCGCGGACCGTATTTCCTTTTCCGCAGGATTCCCGAGGCGACCAGCTTTTCCAACCGAGCGCTAAGAATGGCTTTCGGAACATCCAGATGTGCGAGAAAGTCATTGAAGCGACTAACCCCCAAAAAACAGTCGCGAATGATCAACAGCGTCCACCGCTCCCCCACGAGTTCGAGCGCTCGCGCGATGGGACAGTCCTGCATTTCGTAGTCGTGACCAAGTGCCATGAGTTTTTCCTGCCGGTTCAAAGTATAAAGTTCTGGTTGGCCATGTCGCTTTCGGGTCGTGTTCTAACCGGTCGCCTTTGCAGTCTTAAGTCGATCAACCAGAACGTAGTGCAACCATTGAACTTAAAAAGGTATAAATGAATCTGGAGTCCACACAAAGCAAAATCATCGGTTCCAGGCTGCATTTCTTGGATCTCACTCTGTAAGATTTCCTGCTTTCCTTGGGTCATAAGGCGGCAGACATAACATTGAGGTATTGTCACTGAACCTGATATCTGATAATGATTTAAGAGCTGCGGTTGACTAAAGGCCCTAACAAGAAGGCTGAATCCGCCATCGATCTAGAGGTCCAGGAGGAGAACAATCATGGCCAAAGACACCTAGAAAGATTGATCGAAACCAGCGGCGTTGCGCGCTTGATTGGCCCAATCTCGACGTTCGCCTTCTTGAGATAAGCGCCGGACCGGCAAGAGCTTCGGAAGGAGAAAACTCCATGTCGAAATTTCAACGGAAATCCATCTCATTCCGCCTCAACGGCGTGAGCGTCGAGGCCGAAGTCGAGCCCAGAGAGCTACTCGTTCATCACCTTCGCAACGATTGGGGCTTAACAGGAAGCCACGTCGGCTGTGACACCGGGCAATGCGGCGCGTGTGCGGTGTTGTTGGACGGTCATGCGGTCAAGTCCTGCTCCGTTCTGACGGTTCAGGTCGACCGCGCGGATGTAGTCACCATTGAGGGCATCGCTCGTCCGAACGTCGTGCAGGACGCCTTGCATCGTCATCACGGATTGCAATGCGGCTTCTGCACACCGGGAATGGTGATGGCCGCAATCGAAATGCTCGGAGCTGGCGAGAACCTCGATGAAGAGGCGGTACGCCGAGGATTATCCGGCAATATGTGCCGCTGCACCGGCTATCAAGGAATTGTCGACGGCATTCTAGATGTCGTCGGCTCTCGCAGCAATGCTGAAATCTATACGGTTAAGGGAGCATAGAGCGATGACGATACTGGCAAAGACCGACGATACAACAGCAACAGACGCTCCTGTGTACATTGGCAAATCAGTTCGGCGACGTGAAGATGAACGTCTCCTTTCAGGTTACGGCCGTTTTACTGAGGACATCGCGCCCCATGGACTCACACATGCGTCGATTGTGCGATCTCGTGAGGCTCACGCGCTGATCCGGTCGATAGACACGCACCAAGCGAAGGCTGCGCCGGGGGTGATCACGGTCCTGACCGCGCAGGACCTCGGCGATGAATTGCCGATTATTCCGACAGATTGGATCCTTCCAATCATGACGCACATCCCGACCCGCTATGCCCTCGCGAAAGATCGGGTTCGCTTCGTTGGAGAAGCGGTCGCGATCGTAGTGGCAGAGACCAGAGCGCAGGCAGACGACGCAGCAGCGCTTGTGAATATTACATATGAGTCGCTGCCGGTCGTCGTCGAATCCCAAGCGGCGTTGCAGCCAGATGCTCCGTTGCTACATGACGATTTTCCAAATAACACTGCGTTCCTCTGGCACATCGGAGCAACACACGAGCAGTTCGATGCCGCTGCGGAGAGCGCTCATCTGGTGCTTACGTTGCGTCTCGAAAACCAACGCATTTCCGCAGCGCCGATGGAATGTCGCGCAGTGCTCGCGGAGTTCGACCGCGGCTCGCATCGCCTGCGCCTTCATACCGGGACCCAAAACGTTCATGTGGTGAAGCGCAATCTCAGCCGCGCTACCGGGATTCCTGAACATAAAGTTCAGGTGATCACACCCGACGTAGGCGGCGGCTTTGGCGCAAAGCTATGTCTGTATCCCGAAGATGCATTGCTTGCGGTCATTAGCCGCCGTATCGGCCGCCCCGTACGCTGGGCGGAGACGCGGAGTGAAAACTTTGTCGGGAGTTCACACGGTCGGGATCATGTCGAGCTGGTGACTGTCGCGGCGAACAAGGATGGCAAGATCATCGCTTTGAAAACGGTGACGTACGCAAATGTCGGCGCTTATATCTCTGGAATGGGCGCAGGTATTCCGGCGGTTGCCACGCTGATGGCGCCCGGCTGCTACGACATTCCGGTCGTTTCTGCTGACGTTTATGGTTGTCTGACAAACACAACAACCACCGAGACCTATCGAGGTGCCGGCCGACCTGAAGCAGCATACTTGATCGAACGGACGATTGAGGCGGTAGCTGAAAAGCTCGGGATCGATTCCGTAGAGATCCGCCGGCGCAACTTCATTCCGCCAGAGAAATTCCCACATACGACCGGTGTGGGTTTCACCCTCGATTCAGGGAACTATGCTGGCGCACTCCAAATGGCGCTCGACATGCTCGACCACGAAGCTGTCCGCAAGGAGCAGGAAGAGGCACGCCGCGAAGGGCGCCTGGTTGGTATTGGTATCGGCAGTTATGTCGAATTCTGTGGGTTCGGCGACGCCATGTTCCTTGGCTTCGATCGTTCTTCATGGGAACAGGCCGTTATTGCCGTTTCGCGTACTGGCAAGGTCACGGTTCAGTTGGGTACTGTGCCCGCGGGCCAAGGTCACGACACGACCTTTGCTCAGATCGTCGGACAGGAGATGGGAATTCCACTCGACGACATCGAAATTGTGTTCGGTGACACTGACATAGCGCACTATGGTACTGGTACGTTCAACTCGCGAAGCGTCTCCAATGCCGGTTCGGCCTCGGCCATGGCGGCGAAAAAGATCATGGTAAAGGCCAAGCGTGTTGCTGCGCATATGTTGCGGGTCGACGTCGCTGACGTCCTCTATGAGAACCGTTTATTCTACGTGGCAGGAGGAAAGACCGACCGACGCGTCTCTTTCAGTGAAGTGGCACAGTCTGCCATCCAAGGCAGTGATCTGCCCGAAGGATTGGAACCATCCCTCAAGGAAATGGCGCTCTACAAACCACCGAATTTCACGGCGCCGTTTGGCACGCACATAGCAATGGTCGAGGTAGATCCAGAAACCGGTAGCGTGGACATCAAGCGTTACATAGCGGTCGACGATTGCGGCAATATCATCAACCCGCAGCTCGCTACCGGCCAGATCCACGGCGGCATTGCGCAAGGCATCGGACAAGTTATGTCTGAGCACATTACTTTTGATGCGAACGGTCAACCGACGTCTGGAACATTCCTGGAGTATGGCCCTCCCCGGGCGCATCAGATGCCGAGGATGGAGACCGGCCACACCGTCACACCGACGCCATACAACGAGCTAGGTGCAAAGGGCGCCGGGGAATCTGGAATTATCGGTCCTCCCCCCGCGATCATGAATGCAGTGTTGGATGCGCTCCGTCCGGTTGGGGTGAAGCACATCGACATGCCCCTTTCGCCCCCGCGGGTGTGGGCCGCTATCAAGGAGGCGCGCCAATGATCCCAGCAGCATTCGATTATCATTCCGTCGACACGGTTGCAGAGGCTACGGAGCTTCTCGAGAACTACGGCGAAGATGCCAAACTACTGGCAGGCGGACAGAGCCTTCTAGCGGTGCTGAAACTGCGGCTTGCGAAATATGGAGTGCTCATCGATCTTGGCCGCATCAAGAATTTGCGCGAGATTACCGTCGTCGATAATAGCTTCATGATCGGAGCAATGGCGACTCACAACCAGTTGGGAACAAGCGCCGCGACAGAAGGGGCGTTTCAGGCGTTCCGCGATGCTGCTTCGGAAATCGGCGACCCGCTCGTGCGCAATCGAGGAACGTTCGGTGGCTCTCTCGCGCAAGCGGACCCTGCCGGGGATTGGCCCGCATTGGCGCTCGCTTTCGGCGCTACAATCCATGCGACCAACGCAAAGGGCCCACGGCGGATTGCGGTGGATAAGTTCTTCACAAATCTGTTCACGACAGCCTTAGAGCAGGGTGACGTTCTCACACACGTTGAGTTTCCTCGGCTCGAAGCTGACGCTAGTTCGGCGTATGTGAAAATTCCGCACCCAGCTTCTGGATTTGCGGTCGCAGCAGCAGCTGTCGTTCTTACCCTGGACGACGGAGGAACATGCCGGCAGGCGCGTATCGCTTTGACTGGCGTCGCTCCAACGGCTTTCCGGGCCCGCGAAGCCGAGGCCATGATTGCTGGTAAGTGCATGGACGCAGCATTGATCCGGCTTGTGGCAGATCAAATAGCCGAGACTACCGAAGCGTTGACCGACAATTACGCGTCGGCTGAATACCGGCAAAATCTTGCGGGGGTCGTAACGCGAAAGGCGATAAATCTCGCTCTCAAGCGATCAAGACACTGAATAGATCGGTGGCTCGGGGCAGGTGCCGCGGCGCCATCGACTTCTTCAGGAGGACAGCCCTCACGAAATAGTGTCGCGCCGTTGCCGATTTCGCACGATCGGTTCGGGACGGAACATTCGTGGTCGACTAACACCTGTCTTGCAGGTCTCCGCGAAGATCCCAACCTTCTGGATCTTCATTGCGGGTGGACGTCTCAGCGCCACGACGGGAATGCATAGGGATGGTGAAAGGATTCATCATGGTATCGCTTCGCTCTCGCAACCGGCTCATTGGCGTCGCACTTGCGTTCATCGGGGTTACTCAGGTTCCTGCCGCAGCCGAGGAGCCGGCGGCTGCACCGGCCCGGCCCTCGCAGGCTAGTCCCAACGGGATCTTTTGGGATTTGCGAGAGAACTCTAGCGCCAAGCAGGCAGATGCCTGGTACGACAATTACAAGTTTCGTGACGGTGAAACGATTTCGCGCTTGCGGATCCACTATGCCACGCTCGGAACGCCGCATCGAAATGCCAGTGGCGATATCGATAACGCAATTCTCGTCCTGCACTGGACCGGCTCCGATAGTCGGGCACTCCTCAGTCCAACCTACATGAAGGCGCTATTTGACGCTGGGCGCCCTTTAGACGCGCAGCGATACTACTTGATCGTTCCCGACAATGTTGGCCATGGCCAATCGAGTAAGCCAAGCGACGGACTGAAGGCCAATTTCCCGAACTACGGTTACAACGACATTGTCGATCTACAACACAAACTAGTGACCGAAACTCTTGGCATTAAGCACCTTCACGCTATCGTCGGCATGTCGATGGGCGGTATGAACGCTTGGCAATGGGCAGAGGCATATCCTGACGCTATGGATGGCGTGATGCCGGTGGTGTCGCTGCCGATCAAAGTTTCGGGCCGCAACGCCCTTTGGCGCCGGATCGTCATCGACGACATTCGCGCCGACCCGGAATGGAACGGTGGAAACTACACCACGCGACCGACAGCGTGGCTTCGGGGTTTCGCAGTTCTGCAAATGATGATAGACGGCGCGCCCCATTTCCAAACAATGATACCGGACAGTACGGCACCGGAGGATTTCCTTCAGAATGTGCGCAAGCAGGCATCGGTAATCGATCCGAACAACATTCTCTATTCGCTGAAATCATCAGCCGACTACGATCCGGAGCCTGGTCTCGCATCGATCAAGTCCAAACTGTTTGCGCTCAACTTTGACGACGATGCCTTCAATCCTGTGGAGCTCCACCTCCTCGAACATCTCATGCCAACGGTTCGCCAAGGCAGGTTTGTTGTCCAGCCCGGCACTTCAACCTCCTTCGGTCATTTGACTATGGCGCATCCCGAATTGTGGGCCGACCATGTCGGCGAATTCATGAAATGGCTTGGTGATTCCCCGCCTCGCGTTAAGTGAGGCCGAGCCGGAGGGCAGCAGGGCCTGGTGGCCAGGATCGCGTTCAACGGTCCGGTTGGGTTCGGGAGCGTCCAGGCGCCTTCATGGAGATCTCCGATGAATGAACTGCTAGCGAAGGTTATCGACGCTCACGGCGGTCTGGAGCGCTGGACGAAGTGCGAAAAAGTCGAGGCCACGATTGTAAGTGGGGGCGGCTTGTTCCCTCTCAAGGGCGTGCTGCAGGATTCGAATCCACGCCGCATGACGGCATGGCTGCACGAGGAACGCTCATCTGTGCTGCCGTTTGGTGCTCCAGATCAGCGCACGATGTTCACGCCAGATCGCATCGCAATCGAGAAGCTCGATGGCACGCTGGTTGGCGAGCGCTACGCGCCCAGAGATTCGTTTGCAGGCCATCAAATGAACACACCATGGGATCCGCTGCATCGTGCTTATTTCAACGGATACGCCCTGTGGACGTATCTCACTACGCCCTTTCTTCTCGCGATGGACGGCATGCGGGTCGAGGAGACCAAGCCTTGGCAGGAGGGCCCTGAGACGTGGCGCGTGCTACGTGCTTATTTTCGCGGTTCGATCGAAACGCACAACCTCGTTCAGGATTTTTTCTTTGGCGAGGATCTGCTGCTGCGCCGCCACGACTACAGCGTGAATATCGCAGGCGGTTTTGCAGCGGCACAGCTCACTTCAAATTATACCGAGGCGGATGGTATTCGCTTGCCAACCAAGCGTCGCGCCTATACGCGCGGTCCGGATCGTCGGCCAATCGTGGAAATGCTGATGGTGTCAATCGATGTCAGCGAGGTGCTGTTTGCTTAGCGGGTCGCCAATCATTGTCACGGGTAATACCTCCGCGCTTCGCGGAAAGGCCGATTTTGCTGGATTTGCGTCGACCAAGGCAGCCCAGCGTATTCTATCGGAATCGATCGCACGCGACCTCGGACCGCGCGGCATCCACGTTGGCTACGTGCTTATTGATGCCGTCATCGATGTGCCGCGAATGCGCGAGCGTCTGCCCGAAGTGCCGGAAGAGTTCTTTATCAAGCCCCCGCTATCGCCGACGAACTTTGGAGGGGCTTCTATGGTTTGCGTCGAAAGGGTGTCCACGGCCTGAGCGTGATCAATTTGATGAAACTCGCAGGTCTGACGCAGGCGGCTTCTACTCCCACTTCGAGTCGCACGACGCTCTCGTTATAGAGGCGTTCGCCTTGGCAATGGATCGAACCGTCTCTAGTTGGTTCGAGCTTACACAGGGAGAGCCCGTCGAGCAACAATTTGATGGTATCGTGGAAGCTTATCTAAGCCACTTTCACCGAGACAATCATGAACGTGGTTGTGCGCTTCCGGCTTTGGGGATGATGATTTGGGAACCGCAACGGGCTGTGTTTTTGCGTCAGCGGAGACCTCTGAGTTCCAGGGAAATTGCCAAACGCGCCAAGATATGCGCGGGCTTATTCCTGGAGGGTTGCAAGACCAAAGCGCCGGCAGCAAACATTACGGCGCGCGATATGTGAGGGCTCCGCCGAAGAGATTCACCTTACTAGGCTCATAGGGTGCTCTCTGGTCCGAGTGGCGGCGCGGTGATCGCGGAGATTGTCATGGGCGTTCCGCGACAGTTTGGATGAGACCGATACGTTTTTCTCGGAGATTGCGTTCGAGGTTCGCAGCCATCGCCGGAAAGTCCGGCCCCATGGCGAGGTGAAGTCCTAGCGCGGCCTGCGGCGATGTAGCCGGAGGCGTCTTGCGCTGCTGCTCAAACCAGGCGACGGCTGCATCACTCTGGTCGATCCAGGCAGCGATCCGGAAGCCTTGCTGTTCGAGCGCCGCGCGCGTGGAGGCGGGTGACAGGAGAAAACTCGTCTCCGGTCCTCGTGACCAAGGCACCGGAAAGATCAGGGGCTCGGTCTCTCCGGCGACGATGTCATAGATAGCGAATCGTCCGCCGGGCCGGAGTACACGGTGGACCTCCCCATATAGTTGGGCCCGATTGCCGATATTCATGGCAACGTGCTGGGTCCAAGCCAGATCGAAGTGCCGGTCCTCGAAGGGCAGGACCATCGCGTCGGCGCATCGGTAAGTGACCTTGTCGGCGAGCCCGCTGCGCTCGGCCAGGAATGTCGATGCCTCGACGAAGGTGGGACTCAGATCGATGCCGAAGACCCGGCAATCGTACTTCGCTGCCAGGTAGCGCGACGGCCCGCCGAGCCCGGACCCGATGTCGATGACCCTTTCGCCAGATCGAACTGCGGCCATCTCGGCAAGCTCTATGGTGGCCGCCAAGCCGCGCGCGTGGAACTGATCCAGGGGCGCAAGGTCGATCGGCGAAAGGCGTCTGCTGGCAAGGCCAGCCTTACTCAACGCAGCGTCAAGCCTCGCAAGCAACCCGCTGCCGCCGTAGTGACGCTCAAGCTTGTATCTGTCGGCCACCATCAGGCGTCGTCGTTTTTGCTGGTGCTGGACCCGGCGGAAAACGGCATCAGACCCTCGCGAGATTTGTCGTGTAAGCACACCTTACGTCGAACAAATAGGACCTACATTTGGATTGTCAATGAAATGACATCTATCATATGAAAACATGGCTCAGATCGACACCACGGCAGACAAGCGCTGCCGGGGCCGGCTGCTTGCGGGTGCAACAGACGCGCGGCTGAATCGCGTTCGACGACATCGACGAGGCCACCGGGATGCTGCTCGGCATGGTTGCCTCAGCGCCGCTGTCTTCGGCCGCCTGCCGCTGCCGTCGTGATCGCAGATCGATGCACGAGTGCGCAGCTATGCGGCGCGGTTCTTGCGGGGTTGCCGCCTATCGCTGCGATCGATTGATCGCGCCAGTCGCGTCCGAGTCTGGACGACGGTAATACGTAGGTGAATGTCCCGTCCACTTCCTGAAAGCCTTACGGAAGCTTGTCGCATCGGCGAAACCGACTCGCTCGGCCACTTGATCGATCAATAGGTGAGTGTTTTGCAGAAATTCGGTCGCGACCGTCCGGCGCATATCGTCGAGCACCGACTGATAAGATAGCCCGTCCTCCGCCAGCCGGCGATGCAGTGTGCGCAACGAAAGGCCCAATTGCGCGGCGACTTCCTTGGCCGGCGGAAAACGCGTGGAGCTGTTCAGGCAGGCGGCGCGGATCTGCCGCACCAGATCGGCTTCCCCTGGCTGCTCAGCCATTACCAGGTCGCAGAATTGTTGGCAGACTTGTGCGGTAATAGGATTTGCATTTGGACAAGGGTGATCCAGCAGACTTGCACCGAAATGCCACTCCATCGAATCGGCACCAAAATCGATCGGACAGTTGAACATCCGCTCGTAGTTGCGCCAATGCGCGGGCGCTCGAAACGGAAAGACCATGCGCGTAGAAGGGAAGGGCGCTTCAAGAACTCTGCTGAAAAGCGCCGTCATCGAGCTTCGCCAGAATTCCGCGGTGAAAGGAAGCAAGTCTCCCAATGATCGAATGCCATGGCTGCGGAGAATTGCGGAGCCGTCCTCGATGCTTAAGCTGATCTGCGCCACCACCGGCCCGGCCATCCTGATATGTTCGAGGGAGACCGTAAGGGCCTCTCCGAATGTGGAACTACTGACCATCGCGTAGCCCAAGATACCGTAGTCGCTGATGCGTTGCCGAGCTCCGGCGAGCAATCCTATGTCGGAGCGTTTAGAGAGCGCACGTGCATTGCGGTAGATTGTTAGCCGTTGGCGATGTGAGATTCGGGTATGAGGGTCTTCCAGTTGCCACGGCTGCACGCCCGTGCGCGCGAATAAGTCCTTTACGGACACGCCTTGGGTAGCCAACTCTGCGGCCAGGGCCGCTAATCCGAGCAGGCTTTGGGTCGGCTCGTCGAGATCAGCGGATAACGAACTGACGATTTTTATCGTGGTCATCGTTTCCTCAAGGCCAGTGAACACCGGCATATTTGTTGTGAGCATTCTGGCACATTTTGACCTCTGTCGCCACCGTCACTTCCGCCAATATTGGCAGTTTAGAACCTGAACATTGGCATTCTTTGACGTTGCCGAAGATAAGGATCGGCAGCAACCTCCAAATATGGACGCACGACCAGTTAGCTCAACCGAAGTCGGGGCACGAACCCTCGCAATGAAGCGATCATCTGGCCCGCTACGGCCGGCGACAGGAGGAAGAAGCACGAGCGGTTCTTATCGATATCCCGACTTATCCCGCCGTTGATCGGATGACAGTTACGATCGGGATTAATTGCAATGATTTCTCGTCGTCCTTCGATCCCCCAACCATTTTCGGGAGTGAGTGTAAATGCGCAAACTGAACATCGTGCATCGCGTCAGTCGCCAAACGTACGAAAACGAACAAACCAAGATACAGAAAGTACAATCCTCTGCGCCAACTCCGTACCAAAGGTTTCGACTGACTTTAACTGAGAACAACGACGCTTTAGGAAAACGGAGGGGACGATGACAGTCAAATACGAGATCGACGGAGCCGTTGGTGTCGTGACGCTTGCGAAGCCGCCGCACAACCTCCTCGACGACGCCCTGCTCGAGGATTTGATGACCGCCTATGAGGTCGTCGTGGCCAAGGGCGCCCGGGCCATCCTACTGCGGAGTTCGATGCGCCATTTCTGCGCCGGCGCCGAGGTTCAATCCTTCGGCACCACGACGGTCATCCACACCGACGAGGAGAAATTTGTCCGGCTTATGGGCGCGATGGAGAACGTGCCCGTGCCGACTGTCGCGGCGCTAAATGGCGGCGTCCTCGGCGGCGGCCTGGAACTCGCCCTCACCTGCGACATGATTGTTGCCGCCGATACGGCTTTCCTCGGTCAGGTTGAGGTCGCCGTCGGGCTGCACCCGCTGCTGGGTGGCACTCAGCGCCTGGTGCAGCGGGCCGGGGTCGCCCGTGCGAAGGAAATCTCAATGATCGGCCGGCGGCACACGCCAGAAGCCTTCGAGCGCTGGGGCATCATCAACCTTGTCGTACCCGAGGAGGAACTAGCCGCCTCGTCCATGACCTGGGCTCGGCAGTTGGCCGCCGGTCCGACGAAGATCATCGCCGGCATCAAGATCCTGGCGAACGAAGCGGCACGGCGTGGCACCGCCGCAGCCGACGCCCGCCAAGTCGAGATCAATAGCATGATCTGGAACACCGCCGACCGGAAGCGCGGTGTCGACGCCTTCATAACGACCGGTCCGGGCACGGCCGTCTACGAGGGAGACTGACCATGTCGGCTCCTTTGGAGGGCTTGCGCGTTATCGACTTCAGCCGGGTGCTCGCCGGTCCGCACTGCACCAAGGCGCTTCGGGATCTCGGTGCCGACGTGATCAAGATCGAGCCGCCGGCGGGCGACATCGGCCGCGTCGCCCTG
>Ga0307474_10002479_pt1 | contig 13279 bp, 9 predicted proteins | sample atmos_gasesECM1C_2_FD_203312 | JGI IMG/M metagenome (GOLD analysis project Ga0307474, IMG submission 203312) | Hardwood forest soil microbial communities from Morgan-Monroe State Forest, Indiana, United States - atmos_gasesECM1C_05 | ecosystem: Environmental > Terrestrial > Soil > Temperate... | reverse complement strand
CTGCTCATGCTAGTCAGTAAACGGCGTCGTTTACTGGACTACTTAAAGAGATACGATTCCGAGCGCTATAAGACGGTCATTGGAAAACTCGGCATCCGCAAATAGTTGAAACCTGGGTGCCCCACTTCTCACTTCTTTTGTGAGAGTTGGGAACGTCGAGATGAAACCTGCACCCTTGTTCCCATGACATCTCTAAGAAACGCCGCCTTCCTCTGAAGCCGGCAGCATAGAGCCAATTCCACAGCGTGCGTATTTTCGGGCCTCAAACTCTCATGGTATCTGCTCACCCATGAACGCGCCTCTCCATCTTTGTACCCACATTCGCAACCAGGACGGCGCGACCGCTCTCCTGATCTCCATCAAAGGATGAAACATGAAACCAGAAGTTAGCACTACGACCGTCGACCTCGCCGGCGGAAAACAACTTTCGTTCGAAACCGGGAAACTGGCCAAGCAGGCCCACGGCGCGGCCGTTGTCCGCATGGGCGATAATGTCGTACTCGCCACCGCTACCGCCAACGCCGACCCGCGCGAAGGCATCGATTTCTTCCCCCTCACCGTCGACTACCGCGAATACACCTACGCCGGTGGACGTTTTCCCGGCGGCTTCATCAAGCGCGAAGGCCGCATGAGCGAGCGTGAAGTTCTGACCAGCCGGCAAATTGACCGGCCGATCCGCCCGATGTTTGCCGAAGGATTTAAGTGCGAGACGCAAGTCATCGCCTTCGTTCTCTCCGCCGATAGCAGCAACGATCCTGACGTGCTCGGCATCAACGGCGCGTCGTGCGCCCTGGCTCTTTCCGATATTCCGTTCCTCGGACCCATCGGCGCGGTACGCGTCGGACAGGTTGGTGGACAATTCATCATCAATCCCACTTACGACGAAATGCGGGAGAGTTCGCTGAACATCATGGTCGTCGGAACCTCCGACTTCATCGTGATGATCGAGTCCGGCGCAAAAGAAGTTACGGAAGAAGTCGTCGTTGACGCGATCGAATTCGGACATGCCGAGATCAAGAAGATTTGCGCCGCGATCAAAGAACTGGCGGCGAAGGCCGGCAAGAAGAAAAGGGAAGTGACTCCGCCGGAGTTCGATCAGGCGTACTACGATTCGCTGAAAAAGAAAGTCGGCGCCGAGCTGTCGGACGCGCTCGACACCAAGAAACATCCCAAAGCCGAAAGCTACACGCTGGTCAAAGACATCAAGAAGAAGTTGCAAGCGGAAATTCCGGAGGACGACGAGAAGGCTCTGGCGAAATTAAAACAGTATTACGAGACGCTGCGCGAGCGCATCTTCCGCGAGGAAGTGCTGGAGAAAAAGCGCCGTCCCGATTCTCGCGCCTTCGATGAAGTGCGCGACATCTGGATCGAAGCCGGCGTCCTACCCCGCACCCACGGCAGCGCCATCTTCACCCGCGGGGAAACTCAGGCATTGGTCACAACTACCCTCGGCACCAGCGACGACATGCAGCGCCTCGAAGGTTTCGAAGGCGAAGCCAAGAAGCGCTTCATCCTGCATTACAACTTTCCGCCGTTCTCGGTTGGAGAAGTTGCTTTCATGCGGGGAGCGGGGCGTAGAGAGATTGGGCACGGAGCTCTGGCCGAGCGCGCCATCTCAGGCGTGCTGCCTTCGGAAGAGTCGTGGCCTTACGCGATGCGTGTCGTGTCGGACATTCTGGAGTCGAATGGATCGTCGTCGATGGCGACGGTGTGCGGGGCGTCGCTCTCGCTGATGGATGCCGGCGTTCCGCTGAAGGCTCCGGTTGCCGGCGTGGCGATGGGGTTGGTGAAGGAAGGCGAGCAGTATGCCATCCTCACTGACATCGCAGGCGCGGAAGATCACTACGGCGACATGGACTTCAAAGTCGCTGGCACGCGCGATGGAATTACTGCGTTGCAAATGGACATCAAAGTTGCCGGCATCACTTCGCAGATCATGCGTGAGGCTCTGGCGCAGGCCAAGCGCGGACGGATGCACATTCTGGACAAGATGCAGGAAGTGATTACGGCCGGGCGGGAGAAAATTTCGGACTTCGCTCCGCGTTTCTACACCGTTCAGATTCCGGTCGACAAGATTCGCGACCTGATCGGGCCGGGCGGCAAGATGATTCGCAGTATCGTGGAACAGACCGGAGTGAAGATCGACGTGGAAGATTCCGGGCTGGTGAAAGTTGCTTCGAGCGATCAGGCATCGGCGGCGAAGGCGCTTCAGATTATCGGAGACCTCACGGCGACGGCGGAAGTAGGGAAGACCTACCTCGGCAAGGTCACGCGGCTGGCGGACTTCGGCGCGTTCGTCGAAATCATTCCGGGGACCGATGGCCTGCTGCATATCAGCGAAGTGGCGGAGCATCGTATTGGCGACATCCGCGATGAGTTGAAAGAAGGCGATCAGGTGCTGGTGAAGGTGCTGGCGGTGGAAGGCAACCGCATCCGGCTTTCGCGCAAGGCAATTTTGAAAGAGCAGCGAGCGAAGATGGGCGGCGGTGGCGGACCGGAAGGCGTGATGGAAGGTGCAGCTCCTGAGCCGCAAGGCGAAGGCGCTCCCGCTCCCGCGATGACCGGCACCATGGTGATCGAAGGCGGCGGTGATTTCCCAGACGAAGCGGAAGCCGAGCCGAATTTTAATCGCGATGGAGCGCCCCTCGCGGTCAGTAGTGATCGTCCGCGCGGTGATCGTCCGCCGGGAGGAGACCGTGGCGGGCGCGGCGGACGTCCGGGCGGTGGTGGGCGCGATCGTGGACGCGGCGGGCGCGGTGGACGTGGCGGGGGTGGTGGCCGTGACCGCGGACGCGGCGGGCCTGGCGGAGGAAGGCACTAAGAACTTAGCCACGGATTCACACAATATGAAGAGGGCCCGGCGAGAGTCGTGGCCCTTTGCTATGCCCAGGAAGGGTTCTGAGGTTATTCGAAGGAACTAAGAGGCTATGCGAAACACGGAGGACAAATTTTATTCTTAATATTACTAGCCGAGCAATTGATTTACCGCACAGCTCAATGAAATCACTAAAGTCGCGGCATGCAGCGCGAGTGATTGGATTCTTGGTGTTCGAGATTGGATCCATATCCGACTCGTGAACTATGGCGTGGACAATTATCGCAGCGGTGAACCGCTGCGCCACCCAAAATCAAGAGCAAAGTCAAAAGCAGCGGACAGGAGTGTCCGCTCTACACGAGCAAGATCCACACCAACTTCTACGTCTGGGACGGTTAAAAGAACACAGCTGGCGATACATTAAATTTCTTGCTCAGCCGACGAATATGTTGCTTTGTCAGTTCGCGCTTGCCGCGTAGCACTTCGGACGCGATGCTTTCGGTGCCGAAGACATCGAGCAGGTCCTTCTGCCGGAGGTTGTGCGCTTCCATCAGATGGCGAATGATCGAAGCAGGTTCGGCATCCGGCACGGGATCGTGCTTCGCTTCATATTCCTCGATCAATACCGTGAGCAAAGCTACAAGTTTCTTTTCGGCGGGCGTGACCGACTTGTTCGCAGTGAGCTTTTCCAGTCGCTCGATATAGAGGCGGTTCTGTTGCTCTCCGCTGATCACCTCAGGCTTCTCGCGCGAGAGAAGTGCGCCGTAAGCGCTTGCGGCGGATGTCATTTTGTCCACACCTTCCTGTCGCATTCCGCATGAGTCAGCAGATGTTTGACGAAGATCATCTGCCAGCGATATTCGATCTTCACGATCAATCTGTAAGTGTTGCCTTTGATGTTGAACACGGTATATGGACCCACCAGGTCGTCGCTCGGGTAGACCTTCCTTACGTCCATCAGATTGCGCCAGGATGCGGCTGAGGCAATTTTGTGCCATTCCGCAATCGCCGCTCTCAGCGAGCGGTTCCCCACGACCGCCTGCCGCCATGCGCTTTTGCTGATGACATGCAATCGGGCTTCTTCGCGTCCCGCGAAGTTCCCTTTCACTTTACTTCGCATCTGGCGAAGTGTCAAGCTGGTTTGTCATGCAAAACTACTAATGAAGGGCCACGACTCGATCGCGGTCTTTTTTTGCGAGATACTGGGGATGCGCTGTGCCGCTGGGAACAAAATCGCTAAGGTGGAGTGACTCATGAGCTGTGTTGTCTCGATACGAGGCGTTTTTCCGATTGCATTGTTTGCGTTTCTGAGCGGGGCTTTGTCTTTGTTTCTTCTGGCCGCGGAGAAGCCTACCAGCTTATCCGACGCACGGGCTGCAGTGGAATCCAACCTGAAGACCCCTGAGGGCAAGGCTTATGACGAACAACTGGGCAAGGAGTTCTTCGAAAAACACATGGGTCCTCTGCGCCAGTGCAAGCCGAATGCGGGAGACGATTGGCGCAGCTTCTGGATCCTGTTGAAGCTCGACAAGGATGGCAGCGCGCAGGAGATCCTGTTGTATCCAGAAACCAAGTTGGGGACGTGCGCGCGCACTGCTCTTCTCAATGTCAATGAAAAGTTTTCTACGCCGCCGCGGGCAGCATACTGGGTGAGCGTCTATATGAAGCTATCTCACTGATGAGTGTGAAAAATCTACTCGCCGGCGTGAAGCACCAAGGCTGCTCGTGTTGCGCCCAGTGTACAGCGAGTCCAGTACTTGCTGTGAAGGGAAATCCGTACTGCACTCATCCTCCAAATTGTTTGGACGATGATAAGACTTGCAGATAGAGCAGTTCGCACGACTCGTGCAAAATACCCAGGACAGGAAAGATAGCGCAAAAGTTTGGCGAGGTGATTGCTTAAATCGACTCCGACGAGAAACTGCGTCACCAAATCTATCGGAGGATTTTATGAAAAAACTTCAGTTCTTGTGTCTACTGAGCGCTCTGGCCATGTTCCTGGGCGCAGGCATTTTGGCGAGCGCGCAGTCGTCGCCCAGCTCGGCTCCGGACACTCAGGCGGCACCACCAGCAACGTCGGACCAATCGCAGCCGACGTCAGCGCCGGACGCGCAGACGACACCGAGGTCAGAGCAGGAGCAGTCGACGCCTGGACAGACTCCAGATCAAGCGAACAAGCCGACGCCAGATTCGCAGGCACCGTCCACCACGTCCGCCTCTCCAACCGATGCACAGAGCTTTAGCGGCACGATTGTAAAGTCTGGCAGCAAGTATATGTTGCAGGAGGAAGCCAGCGGAAAGACTTATGACATCGACCATCAGGATGAGGTGCAGAAGTTTGAAGGCAAGAGAGTGAAGGTGAAGGGCACGCTGGATGCGAGCGGCAAGACGATTCATCTGCAATAAGTGGTTCATTGGCAAATAGCGCAATAGATTGCAATGGCGCAATAGAATAGAAGGACGAGTTTTTTCAGCGGTTGTTCGAAGACCGACAAGGGCTGAAGCGAGAGGCCGCAGCGAGAGCTGCGGCCTTTTTGCGTTCTGGGTCGCATCGGCGGTGAAGCGACGAACGTCAAGTGGCAGCGAGAAAGCCGCTATGCAATACTGACAACGATCACAAAAGGTGCGAGCCCGAGCCGCCGGGATGGCGAAATTGGCAGACGCAGCGGACTTAAAATCCGCAGGTCCGAAAGGACTGTGGGGGTTCGATTCCCCCTCCCGGCACCAGCAACTTTGGTATTAACTGTTAGGTCTTTTACGTAGTGTTCCTTATGTTTCCGGGTGCGTTCCAAGGAACGGCTCATCGCCTAACGACCGAGGATTTAGTCCTAGTGAGAGGGAAACCATTGCGATATCTCTTGAACATCGCAATCGATCGGAGCTAGAATTTGTTTGGCGCCAGCCACTTTAGATGGATGTTCGGAGGACGCTTTGCTGCGCTACTTTCTTACAATGGCGGCAACGATCGCCGCTCTGGCGGTTGCCTATTTTTTGCACGGTTTTCTCGGCACTCCTCTGCCATACATCTTGCTTTTTCCAGTGGTCGCATTTTCTGCCTGGTATTGCGGTATCGGTCCGGCTGTGATGGCTTCGGCTCTCATTCTGGCCGGCCTGAGATACTGGTTCGTTACTCCCCTGCATTCGTTTCGAGTTCCGGATAACACACAATCTATCTGCCTGCTGGCGTTTGTGCTGGTTTGCGCCGGAATTATCGCACTTGGGGAGACCCGTCGGCGCGAAAATGAAAGGCTGCGCAAGGGGCAACGCGAGCTGGAGGATCGGGTCCTGGAACGCACGGTGGAACTCGACAACGCGAACAGCGGCCTGCGAGATCTTTCGGCACGTCTGCTTCAATCGCAAGATGAAGAGCGGCGTCGCTTGGCTCGCGAACTCCACGACAGTGTCGGCCAACTCCTGGCCGCATTGAGCATGAACCTGGCCAACGTTCGGGATGATATCGAGCGCCTCAACAAGACGGCTACCACGTTGACAGATAGCGAAGCACTGGTGCAGGAGATGAATCGAGAAGTCCGTACGATCTCTCACCTGCTTCATCCGCCGCTGCTGGATGAAGCCGGCTTGGAATCCGCCGTCCGCTGGTACGTTGACGGGTTTGCCCAGCGGAGCAATATCAAAGTCAATCTCGATTTGCCCAAGGAGATCGGAAGGCTGCCGCGCGAAATGGAGACCGCGCTGTTTCGCATTGTGCAGGAGTGCCTCACCAATATTCATCGTCACTCGCGAAGTTCGACGGCAGCCATTCGGCTGCGTCAGTCTGACGGCGAAGTATTCGTCGAAATCGCCGATCAGGGCCGGGGCATACCTCTAGATAAGCAGGAAATAATGGCCACCAACGGAATGCCGGGAGTCGGGATGAGAGGCATGCGGGAGAGGGTACGGCAGCTCGGAGGCATACTGGAAGTCAGTTCTAACGGTTCCGGCACAATCATAACGGCGCGCCTGCCCGTTCCAGAAACCTTGCACGTCAAAGAAAAGTCGCAAGCCCCGGACTCATCTTCAATAGCGGCGGCCTAACGCCCTCAGAATTTCCATTGGAATCGGCACACACGTTGCACTAGCCGCCGCCGAGGATCCCACCGATGCCTTCGAATGAGGCGATGGGGCCGATCGTCAGCGAATCGGGCTGCGTCCATGTGGCTTTCCCGTTATTCATTTCCACGCGGTTCATCGTAACTTTCAACTGCTTGTGGTCGACTTCCACCAAGAGGTAGTGGTAGTTGATTTCCTTGCTCTGATACGGATCGTCCGGGGTGCGCTCAATTGGGTAGGCATGGGCCGCGCCTCCGCCGGACACGAAGTAGGTGACGCCGCCGTGCTCGTGACGTTCGTAGTTGTGGACGTGTCCCGAGAAGACGACGAAGCGCGCGAGTGTGTGAGGCTGGCGTTCCTCGAGTATTTTTGCCAGTTGCAACTCCTGCGATCGCGCCGAGTGGCCTCCGCCGTATTTTTTATCGTCACTGGAACTTGTGTATGGCGGGTGATGAAACATGAGGAAGACGAAATCTACGTCCGACGGAATCTTGTCGAGCTTCGCGGTGAGCCATTCGCCTTGGGGGCCGGAGGCTTCTTCCAAAGAGCTATCAAGCACGAGCAAGAGCGTGTTGGCGGCTCGTACGGAATAGTATCGGCTGTTCTTGAGGTCGGGGAAGCGTTGGAAATAGTTACCGAGTGCGGTATCCAGATTGCCGTGCACATCATGATTTCCCAGCGCCGGATAGACGGGAATTTTCTTGTCGCGCCAGATGCTGGTTTCGCTGTCCCAGACTTTCCAATCGTTTACGTCATAGCCGTTGTAAACGATATCTCCGGTGAAGCAAACGAAAGCGGGGTTGGCCGCTGCAATGGCTTGGACAAGAGTGACGCGGACTTCAGGATTAGCGGCCTGCTTGTCGCTGGGGTCGTGGAAACGGGTGTCGCCGTAGGCTACAAAGCGGAAGGGAACGTCCAGTTTAATTTTTAAATCCACGGGCGACTGGGCTGTGGCGGGGGAGGGCCTTTCGGTACAACTATGTGAACCGCCGAGCGCCGCCATGAGGCACAGCGATAGCAGTGCACGTGCGAATAATCTGCAATATGAAAGCATGACTAGAGTTTACGCTCCTCAGCAGTTTGGACTACTTGCCTACGACCAGAACTTCAAACTGCCCTGCCTCGCTTGTCGAGAGAAAAAGTTTGTGCGTCTTGGGATCGAGAGCCATGGTCTTGGCTTTTGGCAAAGTCTTGACGGTTTCGACGGCGGAATACTTGTCGGGGCTATCTTCGTGAATCGCGCTGATTGTGCCTTCGCCATTCGAGTTGAAGATCATCATGGTCTCGGGATCGAAAGCGGTCGCGTCGACGTGATCGCCGATAGGCAGCGTGGCGATGACTTTGCCGGTGTCGGCGTTCATCACCGCCATGACTTTGCTGCGGCAGCCGATGAAGAGGCGGTGGTTGGCTGCGTCCATGGCAATACTACTAGGCGCGGAACAAGGAGCGGTGGGCCAGCGCTGCTCCACTTTCAGATCGCGCGAGTTAATTTTGAGAACCAGGCTCTCATCTTCCAAATTGTCGTAAACAAAGCCGCTGCCGTCAGCAACGGCATATTCCGGACCACCACCCAGATCGACGGTTCCAGCGACTTTTCCGGTGGCGGCATCAATGGCCGTTGCGCTATTGCTGCTGCCGTTAAAGGCGAAAACTCGCGAGGTTGCCGGATCGAAAATGATGGCGTCGGGCTTTTTGCCGGTAGGTACGTCGGAGATCGGCTTGAGAGTCTTCAGATCGAAAATCGTGACGTTGGACGACTGTCCATTGCTGGTGAATCCGCGACCGAGGTCGTGCGCGATGGCGATGCCGTGAATGCCCATAGTTTTCGGAATGTTTCCCACGACTGATTCGGAATCCACGTCGATGACTTCGACTTGTGTTCCGTGAGAGACGTATAAACGGCGCGCCGCTTCGTCGACGGCGAGATAGTCCCAACTACCTTCGCCGGGGATCGTTATTTTCTTGGTGATCGAGTAGCCGTCGGAGGGCGCGGGTGCTGCGAATGACGAACCGCCGAGAATCAGAACAGCGGAGAGACAAAGGGCGCGACAGAACATTCTTTCCACCTCGACGAAAGTCTATTCATCCTCCCTGAAGTTAGTCTGAAGCCGGATCGCAGCATCTCAAAACTTGAATCGCAGCATGAGTTGAATTTGGCGCGGCAAGCCGGTGCCAGTATTGGGAGATGCGGCGTTGTCGTTGTTATTGTTGAAATTCACTGTACTGTCTATCAGGCCCAGGCTGCCCGCCGGTTGCAAGACCCACTGATTGGGTATGGGATTCATATTCTGGTCTACCACCTGAGTGTAGTTGAAGGCGAGATTGCCGCTTTGGTTTGGATCGCCGTACTGGGTGTGATTGAAAATATTAAAGACCTGCGCCCCGAACTCCATTGACACGCGTTCCGTCAGCTTCGTCTCCTTGGTTAGGGCCAGGTCGATCTGCCAGGTATTTAGCGCCCGAATCACGCCGTTCGACGAATCCCCAAATCGGCTTAGCAGGCCGCACGTGGCCGGGCATATATCGGTTTTACTCCCGTCCGGGTTAGTGATGACTTGCGTGACCATCCCCCTTGGATCGAGCGGCGGTGGGGCGAAGGCGGCGGGGTTAATCGGCAGGGTGTGATTCTGCACGCCGCCCGGCAGAAATATTGGTACGCCGGGAACCAAGTCCGGTCTTTGAGTGGTTTGATCGTTGCCGTCCGGCAACTGGTCCGGAGAGATATTCATGATGATGGTCAGGGGGTGGCCGGTGTGCCATATGCCGATACTGCTCATTTGCCATCCGCCGAAGACCTTACCCAACACTCCCGAGTTATTGAGAAAGGGCTTCCCGGGGCCGAAGGGCAGTTCATACACGGCGTTCATCGTGACATTATTCCGAACGTCGAAGACGCTCGGCCCCTTATCGCAGTGGAGGCAATTCACATTTTCCGGACCGTTCGATTCTCCTCCTCCGACCGATCCGTCGTTAATGGAATGGGACCAGGTATAGCGGCCCTGGAACGAGATGCCGTTCGTGAAGCGCCGCTCCAGGGTCAGTTGCATTGCGTTGTAAGTGCTGGATCCGATGTCGGACTTGTAGTCTACCGACCCGTACGGGTCTCCTCCAGGATAGTATTGGTCCAGCGGACGTGTGCAGATGATGTTACCGGAAGCGTCCGTTCCACTCGGTGGCGTGAGGCAGAAATTTACGCCTCCACGGGAGAACAGGCGAACTCCTCGCGATCCCAGGTACGCCTCCGAGAAAAGAAAGTGCGCCGGAAGTTCGTGGTCGATGGTCACGCCCCAAGTCTCGACATATAGATCCCGGCGTCCATGTCGCTGCAGGGCGCGAGGCTGCTGTGCGGGCAGGACTGCTAGGCTGCTCAGGTCCGGGTTCGTCTGCTGATACTGCGGCAACAGCGGCGTCCCCAACGAGCTCGGATCGAAATTGGCGAATGCGGTAAAGCGGTCGCTTTCAAGCCCGGCATTTAGATCGTCGTTTTGCGCCGCGCCGTGATAAATTCCAAAACCCGACCGGATTACAGTCTTGCCGTTGAAGACGGTTGGCGCCCAGGCAAAACTGACCCGAGGATCGAAGTTCCGGTAGTTGGGATTGTAAAGCTCAGGATTTGCCGGACATGGCGGGGTATTGACAGGTGTCGGAATCGGGGCGGGGAGGGCGTTGCGCCAGGTGGAGCCTGACCCGAAGCAGACTCCGTGAAATTGAGTGACATCGAAGACCGTGGTGCGATTGTCTGCCTCATGCGCCACGCCATAGTATTCCCAGCGCACTCCGAGGTTCAGAGTCAGGGTGGGGGTTACTTTCCATTCATCCTGGAAGTAGGGCATGTAGAATGTGCGGCGCAGCTTGTGGCAACACCAGGTCGAAGTATAGGAAATTCCGTAAAGATTGCCACTCTCAAAACCCGGATCACTCGGGCTTTGCCCGTCTACAAAGCTAAGCGAATTGCCCGCCGTCAGGCCTTGGTTCAGACGCACTCGTCGAATTTCCATGCCCGTTTTGAATGTATTACGGCCGCGCACGAACGTGAGGTTATCGACAATTCCATACGTAGTGCCCACTTCGTGATCCGTCTGGTTGTTGTTAATCGTGACCCAATCGTTGGTCTGCACAGAATAGGGTAGAGGCGGGCTCTGCGGATTGATGAACGGGGCGCGGTTTACATAAACCTTCACCTCATTCACCAGTCGTGGGGAAAATGTGTTCTGCAATGCGACGTAGTAGCCCGCGGGGTGGTTAATGGTCTGAATCAGGTCATAGGGAAGAGAACCGCTGCCATTCGTGCCGCTGACTAGGCTGATGTCCCGATGAGCGCTGCCGTAGAGCAGGGTCTTTTCGTTGATCTTGTAATCCATCCGGACAAGCCAAGTGTCCTCGTGGACGGTGGTTGAGGCAGGCGCCGTCAGCAGGTCGGCATCCACTGGGTTGTTGTTAATTGCCGATGGTGCGGCAAAAGCCGTGTCAGGATAAACATGTAGCGGATCACAGTTTCCGATTGGTCCCGTTGACGCGCGCCACGGGTAGGCTTGAAGAATGGAGCACATCTGAGGCGATCCGCCAGGGTTTAGATTTATCCCGTCTCCCCCGAGCAGAGTACCGCGCGCCGTCGCTGCGGTAGGTACTAACACCTGATTCGTCGTTGATCCGAACTGCCGAAGCCCTTCGTAATTCAGGAAAAAGAATAGCTTGTCCTTTTGAACGGGACCGCCAAGAGTCATGCCGTACTGTCCGAAGCGGAATGGTGGAATGGCGGGATTTCCATTGACGTCAAAGTCGTTGAAATTCCTGGCATCAAAAGCGGAATTTCGTAGATAGCCAAAAACGCCCCCGTGCCATTCGTTGGTGCCGTGCTTGGTTTCGACATCAATCTGCCCGCCCGCCTGCGTGCCGTATTCGGCGTCATACAGGGCGCTGTTGACTCGATATTCCTCGATGGCATCCTGAGAGATTTGCAGGCGCGTCTGCGATTTCTGGGCCTGTTCCTGAATGCCTCCGGCGTCCACGCCATCGATCTGAAAGTTGTTGTCGTCACGGGCACGGCCGGCAAAACGAATGGTGCGTTGGTCGCCGCCACCATCGTCCTGGGCGAACGGAGCGAGAAGTGTAAAGCTGGCCCAGTCGCGCCCGTTATTCGGTAGGTTGGCGATCTGGTCGCCGGTGATGACCGTCGAGGCCTCAGCTGTGGTGCGATTCTCCGGTGCGGCGCTGGCTTGCACTTCTACTTTTTCCGTCGGCGCTCCGACAGCCAGAGCCGTGTCCAAAGTTCGCGTTTGCCCGACTTGTAGGACGACGCGGTCAATGACCTTGGTCTTAAAGCCGGCACCGGAAACGGTCACCGAGTAGCGGCCCACTGCGAGACCCGGAAATCGGTAGTAGCCCTTCGAATTTGTGGTTTGCTGGTCTGTGATCCCTGTGTCCGTGGCTACAATCTTCACGGTTGCGCCCGCAATCGTGGCCGCGGTTTGATCGGTTATCGTCCCTTCGAGGACCGCACGATCAATCTGCGCGAAGGCAGCCGTTGAAAATAGCGAAAGCATTGCAACTACCAGGAAGAAAACGGACGAAGAACGATGCGCCTTCATGGGAATCTCCTTGCCTAGGGAATGACACGCTCGACTTGCAGAATGACGGGTTGCAGAATGACGCATCCGCAGAATGAGGTTCAGCATTGCACCCCTCCACGATTCGGAAAATATTTTGAAATGGCAGAATGAGCCAGAATTCTAGGAAGGCTTTGTGACGCAGTGATTAAAACAAAATGAATATTTTTTCAGAATTTGATTGTGACCCAGGGTTAGTGCGCGTTCAGGTCGAGGTAGTGACCGAAGCTTGCGAGGACCACCTGATCGTTGCCCGGTATGTAGAAGCCGAACTTGCCTTGACTCAGATTGGTTCCAGACTGGGGCAGGCGGTCGAGCGCTGTCCAGGTGTCGCCTTGCTTTATGCGATGAACAATCTCGGTTGGCGTCACGTGGATTTGCAAAGTGCGAAAGCTCTTCTTGTCGTTCTTGTGGGGAAGCTTGAGCTCGTCGCCTTTTGCTCCGTTCTGATAAATGGTGCGGTAGAAATTGTTGTCGTCCATTTGGAAGAGGACGTAGTTCTTGGCGTCGGTATAGTTCATCACCCACTGCAATCGGTGACCCTTAGCCAGCATGGCGGAAAAAACGAATGTTCCCGAGGTGGGTGAGACGCTGTACGTAACGAAGTCGCCGCCTTTGCGAACATAGGAGCCTTTTTCCTCTTTCCAGCCTGCGGGATCGTCCCACCGCGACATGCCGCTTGGCGCGAGAGCTAGATCGAGGGTGCGGGATTGGCCGGCGGTAACCTCCAGCGCGGCAGCGCGCGTGAAGTTGTCGGCGGTTTTCGCGGTCAGAGTATAGGAGCCTGCGGGCAAGCTGAGAGGGTTGC